>Ga0233420_10000177_pt1 | contig 29407 bp, 22 predicted proteins | sample Watercolumn_Mata_4_FD_183009 | JGI IMG/M metagenome (GOLD analysis project Ga0233420, IMG submission 183009) | Freshwater microbial communities from Lake Matano, South Sulawesi, Indonesia - Watercolumn_Matano_2014_102_MG | ecosystem: Environmental > Aquatic > Freshwater > Lake | place...
TCACCGGAAATAACATATAACGGTATTTCAACACTATCCCCATAATAAATCCTATTCCAATTGCATGGATCATCGGCAAGGGGATTCGGATATCTACAATTCTCTCCGGCATTCCCCATTCCCAAAATTGGCACGGACCTATATCCGGAAAAGGGAGAAATGTACACCGTTTCGTTACTATTGTCCTGTCCTGTGATCGTATAATCCACTCCGATTGTTTGCTCATCAGTATCATCGCAAGTGGCATTTACCTTGCCAGTGCCACCGGATTTCTTTACACACACAGTCCCAGTGTTTCCCGCAGCCATCCCTGGCTCCATTCCGGCAAGAGCAAGATTCACCATTTCAACACCGCTTTGCGCCGCGTATTCGGCAAGAAGAGCTTTTTTCGAACTCGAAGTATTATGCAAAGTCGTAATCATCGTTGTCGAAATACCGATCGTGAAAAACATCATCGCCGCGACCAAGCTCAACGCGACCACCGCAGAAGCTCCTCTGGTAGACAAACTTATGGTTCTCTTCACAAAAGCTCTACTGGTATGCAAATCCATAGCTCCTATCATAGGAGCGATACCGTCAGCCTTTTTAAATTTTTCCCAACTCTTCATGGTATTAAGAATTAACCGCTTTCTTAAGCGCTAAAACCTTATCAGTCTTTTCCCAAGTAAATTCGGGGATTTCTCTTCCAAAATGTCCATAACAAGATGTCTTTGAATAAATTGGACGTCTTAACTTTAAAGTTTCAATTATTCCAAGGGGTGTAAAATCAAAAACTTTTTTTACAGCTTTTAAAATCTTTTCTTCAGCGTCTTTCGCTGGTAAAAATTTATTACCACCCGCCTTTGTCCTCGCTCTCGCATTTGCTCCATTCCCAGACTCCGTCCTGATCTTCGCCGTCCCAAAAGTATTTATATAAAGAGAAACGGGATCCTTTACGCCAATCACATAAGAAACTTGAATTTCAACCCTATCAGCCAACCCGGCCGCGACAATATTTTTAGCGACATATCTTGCCATATAAGCACCGCTTCGATCGACTTTTGTTGGATCTTTGCCAGAAAAGCATCCTCCTCCATGTCTGGCCATTCCGCCATAAGTATCAACAATTATTTTTCGACCTGTTACACCGGAATCCGCTGGCGGACCACCATTAATAAATTTTCCTGTAGGATTAACAAAAACCTCGGTCTTCGAATCAAAATAGCGCCCCATAACAGGCTTAATGATGTATTGTATCGCATCCTTTTCAATACGAGCTCTATTAACTTCAGGATTGTGCTGACAGCCAACAACAACAGCCGTAGCCCTCAAGGGCTTAAACCCGTCATATTCAATGGTAACCTGCGTCTTCCCGTCAGGCCTTAAATATTTTAAAATTCTTTTTTTTCTAACTTCAGCGAGCCTCATTGCGAGCTTGTGCGCAAGAGAGATTGGCAAAGGCATCAGCTCTTTCGTCTCATTACATGCGAATCCGAACATCATACCTTGGTCCCCAGCGCCTCCTTTATCAACTCCAAGCGCAATGTCGGGACTTTGCTCATCGATGGCACTCATTACACTGCAAGCTTTATAATCAAACCCATAAGTGGCATCCGTATATCCAATCTCACGAAGTTTCCCGCGAATTATTTTCGGCAAATCAGCGTATGCCTTCGTAGTAATCTCCCCAACAACTATAACCATTCCGGTAGATACAAGAGTTTCCACCGCAACTCTGCTATGAAAATCTTTGGAAAGCAAATCATCCAAAATCGCATCGGAAATTTGATCAGCGATCTTGTCCGGATGCCCTTCCGTCACAGACTCGGAAGTGAAAAAATATTTACCCTTTTTAATTTCCGCCATGTTTAAAGATAATTTAATTAGCATCGGGAAATATACCATAATTGCGTACATCTTGGAAATTTGTTAATGTTCCAACGCGAAAAAGCCACCAAATAGTCTAAACTAAAACGAGAACACCTCACGGAAATATCCAAAGAACAAAACAGCCGTAACCACCAAAATGTCCACAAATCCAAAAATAGCGATCATTCTCATCCACTACAACACTCCTCATTTTATTAAATCTTGTTTGGATCACATTTTTAATCAAACGTACAAAAACATTGATGTTTATTTAGTTGATAACAACTCATCCGATAAATCAATTTTTGATTTTGCAAAATCAAACTATCAAAAAACCGCAGAGGAAAGAGGAAACAAGTTTGTCATCGTCCAAAATTTAGAAAATTTAGGCTACGCCAAAGCGGCAAACCAGGGAATAAAATTGGCGCTTGAAAATTCATCTGCATATATCGTAATCACAAATCCGGACATAATATACAGTCCAACTTATTTTGAAAAAACAGTCCACCGCATTGAAAAAAACAACACCGAAAAACACAACACGGTAACCAGCAGTACTGCAAAAAACAATAAAATCGCCGGTATTACGGGTAAGGTCTATAAGTACGATTTCGCCCAAAATAAACCGACAAAAATAATCGATACAATCGGCCTATATATCAGCAAAGGACTGCGAGTTGTCGATGGGGGACAGGGAACATTGGATGAAGGACAGTTCAACGAAGAACGCGAAATCTTTGGAATTTCAGGCGCATGTCCGCTATATAGCGCACAAGCCCTGCAAGATGCATGTATAGACGGCGAATATTTCGATGAGGATTTCTTTATGTACAAAGAAGACGTCGATCTTTCATGGCGTCTTCAACTTTTTGGGTACAAATTTCTATATTATCCGCAAGCGATAGCCTTCCACGGGCGAGGCACGAGTGCCGTAGAGCGAAAAACTTCACTGCAAATTTTTAAAAACAGAAATAAATTAACCCGCTTCCAAAAGCACTATTCATACAGAAATCACAATTTAATGATATTGAAAAATCTTCTTTGGGGACGATATATGAAAAATTTCTTCCAAATTATAGGTCGTGATATGGGAACATTCTTTTATTTGATTTTTTTCGAACCGTTTTTATTAAAATCAGTGTATGAGTATTTCAAATTGGTTCCGAAAATGCTAAAAAAACGCAAACAAATAATGAGAAAAATGCGCACAAATAGAACAAGCAATACAAATCTGCCACAAATATCAGTCAAAACACAAAATTAACAATGATGGTAAAAAGAAGAAGACCGCAAGTAGAAGCCGAAAAATATACGGAAATCCCCGGGGAAAAGGTGCGGGGCAAGTGTAACGAGCGGAGCGCCAATCATCCAAAAATCATCCGCCATATTTCGTCAATCTCAGTCTTGATAATTTTGATAGCTCTTATTTCAACAGGAATTATCTTTGTCAAAACTTTCTATGCCGTAGCTCCATACATCAACATGCATGTCCACATGCAAAATTTGAGCGATGCTGAACAGTATCTGGAAATCGCGGGAGATCTTGGTATAGGCAAAACCTTACTGCTCGGTAGCTCGGACAAGACGTTGTATTCCAGAAGCACTTTTACTCATTACGACGAAAACAACAACGAACTATTGAAAATAAAGGGAAAATATCCGGATAATTTTGATGTTCTTTGTACGACCTATTGGCACGATCCGGACCAGGTTAAAAAATAAAAGAATGCTGGAAACGTGGAGCAAAAGGCGTAAAACTCTACAACGGCCACGGTGATTTCTACGAACTCAAGCTCGATGATCCGGTTATGCTTCCGGTTTATAAATATATTCAACAAAACGGTCTCATCCTGCTAATTCACGTCAACGGCACCAAATATCTCGATGAATTTGAACGAGTTCTTCAGGCTTATCCAAAGATGAAAGTTATATGTCCGCATTTTTGCCTGCTTTCAGGCAAGTTGGAAAAGCTCGCCGACTTAATGGATAAGTATCCGAATTTATACACGGATACAAGTTTTGGATATATAAAATATACAATTTCAGGGTTTGAAAAAATGGCTGAAGACAAAGAAAAGTTTCAGAATTTTATAGAAAAATATAAAGAAAGAGTATTTATGGGAGACGACCAGGTTGTTACCGATGTTAAAATAAAAAAACACCAAGATTTTATAGAAAATGTATTGGCCGCCTACATTGATATACTCAAAGGGAAAGAAGCAAAACTAAATATTAAATGGCCTATAAAAAACGATGAAGTTTTCGATGGACTCGACTTGTCGGGAAATATCTCTAACGCTGTTTTAACAACATCTCCTAAAAAACTTTTAGACAGCGTACCGGCCTATAGCATCAGCAAATAACAGATCCTTTATACAATCTAACCTCCGGTTTTGCCACCGCTCCGCGAGAAGCTCACCAACCCCTTTACTAACCTCAGAAGTTGTCCCGCTCCTCAGGGAGCTCGCCCTTTTTTTTACGCTTACGCGAACACACCCGCGGGAACAAGCCATAGCAGGGACTAGCGACGTACCAAACGCCTTATTCTAAAGTCTCCTCAAAACACCCCCTATAAATTCAACCACATCTGAAGCCGTTAAACCATTTCCGAATTCTTTGTATGCGACATCTCCGGCAGCTCCGCAAATATACGCGGCAATTTCAGCCGCCGCAAAAGACGAATTCCCTTGTGCCAATAGCGAAGCCGCAATTCCGGCCAAAGCATCCCCGGTTCCACCGACAGTCATTCCGGCATTTCCCGTTCGATTTTTCACAATATCTCCCTCATCAGACGCGATCAAATCCGTAGGTCCCTTCAAAATAACATTCAAATGGAGATCCATGGCAATAGATCGAAGAAGGATCATCGACTGAGTGTCCCTCTCCTCAACTTTCATGTCACGATCGACCAAATTTGAAAACTCATTTTGGTGTGGAGTCACGATTACATCTTGCTCCAAAGGAAATTTTTTAATCTTTTTTAGTGCAAAAATCGCTGAAGCATCAAGCACCGTAGGTATTCTAAGCGTTTTTAAAACTTCCAGGACTCCATCGATTTCACTTTCTTTATCAGCTAATCCAGGGCCAATAAGTATGGCATCGCAAGTTTTCCCGAATTCAATAATTTCGCTCGCTGCTCTTGGAGAGAAATACTCACCTTTATATTTTTTAACAATAAAATCCGGCAAAAAATTCCTCGTTACCTCAAAATTACACTCCGGAACATACAAATAAACCAAATCACAACCGGTTCTTAACGCCGCTTTCCCAGCCAAAATCGGCGCTCCATAATAGTCGATCGATCCGCCAATTATCAAAACCCGCCCATTATCCCCCTTATGCGACAAAGAATCCCTTTTTTTCAGGAGTCTTTTTACATGCGATTCTTTTAATTCGTTGATTTCCGCCATAATTATACATTTACCTAGTTAGTCATAGTTGTGTCCATACAGTCACGCCCGGGCATCATATACCCCGTAACTGAAGCCCGGGCTCTAAGCGCCCTGGCTTCACTTGCCGAGCACATGAAGCCCGGGCTTACCTGGAGCGCTATGAAGTACTCTGGAGCATTCCAAAGCACTCATTTTTATCTCAAACTCCATACACGGCCTTTCCTCCCAACTTCTCTTCGATTCTGAGCAGCTGATTATACTTGCAAATTCTATCCGTTCTACAAAGCGAACCTGTTTTAATTTGCCCAGTCCCCATTGCAACAACAAAATCGGAAATAGTTGTGTCCTCGGTTTCTCCGCTCCTATGCGAAACAACGGCCGCGAAATGAGCTTCTTCAGCCATCTTTATTGCCGATTTAGTCTCGGTAATAGTCCCAATTTGATTCAATTTAATCAGGATTGCGTTGCAAGCCTTTTCATCAATTCCTTTTTTAAGTCTTTCAACGTTTGTCACCAACAAATCATCACCGACAAGCTGTAAGCCATCTTTCCCAACGTAATTTTTACCACCAGCACTACCACTCCCAAGAGCCGCATTCAACTTCTTCCACCCGTCCCAATCATCTTCAGCAAGCCCATCTTCAATTGAAAAAATAGGATACTCCGCAACCAATTTTTCATAAAACTCAACCATCCCTTCACTGGACAATTTTTTGACTTCGCCACTTGCAGCCGTATTACCTGCAATTTTACCTCCTTCGCCACTTGTAGCTACGCCACCCGTGATTTTACCTGCACCACTTTGCCCAATCTTCAAATGATATACCCCATCTTTATAAAGCTCATTTGCCGCAGTATCCAAAGCCAAAAAAACATCTTTCCCGGCTTTGTATCCAGCAGATGCAATCGCCTCCATAATTACTTTCAAAGCCGACTCATTGTCAGGCAAATTTGGAGCAAAACCTCCTTCGTCACCAACGGCTGTAGAGAGCCCCCGTTCACTTAAAACTTTCTTTAAATTATGGAAAATTTCAGCGCCCATTCTCAAAGCCTCTCGAAAAGAAGATGCACCTTTCGGAACAATCATAAATTCCTGAATATCCAGTCCGCTGTCGGCATGTTTTCCACCATTCATAATATTCATCATCGGCACGGGAAGTTTTGAAGCGGAAGGATTCATGTATTCGAAAAGCATTTTTCCTTCGGCATTAGCGGAAGCGCGCAAAGCAGCCATCGAAACCCCCAAAATTGCGTTTGCTCCAAGGCGACCCTTATTTGGCGTCCCATCCAGATCAATCATCTTCTTATCCAAAGCTTCCTGGTCGGAAGCATCCATCCCGATGACAGAATCCTTCAATTCCCCATTTACATTTTCGCAAGCCTTCAAAACCCCTTTCCCAAGATATCTTTTCTTATCACCATCTCTAAGCTCGACAGCCTCATGAGCTCCTGTTGAAGCACCGCTTGGAACTATCGCGCGACCGAATCCTTTTTCAGTTGTTACATCAACCTCAATAGTTGGATTTCCCCTGGAATCAAGCACTTCACGCGCAAAAACATTTGTAATTTTTGACATATAACAGAAGTTTATTGAAAAATTAAATTTGCGTGACAAATCTTAACATGATTTCCCTTTGCGAAAAAGCCCAAAAATCATTATCATCATTGAGCAAAAAGCCAAATTGCAGAGATCGTATCATCACTATTAACACAAATAATTTATGGATATTACATGGCATGGAAATACTTGTTTTACATTCAAAGGTAAAACAGCAACCCTGGTAACAAATCCCGATAAATCTATTACTACACCTCTAAAAGGCGATATCGTGTTGAATTCAATGAGGGAAGGGGCAGAGCTCGCCGAAGTAAAGAATGTACGAAAAGTTTTGGATTGGCCGGGCGAATACGAGATAGCGGAAGTTTCAATATTTGGTCGTAGCGCTTGGACAAGGAGAAAAAGTAAAGAAGAAGAAGGACAAAAAGGCGATAAAACGATAATTTTTTGTTTCGAGATGGATAAAATCAAAATTTGCCACCTGGGCGATCTTGGTCACAAACTTACGACTGAAATGGTGGAAGAAATTGGGGACATTGATATTTTATTGGTGCCGGTTGGAGAAGGGAGCAATTTAACGGGTAAAGCGGAGGAAGTTATCGATCAAATTGATCCAAGAATAATAATTTTGATGGGCAAAGATGATCCGGCAAAACATGCAAAAGAAATTAACGCCGTGATCACCGAACCACAGGAGAAATTGACGATTACTTCGACTGCCGGACTGCCGGAAGACAAAACGGAATATGTTGTTTTGAAGAAAGTATAAATTTTAAATCAAGCTCCCGTAGTTCAATGGATAGAACGGAGGTTTCCTAAACCTTAAATGCAGGTTCAATTCCTGCCGGGGGCACCATCTTTAATTTTAATCCCACATGGCATTATTAATAAAAGCGATTGCTGGAGCACTAATTGTAGTGTTGATATCCATAGTCTCTGTAACAAAAAATTATTTTATAGCTGGATTAATACCGTTATTCCCTACATTTTCATTAATTGCACATGTTATAGTAGGCCCAAAAGGATCAACAGAATTAAAAAATACTGTTTTATTTGGCATGCTTTCAATAATTCCATACTTTGCATATTTATTAAGTGTTTATATTCTTGCAGGCAAAATCCCATTGTATTTAAATTTAATTTTAAGCGTAATCATTTGGTTTATTTTTGCATTTTTAATTTATTTACTTTGGACAAAAGTTAGAATTTGATATTTCTCATCAATAATTTTAGATTTTTTTAAGTTTTGCGTGCTACAAATGTAAGCGGGTTCTTTGTCATCGCCTGGCTACAGCTAAAATGTCAAACAAAATCATCAAAAACAATATTAATTGGTAAATTTTCACCCTTGCCTCTTCTCTTCCCGCCAGTTATCCTCTCCCTCGCAATGAAAACTTATGCAATTCATACTTTTGGCTGTCAGATGAACTACTCCGACTCGGAGAGGATTGAAACTTATCTTAAATGCCTCGGTTTAAAAAAGGCTCAACAAGAGAAAGAAGCGGATTTGGTAATTTTTAATTCTTGTTCAATCCGCCAGAAAGCAGAAGACAGAGTAATAGGGAAAATGCACGAACTTCAAAGTCTTAAAAATCAACGCAAAAAGAAGGGGAAATATCTTATTATTGCCTTGACGGGTTGTATGGTTCGGAAGTCCAGCACAAAGCACACGATCAAAAAAAACCAGGATCATTTCATAAAAATTCTGAAACCTTTGGATGTCGCTTTTAGAATTGAAGAACTTCATAAACTCAAAGATCTTTTATTGGAAGCTTCAAATAAAGCCTGTGATAAATCCTGTGTTCGAACAACAGCTAAGCCATTAGTAACGTTCGAACACCAACCTGAACTCGAACGCCAACCTGAGCCCAACAAATCTGCTACCAGTTCTGCCTTCCAGAAAAATGCCGGCTCAAAATCAAATACAAACCGCAACGCCGACTACTTTCACATCACCCCATCCTACACCCAAAATTTTCAGGCTTTTATCCCAATTTCAACCGGTTGTGATAAATTTTGCACTTACTGTATTGTCCCGTATTCGCGCGGAAGGGAAGTAAGCCGCGATCCAAAAGAAATTTACAAAGAAGCTGAGAAATTAGTGAAAAAAGGCTGCAAAGAAATTACTCTACTTGGCCAAACAGTCGACTCATACGGACTTTCCCCGATCGATCGTCAGAAAAAACTTTTTGATTACAACAAAATCGACACAGGTGACCAAGCCCCGCCATTTGTCCAACTCTTAGAATCGATCGACAAACTTTATGCAAAAGGCCTCCGCCGCTTAAGATTTACTTCTCCTCATCCAAAAGATGTTTCGCAGGCTCTCATTAACTGCTACGGCAAGTTAAAAACACTAATGCCCCACATTCACTTACCCGTCCAGTCAGGAGATAACGCATGCTTAAAGCGCATGAATCGCCCATACACTCGTGAGCGCTACCTGGAAATTATCAAAGCTCTCCGTAAACAACTTCCGGATATAGCTATAACAACTGATATTATTGTCGGCTTCTGCGGCGAAACTGAAAAAGAATTCCAAAATTCAGTTAGGCTTTATAAAGAGGTAGGATTTGATTTTGCTTATCTTGCTCAATATTCTGTTCGCCGCGGCACATTCGCGGCAAAACACTTGGAAAACGATGTCTCGAGATCAGAAAAAGCCCGCCGCTGGCATAAATTAAACAATCTCCTTACAAAAATCACACATGAAAAACTCAATAAATTTGTGGGGAAAAAAGTAGAAGTTTTGGTCGAAAAAATCGCTTCAACAAATCAAGCAAATATAGCGGTCCAAACTTTAAGAGCCATATCGCGCAAACCAAAAAACACTGCCCCAAATACGGCACTCTTCACCTACCTCGGCCGTTCTCCGCACATGAAAGAAGTCCAATTTGTCTCACCAAAGAAAAATCTCACCGGAACTCTCCAGAAAGTCAAAGTCACAAAAACAGAAAACTGGCTTCTCCATGGAGGGTTGACTAAATAGCGATACAAGTTATACTTGCGGCAAGCGGAAACCTAAAACAATTAACCTATACCAAAATGGACACAGGGATCACATATGAACTAGAATTTGAGCGAAAAGACCTGACTTCTGAGGAAGCAGGGCGGTACATAGGAACTCACTTAGGAGTCTCAACAGCCACAGTTCAGGCGGTTTTTTCTAACGTTCAAAATACCTCTTAAGGAACAGATGGAGATAGATTGGATATTAGATTAGAAACAGAAAGATTTCCATTATCAGACCAAAGAGAAGCAAATGATCCAAGTGTATTGGTAGTTAATAATATAACGGGAGTAAGATTCAGGGTTGCCAGAGGGCTCGATTTTTCGGGTGCAATGACAAACTCAGACCCCAAAAAATATAAAGCAAGAATAACAGCAGCCCCTTGGGACCATGCTCATCCATCAAGACTTGGTCTTGAAGAAGCTGCATAAATCATCCCAAAATCGCCTTTATCCTCCTTACACCTCTCGAAGAGCTCTCCTCTTTTAGAATTTTGAACCTTCCCAACTCCGAAGTATTTTTAACATGAGGTCCCCCGCAAATTTCCTTACTGAAAAAATCAACACGAGTCTTCCCGATCGTAAAAACCTTAACTTTTTCACCGTATTTAGACTCAAATAACCCTATCGCCCCACTTTTCTTAGCTTCGGGAGCAGTCATCTCTTCACAATAAACCGGTAACCCCTCTTTGATTTGCGCATTCACAATTTTTTCAACCAAAGAAATCTGCTCCGGAGTCATCTTGTCTTCATGAGTGAAATCAAACCTAAGTCTCTCAGCAGTTATATTAGAACCTTTTTGCCCCACGTGGTCACCCAGGACCTGTCTCAATGCCTGATGAAGTAAATGCGTAGCCGTATGCAATTTCGTAACCTCTCCGCTATGATCGGCAAGCCCTCCAGCAAATTTTTGCTCGGCCCCAACCCTCGACTTTTCTTGATGTTCTCGCAGGCTATTATTATATTCTCTCCAAAACTTATCCAAGTCCAAATTTTCAATTAATTCTTTCTTCTTTTTAATTTCCTCCAACGTCATCTCAGGCGGGAATCCATATGTTTCATACATATAAAAAGCCCATCCGCCTTGAATCAAACAATCCTCTTTGCACTTCTCAAGTTCTTTCAATCCCTTAGCCAAAGTTTTCGCAAATTGCTCCTCCTCACGCATAAGCTCCGAAAAAATTCTTTCCTGATTATCAATAAGTTCAGGGTAAGCCTCTCCGTAAATATTTACATAAATCCCGGCAATTTTCCTCGCAAAATAGCTTTCGATGCCAACTTTTCTTCCATGTCTGATCGCACGTCTAATCAAACGTCGCAAAACATATCCTTGATCCGTATTTGAAGGAGTCACGGAACAAACATCACCCAAAATAAACGTTGCCGCCCGCAGGTGATCGCTGATAATTCTCTCAGATATAATTTTTTCTTGATCGGGATCTTTTTCACCAACATCATACCCTCCCAAGCTTCGAATCTCATCAATTACAGGCTTAAATAATTCAGTTTCAAAAGGCGTTTTCCCTCCATTCAAAATCCCCAAAACCCTCTCAAATCCCATCCCCGTATCGACATTCTTCTGCTTTAACTCAGTATAACTTCCATCCTCATTTTTTAAATATTGCATAAAAACATCATTCCAGATTTCCACCCATCTGGAATCTTTCGGATCAAATTTTGAGGGACACGGATCCGAAGAATTCCAAAAAAACATTTCGGTATCAGGTCCGCATGGCCCGGTTTGCCCCGCGGGACCCCACCAATTATCTTTTTTGGGCAAAAACACAATTCTCTCTTTCGGTACTCCCAAAGAAAACCAAACTTTAAAGGATTCATCATCTCTCGGCGCATCTTTGTCCCCGGAAAAACACGAAACTGCCAATTTCCCAATTTTCATCCCCAGCCCATCTTTTTCAGAAGTCAAAAATTCAAAACTCATTTTTATCGCTTCTTCTTTAAAATAATCCCCAAGCGACCAATTCCCCAGCATCTCAAAAAAAGTCAGGTGGGCATCGTCACCGACTTCATCAATATCATCTGTCCTCACGCATTTTTGCACATCAACTAATCTCTTCCCGGAAGGGTGTTTCTCCCCAAGCAAATAGGGGACAAGCGGATGCATCCCGGCGGTAGTGAAAAGCACCGTCGGGTCATTCTCGGGTACAAGCGAAGCACCGGGGATTTCAACATGCCCATGTTTCTTTACGAAAAAATCTATATATAACTTTCTGAGTTCTGTCGCTTTCATATAATTCAAATTCATATAATCAAACGCCAAGTAATGCCAATTCTACGTAAACTTTTCATATTTTTCAAATTTTTGATATATTGGTCGAGACAAAAATAAATCCATTCACCAAATACAATCCATGGGTCGCAAATCCTCAGAAAAAAAGAAAAGACGTATTGAACAGCAAAAAGATCATCACTCAAAACCACCCGTGAAGCAGGAAAAGAAAAAACTTTTAAGTAAGTTATGGAGTAGAGAGAAAAAAGAAGAAGAAATAGCTCTTCCGGTAGAGCACCCCTCAAGCAAAGAAAGCCCCCAAGAGCCAACCAAAGAAAAACCAAAAAGAAAAATTCCAACTCAGAAAATATTCGGGGCGCTTTTTGCGGCAATAATGCTGACAATTTTGGTCTATGTTGGAATAATGCTCTTTCAAAAGACGTTTGCTCCGACATCTTTGGCGGAATTGCTCCCTGACAGCGAAACAGTGGCCTTGATAGAGGTGAATACCAACACTGAACACACACAATTAACAAAAGCTCAAAAACTTCTTTCCCAAACCAAGTATTCATTGAACGAAACACTAACAACTCTAAATAAAATTTTAAATATAGACATCAAAAAGGACATTTTCCCATGGCTGGGTCGTCAAATAGGGGTTGCCGAACTTACAGCGGATGAAGATGGAGTAGCATTATCAAGCGCATACTTCCTGGAAGTTGTAGATCAAAAACTCGCCGAAAATTTTTTACAAAAACTTGCAGAAAACAATCTTTCAAAACTGGAAACCATAAATAAAAGAAATAATCCAATTTACACGTTTACTTTAAGACATCAGGGAGAAGATAGGAGTTTGGATACGGTGTTTTTTGCGACATTTCTGGAAGATTATTTGATCTTTAGCCCATCTCAAAAGGCAATAACACTCCTCATTAACACTCAGTCAAATTCTGAAACTTTGGTTTCGGAAAATGAAAAATATAATGAAATAAAAGACAAACTGCCGCAGAGCAGAGTGGCCTTTGTATTCATAAACTTTAAACATCAAGTGAATGCTCTTCTTCAAAAATACGGATTGTTTACAAATTCGTCCTTCCTTACATACGCAATAAAACCTTTTTCAACATTATTTAATTCGGAAGGAGCCGCATTAATTGCGAAAGACGATTCTTTCGCGGTCGAGTCATTTATGGCTCCGGATTCATCGTACTTAAACGAGAACTACTTAAGTTACAAAGAAAAATACAACGCAAATTTGGCCGATTATGTACCGTCTCGCATTGACGCATTTTGGGGAGGAATGGATTTAAGCAAACAAATAAAACGTCTGGTAACAATCGTGGGTGGAGGTGAAAATACAGATCTTAAAGTTTTTGAAGATGTAATCCAAAACTACGTCGAAAAATATTTTGGGAAAACAATTTTACTCGAGGAAGATATATACCCGCTAATAAAAAACGAATTTGCGATAACTTATTCGAAAAATGACAAAAAAGACATTTACACTTTGATTCTAGATCTCGCAAACCCGGCGGAAGACGCTGTCAGACTTAAGAAAATAGCAAATAATTTCATCTCTACCGGAGCATTCTTCGAACCGCATGTTGAAGAACACAAACTCCCTGACGGTACGGTTGCGAAAGAAATCATCGCCACACCGGAAGAATTGATGAAATCAGAAAGCTCTTACAAAGACACAGTCATTTACGAAATGAAAACCGAAGGCGATAAGATTGGTTTCTATTACGCAATTTTCTCTTCGAAGGCAATAATTTCTACCGATAAAGATACATTGATAGAAAGCCTAAAATTAACGTTGAACGAATCCCTGGACAGCTTGAAAAATTCGAAAATTTACAAAATCCACATAGATTCTGCCTTGGAAAATACAGACGAAGTCTCCTATTTTGACATCTCGAAATTCTGGCCGGATTCGAAATTGATAAAATCAATCAGTACAGGTAAGGAATATTTTGAGGAAGGGTTAATGGCGTACTACTACATCCATGTCGAATAAAAAAAAGACAGAAAATATTTCAATGGAAAATACTGACGAACCGATTAATTTAAGCGGGAATCCTTTCCAAAAAGAGAAAAAGAAAAAGTCTCCTCCAAAACTTAATAAACAGGATCCCTCATATTCTAAAATAAAAGATATATACGACGATACCTCGCCGGGAACTGGTATTTATTTAAAAGTTAAACAGCAGAAATACTACAAATTAGTTTCAAATTTTTTAAAAATTGTTGTCGCTGGTTTTTTAATTCTCCTTCTGATCAACAGTATAAATATTTATAAAAGAAGCATCGAAGTTGAAAAAAACATCAAGGGAGCGGCATATGAAGGCTATTCCAAGCTTCTGGAAGGATCGAAAAGCACAACAAAAGTCCAATTCATAGAGGCCAAAACAGCATTTGGAAAAGCGATAGAAAGTTTTAATGAAGCCGAAAACAGTCTTTGGTTCATCCTGGAAGACGAAACAATATATGCCCACAAAAGCAGTTTGAGTAGCAGTGTAAAAGCCGTGTTAAACAGCGGGAAATCTTTTGCGCAAGCCGGTGAGTACTTCACGGAAGCACTGGAGGAATTAAATAAGATTCCACTATATTTCGTTTCAAAAAACGAAGAAAAATCAACCACGGTCATAAAAGAACATGAAGATATAACGACGATATTAAAGTCGGGAATAGAAAAAGCAGGGCTGGCATTGATAGAAACAAAGGCGGCCAGAAATGAAATTGAAAAAATTAATCAGGAAATCCTCCCACAGGAAATAAAGGGAAAACTAAGTTACGCTAAAGAAAAAATAGACCAGTTGATTGAAGTGCTTGAGTCGATAGAATTGCATTTCCCGGCAATCCTCAATCTATTGGGAGACAAAACTCCTCATAGATACCTGGTATTACTGCAAAATAACGCAGAGATCAGACCATCAGGCGGTTTTATAGGCAGCTTTGTATATCTCGATATTAATAAAGGATTGATAGAAAACCTGAAGGTCGAAGATGTTTATAGCATCGATGATAAATACAAAGAAGTCATACAGCCGCCGGAAGATTTGCTTCGTTTTACGTCAAATTGGCGATTCCGGGATTCGAATTACTCCCCAGACTTCTTTTTCACGGGCAAAAAAGCGGCAGAGATGCTTGAAAAAGAAGGGGGGCCGCAGGTTGATACGGTTATTGCACTAAACCAAAGTTTGTTAAAAGATTTTCTGGAAATAACTGGCCCAATTCAAGTTGGCGAATTGCAAAATAAAATTGCAGCCGACAACTACGATGTCATCATGACATACATTATTGAGGGGAAAATTTGGGGAAAACAAGATCCAAAGCACGTTTTAAAAGTTATGGTGCCTGAATTCAAAAAAGAACTTTTAAAAACAGAAAATGTTTCAAAAATAATGAGCTCTTTATACAAAGCCGTTCAACAAAAAATGATAATGGCTTATTCAAAAGATTCAGAAGTACAAGCCTTTTTGGACACATTGGGTGTTACTGGGCGCATAAAACAATTGGAAGAAAAAGAGGACTTTTTAAGCGTCGTGAATATGTCGGTGGGAGGAAACAAAACCGATCTTCTAGTTGAAGAAAACTTAACGCATAAAACCACGATTGATAACTCTGGAGCTCTGATTGATGAATTAACAATATCGCGCACGCACACGTTTGATAAAAATCTTCAAAACAAATGGAACAAAATATGGGATAGTTTTGGATTTGACCACAGAGTTGTCCCTGGATATATAGTCGATATCCTTGGTCGTGGGACGAATGTTGTTTTGACGAAAATATACGTGCCTGAGGGGTCGCAACTACTGGAGGTAAAAGGAGTGGATAAATCTTCAGTCGAAGTAAAATATGATAAAGAATTAAACAAAACATATTTTTATACGAGATTCTCCGTTCCCCCAAAAAATACGGTCTCTATAACACTAAAATATCGCCTGCCGTTCACTTTAGATTTTTCTCCCCTTGATACATACAAAATCGAAGTTCAAAAACAACCGGGATCCCTGGGATCGATGTTTACAAAAACAGTTGAGACAGCAGACCCATCGAACGGAATAAAACCATATATGTATTATCCGGAAGATGCTTACATAAATGACGAAAATAAAGTTTCTTACGCAACAAATCTGGTGTATGACCGGTATTTTTCAGTGATTTTCGGGAAATAAATTACTTCCTCCCAAACATCCTTTGCAGTTCATCGAAAGTTAATGCAATCATGGTAGGCCTCCCATGTGGGCACGTATAAGGTTTATCAATCTTCTTCATTTGTACCAAAAGCGAATTCATCTCATCGATCGAAAGTTTTTTGCCAAACTTAATTGCGCTTCGGCAAGCCATATAATGAATAATTGATTCTTTTTTCCCCTGCATCTTGGCCGGATTCTTTTCATTAATAATATCGTCCAATACCCCTTTAATAATTTCAGAAATATCTTCACTGGAAAAAATAGCCGGCACAGCAAATACGGTTAGAGTATTAAGGGGACCAGTTTCAATTTCAAACCCAAGTTTCTCGAAAAAATCCATGTTTGCCTTAAGGATTTCGACTTCGTCAAAAGTTAATTCCAGATTTTCTGGCATAAGTAGCGGCTGGATATTTTTATTTTGAGATTCAAATTGATTTAATAACTCGAAATATCTGACTCGTTCATGAGCCGCATGCTGATCAACCAAAATAAGACCCTTCTCATCCTGTGCGACAATATAACAATTTGCAACCTGGGTTATTGCTTTCAAAGAAGAATTTTCGTTGCTGCCCAAATCAAAAGCTCCCTGCGTCCTCTCTTTGCCAAAGTCTTTTTCACAAAAAGCTTTTGTGAAATTGATGGCATCGGGGACAGTAAACTCCGAAGCATCCGGATTGTAATCGCGAGAATGTCGGATCCCGGATTCCCCGCGATTCTGCCACTCAGAACCACTACCAGCAGAATCACTCCCTGCAGACCCACTTTCCAGAAATCCTCCATGAGCTCTCTCCGAAGAGGGGAATTTATCAGACATATATCTCTGTGACTCAGTAAAAGCTTTCGGTATCAAGTTATTGCTTTCTAAACTCACCTTAGAAGCACCATAAACAGTTTTTAAAATCTTAGACTCATCTTCAAATCTAATCTCTAATTTTCGTGGGTGAACATTCACATCAATTAAACTCGGGTCGATTTCGATATTTATAATAAACACAGGTTTTTTGCCAGAAAGCAGCATCGAATGAAAAGCCTCTTTAATTTTGTAAGCGATCAAATGATTTTGAATCGGCCTTTTATTTACAAAAATATATTGGTGCCTCGAATCCGATCTCGAAATCACAGGTTTTCCGATAAATCCATTTAATTTGAAATCACTTCCTCCATAAAAAATAGGGATCATCGCATCGCTAGTCGCTTTCCCAAAAATATCAGATATTCGTCTCTTCAAATCAGTCGTTTTTGGCAAATCAAAGTGATTTTTCCCATTATGAATAAATTTAAACGCAATTTCAGGATGTGCCAGAGCGATATTGTTTACAACAAAAATAATATTCGAAAGTTCGGTAGAATCTTTTTTAAGATAATTTGCTCTCGCGGGGGTATTAAAAAACAAATTATTCACTTCAACACTTGTGCCGTCTTTCATCCCACAGTCTTGCACAGTCTTTATTTCGCCTCCGTCGCACGTAATTTCAGTCCCGGAATTCGAGTCCTTCGTCTTTGTTTGCAAAATCATTTGAGAAACTGACAAAATGGAAGCCAGAGCTTCGCCTCTAAAACCCATTGTCGAAATATTCCACAAATCTTTTTCCTCGGAAATCTTACTTGTTGCATGTCTAAGAAGAGATTTCTCGGCGTCATCCCTCTCCATTCCACAACCGTTATCCGTAATTTTTATAAAAGTTTTTCCGCCATCTTTTGCTTCAATGATAATCTGGTCAGCTCCGGCATCAATACTGTTTTCAATCAATTCTTTCACGACGGACGCCGGCCGTTCGATCACTTCCCCGGCGGCTATTTGATTGATCAATTTTTCGGAAAGAATTTTAATTATGGACATAAAAATTCTGTAAAATTATCCACACTAAAACCTATTTTATATCAGCCCTTTCTCCTTTAATTCATGTATTTTTTTCAAAGCTTCAAGCGGTGTTAAATTATCAGGATCTATCGACTTTAATTCTGCCAGAGCTTTATGATCACGTTCAGAATATACATGAGGATCGTCATTAGCCTCTCTACCGAACATATCAGTTTGATTTTCAACCATTCTTTCCCCCGTGTCGATAGTCTTTTGCTCCAATTTAAGTAAAACCCCACGTGCTTTCATAATGACTTCCTTTGGCAGTCCGGCAAGCTTTGCAACTTCAATCCCATAACTTTTACTTGTTCCGCCTTCAACGACTTTATACAAAAAAACAAGTTCAGACCTCCCTTCTTCAGTTTTGGAAGGTTTTTCACTGACGGAAACACTCAAATTTTTTGCTCTCTGTAGTTTTTCAGTCAAACTGATCAACTCATGATAATGGGTTGCAAACAATGTCTTTGTCTTCAATTTGTCATGAATAAATTCGCAAACAGCCCAAGCGATACTCAATCCATCATAAGTTGAAGTTCCTCTCCCGATTTCATCCAATATTATTAAACTTTTAGAGGTCGCGTTATGGAGAATATAAGAAGCTTCTATCATTTCAATCATGAAAGTACTTTCTCCTTTGGTTAAATTATCTGACGCTCCAACTCTCGTGAAAATCTGATCCACAAGCCCAAGTCTGCACGAAGAAGCGGACACGTAAGATCCTATGTGAGCCAAATACACAATCAACGCAACTTGTTTAATATATACACTTTTTCCACCCATGTTCGGGCCGGTTATCAACGTCAAAATATTTTTTTCGGGATCAATTAAACAATCATTTGGAACAAATCCCTTAAATCCTTTTGAAGCATTTAAACTCTCCAGAACAGGATGCCTCCCTTGTTTGATATCAATAATTCCGACCGAACCGCCTCTAAGCGAACCACCGCCAAGCGAACTTCCGCCGACCGAACCACCGCCAAACGGATTTCCACGAGGCTTTTCATCTACCGAAATTCCCCCTATTGGATCCACGTCCTCCAGTATCTCCGGCCTGCAATAATTATTCATCAAAGCCACCTCTGCGAACCCGCAAACAACGTCAAGACGAGCTATCGCATCTGAAATTCTTTTGATTTCCGAAATATTCTCAACAACTTTCATTCTGACTTCATAAAAAAGCTCATATTCAAGCTCACAAATCCTATCGATGCTGTGGAGAATTTTATCTTCGTATTCCTTCAATTCCGGCGTAATGAATCTTTCCGCATTAACCAACGTTTGCTTGCGGATATAATCCTCCGGGACATTTTTCAAGTTAGCGTTACTTATCTCAATGTAGTAGCCAAAAACTTTATTGTATTTGATTTTTAATGAAGAAATCCCTGTCCTTTGAATTTCTCTTTTTTGCATATTTGAAACAAAAGTTTTTCCTTCGGTATTAATTGAACGAAGATCATCAAGTTCCTGATTGTATCCATCTCTTATCATATTACCCTCGCGTACCACATGAGGTGGCTCGTCTTTAATCGCTTTTTCAACCAGCAAAATGAGAGCATCCATATCGATCAGATCTTTCTCAACATCTTTCAAAATCAAGCTTTCAAAATTTTTCAAAAAATCTTTAATTGCAGGAATTTTCTTCAATGATTCCTTCAAAGCAATTAGGTCCCGAGCATTACCTGTCCCCAAACTCAATCGGCTCAGTATTCTTTCAATATCAAGTATTTTTGAAAGCTCTTCTCTAATGTCCTTTAGTAGCGAAGGCTTACCGAGGAGCTCCTGTATTCCATCAAGTCTTTCAATAATTTTCCCCCTATTTAATAGAGGATGAATCATGAAATTTCTAAGCTTTCTTCCGCCCATCGCAGTACTGGTTTTATCCAACACGTAAAGAAGACTTCCTTCCTTTTGGCCATCTCTAAGAGTACGAAAAATTTCAAGATTGGAGATAGTTGATTCACTCAAAGGAATAAATTCAGAAAGAGTATAAAATTTGATACTTTCAATATGTTTCAAATCCGTTTTTTGAGTCTCCTTTAAATATTCATAAAGTAGTGCGGAAGCTTGAATTGCACTTTTTTTATCCTCAAGTCCAAAAACAGAGATCGATTTTATCCCAAAATTTTCCGCCAAAACTTTTTCAGGCTCATTAAAACTTTCGAAGGAGAAATAAGAAAGATCTTTAAACTGTTTCACAGCATGGATCAGTTGCTCATTGTCGATCAAGCTTTGCGGCATGATTATTTCAGAGGGACGAAGCCGCGCCAACTCCTCTACAACTTCCGGCAATCCGAAAAATTCCGTGACAAAAAATTCTCCGGTAGTCACATCGCTGTACGCAAAGCCGTAGCCATCGTAATTTTGAGTCAATGCCGAAATATAATTATTCGATTTTTTATCCAGAATATTATTGTCGAAGGTGGTTCCTGGCGTTATCACACGGATAACTTCTCTTTCAACAATCTCCTTCCCGTCAGGTTCCGTGATTTGATCGCAAATAGCCACTTTTTTCCCGGCTTTCGTAAGTTTTGAAATATAATTATCAACTGCATGGTACGGGACACTACACATCGGAGCTTTGACTCCATCTCCCTTAGTTCGAGCAGTCAAAGTAATCCCCAATATCTTGGATCCTTCCAAGGCATCTTCAAAAAACATCTCATAAAAATCCCCAAGCCGAAAAAACACCATACAATCCTTGTACTTTTCTTTTACAGCTCTGTACTGCGCCATCATTGGGGTCAATTTTTCCAGCATGGCCAAGATTATACACCACTCTTTACATAAATTGAGAATTTCGTATAAAATCTTATTTAATAGGTTGAAACTTCTTTGAAAAAATGATATAATTAAACATCAAAATAAAAATAACAAACAAAAACATGTTCAAATTGTTCAGACCAAGCTGTTTAGTATTCAAAGAAGCCCAAGACCCAGCACCAGCCCCTGCGCCGGCTCCTGCACCTGCTCCGGTACCAGACGCCAAAGAAGCTCCTCAAGAAAAGAAAGAGGTAGACCTCGATGCAATTAAATTTGATGCAGGGAAAGCAAAAGCCCAAATGCTAAAAAGCTTAGATGGAATGGGGTATAAATTAACAAAAGCTGAAATATTGGAAAAAGCTGGAAAACTAAAAACCGACGATGGTGGTAGAAGTTTATCCCTCGCGGCAGTAACAAAATTGGATACAAAAGATGTAGAAGATTATCTCGCATCCAAAGGCGGAGATACATACTTGGATAGGATTTTTACACAAGGAATGAACAAAATAAAAAAGGACGTAGCCGCTGGTAAAGTAAAAGCAGCAGACGTAACTCCGGAAAGGGTTGTCGCAACAGGTCTTTCACTTGAAGAATACCGAAATTACAGAGGAAGACTCTCGAAATTCATATCAAAATACGGGAAGTACGACGCTGGAAAAGACACAACACCAGTTCAAAAACCAGAACCTCAAAAAGTGGAATCTCCAAAACCACCTGAACCGGAAACACGAGAAACAGAACAAAGTAGAAAAAATAGAATAGTTGTAGAAAAAACAGAAAAAGTAATAGAAAAACTAAAGACAACAACGTTGCAAGCAGAAGGCCAAGGAGAAACAGTTGAGTCAGCATTCAGAGCTGCTGCGCAAGAGATTTTAAATCAATTAGAGCAAGTATGTGGAGAGAAAAGGAGAATGTCCCCGGGAGAAGTAATAGGATATTTCCATGATGTAAAAATTCCTAGAGATAAAATTGGATTAGGAAAGATGCTTGGACACGTAAGAATAGACGCTGGCATCAGAAAAATAGATGATAAATATATTGTTAATATTTCAGTTCCTCTAGGAGGAGAACCAGCATTAGTAGTTTCTTACTTGAGTCACAGCCCATGGGACGCAGGCCACAAAAAGGTGAGACGAGAAGCCATTGCTCCAGCAGCAGCACCGAAATCGGACGCAGAAAGAGGTGCTGAAGCAGATGCAAGAATCAGAGAATTGGTAGAAAAATTACCAAAATCATGGAAAGTTGAAGAGAGTGGGGTAGCAGCAAAAGACGTGAATTCTACACAAGAAGTAAGGGATACAACAGAAAAAGCAGCACTTTTAAAGATAAAAGAAGATTTGAGAAGAGCGCTAGGAGGCAATTATGAACACGTCCCAGCTGGCAGGTTGGAAGGAATTATAAAAGGAGATAGGTGTATTAGTGAAAGAGTAGAAAAACCAAATGAAAATATGTCATACATATACATCACTATCTCAATTCCCAACGATCTCAAAGCAACACTTGTCAACGAATACCTAAGGCATCAGCCTAAATAATTTTCGTATTGCTCTGGAGCCACCACTGGGAGTTGAACCCAGGACCTCTGCTTTACGAAAGCATTGCTCTACCAACTGAGCTATGGTGGCCAGATGAAACAGAATGCAATCCTGTTTCATCCTTTACATGAAAATTAAAAAAGCTTTAGCTTTTTACATCTCACATAAAAGCTCCAGAATTTTAACCTCAACCTCTCTCAAGTACAAGAAATATTTTCTATTTCAAAACCGAAGGGATCAAAGGAGTATAAGTCCCTCTATGTCGTTTTGTCCCAAATAGCTTTCTAAACCACGATCTTTTCTTCCCAAAACAACTTTTGTTCATCCTGATTCTCATGAAATTCCTGTTATTGTCGATAGTGATAAGTATCATCTCCAAATGTAGTTAATTATTAATATGTTCTGATAAGCCCATTTACGACGCCTTGAATCAAAAGTTCATCAACGGGAATTAGTTCGGGTCCGCCCGTCACAGGATCAACAAAATTCTTATTTTCAGCTTTCAAATAAACACGACCTGAATTTTCCTTAACAAACCTCTTTAACGTATTGGCTCCATCAATCAGCGCAACAACAATATCCCCATTTTTCGGCTGGGTTTTGGAAGACGCTATAACCAAATCTCCCTCATAAATCCCGGCATCAATCATACTTTCGCCGGTTACTCTCAAAAGGAAAGAATTTTTTAAATCTCTCACAAAGCCATCTTCAATTCCAACCCAATCCTCGACATATTCTTCACTCAAAACAGGTCCTCCAGCGGGGATCATCCCAAGAAGCGGAATTTTAACGACACTGCTTTCCAATTTGTCCTTCACGCTTCGCAGGAGGCCTATTCCACGCGGAGTTTCCTCTTTGTTGATAAATCCCTTCGCCTCAAGAGCTTTAACGTGTTTAAGGACGCTATTATCACTGCTGACATTAAAATACTCTCTCATTTCCCGTAGAGTCGGTGACCGCCCATTGGTCATCTGATACTTTTCAATAAATTTAAGAACGGCTTGTTGTTTTTCAGTTAAATTTTCCATGGCACTGCTAGTTAAAAATTTAAAGGTAAGTAAACACTCACCCGCAGTATAGGTGAGGACACGCTCACCGTCAAGACTTTTTCCAAAATTAGAATGATTTTCTACTTTTCAAACTCAAAAATTAAAGCCTGATTCATCCGTAACAGGAAAGTAATAGGCTTTAATATGAAGATATTTCGATTAGTATTAAATTTTCTAACAACTTCATTGTACTCTCTCGATCTGTTTTCAATATCGCTGCCAAAGTCATTTAATTCTTTTTTAAATTCCAAAAACCTGATGTCTTTACTGACATCGGAAAGCCCATTCCCAAAGTTAATTAGATCACTTACGACCTTGCTCAATTCATACTCCGTCTCAGTTTTTTCGCCAGACGCAAAATAAACTCTTCTGGCTTGATCCCTGGCTTGAACAAGCCTATCTGCAATCTTTGTAAAACTTGTCGAAAAAGCGCTTTCGCCAGAATTAGCACTTCCTCTAATAACCTCAACAATCAAAGGAAGCAAATCATGTCGAGCCCTTATCTTCTCATCAACAAATTCCCAACTATCAATCACATTTTTTCGCAGTAACTTTAAATGGCGGACCCCAACAGTGATCCACGGAACAATAAGAAACAAAAAAGCGACAATAATAACAATATAAGTTATATTCACGCGATAATTCTAGCTTACCGGAATATTATTCACAATCTCATCTTTATAAGCCCCATCATATGGGGCGAACTCTCCTCTCTCCCTATTGGCTGTAGTTTTACTGAGGATATTATCCAGAATTTTATTAACCGATTGGTCCGTTTGTTGAGCTTCCAACTTTACCAGTTCCTCTATGGTTTCTTTAGAGACATAACGTCCGCTCCTCGTCTCATCGGATTTTAACATCTCAATTCTACCTTGCAGAAACGCATCTCTTTTCAATCTCCCAAGACATCTAAAATGGAAATTCACATTCGGAACATGTTTTATCAATTTCGTAGCGTCACTGGAAGAAAGAGTAATAGTAAGTTCTCCATATCTTAAAACATTTTTAAGAATCCCATCTTGGGATTTTTTAATATCCTGAATTTTTACAATATCAAGAATTTCATGAGAATCGTGCAAGAAGAGACTTTTTTTATGTTCAATAACACGAGAATTGGTAAGAATCACTGTGTTCATAAAATGATCAATCAGTCCCGCGTAAATTTTATGAAGATAAACAATAAAAAGAATAACAATCCCGATAAATAAAAGCTCAAGAGCCGTATTTGCCTTTATAAGCCCATTAATCTTCATGAAACTTATTATAAAAACAGCCTCTAGGGAGGCGAAAAGAATCAAAAACGCAAAGTGATAAAGGACAGTCATCCAATGCCTCCTAAAAAAACACACCAATTCCTCATTAACCTGCTGACCTTTGAAATATCTGTCACGGTTCCCGCGACTCTCTTGATTTTCGGTTGCCTGCCCCATATTTTTTTTAGCCCTTGAGAAAGGCAAAATTACACCAATCATTACAAATAGGTGAAAGTAAGCCAAATAAAAAGAACAGCGTGGCATACGACGCTTAATATATAAAACAAATTCACATGTAGAAGCCTAATAAATCCGAAAATACTGGTATATTTTGACTCAGGCAAAGGATTTTTTTTTACATAGTTCAAAAGCCTCATTTGCACTAACGTACAAAATCCTATGGAAGCCGCCATAATTAGCAGAATAAATAACTTTATCAGCATAATTATTTAGCTAATGAATCAAAATTTTCAATGAACTTCTATCTTTTCTGAAACCCTATTTAACTTTGCCCTCCAGTAGCTACAATGGTAGGCCCGAAGGCCTTATTTGTCAAATTTCCATCATTAAATCGACAATAATTTTCGAAGCTTTTTTATGGAGAATATTACCACCTTTAAATTTCTCGGAAGAAGCAAAATCTATTGCCCTCAAAAACTGTTCATCACTGACATCACTATAGAGAACTTGCCACCCATACTCCTCAGCGCAAACTTTTGCATTTGTAATCTGGTCCCCACGGCTAGACACTGTATTAAGTGGAATTATTACTGCCATTTTCTCCAAAGACGCAATTTCAGCCAAACTATTGGCTCCGCCCCTGCTCACAACCACATCGGAAGCAGCATAAACATCTTTCAATTCATCGAACAAAAGTTCAAATTGCTTATATCCTTGCTTCTTTAACCCAAAATCCAAATTTCCTTTTCCTACAATATGGGCGACCTGGAATTTACCCAAGAGTTTATCCAAATTATTCCAAGTAAGTTTATTTACCTGCATCGACCCCAAGCTTCCGCCCATCACCAAAATAACAGGTTTAAATCTATGAAATCCGCATAATTTTAGCCCATTTTCTTTCGATCCTTTTAATATTTCAGCTCTAATGGGATTCCCGGAGACAACAATCCTATCTCTGCGTGTTTTGACGCTCCTCTTCCCAAAATATCTTTTAGTTTCTTCGAAACTTACGAAAATCTTATCGGCAAAACGACAAGAAATCTTATTGGAAAGACCCATCTCCACGTCTGACTCATGAATAAAAATATGAATTTTCATTTCACCATAAGCTTCCCTTTTAAAAATCTTGTTTTTAAAATTTACCAAAGCACATCCAACAACAACATGAACACCAACAAATCCACCCTTACTGAAAACAATATGCGGTTTAAATTTGTTAATAATCCTAACGGACTGAATAATGCCAATAGGAACCTTGAAAGCATCTATAAAATTTTTGAACGAAAAATATCTTCTTAATTTCCCGCAAATTATCTCTCGAACCTGTAAATTTTTTAATGCATTTTTCTGCGCAAATTTATTAACAGCCTCTTTTTCGGGGCCGTTTTTGGCGCCTATATAAAGAATTTCGTGCTTACGACTTCTTTTAATAAATTCTTCGATAACGGCCAGGTTTGGGACTACGTGACCTAACGTCCCTCCTCCTGTAAAAATCACTCGCATGGTTATTGGTTCCAGTTGATATACTTAGCAGTATTCCAACGCCAATGAGCGATGCTATCAAGGATGATCCGCCATAGCTTACAAAAGGCAGTGGTATCCCTGTAACAGGCATTAGCGCGGTATTTACTGATATATTAATAAACGCCTGCATAACAATCCATACGGTTATTCCAATAGCAGCCAAAGTTTCAAAATTGGACTCTGCTTTATTAGCGATCTGAAATCCTCTTTTCGATATCAAAAAGAAAGCGATAATCACGAAAACAATCCTTATAAATCCCAATTCCTCCGCTGACGCGGCGAAAATAAAATCATCGGTGGCCTGCGGAAGCCAATAAGATTTTTGGACCCCTTGAGTCAATCCTTTGCCCCAAAACCCACCGCTTCCAACAGCGATATTTGCCTGGTCGCTTTGCCAACAATAATCTTCCGCGCACTCTTCGTTGACTGCATTGAAAGCCAAAAATCTATCTCTCACATGAGGGATGGCGATTACAAGAATAATAGCCAAAAGCAAAGCCACCAAAGCCCCAAAAAGCAGATGTTTTAATCTTGCCCCGGCTATAAAATACATACTGACGGCAATAACTCCAATTACGAGCGTCGATCCCAAATCAGGCTGCAGTAATACGGGAACAACAATCAATCCCGTCATAACAACAAATGGTATAAATCCATTATAGAAATCATCAATTTGATTTTTTTTCTTGTCAAAAAAATAAGCCAAATACAAAATCAAAGCCAGTTTAGCAAATTCGGTCGGCTGAAGGGACGTCCCGGAGATAACAAGCCAACTCTTTGAAATAGTTCCAAACCCACTCCCTGAAAGTAATACAAATACTAGTAACAAAAACATCGCAAAAAAGAAAACAATAGAAACTTTCTTCCAGAATTTGACTGGCAATTTAAACGCGAGAAAAAACACTGCAATCCCGAGTCCAAGCCTCACTAAATGATTTTTAAATAAAAGATAGCAGTCTACATTTGCATCACTGCAATTAGGATACAAAACTCCGGGTGCAGACAGCTGAATTGATTTTGGGACCCCAGTACTCGTAATCATCACCAAGCCAAAAATCAGCAGCAAAAACACCGATAAACTGAGTACATGATCTGCCTTTAAAATACTTTTCATAAGGTATTTTGATGTTTTTTGCCATCAAAATTTACACCAATTAACTCTTCTTGTACAATGCAAGACGAACCGGGTCACTTTTATTCATTTACTCACCTTTAACTTGCTAATTGTCTCATTCAATGATTGCAACCAAACCCAATAATAATAAAAACATATTTATAATTTCAATACTGACTCTGATCTTAATTTTTTTAGATCAAATCTCTAAATATTTCGCTGACAAATATTTAACAATCCCATCAAAAATAATCGGGAATTTTTTTACATTAGAAAAATCTCAAAATTCGGGCGTTGCCTTCGGGATCACATTCAATCGAGAAATAATTATTATAGTCACAGTTATCTTGATAATTTTAATTATTCAAATAATTAGAACCGAATTAAACATTAAAAATAAGCTGGCAAAAATAGTATCCAGCCTCGTTCTAAGCGGCGCAATCAGTAATCTCATTGACCGTTTAGTCTATGGCAAAGTAATAGACTTCCTCCACTTCCAATTCTGGCCAATCTTTAATTTAGCCGATATTTTTATAGTTGCAGGCATTTTTGGCGCTTTGATCTTTTACAAAAAGATCAAAATCCCCAGTAAAACTTAATCTGCTAGCACGGTAATTTACTGAATTTTTAATAAGTTTTCTAAAGCCAATTTTACTGTTTCCAAAGGCAATTTTCTATCAGTCAAAATCTCAAACTGTGTAATCGCCTGATTTAGAAGCATCTTGTCTCCAGTAACAATCTTACCTCCATATTTAGACGCCTCTCGTAGCAAAGGAGTCATCAAAGGTTTATAAACAACATCCATTACGATTAATTTATCCTTTTTTTTATGTTCCATTTGCATTTTTTTAAAAAATTCATCAGGGATGATTTTTGTATCAGTTCTTTCTGTAAGCCAGATAGATGTTGTCTGTATCAAAATATCACAATCATAATTAATTATTTCATCAATTCTCCCGACTTTTATTCCAACCTCAAATAATTTTCCAAAATCATCGGCGATTTTTTCAGCCTTTTCTACGGTTCTATTCAAAATAATAATTTCTGCCCCCTTCTTCAAAAGCCCATACGCTATTGCTCGACAAGCTCCTCCAGCTCCAATAATAATTATTTTTTTATTTTTCAAACAATTTTTATTCTTCAGCTCATTTCCTCCAAACATAGCCTCTTCCAAAGACTTGGTAGCTCCTTCAAAATCAGTATTAAATCCTGATAACTTCCCATCCTTATTCAAAATTGTATTCACAGCCCCGATTTTTCGTGCATCACCAGAAATCCAATCAAGATATTTTATAACCGCTTCTTTATGAGGCAAAGAGACAGACAACCCAGATATTTGTCTTTTCCCATTTTTTATATCTTGCAAAAACTCAGCTAATTTATCGGGTTCAATTTCAAAAATTTCATACGTGGCATCAATCCCAAGCTTCTTAAAAGCTGCATTGTACATCACTGGAGAAAGCGAATGCTTTGCCGGATAAGCCAAAATTCCATACTTTTTAATCATACTGATCAATTATAGCAACCTGGAAAATATCGACAATAAAAAACCCCCACCGAAGGAGGGGGAACAACCACACAACGTCTAAGAATTTTTATTTTTGTTTTAAACGAGTGCTTAAAGGTTTGTTTTTGTTTTTCCGGGAGACCAATCCCAGGTAAAATCCGGCCTTGCTTCGGCGATATTTTCAGTCTCGCCACCGACCATCTGTGAGCGCCCCTTTCTACCCGGTTAATATAAAAGCCGAGGAAGGAACCAGATACTCCGCCGAAGCGAAGTCATAAGGTCGGCCCAGTTGGTCATAAAGAGCCATCACAAAGCAGGAATTATTTGTTTGTATTTGTTTCTAATTTTCAAAGATTCTGTAACTAGATTCGACGATCACATAATATGA
>Ga0233420_10000179_pt1 | contig 29392 bp, 21 predicted proteins | sample Watercolumn_Mata_4_FD_183009 | JGI IMG/M metagenome (GOLD analysis project Ga0233420, IMG submission 183009) | Freshwater microbial communities from Lake Matano, South Sulawesi, Indonesia - Watercolumn_Matano_2014_102_MG | ecosystem: Environmental > Aquatic > Freshwater > Lake | place...
ATGACGCGTTGAGTCTCACAGCGGAAGTCACGGCATTTGTGCAGGATATGGCGGAGGCTTATGGCTGGGCCCATTTGGCGATATGCCGGTCGGGAGCGATGACGGTCAGTGAATTGGCGGCGGCCGGATTGCCGGCGGTATTGGTGCCCTATCCCCATGCCATAGACGATCATCAGACAGCCAATGCCCAATTCCTGGCCGAGGCCGGGGCCGCCGCGTTGATGCCGCAATCTCGGCTTACCGCGGAAGGTCTCGCATCGGTTATCCATGAATGGCTCCAATCACCGGGTACCCTCGATAAGATGAGCCGGCACGCCCATCGCCTGGCGACTCCAGAGGCGGCCAGCATGGTCGCCAATCTATGCCTTGACTATGCAGGCGTGGCTTCAAACCAGGGAAAAACGGCATGAGAATGACCGACGCGATGTACGGCCAGCATGGCATGAACCGTATTCGTCGCATCCATTTCATCGGTATCGGCGGCACCGGCATGAGCGGCATAGCCGAAGTCTTATTGAATCTCGGCTATCAGGTATCAGGATCGGATCTTGGCGACAACGCGGCCACCCAGCGTCTCGCCAGCCTAGGCGCCACCATACGCCGAGGGCATGAGCCCGCCTACGTTCAGGGTGCCGAGGTGGTGGTGGTGTCGACGGCCATCAATCGCGCCAACCCCGAATTCAAGGCGGCCCTGAATCTGAAAATCCCGGTGATCTCCCGGGCGGAGATGCTCTCGGAATTGATGCGATTTCGCTACGGCATCGCCGTGGCGGGGACCCATGGTAAGACCACGACAACCAGCCTCGCAGCCAGCGTGCTCGCGGAAGCGGGTTTGGATCCGACGTTCGTGATAGGCGGCCGCCTCAATAGCGTGGGCACCAACGCCCAGTTGGGCAATGGCGCCTTTCTGGTCGCGGAGGCGGACGAAAGCGATGCATCCTTCCTTCATCTGCAACCCATGATCGCGGTCGTAACCAATATCGACCGGGATCACATGGAAACCTATGCGGGCGACTACGAGCGCCTCAAGCAGACTTTTGTCGAATTTCTGCATCATGTGCCCTTTTACGGGATGGCCGTCCTATGCCTCGAGGATGCAGGGGTGCGTGAAATCCTTCCGCTGATCAGCAAACCGGTTCGCACCTATGGCTTCGATGCCGAGGCGGATGTGCGCGCGGTGGATATCCGCCGGGATGGCCTGCGAAGCCTATTTCGGGTGGTACAAGCCGGGTCGGCACGGGATTTTGAAGTGACTCTGAATCTGCCCGGCCGTCATAACATCCTCAACGCGCTCTCGGTGATCGCTATCGCGGAGGAACTGGGAATCGACGAAGCCACGATTCAGCGGGCGTTGAGTCAATTCAAGGGCATCGGTCGTCGATTCCAGGTCAACGGCGAGCTGGAGCTGGCAGGCCAACCCATCACTCTGGTGGACGACTATGGTCACCATCCCCGGGAACTCGAGGCCACCCTGGATTCGGCTCGCCAGGCTTACGCCGGGCGGCGGCTGGTGATGATCTTTCAACCGCACCGGTTTACCCGCACCCGGGACCTTTTCGAAGACTTCGTCGAAGTATTGTCCAAAACCGACATCCTGATTCTGACCGAGGTCTACGCCGCGGGCGAGAAGCCGATCAGAGGCGCGGATGGACGTTCACTCTCGCGGGCCATCCGCCTGCGAGGCCAGATAGAACCGGTATTTATCGCGGAGATTTCCGAACTCATCGAAATCCTGCCCGGCATCCTCAAGCCTGGCGACGTGGTGCTTACGCTTGGCGCGGGTAACATCGGACAGGTTGCGGCCGAATTGCCGCGGCATTTGGCGGCCGTGCTGAAACCAGCGGAACCGTCATGATTTCCTTTGCGGGACATGACTTGATGAGAGCGGTACGTGGCGAAATTCGGCATAGCGAACCCATGGCGCTTCACAGCTCCTGGCGCGCGGGCGGTCGGGCGGACCGCTTTTTCATGCCGGCGGATCTGGAGGATTTACGGGTTTTCCTCAAAAGCCTCCCACCCGACGAAGAGCTGCTGTGGATAGGGTTGGGAAGCAATCTTCTGGTTCGCGATGGAGGCATTCGGGGCACGGTGATTTGTACCTGCAATCGTCTCAAGCGCATGAGCTTGCTGGTCTCGGGCCGAATCGAGGCGCAAGCCGGGGTGCCCTGCGCGCTCGTCGCCAAGTTCTGCGCCGATCGGGGTTTGGTCGGCGGTGAATTTCTGGCGGGGATCCCGGGCACCATGGGTGGCGCTCTGGCGATGAACGCGGGAGCCTTCGGCGGAGAAACCTGGCGCTTGGTCAGGCAAGTCACGACGATTGACCGGCTGGGGGAGATTCACCGGCGGATTCCCGACGAATATGACGTGGGATACCGCAGCGTTCGAGGACCTGGGGAAGAATGGTTCGTGAGTTGCGAGCTTGAGCTTGAGATAGGCGACGGCGCCGAAAGCCGAAACAAGATTCGGGGATTGTTGGCGCGCCGCAGCGAGACCCAACCCACGCAGTTACCCAGTTGCGGTTCCGTTTTCCGCAATCCTGTGGGTGATTTTTCCGCGCGTCTCATCGAGGCCAGCGGGCTCAAGGGCCATACCATCGGCGGAGCCCAGGTTTCCGAAAAACACGCCAATTTCATCGTCAATACAGGAAATGCCAGTGCGGCCGATATAGAGGCATTATTGATGCATGTTAAAGCTGAGGTATTTCGCCGGCATGGAGTGGAGTTGATGCCCGAAGTCAAAATCGTCGGTTGTCCGGTTGAGGAGTCGAGATGAGTGAAAAATTTCAGCTAAACCCCGACGAATTCGGAAGGGTTGCCGTTTTGATGGGCGGGGCGGCGGCCGAGAGGGAGGTGTCACTCATCAGTGGGAAGGCCGTCTTGCAAGCCTTGCTCAACCAGGGTGTGAATGCGGTGGGTTTTGATGTAGGTCGCCGGATGATTCAACCCCTTCTTGAGGATAAACAGGGATTTGACCGGGTTTTCAACATCATTCACGGTCGGGGCGGGGAAGATGGTGTTTTGCAGGGGGCTCTCGAGGTGTTGGGCATCCCTTATACGGGCAGCGGCGTCTTGGCCTCGGCTCTGAGCATGGACAAGCTGCGCACCAAGCTATGCTGGATGGGCGGGGAATTGCCCACTCCATCCTGGATGTTGTTGGAGTCCGAGCGGGATTGTTCGCGATTGGAGACTCGGTTGGGTTTCCCGGTCATCATCAAACCGGCTCAGGAAGGTTCCAGCATCGGCATGAGCCGCGCGGATACGATCGATGAACTCAAGGCGGCATGGCGGGCCGCTTCGATGTATAATTGCCACGTCTTTGCCGAAAAATGGGTTGTGGGCAGGGAATTTACCGCAGCCATCCTCGATGGTCAGCCATTGCCCCTTATTCGTCTGGAGACGCCCCACACCTTTTATGATTTCGACGCCAAGTATCGCGCCGAGACCACCCGCTATCATTGCCCTTGCGGTATTCCCCCGGAATTCGAAAAGCGTTTGCAGCAACTCGCTGTCGACGCGTGCGGCATTTTGGGCGTCTCCGGTTGGGCCAGGGTGGATTTGATGGTTGACGACCATGATCGGCCTTGGCTGATCGAAGTCAACACTGTGCCCGGCATGACCGATCACAGCCTGGTACCCATGGCCGCGCGTCAGGCGGGAATCGAGTTTGACGATTTGGTCTGCAGGATATTGGCGACCAGTCTGCGCCGGGATTGATGGCTGATGGTCCGGAAGAATAATAAAAAGCGGAACCAGCGAACGCGCTATTTAGCGCCTATTGCGCTGACCGTTTTGGTTCTGATGGGGGTGACCTTCCTCATGCAGCGAGGGAGTTTCAGCGTGGTTCGAGACACGCTCGTACCCATCCGGCATGTGCGTATCGAGGGGGCATTCGCCAACGTGGAGCCTGAGGAGCTTGAAGCGGTCGTAATGCCGCTGGTGCGAGTGAATTACATCACCGTCGATATCGAATCCATAGAGAGGGCACTGATCAAGGTGCCCTGGGTCATGCAGGCGCGCGTCACGCGGATTTGGCCCAATACGGTCCAGATCGATGTCATGGAACAGGAGCCGATCGCCCGATGGGGTAACGATAGTCTTATCGGCAGGGATGGGAAGGTATTCCGGGTCGCCAGGGGCTTGGGCGGTTTTCTCCACCTGCCGCTGCTGCTGGGGCCGGAGGGGCGGGAAGGCGAAGTGCTCGCCATGTTGGAGGGTTTGAATCAGGATTTCTCACCGCGGAATACACACGTGACGTCTCTAAAGTTAAGCGGAAGGTTGGCATGGACAGCCACGCTTTCCGATGGGCCGGAAATTGCGTATGGAAATCAGGATCCCCGTCAGGCGACTCTTCGATTATTGAGTGTCCTGCCGGGCTTGGGCAAGGAACGAATCGAGGCCATCAGGACTATCGACATGCGCTATCCCCGAGGATTCGCGGTGACCTGGAAGCCTGGGAGCGAAGAGCAAACGCCGGGAGACATGAGAAATCCGGCGGCTCCTTCCACCTGAAACCGGCCGATCAATGGCAATTTTTTCAACTCGCAGACAGATGAACTACAGGCAATCGATCGATGGCTAAGAAAACGGACCGCAATCTCATCGTGGGATTGGATATCGGTACCTCCAAGGTGGCTTGTATCGTCGGTGATATCAACCAGGAAGGCGATGTCGAGGTTGTCGGCCTCGGAACCCACCCTTCCAAAGGCCTGAAAAAGGGTGTGGTCGTCAACCTCGAAACCACGGTGCAATCGATTCAACGCGCCATCGATGAGGCCGAATTGATGGCGGGCTGTCGCATCAATACGGTTTTTGCCGGCATCGCGGGCAGCCATATCATCAGCATGAATTCGCATGGAATCGTCGCCATCAAGGATAAGGAAGTGACCCAGGGCGATGTGGACCGAGTCATCGATTCGGCGCGGGCCGTAGCCATTCCAGCCGATCAGAAGATACTGCACATCCTGCCCCAGGAATATGTCATCGATCGCCAGGAGGGGATCAAGGAGCCGGTCGGCATGTCCGGCATTCGCCTCGAGGCGCGGGTGCATATCGTGACGGGGGCGGTGAGCGCGGCTCAGAATATCGTCAAGTGCATACGCCGCTGCGGGCTTGAAGTCGAGGACATCATCCTTGAGCAACTCGCTTCGAGCGCGGCCGTCCTGACCGACGATGAAAAGGATTTGGGTGTCTGTCTGGTCGATATCGGTGGCGGCACCACGGACATCGCCGTGTTTACCGACGGCGCGATACGGCATACCGCCGTGATCCCGATCGCGGGCGACCAGGTCACCAACGACATCGCCGTAGCGCTCAGGACCCCAACGCAATTTGCCGAGGAAATCAAGGTTAAGCATGCTTATGCATTGACGCAACTGGCCAGTATCGAGGACTTCATCGAAGTGCCCAGTCTCGGTGAAAGGCCGATACGACAAATTTCCCGTCTCAATCTCGCGGAGATCGTTGAGCCGCGTTATGAAGAGCTCCTTTTGTTGGTTCAGGCTGAATTGAGGCGTAGCGGATTCGAGGATCTGATCGCGGCCGGCATCGTATTGAGTGGCGGAAGCGCACGGGTTGAGGGGCTGGTTGAATTGGCGGAAGAGATCTTTCACATGCCTGTTCGCATAGGCTTGCCTCAGTCCATATCCGGGCTTAACGAAGTGCTGCGCAATCCCGCATATTCGACCGGCGCGGGACTGCTATTGTTTGGAAAGCAACAATATCAACATGGAGAGCATCGCCGGGCCATGGGGCCTGGACTCCGGGGTCTGTGGTCCCGGATGAAGGATTGGTTCACGGGAAATTTTTAACAGATAGCTGATTACTTTAAGGGGTGGTGCAATGAAGTTCGAGATAGTTGATTCCTACAGTCAAAATGCCGTGATAAAGGTGATTGGCGTGGGCGGCGGCGGGGGTAATGCCGTCAATCATATGGTCAATAGCCTGATTGAGGGTGTGGATTTTATTTGCGCCAATACGGACGCTCAGGCGCTCAAGAGCCTACAGGCGCGGTCCGTGATCCAACTAGGCAACGCCCTGACCAAGGGGCTTGGAGCCGGTGCCAATCCCGATATCGGTCGGCAGGCCGCCCTTGACGATCGGGATCGCATTCTGGAAGTTCTCGAAGGCGCCGACATGGTATTCATCACCGCCGGCATGGGAGGGGGCACCGGCACCGGCGCGGCTCCCGTGATTGCGGAGATCGCCAAGGAGGCCGGTATTTTGACCGTGGCGGTGGTCACCAAGCCCTTCGCCTTCGAAGGCAAGAAACGTCGGGACTTGGCGGAAAAAGGCATCGACGAACTGAGTCAATTTGTCGATTCGCTGATTACCATCCCCAACGAGAAACTGTTGCCGGTTTTGGGCCGGGAAGTCAGTCTGATGAATGCGTTCGCGGCCGCCAACGATGTGCTGTTGGGCGCCGTCAAGGGCATTGCCGATTTGATCACTCGTCCCGGCCTGATCAACGTCGATTTCGCGGATGTCAGGACCATCATGACCGAGATGGGAATGGCCATGATGGGCACCGGCATCGGTCACGGCGAAAACCGCGCTCGTCAGGCGGCCGAAGTGGCCATCGCCAGCCCGCTGCTGGAAGATATCAATCTACAGGGCGCTCGTGGAATTCTGGTCAACATCACAGGTGGTCTGGACATGGCGATTGGCGAATTCGACGAGGTGGGCAATGTCATCAGGGAATTCGCATCCGACGATGCCGCCGTGGTCATTGGTACCGTCATCGATCCCGACATGCACGATGAGATGCATGTGACGGTCGTTGCCACGGGCCTTTGCGGTGCTCGTCAGACCGGCGAACCGACGCTCAAGTTGGTTCAGAAACATAGCGGCGAGATCGACTACGGCGAAATGACCCGCCGTCCGGCGCTCACCCGCAAGCAATCCCAACTGGAACCCAGAACCGAGGTCAAGAAGGAGAGGGAAATGGATTTGGAATACCTGGATATTCCCGCCTTCCTGCGCCGGCAGGCTGACTAGGAGGATAGGCCGTCGCTCCATCATGTTCATTATTATTGATGGGGCCCTTAAATAGGCGACAAGCAGGCTAAACAAAATCAACATGTTATGTTTATGGCTCAAGCGGCTATTTATGGGTCTCCTTAATAAGGACTCGCGCCTTCACGGGCGCGGGTTCACGAAACCCACCGGTCTTCTCGACGCTCGGCTGAGCGTTGCCGAGTGGCATTCAAACGCAATCAGGAGATTTTCTGATGATCAGGCAAAGAACACTTAAAAACCTCATCAAGGCCACCGGGGTCGGCCTGCACACCGGGGAAAAGGTCTTTCTCACCTTGCGTCCCGCCGCGCCGAACACCGGGATCGTATTTCGCAGGGTGGATTTGCCTGAACCCGTCGATATTCCCGCCACCCCGCAAAATGTGGGGGACACGACGCTTTCCACCACGCTCATCAAGGGCGATGTCAAGGTCTCGACCGTCGAACACCTGCTATCGGCCCTGGCGGGCTTGGGCATCGATAACGCCTATGTTGACGTGAGCGCGCCAGAGGTGCCCATCATGGATGGCAGCGCCGGTCCCTTTGTCTTTCTGATTCAGTCCGCCGGAGTCGAGGAGCAGAACGCACCCAAGCGCTTCATCCGCATCAAGAAACCGATACGTGTTCAGGATGGCGATAAATGGGCGAGTTTCGAACCTTATGAAGGCTTCCAGGTGACCTTTACGATCGACTTCGATCACCCCGCCTTTAGTGAGGATGCCCAGACCGCCAGCATCGATTTTTCCTCGACCTCATTTGTCAAGGAAGTGAGCCGCGCCAGGACCTTCGGTTTCATGCGGGACATCGAGGCCCTGCGTAAACGCCGGTTGGCCCTCGGCGGCAGCATGGATAACGCCATCGTGGTCGACAGCTACCGCATACTCAACGAAGACGGCCTGCGTTACGCCGACGAATTCGTCAAGCACAAGATTCTCGACGCGATTGGCGATCTCTACCTGCTAGGACACAGCCTGATCGGTTCCTTTACCGGGTACAAGTCGGGACATGGCCTGAATAACATGTTGCTCCGTGAGCTTCTGGGTCACGCCGACGCTTGGGAGTCCGTCACATTCCAGGAGGAAGAGGGCTTGCCCATCTGCTATGGGCGTCTCGTGACCGCTACGCGCTGAACCGCATTCGAACATTGTCAACTGCCGTTTCTAGGATCATGGATATCGCGGCCGATCATTCGCGATATCCATTCCCGGAGGCCGAAATTTCATGCCGCAAACGCGAAATCCTTGCAACATGAAGGGTAACTCGCTCCAAGGTACGCGCGAGACGATGCGGGTCGCCGCGTAGCCATTGATAATCCTAGATTCCTCTGTTGACCGCTTCTCAAATGGCATGAAGACTACGCGGCGCTTGGTATTTGCAGTATTACGGGCTCTCGCCTTTTGGGTGAGAGCGCTACGCCCCCGATGGCACGGCCCAAAAGCCGCCTGGCGGCGTGGCTCCTCCTTCCAGGGGATGGCCCTGCTGCGTCGTCGCGCCTTTCCAGCCGGCTTTTGGGCCGCACACTCGGCCGCGTCCAACAGAGGAATCTAGGATAATTGGCCCGGATGATGGGTTGAGCATATGACCGGGGAAAATAGATGCCACCGTTTCCGGCGAGGAGGCGGTAGTTAGTTACGCCTCAGTGTTTGCGCAAGTCGCGACACCGCTACTCGTATTTCCTGATGTTCGCAGCTTTTCCCGAACTCTTCCAAGTGTCGGGCCGCCGCCGGCCGGGTCGCCCGCTTTCGCGGCGACCTCGATATTTCCCCAAGCATTGGTGGGCGTATCCTCACTTTGATATCCGCGATCGATGGATCAACCTCCGATTGAATCCGGGACAACAGGCTGGGAGCCTGAAAGCGCAACAGCGTCGCTCCCGCCGCCGAATCCACTAGCACGAACAGGGAAGCCTGATTCCGCCTCGCGTGTACGCAATGCGGGCCAAGATTGGCCGGCAGCAGATTTCTGACTGCCTCCAGCCAATGCTGATGTTCTGCGATTTCGGCCGCTAGGGACTCAAGGCAGCCGTACCTCAATAAGGTCCACAGGCGGCGCGGAAAACTACTCACAAGACTCGGGAAAAGAGTGAAGAAAGAGGGTCGTCGCGGACCCTGTAACCATTGCCGGCTTATAAGGGGCAGTCATTTACGGTATTATCCCGCGATTAACCTTCCATCGGAAACTGGAATCACACCCAATGCTAGGCAAGCTGGTCAAGATGGTCGTTGGCAGCCGCAACGATCGCATCGTCAGGAAAAAAAGCAAGATCGTCAAGCGCATCAACGCCCTGGAGCCCCAGATTCAAGCGTTGTCGGATGCCGAGCTGAGAGGCAAGACTCAGGAATTCCGTGATCGCCTGGGTCGGGGCGATACACTGGACAGTATTCTTCCCGAAGCCTTCGCCACGGTCAGGGAGGCCTCCTTCCGCGCCCTGAACATGCGCCATTTCGATGTTCAGCTCATTGGCGGCATGGTGCTCCACGACGGCAAGATCGCCGAGATGAAAACCGGCGAAGGCAAGACCCTCGTGGCCACATTGGCGGCCTACCTGAATGCGTTGCCCGGTAAGGGTGTTCACGTCGTCACCGTCAACGACTACCTGGCCCGCCGCGATTCCGAATGGATGGGCAGGATTTACAACTTCCTGGGGCTGACCGTTGGCTGCATCGTCAGCAACCTGAGCACCGAGGAGCGGCGCGAGGCTTACGCGGCCGACATCACCTACGGCACCAACAATGAGTTCGGCTTCGATTACCTCCGCGACAACATGGCGTTCAGCCTGGATCAGCGGGTCCAGCGCGATAAATTTTTTGCCATCGTCGACGAGGTCGATTCCATCCTCATCGACGAGGCGCGCACTCCCCTGATCATTTCCGGTCCCACCGAAGATCGCAGTGATCTGTATCAGCAAATGCAGGTGCTGATGCCGCGCCTGACCAAGCAGGAGAAGGAAGATGGACCCGGCGATTACTCGGTGGACGAGAAGGCGCGCCAGGTCTATCTGACCGAAGCCGGTCACGAGCATATTGAAAAACTCCTGGTGCAACAGGGCTTGATTCAGCCGCACGAGAGTCTCTACGGCGCCACCAATATTCGCCTGATGCATTACATCAATGCTTCGTTGAAGGCGCACGCCCTGTTTCAGCGGGACGTCGACTACATCGTTCGGGAGGGGCTGGTCATCATCGTCGACGAATTCACCGGCCGCGCCATGCCTGGCCGCCGCTGGTCCGAGGGGTTGCATCAGGCGGTGGAAGCCAAGGAAAGGGTTATGGTCCAGAACGAAAACCAGACGCTCGCCTCGATCACCTTCCAGAACTACTTCCGCCTCTATGCCAAGTTGTCCGGCATGACCGGTACCGCGGATACCGAGGCGCCTGAATTTCATCAGATCTATAACCTGGAAGTCGTCTGTATCCCGCCCAACAAACCCATGGTGCGCGAGGATCTGGGCGACCTCGTCTATCTGACGGTGCGCGAGAAATATGAAGCCATCGTCGGGGACGTCCGCTCCTGCGCGGAGCGTGGACAGCCCGTGCTGGTGGGTACGACTTCCATCGAGAATTCCGAGGTCATTTCCCATCTGCTGAAAACGAACAACATCTCCCATCAGGTGCTGAACGCCAAACATCACGAGCAGGAAGCCCATATCGTCGCCCAGGCCGGCAAGCCCGGCGCGGTAACGATCGCGACCAACATGGCCGGTCGCGGCACCGATATCGTGCTCGGCGGCAGTCTTGATGAGGACACGGCCGGCTTCGACCCCAATGACGAGGCGGCCTTCGCCCAGGCCAAGGCCGCGTGGCAGGTGCGCCATGAACAAGTGGTGGCCGCCGGCGGGCTGCATGTCATCGGTTCCGAACGGCATGAATCGCGCCGCGTCGACAACCAGCTGCGTGGGCGCTCCGGCCGTCAGGGCGATCCGGGATCCTCGCGCTTCTATCTGGCGCTGGAAGACCCGCTCATGCGGATTTTCGCCTCGGATCGCGTCGCTTCCCTCATGCAGAAACTGGGCATGAAAGAGGGCGAATCCATCGAGCATCCCTGGGTCACGCGCGCCATCGAAAACGCCCAGCGCAAGGTCGAGGCACGCAACTTCGATATCCGCAAGCAACTGCTGGAATACGACAACGTCGCCAATGACCAGCGCCGCGTCATTTACCACATGCGCGACGAACTGATGAAGGGTGACGACATCTCCGAAGCCATCGAAGCCGCCCGCGTCGATACCATCACCCAGATGTTCGGCCAGTTCATTCCACCGCAGACCTTGGAGGAACAATGGGACGTCAAGGGGCTGGAAGAGACCCTGGAGCGAGACCTCGGCTTCGCCATCCCGGTACAGCAATGGCTGGATGAGGACTCGCGCCTCGATGAGGACAAGCTTCGCCAGCGCATCACCGAGACCTTGGCGGGAATTTATCGGTCCAAGGTCGAGGCCATCGGACCCCAGGTCATGCGGCATTTCGAGAAGACGGTCATGCTGCAAGTGTTGGATGATTCCTGGAAGGAACATCTTGCCGCCATGGATCACCTGCGCCAGGGCATACACCTGCGCGGCTACGCCCAAAAGGATCCCAAGCAGGAATACAAGAAGGAAGCCTTCGAGATGTTCACTTCCATGCTGGAAGGCATCAAGCATGAGGTGATCGGCATCGTTTCCAAGGTGCAGGTACGCTCGGACGAGGAGGTCACGCAAATGGAGGAGCAGAGCCGGATGCCACGGGAACTCGAATACCAGCATGCCGAAATGTCCGCTCTGGAAGCTGAAGGCGAATCAGGCGAGGCCGAACCCGTTCCGCCCCCTCCCCCTGCGGCCAAGCCTTACATCCGGGAGGGCGCGAAAGTGGGACGGAACGATCCCTGCCCTTGCGGATCGGGCAAGAAATATAAGGCCTGCCACGGCAAGTTGAGCTAACGAATGAGTCGATTGCCTGGAACCGGTGCTCCGTCGCCCGTTGCCGGAATCCGCCTCGGCGCGGCTTCGGCCGGCATCAAGCGCCAGGATCGCGACGACCTCCTGATCATCGAGGCCGCAGCCGGCGCCACGTGCGCCGCCGTCTTCACGCAAAATGCCTGTTCCGCCGCGCCGGTCGTGGTCGCGCGCCGGCATCTTTCGGCGGGCCCCCGCTGGCTGCTGATCAATTCGGGTAACGCGAATGCGGGCACTGGCGACCGAGGCCTGGCCGATGCCCTGGCCACCTGTGGCTTGCTGGCCGAACTGACGGGGGGCGCGTCCGAGCAGGTGCTGCCGTTCTCAACCGGCGTCATCGGCGAATTTCTGCCGGTCGAGAAGATTGCCGCGGCGCTACCACACGCCTTGGCCGATTTGGACGAAGGGGGCTGGGATCGCGCCGCTCGAGCCATCATGACCACCGATACCCGGCCCAAGATCGCGAGCCGCGCCTGCCAATTCGCCGGGGTAACCATCACCGTGACCGGCATCGCCAAGGGCGCCGGCATGATCGAACCCAATATGGCGACCATGCTGGCCTTTGTGGCTACCGATGCCCGCATTGGGAGCGCCGACCTTCAGGCCATTCTGACCCGCGCCGCGGATCTCAGCTTCAACCGGATCACGGTGGATGGCGATACCTCGACGAATGACGCCTGCGTACTGCTGGCCTCCGGTGTAGTGTCGGCTCCGCCCATCATCCCAGGCACCGAGGCGCATGAGCGCTTCGAGAACGCCGTGTGTGAAGTCTGCGCGGAACTGGCCGAAGCCATTGTGCGGGATGGCGAGGGCGCCACCAAGCTGATGCGCATTCAGGTGCAACAGGCAACCGATGCGGATGAAGCCCGGAAAGTTGGCAAAACCATCGCGAATTCGCCGCTGGTCAAGACGGCGTTCTTCGCCGGCGATCCCAATTGGGGCCGGATTCTCGCCGCCATAGGTCGGGCCGGGTGCGCGGAACTCGACATCAGCCGAGTCTCGATCTGGCTGGACGATGTCCTCATCGTCGAACAGGGCGGCCGGGCCGCCGGTTATACCGAAACCGCGGGCGCCGCGGTGATGTCCCGCGAGGAGATTCGGGTCCGGGTCGATCTGGGACGAGGAGCGGCCGAAGCCACGGTGCTGACCTGCGATTTTTCCTACGATTACGTCCGCATCAATGCCGAGTACCGGACCTGACGGGGATGGAATGCGCGAGTGGCCGTGTTCAGGCATTCCGACAACGCTGCTTGCTTTCTTTATTCGGCTGGGTGCTGGTGGTGGCGGGAACAAGCCCTCCCGTTTTCGGAACTGCCGCCGATACGCCGGTGGAATCGCGCTGGGACCAGCGGCTCAGCCAGGTTGACCACCGAAAATGACGGCTTCAGCAAGCGTGTTGGATGCATCGAACCCAAGACCGGTCATGGAGGTGGCCGCGGCGGTGATTGTCGACCCGCGGCAGCGGGTGTTGATTGCCCGCCGGGCGGAGCATTCGCATCAGGGTGGCTGCTGGGAATTTCCCGGAGGCAAGCTCGAGCCTGGCGAAACGCCCAGGGCAGCCTTGGCGCGAGAGCTTCGCGAGGAGCTGGCCATCGAGGTCGAAGAAGCCACGCCGCTCCTCACCCTGAATCACGATTATCCCGATCGCCGCGTTCGCCTTCATGTCTGGCGCGTCGAGCGGTTCTCCGGCGTGCCGCGTGGTCTGGAAGGTCAGCCACTGCGCTGGGTAACCCGGGAGGAAATTACCGCCCATGAATTTCCGGCCGCCAACCTGCCCATCATCACTGCGGTTCGCCTACCGGATCGATATGCCATCCTGGATGAACCCGGCACGGATGTACGCACCTTTTTGGGGCGTGTCAGGGATTATGCGGAACGCGGCATCGAATTGATCCGGCTGCGGGCTTCCGCACTGACCGCCGGCGACTATATCCGCCTGGCGCGAGAGGCCGTGCCTCTGGCCGAAGCTCGGGGCATGGCCCTGATGATCCATGGATCGCCCGAGTGGGTGCGCGAAACCGGAGCGGCCGGCTTGCACCTACGCACCCACGAGTTGATGTGCCTGACGCGGCGGCCGATCGATCGCTCGCGCTGGCTGGCGGCGTCCTGTCATGATGCGGTGCAGCTACGGCAGGCCGTCAGGATAGGCGTCGATTTCGTCGTCCTGGGGCCGGTGGCTCCGACCGCCACGCACGCGGGCGCCATTCCTATGGGGTGGAGCGCCTTCGCGGACCTGGTGGAAGCGGTTGCGCTGCCGGTATTCGCGCTTGGCGGCCTGTCGGATGAAGACATGACTCGGGCCAAGCTGCATGGGGCGCAGGGAATTGCCGGAATTCGGTGCTTTTCGCACTGATTTGCACAACGGTGGCGCGCCATGATCGTTAGTGGTGCGCAAGCGGCGCCGAAATGGACTGCAATCGCGAGAAAATACATGGTGGACTTATTGGCACTGTTCCTGCTAATGTCCAACCTATAGAGAGGAACACTGTCTTAACCTGACCTGACAACCTGCTAGGAGAGAAGAATGACGCCTAAAGAAGTGCTCAAGATGATCAAGGAAAACGAAGCCCGCTATGTGGATCTTCGTTTCTGCGACACCAAGGGTAAGGAGCAGCATGTCACCATCCCGGCCAGCACCGTGGACGAAGACATGTTCGAGGATGGCAAAATGTTTGACGGCTCGTCCATCGCCGGCTGGAAGAGCATCAACGAGTCCGACATGATCCTGATGCCGGATCCCAGCACCGCCGTCATGGATCCGTTCTTCGACGATGCCACCGTGATCCTGCGCTGTGACATCATCGAGCCGGCCGACATGCAGGGCTACGAACGCGATCCCCGCTCCCTGGCCAAGCGCGCCGAAGCCTACATGAAGTCCACCGGCATCGCCGACACCGCGCTATTCGGGCCGGAAAACGAATTCTTCGTGTTCGACGACGTGCGCTGGGGCAGCTCCATGCAGGGATCGTTCTACAAGGTCGATTCCGAGGAAGCCGGCTGGAACTCCGAGAAGGTCTACGAGGACGGCAATATCGGCCATCGACCCGGCATCAAGGGCGGCTATTTCCCCGTGCCCCCGGTGGATTCACTGCAGGACCTCCGCTCCGCCATGTGCAACTCCATGGAGGACATGGGACTGGTGGTCGAGGTTCACCACCACGAAGTCGCCACCGCCGGCCAGTGTGAAATCGGGGTGAAATTCGGCACCCTGGTGAAGAAAGCCGACGAAGTGCTGGTTCTCAAGTACGTCATCCAGAACGTCGCCCACGCCTTCGGCAAGACCGCCACCTTCATGCCCAAACCCTTGGTCGGCGACAACGGCAACGGCATGCATGTCCACCAGTCTCTGGCGAAGGACGGCAAGAACCTGTTCACCGGCGACCTGTACGGCGGTCTGTCCGAAACCGCCTTGTTCTATATCGGCGGGATCATCAAGCACGCCCCGGCCCTGAACGCCTTCTGCAACGCCTCCACCAACAGTTACAAGCGTCTGGTGCCGGGCTTCGAGGCCCCGGTCATGCTGGCCTATTCGGCCCGCAACCGCTCCGCCTCGATCCGTGTGCCCCACGTGCAGAACCCGAAGGGGCGCCGCATCGAGGTGCGCTTCCCGGATTCCACCGCCAACCCGTACTTTGCCTTCGCCGCCATGCTGATGGCCGGCCTGGACGGTATCCAGAACAAGATCCACCCGGGCGACGCCATGGACAAGGACCTGTACGACCTGCCGCCGGAAGAGGAGAAGGCCGTTCCGCAGGTCTGCTATTCCTTCGATCAAGCATTGGAAGCGCTTGACGCGGATCGTGAGTTCCTTACTCGCGGCGGCGTATTCACCAACGACATGATCGATGCCTACATCAGCCTGAAGATGGAAGAAGTCACCCGCCTGCGCATGAGCACCCATCCGGTCGAGTACGACATGTACTATAGCCTCTAAGCTTAGGCCAGGACATGTTGATGCGAAGCCTCGGTTTCGCGTAGTACCTGAAGAAAGCCCCGCCTGGCGGGGCTTTCGTTTATCCGGATTAGCCTCCGCTGGATTCGGGGGTACTGTGCGCGTGGCACTGTTCGCGAGTTCCGCCGCCACATCATCGTTTCGTGCCGAGACCCCGAGCATTCCGGTTCTTGATTGCGAACGGCTCGCGAGGGTGATTTGACCCGACCGAAGCATAGCCATTGAGCGATGTTTCCGACTCGCGTACAATGTGCGGACCCTATGGGCATGAACCACAGCCCATGCGGGATCTATGACGGGGTGTAGCTCAGCTTGGTAGAGCGCTACCTTCGGGAGGTAGAAGTCGAAGGTTCGAATCCTTTCACCCCGACCAACCCGGTTTCTGGACTTTCGGGCTCAAGCGCGAGCTCTGCGCCAACGTCCGAACCATCACGTAGCGCCGTAAGCAACAAGCATGGCGGATCAAGCCCGAGAAAGAGCCGCGTATCTGTCGCGTCGGCTTGCCCGATCCAAGCCGGGCTGACGCGAAGATAGCGCCAGTCAAACTCCGAGGCTCGATGACCCGACGGTAGCCTATCCGATTCCGGTTAGCCTGTCCATGGCAAGACCAAGACCAAGCACGGGTGCGTGTTGCGTCCCGTTCTGGACTGGCGCCGGAAGTCGGCCCGATAACGGGAAAGTCCTCTGTTCCGGGGGGGCCGGCATTCATCGCTTATTCTTGTTCACGTAGTCCTGCGCCTGCTGGTAGAGCTGTTGTCGCTCTTCCGGAGACAGTCTCTTGATTTTGCTTTTATTTTTCTGCCAGAACTTTTGAACCTGCTGCTCGGACGACGGTTGGGCTTGAGGCTGAGGCGGGTAGGGATAGTATCTGGGGGGCGGGTAATAACCCGTGTTTCCCGGGTAGCCGTACCCATACCCACCAGGATAGCCATAGGGCCCCGGGTATCCATAACCGCCCGGATACCCGTAACCACCCGGATAACCGCCGCTGCCCCCAAAATCGGTGCAACCGGCCATCGCCAGCAAGAGCAATCCCGCGGGCCACTTGTGGGTGCTCATCACGTTAACCTCCCCTTCCCTTCAGCAATTCTCATTTTGGCTTAAGCCCCGTCATTCCGTCCATGGATGGCGGAATCCCGCGCCATGGACGGTAGCCGGCTGCTCCAATAACGCCTGAATCCAGGCCGTTTCGCCCACACAGGCTCACGTCCCTGTGACTGGTTTCCGGCACTCCCTGCCGGAATGACGGCGGTTTTTCAATGGGTTGACTCATAAAGATAACTGCTGCCTCCCCTCCCCTTCCCATCCAGGACTCGAACCTTCATCTTAATACCGGCATTTACACTATGCCTTGCCTGACAGATCGAGAACACACTCTCGATCACGCCCAACTGCCGTTTCTAGGATGATCCACCGGCGATTCCTGCGGAATACGCCGGTGGACAGAAAGCCGCATTGGATAAGGGGCTGCTATTTGACCGAGAAAGGTGTGGCGTCGGCGGCCGTGGCGTGCCGCAAGAGATCGGGCGCTCTGGATTCCGCCCTGATTCTTATGACACGCGCGCCCAGCGTGGCGTTGGACGAAGCCTGAACCTGGTTGCTCGTATAAATGCCGTCGCCGGGCGTCACATCGCCCTGGCTGCCGTCATCCAGCAGGACCGGTTGGGTCAGTTCCCTATCGAGGACACCATTCCGGAGAAAGGCGGCCGCAACCCGGACGATGTCGCCCGTCGCTTTTACCTTGGCGCTCAATTTCGCGGATGAGGCCCAACCCTTGATGACATAGGCGGGATTGGCCGCAACATTGGTTACGGTAGGCGCCAGGCCCGCCGTTGCCGGGTTGATGGACAAGGTGGCCGGCTTAAAGAGCGCGCAGCCATAACACCAATCCAGATAGACGAAGCGGGTCGCATCCTCGTTCATGGTCATGAAGTAGGAGTCGATGATGGACTCGGGGTCGGTGGAATAGAAGCCGCCGATGACCGCCAGATCCAGGGAACCCGTGCCATCCGTGTTGATGAGCCGTCCGCCATTGCCGGCGTTCAACTTGGCGCCGTCATGGCTCAAGCCGACATTTGCTTCCGAGCCGACCAGCCCCCTGTTCAGCACCCGTTTGCCGGTGCCGTCGTAATTGAATACGCCGGTCTCGCTCGGCGTGGAGCAGCACGGATTGGGCAGGACCACATAATGCACCTTGCCGCCGTCACCGCTGATGCCGAAATTGCTGACGTACCAATAATAGTCCTTCGGGAATTTGTTATAGGACTTGAGGCCCAAGCCGCTGCTGTTGATTGTCAACAGACGCTGTCCGCTGAATTCGGGTATGAATACCTTGAAGACGATACGCTGGCTATCGGCGGATAACCCGAAACCGGGGCCATCTCCCCAATGGAAAGGAACCTCGCCCGGAAGTTTCCCGAACTTGGCGGCTACCTTGATGGCGTTCGTAATCTGACGCAGACCGGTGCCATTGGCGTTGACGACATACAGGCCGGCGGTCCGGCTTTCCCCGCTGGGGCGCCGGGTCCAGTCACGATCCACCATGAAAAATACGCGCGTTCCATCGCGTGACAGACGGTAATACTTGTAGCCGCCATCGATGGTAATGACGGTGTGGGCATTCGAACCATCCGCGTTAACCAATCGTAGAACTTGATTGCCGTCCCAGGACAGGATTTTGCTTCCATCCGCGCTGATATCCACCTGCGAATTGCAGTAACAGGTGCGCGTATAGCTGTCCACCAACGTGATGCCGCCGCCATCCAGGTTCATCACATGGATTTCGTTCTTGTCGAGTGTATGGTTGTATTGAGAGAAAGCGATACGGTTGGCTTTGAAACTGACCGCGAATAGCCTGTCGCCCCCCATCAAACCGGCCGGCGTGTTCATGGGAATCTCATGGTAGACAAGCCTCCTGATGATGGCGGAAAGCGCCGATGTGGTTCTCTGATCGGATAAGCCGGACCAATCCTGGGCTGCGCCGAGCAGGGAATCGCCAGTATCGGGCGAGGCATGTCCGTTGCCTTCGTTGTCGGGATTGGGTGCCGAAGCTTCTGGTTGATTTGCGAAACGTTGATGCCCGGTATCTGCTTGAGCTCTAGTCCACGCGATGGCGGACTCTTCCGCCCACAGGCCGCCGCCTATGAGCAAGCCCATCAGAAAAATGACCGGTGTCTTGCTTGAAATGAACATGGGACTCTCCCGAATTCGATGAAAGGTAAACACCTTCACGCAGGAAGGATTGTTCAACCTAGATTCCTCCGTAATACGGCACATACCACGCGCCGCGTAGTCTTCATGCCATTTGAGAAGCGGTCAACAGAAGAATCCAGGTTCAATGTATAGGCGAGGAAACGCCCAAGTTCAAGGCTAGCGGCCAATCCAGGGCCGAAAAACGAGCCGGAGTTCTTGTTCCCCCCTCAATGACCGAGTCATGCCGGCAAGGCTTGCGTTATCATCCCGCCTTTTGGCATGCCGACCCTTTTAGAAGCGCCCGCATGCATGACCCTCCCGACATTCCCGTCCAGAGACTCATGACTCCCGATTCCACCGCCACCGGCAATTCACGCAAATCTCCACCCACCTGGCCCGGCGCCTGGCCGTTGCTGGGCCACATCCTCGATTTCGGCAAGAACCCCCATGAGTTCATGATGCGGCTGCGCGAACAACTGGGGGATGTGGCCGAATTCAAGATGTTCCACCAGGACATGGTGCTGCTGACCGGCGACAAGGCCAGCGAGGCTTTTTACCGCGCCCCGGACGAACAACTGGATCAGGGCGCCGCCTACAAGATCATGACGCCCATCTTTGGCCGGGGGGTCGTATTCGACGCGCCCATCCACAAGAAGAATCAGCAACTCCAGATGCTGATGCCGGCGCTACGGGACAAGCCGATGCGCACCTACTCGGACCTGATCGTCGAGGAGGTCGAGGGCATGATCGCGCCCTGGGGCAAGGCGGGTGAAATCGACCTGCTGGAATTCACCAAGGAACTGACCATCTATACCGCCAGTCATTGCCTGCTGGGGCCGGAATTCCGGCACGAACTCAGCAGGGAATTCGCCGAGATCTATCACGATCTCGAACAGGGCATCAAACCCATCGCTTATGTCTTTCCCAACCTGCCGCTGCCGGTATTCCGGCGCCGCGACAAGGCGCGGGTCCGTCTGCAGGAACTGGTCACCGACATCATGGCGCGGCGGGCGAAGGAACGCTCGGACAGCCCGAATGTTTTCCAGACCCTGATCGATGCCGCCTACGAGGATGGCGCCAAGCTCACGCCGCATGAAATCACCGGCATGCTGATCGCCACCGTCTTTGCCGGTCACCATACCAGTTCCGGGACCACCGCCTGGGTGCTGATCGAATTGTTGCGTCATCCCGAGTGGATGACCGCCGTGGTCGAGGAGCTGGATGGCCTGTTCGGCCAGGACGGCCCCGTGACCTTCGAATCCCTGCGCCAGATTCCCAAGCTGGAGAGCGTGCTCAAGGAGGTGCTGCGTCTGCACCCGCCGCTGATCATCCTGATGCGCAAGGTCATGCAGGACTTCACGGTCGGGGACTACCTCATCAAGGCGGGAAAATTCGTCTGCGCCGCCCCGGCCGTCACCCATCGCATCGCCTCGCTGTTCCCCGATCCCGAGCGCTTCGATCCGGACCGCTACTCGGCGGAGCGCGCCGAGGACAAGAACCTCTATGCCTGGCAGGCCTTCGGCGGCGGCCGTCATAAATGCTCCGGCAACGCCTTTGCCCTGTTCCAGATCAAGGCCATCTTCTGCATCCTGCTGCGTCGCTACGAGTTCGAACTGGTCGGCGCGCAGGAGAGTTACCGCGACGATTACACCAAGATGGTGGTGGAGCCCGCCTCGCCCTGCCGCGTTCGCTACCGGCGTCGGAGACAGGCCAAGTCGGTCGAAGGTGCCGGGGAGTCGACCGAAGAGCGCAAGGGGCCAGGCCGCGGGCGTTACCGGATCGAGGTGGACTGGGATCTTTGCAAAGGGCATGCCGCCTGCATGGGGGAGGCGCCGGAACTCTTCCAGGTCGACGCGGAGGGGCGCCTGACGGTGTTGAACGACAGCCCGGACGAATCCCTGCTGGACAAGGCCAGGTCCGCCGCCAAGTATTGCCCCACCCAGGCGATCACCCTCAAGGAGCAGGGCTGAGGATATGGCTACAAATAACGAAGGTGGGCCTGATGGGTTGAGCCTATCAATCAGTTAAGCCCAACTCCCAAATAACATCCATAGATGGCAAGACACGAATGGTGTATAGCCATTCTCATTTTGAGTTTGCGTGTCTCCCTTTAGATACCGGAACAAGCCCCCCGAGTGGTGTGATGGGCAGGCGTTTCCGGCTCTTTTGGCATCATCCCCGGTGGCGGGCGTTCCCTGAGTTGAGTGGAGTCGAAGGGTACATTCCTGCAGCAAAACCCCGGGTGACGGCGCTTTTTCCTGCTCGACGGAATGAATGGCGGCGCGCGGTGGCCCTGCTTCAATAGCCGACCCGCAGGACTTTCGCCCCCCGGATGCGGTGATGTTTCAGCTCGTACAGGGCGCGATTGGCCTCTTCCAGCGGATATTCCTCTACCTCTGGACGGATGGGAATCGCCGCCGCCAGTTCCAGGAATTCCCGAACGTCCACGCGGGTGACATTGGCGACGCTCCGGATTTCCTTCTCCAGCCACAGGTGACGGGGGTAGTCGAGGCCCAGGAGGGCGGCTTTGTCCGACTCTTCCTTGCGGATGGCGTTGATGACCAGTCGGCCGCCGGGCGCGAGTTCGCCCAGGGCGCTGACCACCGTGGTCCAGACCGGCGTGGTATCGATGATCGCGGCCAGGGGGGCAGGGCAAACGTCCTCGATGCCGCCCGCCCACTCGGCGCCCAGGGCCAAGGCGAAGTCGCGTTCTTCGGCCTTGCGGGCGAACACGTATACGGGCGTTTCGGGATGACAATGCCGGGCCAGTTTCAGCACCAGATGCGCCGAGGCGCCGAAGCCCATCAGCCCCAGGCTCTCGCCGTCCCGCAACCCGGCCAGGCGCAGGGACCGGTAGCCGATGGCCCCGGCGCAAAGCAGGGGCGCCGCCTCGGCCTCGGTAAAGGCATCCGGAATCGGATAGGCGAAGGCGGCGGCCACCGTCGTGTATTCCGCATAGCCGCCGGGCGCGTCGCGGCCGGTGGCGCGGAACTCCGGGCAGAGGTTTTCCTGCCCCCTCCGGCAATAGCCGCAATGGCCGCAACTGGCATGGATCCAGGCCACGCCGACACGCGCCCCGAGTTCCATGCCGGTGACATCCGCTCCCCTCTCGACGACGCGTCCCACGATCTGATGCCCCAGGATCGCCGGGAACCGGGCCGGCGGGGCGCGTCCCTCGATTTCGTCCAGATCGGTATGGCAAACCCCGCAGGTCAGCACCCGGACTAGGATTTCCCCCGGCCCGGGCGATGGCATCGGACAATCCGCGAGTCTCAGCGGATGCGGCTCGCCGGCGAAATCTGCGGTCCGGTCCAGCACCATCGCCTTCATTACGCCCGGCCCTGTACGGGCGGCATACCTCCGGGGTTGCCCGGGATTTCCGCCATCATCGGCCCGATTTGCCCTGCTTTTGATACGTGCCCATCAGGACCGCCTCGGCCAGGATATGGCCCCGCATGGCTCTATCCAGGTCGTTTCGCGTGGCCGCTCCCAGATCGGGCAACACGATGTCCAGCGCGTACAGTCGGTGAAAATAGCGATGGCGTCCGATCGGCGGACAGGGACCGCCGTATCCCGTCCGCTTCCAGTCATTCAACCCCTCCCGCGCGCCCTGGGGCAGTCGACCGGCGGCGGTCTGCTCGGGCAGTCCGGCGACGGTGGGCGGCAGGTTGTAGACGACCCAGTGCACCCAGGTCACGCGTGGAGCCGCCGGATCGGGGGCGTCGGGGTCATCCACGATCAGCGCCAGGCTACGCGTTCCTTCCGGTAAGCCGCTCCATTGCAGGGGCGGGGAAATATCGCGGCCCTCGCAGGTATACAGCGCGGGAATCGGGGATTGGTCGGCGAAAGCGGTCGATGTGATGTGCACGGCGGGTTTCCCCCAGGTAGGTGTGATTGACAGGGCGACGATCAACGGACCCAACGGGAGCCGTAAGGCTCCGCGCCACGTCGATACGGTTGAAATCGCCCCCGACATCGCGGGCTTATCCACTCGTCGTGAGCGTTCAGCGGTCATGGTTCACCTCGGCCGGTTGTTGGGCCAGTTCCAGATGACGACTGGCGTCGCCGGCTTCATCGGCGGCTGACTGGGAGTTGAAACGCCGGGCGTGTAAGACCGCATCGTTGAGATCGGTCTCGCCATGATCGAGATGCTGGAGCGCTTTCGGGTTGGCATGTTTGGTCGTTTTCGCGGCTTCCAGATGATTCAGCGCCGCGTCGGCATGTTCGCGGATGGCGGCGGAATCGCCGGAGGATCGAGCCGCTTGCTCGGCATGTCGTAGGGCTTCTTCGGCATGCTCCTCGGCTTCGAGCAGCCCCGACCAGGACAGCCCGGCCAGCAGGGCCAATACCCCACCCTGCAAGATACGGGTATTCATGTTGTCCTCCTTATTCGGTTGTTTGCGCGGATTCTAATTCGACTCCGCCGGAACCGGAAATCCATTCCGCCCGCCACTCCGGAATATGACATTCGGCAAGGGTTTCGTGACGGGTACTGGATCGCTCTGGATCGTTTTTGGAGTGAAGCCGAGGTAGTATCCTGCCCATTTTCCGTTATGAGAAGGGTCGCAAGATGAACAGGATCAGCATCGGCCTCTTGCGCGACGATGAAATCGAATCTCTCCGGCATCTCGCCGAATCCATCTGGCGCGCCAGCTATCCCGGCATGATCAGCGCCGAGCAAATCGACTACATGCTGGAACAGCGCTATCGTTCGGCCCTGCTGCGCCAACTGCTGGCGCGCGGCGATCGCATCCTGGCGGCGCGGGGCGGTGGTCGACTCGTCGGCTTCGCCCATGCCTTTGTCATCGGCGGGGGGGCCTGCAAGCTGGACAAACTCTATGTCGACGCCGAACTCCAGCGTCATGGCATCGGCGCGCTCCTGGTAGCGGAAGTGGAACGGTTTGCCCGCGAGCATGATTGCGGTTTGCTGATGCTGCGCGTCAACAAGGGCAACGAAAAGGCTCTGGCCGCCTATCGGAAATATGGTTTCGAGCAGGTGTCCGAACTGACCGAGGATATCGGCGGCGGCTTCGTCATGGATGACTATGTGCTGGCCAAATCGGTCTGAGAGTCCGTGCGCCTGGCGAAGGCAAACGCGTTGGCGCCGCTGGTTGCCGTGCCACGCGGCGTGACGGCGGGACATCAATTCGCAAGCCGTGACACGGGTTACGGCGCAAGGTTCGGCACTCGGAGCAAAAGGCTATCGTACACCCGGTAGGGTGAAAAACTCCGCCAGCCGCCGCGCGATGGCCGCATGGCCCTCACGGCCCAGATGGACGCCGTCGCCATCCGGCGCCATCGCGGCGATCCGGCCGGCATCCAGAAATGAGCATCCCGTTTCCGCCGCCACCCGCTGGAAGTGCTCAGCCAAAGCGCGCGATTCCACGATGCTCTCCGGACTGAAATTCTGGCGCATGCGTTCCGAGAGCGCGCCCATCGGCGGGGGCGCGATCACCAGGATGCGCGGCTCGCCGCCCCGGGGTCCGGTCTGACCGCGCCGGGCCAGCTCGATCAACCGCGCCATGCCCAAGGCCGCATCCGCCGCCGTCGCGCGATAGATGCGCTTCAGATCGTTGGTGCCCAGCATGAGCAGCAGCCAGTCGACCGGCTTGTGCGAGGCCAGCAGGATTTCCAGCACCCGGCTGCCATTGCGGCCGGGGCGGAACGGCTCGTCCCAGACCGTGGTGCGGCCGTTCAGGCCCTCCTCGACGATCCGGCCGGATTCGCCCAGCGCCAGTTGCAGCCGGCCGGTCCAGCGCTCCCGCCATGCGTAACGCTCGCCGGTCAGCGGCGCATAGCCCCAGGTGTTCGAATCGCCGAAGCAGAGTAGGGTGATTTCCTGGGAAGCCCGATCAGTCATGAGGATGTCTCCTGTGTGTGTTCTGGACAGTCATGCTCGGAAAGGTTTGGCTGCGAAGCACGGCACGCGTATCCGTTCGGAGTGCCGCCTTCGGGCGATTCCGGGCTTGCCCGCGCGAAAAGACCCGGAATCCGATTGCGTTCATCGAGGCACGCTTGCGCTCGCCGTCCTCCTGCTCGACCCGGTTGGCGCTGCCGCCGCCAGCAAGCTGGCCTTCGAGCCCGTAAGCCTCGATTTCGGCGCCAACGCTGCAGAAATAGAGAAAAAGGGGTCAGGACCGTAGGCTGGGTAGAGGCACGAAACCCAGCGAATCGCCGTCATCGCTGGGTTTCCGCTGAGCTCCAACCCAGCCTACGAGCTGACCTTGGAAGCCACGCGAGGCATCATCGACACCGTCGACGAGAGTGCCGCATCACCGCCTTCCGTGACCTCGAGAACACACAGGTCGCGGGGCAAAAATCCCTGGCGCGGCAGCATGCCCAGCAGGCGCGCGTCGATTCGGTCAAAAACTACGTGCGTCTGTCCCGGCTACAATTCGACGAAGGTTACGCACCCTACCTGGTGGTGCTGGACTCGCTGCGCCAGATCTACGATGCCGAAATCGACCTGATCCTGGCCCGTAACGACACCTTTGTGGCCGCCATCCAGCTTTATCGCGCAATGGGCGGGCGGCTGGGTCTTGAACGCGCAGCGCAAGCCCGTAGCCCGTTGGCTGGGTTGAGGAACGAAACCCAGCGAATTGCCGGCATCGCTGGGTTTCCGCTACGCTGCAACCCAGCCTACGGGCTGGATTGGGCGGGGGAACTCCAAGGAGATTGGGCAACAGGGGAGCGGGCCTGAACCATGCGGCGCAATACGCGAGTACGCAATTGCGCCCTACGCGGCTGCAAAGCTTCGAGCTCCTCTCCGAAACCCGGAAACCGGGTGATTCGGCCAAAATGAGAATTGCTGTCAACAGGGGGAGACTTATACCGTGAATATATCGATGCACTATCCTGCAAGGTTTTTTTTGGTTTTTCTTTGTGGACTGATGGGCTACGGATGCCCCGAAAAAGGACCAGAAGGAGGATATGTAGAAGTGGGTCCGAAACATCAGCTATGGAAAACCGAAGATCGACATGGGAATTTTACGCCTTGGGCCTATGGCGCCAACGCGGCTGGGCAACTTGGGGATGGCCGTTCCACGGTAGATTGCTGGGTCGGAATGCCCGGTTCGCCGTGCCACGGAGTAGAGGTAGCCGTGCCAGGTAAAAAAAGGGACATGGAGTTTGTCGCGGGCCATTACGATGATCCCCACGACGGTTACTCGCTCGCGTTGCTCTATAATGACCGTGTCTGGGCGTGGGGGAGCAATCGCTATGGGACGCTAGGTATCGGCACCGTGGATTCGGATCCCCATCCAACACCCCAAATCGTCCCTGGGATAGGGGGCATACAATTTATTTCAGGCGGGTACCGCCATGTCTTGGCCTCAGACTTCATGTGTACCTGGGGCTGGGGGGATAATTCCAACAACCAACTTGGCCTGGGAAGTGGGGCTGCAGCGGTGATAACCATTCCCACGCTCATATCAGTAGGAATTCCGTGCTCCGGGGCCTCGCGGAACGCTGCAATTTCCGCGTCTACCGATTCCACACCCAAGGTTAGCGCGGTGGCGGCGGGAGACGGTTTTTCCGTGTTTTTGCTCGACGATGGCAGTGTGTGGACCGTGGGCCGGAACGACCAGGGGCAACTGGGTGATGGGACCGGGGTGGAGCAGGCGGTGCCGGTGAAAGTGGCCAATCTCACCCATGTCACCGCCATTGCCGCGGGTAAAGACCACGTGCTGGGCTTGCAGCGGAACGGACACCTGTGGAGTTGGGGCGGCAACGCCGCGGGCCAGTTGGGGGACGGCACGGCAAACTCCCGTTTCGTGCCCGTACGGGTACAGGCGGCAAGCGGTGGCAATCTTTCCGGCGTATTGTCCATCTCGGCCGGTGCCGGGTATTCGGCAGCGCTGGTCAATGGCGGGACGGTCTGGGCCTGGGGCGAAAATTCCCAAGGTCAACTGGGAAACGGGACCACGGACCCGGCCAACAGGGCCACCAGGGTCCCCGGTCTCGTTGGCGTCAAGGGCGTGAAGGCCGGATCGGGGGGTAGCGTTGTCGCCGTGAAAGGCAACGGCTGGCCCATGGTCTGGGGGGACAATTCCTACGGTCAGCTGCACGATGGGACTACCCGGGACCGCCACCGGCCCAAGCCATTGCAGGTCGCGGCAGAAACCATGGGGCCACTCACCGGCGTGCTCTCCACCAGTTTAAACCACACCCTGGTCCTGCAAACCTATGGCCGCGCCTTGGCCTGGGGTCGCAACCTCTATGGCCAGCTTGGCAATGGCACCACTGACCCGAGTGATCTGGCCGTACCGGTGGTGTTTGCCGGCAGCCTGACGGCGCTGGCCGCGGGGCTTGAACATTCATTGGCGGTAGACACCCAAGGGGCGGTGTGGGGCTGGGGCCAGAATGCCAGCTGTCAGATCGGCCATTCCGCAGATTCCTCGCCGCACCCGCTACCCTGGCGGATTGATGATCTGCCTGGGGTTTCAGCCGTTTCCCCTTCCTTAGCCACCTCTCTGGCCTTGGATACTGACGGCAACGTTTGGGGTTGGGGCTACAACGGGGACGGCCAGTTGGGTACGGGGGGTATTTCAGACAAGGAATGCACCCCGGTGCAAGCGGTGGGCCTTCCCGGTGCGAAAGCGGTGGCGGCTTCCGGCCTTTGGTCCATGGCGCTCGGGGTGGACGGCAGCGTGTATGGCTGGGGCGATAACCGCTATGGACAGTTGGGAAACGGAACCAATGTCGCGAGTTTGACGCCGGTGCCCGCCCAGGGTTTGGATAGTGTCAAAGGGATGGCCGCCGGTTGGGGGTTCGCCCTGGCCCTGAAGTCGGATGGCACGGTTTGGTCTTGGGGCAATAATGACTATGGGCAGCTGGGACACGCATGGCCCGGCGCCACTTACGCGCCAATGCAAGTCGTAACCATCGACGACGGTTTGGCCATTGCGGCCGGAAACTATCATTCCTTGGCCCTCAGATCGGATGGCACGGTATGGGCTTGGGGCGCCAACTACAGTGGGCAATTGGGCGACGGCACCACAACGCAGCGCAATACGCCAGTCCAGGTTCCCGGCCTCAGTAACGTGGTTGCCATTGCGGCCGGTTACGAAAAATCCGTGGCCATCGATGGCTCCGGCGGTCTTTGGGAGTGGGGCGACGACACACCGGTGCCCACGCCGGTGCAAAGCGCCGCAGGCGTTCTCGCGTTGCTGCGACCGGCGCCGGTGGCTGACCCTCCCACGGCGGTCACTGTAGAGGGATTTACCGCCAACTGGCGGGCGCTCGCCGGGGCCACGACCTACTTCCTCGACGTGGCGAGCGATCCTGACTTCGCCCAGTTTGTCACGGGCTATGAGTTTACCGACGTGGGCAACGTCCTCGAACGGCGGGTGACCGGGATCAATCCCAAGGCCAACTATTACTACCGGGTATCCGCAGCCGTGGGGGGGCTGCGTAGCGCGCCATCCAACACGGTGACCCGGTTCGGCACGAATCACCCGCCCACGGTGGGTACGCTTGCCCCAGCGACGGTTACATCGGCGGCGGGCAGGGTGAAAAACTTCACGGCCGTGTACGAAGACCCGGATGGCGCCGGGGACCTGAGCGCGGTGGACTTGTTGGTGAGCCCGGACGGTGGAACCGCCGGCATCCTGGTGCGCTACGACCAGGGCGCCAACCAACTGATGTTGTTCAACAATCGGGGGACGGCGCCGATGACCGGGCGATGCGCTCCAGGGGACGCGACCACTTTGATTAACCGCTGGGGCAAGCTGAATTGTCACGGGACGACGGTGACGGTGGACGGTAACCAGCTTACCGTGCAGTGGAAGCTGGTCCCCAGAGCCGCTTTTGCCAATGCGAGTGTGCCGAAGCAGGTCAAGTTGCGGGCAACGGACAAAGACAGTGTGTCGTCCCATTGGCAGTTGAAAGGAAACTGGACCGTTACCCCCTGACTTTCCCTGCCGCCTGGCGAATACGTCAACTGCTGCCCCGCTTTGGCGAGCGGGGCAGGACCGTAGGCTGGGTAGAGGCACGAAACCCAGCGAATCGCCGTCATCGCTGGGTTTCCGCTGAGCTCCAACCCAGCCTACGAGCTCTCTCCGGCAACCTCGTTCCAGGTTGCAAGTCTTGGCCCATGCCGGGCACACTAGGGCGCAATAGGGTACTCCCGTATTGCGCCGCATGAGAGGGTCGGAGAAGCCTGGAAACCCGAATGCCCCACGGTCGGGGAGTGTCAGAAATTCTGTGTGTGGGGGGAATGGCAAGCTCAGCGGAACGGTCGCCCCATCCTTGGAGCCATTGATGCCTGATTATCGACGCCATCGCGTGCCGGGCGGAACCTATTTCTTC
>Ga0233420_10000183_pt1 | contig 28878 bp, 39 predicted proteins | sample Watercolumn_Mata_4_FD_183009 | JGI IMG/M metagenome (GOLD analysis project Ga0233420, IMG submission 183009) | Freshwater microbial communities from Lake Matano, South Sulawesi, Indonesia - Watercolumn_Matano_2014_102_MG | ecosystem: Environmental > Aquatic > Freshwater > Lake | place...
ACATTGGCCATGGCCGCAAATATGTCATGGATGACCTGCTTAAAAGAACTCTTACTTACAACAGTTATAAAGTTACCAATGTCCAAAATATTACTGATGTAGGCCATTTGGTGTCTGATGCAGACGAGGGAGAAGATAAACTAGAAAAAGGGGCAAGAAAAACTGGCAAAACAGTTTGGGAAGTGGCCAAGTTTTTTACCGATTTGTTTTTTGAAGACATGGACAAACTAAATATTCTACGGCCCGACGTATCTTGTAAAGCTACAGATAATATACCCGAACAAATTATGTTAATTGAGAGGTTGGTTGAAAAGGGTTTTGCTTACGATACTCCCGAAGCAGTTTATTTTTCTGTGAGCAAGTTTCCTCGATATGGTCAGATGTTTGGCCAAAACTTGGACGACAAACAAGTAGGTGTTCGTGAGGATGTTATCACTGGTACTTGCAAGAAGCATCCGGCAGATTTTGTTTTATGGGTCAAAACCGTTGGCGCTCACGCCAATCACGCTATGCGATGGGAAAGCCCTTGGGGAACGGGTTTTCCGGGTTGGCACATTGAATGCAGTGCTATGAGTATGAAATATTTGGGGGAGAGTTTTGATATTCACACCGGAGGCATTGAACACATGGCTGTGCACCACCCTAATGAGATTGCTCAGAGTGAAGCGGTTACGGGCAAGCCCTTTGTGAAATATTGGATTCACTATGGGCATTTAATGATCGATGGAGTCAAGATGAGTAAAAGTTTGGGCAACTTTTATCGCATCGACGACATTATAGAAAAAGGTTATTCGCCCTTGGCTTTGAGATATTTGTTTATGACGGCCCACTACCGAACTCCTCTAAACTTTACTTGGTCGTCGCTTTCGGCAGCCCAGACTGCCTACTTCAAGCTGAAAGAGTTCGCCTCGTCGACGTTTGCGAGAAAAACTTTGTCTAAGGAAAAAGCCAAAAAAATTAATGAATTCAGGGCCAAATTTTTAGCCGCAGTTAACAACGATCTTAATTTCCCTCAGGCCTTGGCCGTTGTCTGGGAAATGATCAAAAGCAATGTTCCCGACTATGATAAGCAGGATCTATTGTTGGATTGGGATCAAGTTTTGGGTCTGGATTTAGCCAATTCTGCCATAATTGAACAAGTTCCCGACGAGGTAAAAAAACTAGCAGGAATACGGGAGGGGCTACGGAAAGAGGGGAAATTTGTTTTGGCCGACGAGGTCAGGGTCAAAATTGCTGAATTGGGTTGGGAAGTCAAAGACACACCCCGGGGGAGCGTGTTTAAGAAGAACTGATCACTGAAGCGGGTTTTCTATTTGCCAATCCTCTTAAATACCACCATCTTGTAATCAAGCCCTTGTCTTGAGCTTCTTTGGCATGTTCATCAAGTATTCTGTCTCTTACATTGGGCGCATGTTCGTCTTGTAAAAATTAGTCGGATTTTGGAAGTTTTCTGTACCTGCGACGCAGGAGTAGGTAGTTTATACTACCTGGAACTATTTTGGGAATTAACAGCCCCGCACCTATAGTTGCAGCTCCCACAAAAAGTTTTACTAAATCAGGATTATAACCATACGTATTGGCTAATAAGTCAAGACTCATGATTAATGAAGATCCAGCCGAAAGATTAAGAAGCTCAGCCGCAGCGATGGCTGCCAAAACAGGATCAGGCTTTAATCCGATAAATAGACCATTTTCGGGTTCGGGTTTATCTTCGTCTGGTGTAAATTTTGTCGCTTCCCCTTTTTTTACTTCAGATTCGATTATCTCTCTAACTTCTTTCAATTGTTCTTTTTCCAAAAGCCTTTTGGTGGCCATGTGTTCGCGGACGCGTTCTCTTTGTTGGTCGTTTAACGTAAGGATTTCTTCCCCAACTTCCGCATCGGCTCTCTGTTTTTTTATTCTGGCCAGATCTCGGTTCCAAAAACCTTCGACAAGAGATTTGTTATGGAGCTTTATTTTGGCGTCTAAACGATCTTGGTCTAAATCTGCTGCCACGATTTTAAGAGCTTTTTCAACCTTCCCTTGATTGGCCTCATCTTGAGTGAAAGCGTAAAGTTTTCGACAGAAGCCGTCTGCTTTTTCAACTTCTTGTCTTAAAGCAACTCGATCTGGATCTGTGTCTTCACCGTATTCTTCTTTTTTGGACAAAGCCACCATTCTCATTTGGGAACCAATCATAGAGGCTAAATCCACAATGCTCAGCTTATCAAAATTGAGGTCGGAGGACACATCATCAGCCGTTAGGCGTTCTAATGCAAACTTTCTAGCTTCGCTTAGATCTGATTTATTAAAGAAAAAAGCTGAGCGAATTTTCGATTCGGCCTTGCCCGTGCCTAAAATTGCTCCTTGTAAAACATGTTCTATTTCACGAATAGTTGGACTTTCCACACTCATACTATCTCAAAAAAGTAGGTCTAAGTATAGCACGATCGATACTATAGGTCAATAGGGATGGACATTTGGGGAATTTGTTTTTAATATAAATCTATGAGATGGACGGTGGGATTTTTGACTGCCAATGTTGTGATTTTAAATGGGCTGGTAGGATGGACGTTGTATCGACAAAACAACAGTCAATCATCAGTTATCAATAATCAGGTTAACAAAACGGAATTTGTGGACAAATGTGGAGAGGAGTGCAAAGCTGAAATAGGCAAATTAATTTCAAGTGTTCCAATAAGTGCCACCCCTTTTCTGTCCACGCCAATTCCAACGAAAATACCAGCTGTTCCCAGCAAAACCAAATCCAAGTCAGTAAGTTATGTCACCGTTCCTAGCAATGGCAGTACGGCTTTAACCACTTGGACTGACTTGCCGGGGACTGATTTTTATTTCGATACTGCCGATTATCCGGGCTTAACCCAAGTAAATTTTGAAGCCAACATGAAATTGTTTAACGGCAGTGGTCGAGCCTATTTACGTCTTTATGATGTGACACACAAAATTGGGGTGCAGGGAAGTGATGTCAGTACCAACAGCAACAGCGACGTCATCATCGAATCGGGCCGCATTAGTTTTTGGGCAGGAAAAAATCTCATTCGGGTTCAGGCGAGATCGGAAACGGTGGAAACGGCTGTTTTTAACTCTGGTAGATTGAGACTGGTGGTGGAAAATTAAGTGTGATACAATCGCGGGGCGTATGGCGACAAAAACGGTAAAAAGTAAAAAGTTGGTGACAAAAAAACGGGTGACAGAGAAGGTTGTGCCTGTTGCCGAGGTAGAAACAGTCGAAGCTCCGGCGTCTTTTAATTTTAAGAGACTGTTTACAATATTGGGAATAATTGGGCTTTTAGCTTTTTGGTGGTACAAGACAAATACTTGGCCAATTGTGGCCGTGGTGAACTCAACCCCAATTTTTAGAATAGAAGTAGACAAGCTGCTTTTTGAGCAGTCCGGAAAAGAAGTAATTGACAGTCTGATTGTCAAAAAACTTATTAATCAAGAATTGAAAAATCGGAAAATAATCGTTTCCTCGGCAGACATTGATGCTAAAATGGCCGAGATCAAAAAGCAGTTTGGAACCGAAGAAAATTTCAAACAAATTTTGGCAATGCAGGGGATGACTGAAAGACAAGTCAGAGAGCAGATTACTCTGCGGGTGGGTCTGGAAAAAATGGTTGAGCCCTCTACTGACTCTGCCAAACTTCAAGGTGAGATTTCCACTCTCATTGATAGTTTAAAGACAAAAGCCAAAATCTGGACAGTGAAGTAAATCTCCTGTAATATAAGTTCATGCCTGAACCAACTGCTCTCTCCGAACCAGTTATGACAAAACCCGATGCTCAAAATTTCTTTGAGGCCCTTAAGAATTTAAAAGCAGAAACGATTGACAGAGTTCCCACTCCAGTTAAATTTGGTGTGGTTACCGTTGCTGTAATCGCATATCAATTGTTTGGAGGTGGTGTGAGCGAGGCGGAAGGGGTCGGCCCAACTCCAACTAAAGGTCCCACTGAAACAGGACCTCGGGTTGCTGTGACTGCAACTAAACCAAAAACAGAGATTCAACCCAATGCCCCCAAATCGCTGTCACAGCGACAGAGATTGCCAGGACAAGAGTCCCAACGGTAGCTTCAACCCCGATTCCACCCAAACCAACAGAAATGCCCACCCCGACACAAGAACCAGAACCAACACCGGGTTTACAATTACCGGAACAATTTAGAAATCCAAATTTCTTTGCAGCTATAGGTGCTTTTGGAAGTTCAATGCTGATTGCCCTTGGTTTGGCTGGGGAGTGGTTGAGAAGGAGGGTGAGTGGTAAATCAACTCCGGAAAAAAAGTCAGTGACTTCGGATCTTAGGGGTGATAGAAAAAGAAAAAAAGTGCCAGATGATTATTCCGACCGCACAAAACATAAGCCAAGAGAATGACTACTTGAACACTATGGCATTGGGAAGGGAGCGACCAGGACCAAGAACATATCGACCGTTGTAAAACAAAGCTGTCGAGCCGCCGGAATCCAAATTTAAGGCTCCTTTAGCTCCTAAAGATTTAAAAACATAAGCAAACTCTTGCATGTTTACATTGTAAGCAACTACAACAATGATATGCTTCTCATCTTTGACTCCGACGCCCACTTTGGTTCCTTTGGCTCTTTGTTTGTCTGACAAGCCAGATTGGTTGTCATCTATTTGAACATTGCCGTTGTCTAACAATCCCGGGTAATTGATAATTCCGGCATTTAACCCACCGCCAAATCCCGCCGAATTGTTTTGATAATGAGCCCCAGACCCATCACTGTAGACAATGGCTCTTTTCTCGCTCCAGCCCAATTTATCGCTATTTATCCACTTTGACAGTCTAGAATTATAAACCGGAAAATCGTATGAATCCTTTTTTAAGGCACAATCGGGATATGAATTGGGACAGAAGTAAGTTCCGTTTACTCCGGCATAAGCGCCGTTTTGGGTCACGAAATCTTTAAGCGGTTTAGTTGAACAGTTGTCTGAACAATTGTCAGCATTGGCAGTATCGGTAATCAATGTCTTATTCATGATCAAAATTTATTTTATTCGATAATTCAGTCTGTTTATCATACAGTTTTTTGTCGGTTGATTGAATATATAGTTCCAATTCGGGGCCAAGCCATTGATTCGAATTCATTTTGGCGACTATTTGTTCAAGGTATTTAATTCGGGTATCAATGATTGTGGCGACGGGGGTGTTGTTCCATCCTGGCCTTATTTCTTTTAGTCGGTCTAAAGCCTTTTGCCAGGAATTTATTACGTTTTTGTCCCAATTGGGGGGTAGGTAACCGCCGAGATTAATTTTGATTGTTCGAGTGGGGCAGCCATTTATTATTTTATCGGTTTCTGAAATATTTATTTCGGTATAAACCGGATCGAGAAAATATTTGCTCCACCACTCAATAGCGGCCTCACCAAGTTCTATGGCGTCATAATGTCCGTTGACGCTCAATTCGGCGGTCGCAATATTGTTTTTAGCCAAGGGATTGAATTTTAGAGGTGACTGGCGCTGAGTGTTTATGATCTTTAAGAATTCTTCTTGATTGACCGAAATTTTTGCCGACTCGTTTCTCGGTTGATAATTGAATTTCTGCAAAAACACTGGCAACACTTCTTCGATGTCATTTTTATTTATTAGTCCCAGTTTTCGTCTGGAGTCATCACTGGTTTTTCGGTTGTCGCCCATGACAAAATATTGGTTTTCGGGGATTTTTATGAGTTTACAATCCGCCAAAAAATCGTCTCCAAAAGTGGAATTGGGTAGAGCCGTGTACGGTTCCAGAGAAACCGAACCATTCACCAAAACCTGTCCGTCTCTTAATTCTAGAGTATCTCCCGGAGTAGCAATGATTCTTTTAATAAACCCTGAATTCGTAGAGACCAAGGTGTCGGTGACCGAATTTTTGAAAGTGACGATATCGCCCTTTTTGAGAACATAGTTTGATATCGGTTTCCACATCATTACTTTACTCGGAGTTTTGGGGAAAGTGGGGTACATTGATCCGGTGCCCGCGACCTTGACGTTAATAGGAGTGGCCCAGAAACTATGAGATATTAAAATACCAAGAGTGGTGAACAATGATATAATTTTGGAGATCACATCTACATTATATAGAATATGTTTTTGCAGTTAATGGGTTTGTCTGTTTTGGGGAGTGTTGGGGGTTTGATTGGTGGGATACTTTTGGCTTTACGTAAAAAATCGTTTACCCATTCCCAATCGCTGCTTTTGGTTTCTTTTGCGGCGGGGGTGATGTTGGCCACGGCCTTTTTAGATATTTTACCCGAGGCGGGAACTTTTAATGGCTGGGCTATACTCTTGGGGGTGATTTTTTTGTTTCTTTTGGAGAAAACTTTGATCTGGTATCACCACCACGGAGATGAGTGTGACAGTCATGCCCCAGCTCTGATCAGTGTCGGCGACACCCTCCACAATTTCATCGACGGTCTGGTGATGGGGGCTACTTTCTTGGCTAGCCCGGCTACGGGTTTGCTCACGGCTTTGGCGGTTATGGCTCACGAAATTCCCCACGAGATGGCTGATTTTTCGGTAATGTTATCCTTGGGTTGGGGAAAGTGGAAAACAATTTTTACCAATCTTTTGAGTGCTTCCGCATCCCTTGTTGGTGCAGCTGGGGTGTATTTTCTTGGAGAAAAAATCCAAGTATTTTTGCCAGTCCTACTTTCGTTTGCTGGGGGAATGTTCATTTATTTGGCTTGCTCTGATTTAATACCCGAGCTACACCATGCACACCATAAACCTGAGGTTAAAAACAATTTTGCCCAAATATTGGTTTTTGGAATAGGGGTCGGACTGATCGCTTTATTTATTCGTATCTTATAGCTTCGATCGGAGAAAGTTTAGCGGCTTTTCTGGCTGGAAAAACACCGAATACCACCCCAATTACCGACGACACTCCCACGGCGATAAGGATTGATTGTAGATTAATATAAGCTGGGAAAAACCTTTGCACAGCCAAAACTCCCAGATATGCTAATGCTAATCCTAAAAACCCGCCCAAAAGGGAGAGAAGTACCGATTCGGCTAAAAATTGAGACAGAATATCAGTGCGGGTTGCCCCGATAGCTCTTCTGATGCCAATTTCTCTGGTTCTTTCGGTAACTGAAACATACATGATGTTCATAATTCCGATCCCACCAACAACAAGTGAAATACAAGCAATAGCGATCAAGACGGTGTTTAAGACCGCAAAGATACTATTGATGGCTCCCAAAATTTCAGACTGTTCAGCAATGGAAAAGTCATCCTCTTTATTATTTTTAAGCATTAACTGTTTGGCCTCTTGTTTGATCATTTCTATGACATTGGCGTTATTGGCTTTAATATAAAAACCGATAAATTTTTTGTTGGGGTTTAAATTGACGGCCGATTTGTAAGGGACGTAAATAAAAGAGTCGAAGTCTGGTCCACCAAAGCCACCTCCGCCCTTACTTTCCAAAACTCCGATTACTTTAAAATTTTGCTCATTAATACTAACGTTTTCTCCAACCGCTGCCGCTGGACTTCCGTATAGTTTTTCTGCAATTTTTGGGCCTAAAACGGCCACTTTGGACCTTTTCTCGTTGTCTGACTTTGAAAACACGTTTCCGTACTGAGTGTTAAGATTGCGAGTGGGAAAGATGTCCTGATTACTAATAAAGACGTCGGTCAGCTCGGTGTTGGTTTTGGCCTTGACAGTAGCAGCTTTAGTAAAAATGGGGACTACATAGCTGGCATTCTTTATTTTTTTGATGTTGTTAAAATCTCTTTCGTCAAATTGAACAGTGGTGGCGACCGAACTACCTTGACGAAACTTGCCGTTATTAAAAATTTTTCCTGGCAAGACGATTACCAAATTTGTTCCTAAACTATCAAACTGGTTCTCAATATATTTCTTTAATCCCAATCCAAAGGCGATAAGTAAAACCACTGACCCGACCCCAATCAAAATTCCCAAAGAGGTAAGAAAAGTCCTGACTTTGTTTCTGGCAAAGTCATCAACGGCAGACTTAATGATAAAAATTAGGTAGTTCATAGTTTCTTTTTTGTTATTTTAACCTTTGTAACGACTATCAACGATTCTTTAATGAAATCGGGATTTATTCTGTTGATCATTTTCTCACAAATTTTATCTATTTCCACAGAAACTGCAGTCCCTGCTGAGATTACAATTACTCCTGGATGGTCAGTAAGCGATTCGGGAGAATATCCCAAAAAATCACGATCGAGTGTAATTAGAACTCGATTCAATCGCTTACTAATTTTTAAGTGCTGTCTATCAGAGATGCCAGTCTTCTTAATATCATGGGCATGTATAATTGAAATCCCTTTGGATTTCAATTTTGTCACCGACGGAAAAGGGAAACACTCATCGGCGTAAAGCCGCAGCTTAGATTTATTAGACGGCATACCGTGAAGTAAATTCCCGGTTTTTTATTTCGTCAAGAGCCTTGACTAGATCATTCTTTTTTATCCATGGATACGATGCCCGAAAATCACCAATTCCCAAACCGCCTTTTAAATAATCAAGTAAGTAGGCGATGGGTATTCTGCTTCCGGGCACAAGATTTTTCCTTTTCATCTTCATCATAGTTTGATTATATATCAGTTCGGTGCCTCTTGTGCAACTTACTTTGCTGGTCTAAAAGTTTTTGATAAGCTCCATCATATTTCGAATCATACTCTTTATTAAAAAGCTCAGTCCAGTTTTGGATATTCAGATGAGTGACTTTGTGTTTCCAATCCGAATGAACATATTTATAAGTCACAAAATCTTTAAACCTGGAATCGTTTATTTCTGGTTTTATCTTTCTTTTAAACATAATTAAACAAGCGTCAACTTTTGGTTTTGGTTGAAATGAATTTCGACTAATAAATAACAAATTTTTAATTTCAAAATCGACCTGATAAAGAATTGACTGCAAGGTGCCCGAGACAAATTTATCTCCGGCCTCTTTCTGCATTATTAAATATGCCGAATCTAAGTACATAGAGGTCAGTAATTTGCGGACAATATCTGCAGTCAGGGCAAACGGGATGTTGCCGACCGCCATAAATTTTTCTCTGGGTAATTCGTAATTCATAAAGTCAATTGGGGTATTTGTGAGGTGTGGATCTTTTTCTAGTGTTATCAATTTTTTGGTTTTTTGAATCAATATTTTGGTTAATGCACCAGTTCCAGATCCAATCTCGATGACCAGATCGTCTGGATGGATATTAAGCAATTCTCCAATTTGCAGAGCGAGTGAATTATCGGAAATAAAATTTTGTGAATATTTGATCGGAATCATAATTTAAACTTTGGAAATTTGGCCATCTCTAATAACTATTTGTCTTTTGCATCGTTTGGCGATGTCTGGTTCGTGGGTGACAATAGCGATGGTGACTTTCTCGTCGTGATTTAATTTTTGCAACAAATCTAGAATTTGATTTCCGGTTTTGGTGTCCAAGTTTCCCGTAGGCTCATCTGCCAAAATAAGTTGAGGTTTCAAAATCAGAGCTCTAGCAATGGCCACTCGTTGTTGTTGCCCCCCAGAAATGCGATTTGGATAAGACTTGGATTTACTAGTAATTCCAAATTTCTCCATGAGCATTTTTGCTCTTTGTTTTGGATCAAAACCCAATTTTTTTCGATAATAAATCGACGGCAAGATAATGTTTTCTTCGACTGTTAGTTTGTTAATAAGATTAAATTGCTGAAAAATAAATCCTACATATTCGCTCCTTATTTGTGAAAGTTCATCGTCGGAAAGCTTGGAAATATTTTTTTCGTTTATCAACACTTCGCCTGAGGACGGTTGGTCGAGCAAGCCAATAATGTGCATCAGGGTTGATTTGCCGGATCCCGACGGGCCAACAATGGCTACTAGTTCGCCATCATTTATAGTCAGATTTATTCCCGACAGCGCAGAAAATTTTTCGCCATCTACTGGGTACTCTTTAAAAACATTCTTTAGCTGAATCATTCGTAAACAACATCACCCTCGTTTAATCCTGAGACAACTTCAGTTCTTTCATCTGTTTCGATGCCGGTTTCTACAAAAGTTTTGACTTGGGGTTTTAAGAATACATACTTTTTGTTGCCGTCACTTTTTACAAATTTAGAAGGGAGATATAAAGCGTTATTTTTTTGATTTTTGACAAATTGAATATCACCTGTCATTCCCAGGCGAAAAAAGTCGTTTTTTTGGGAAAGCTCAAACAAGACACCATAAGAAGTGCCCGTGTCACTATTGCGGGGGGCGTAAGCCACTTGTTTGACGGTTCCAGAAATACTTGTTTTTGGGTCTGCGTCCAAAATAAGGGTTCCATTTTTACCTTCGGAAATATTTATTACTTCTGATTGATCAGCGCTAGCCAGAAAATACAGCGACTCAGGGTCTACGACAGTAATGGCAAAAGCGGTTGATCCGGAAAGATAAGAACCAGGTGCCAAATCAGTAACGCTGATAATTTTGCCGTTGATCGGGGAGTAGAGAGTGGCATTGGCGGTATCTTGTCTGGCCAACATCCAATTGTCGTAAGCTGTGTCTCTGGCCGTTTGGGCTGTGATACGAGTGTTTTTTTGAGCAAAGGTCTCGTCGGCGTCATGGCCTTTGACAGAATCTTCGATTTGTTTGGCATTAGCATCCGCGGCCTGATATTTGTAAAACATGGTATTTTCTGTGGCTTTGAGGTTTATCAAATCTAAGCCAGCCAGTGCCTGTCCTACCGTTACGCTTTCACCTTCGGTGGCTTTTATCCAAGCTAGTTTGCCTGAGGTTTGAAACCTTAAGGTGGCTTTTTTCTTGGCGTCGATTTCACCGGAAATAGTAAAAGTTTCCTTAAGATTTCCTCGTAGCACTTTAATAGTCTCTGTTTTTGTTTGCTTATTTTTATCTGCAAAATACCGGATAGCGAATACTGATATGCCAAATAGCGCAAGAACAATGACGATGATTTTTTTCATGCCATTGACAATTTTAGTTTGATCATTGATACTTATCAATAATGAGGCTTAAAATTTTGGCGGTTGGTATTTTAGTAATCGGGCTTTTTGTTACTGCACCAGTGAAAGCGGATTGGGTGATTGGAAGCGATGGGAGTATGACCCGTTCGGAAGTCTTGGGAGATGATTCTGAAAAGAAAGAGGAAAAACAAGAAGATAAACAAGAAGATAAACAAGAAGATAAAAAAGAAGAAAAAAAGGAAGAGAAGAAGGAAGAAAAGAAAGAGGACAAGAAGGAAAAAGAAATTGAAAAGAAAGAAGTTAAGATTGAAGGAAAAACAAAAATAGAGATGCAGAAAGGCCAGGTGCAACTAAAAATTGATCGGGAAAACGGAGTCTTAAAAATCAAAAGCAAAAACGAAAAAGGTGAAGAGTTCGAATTGGAAACCAAAAAAGAAGACAAGGTGAAGATTAAGGATGTAGACAAAGATGTTGAAGTGGCCACGGGCAGTGGAACCGGTTTAAAAATTAGTCGAGGTGAGGTTGAGGCCGAAACTGAACTTCCCGTGGAAGTCGATATCAAAACCCGGAAATTAAAAATTAAAGATAGAGAGATATTGACTCCCGATCGGATTGTAAGCCGGGTTTTTGCTAGCGGTTCTGCGGCAGTCGCGACAAAAGTTGAACTTAAAAATCGTGGCCAGGAAACAGTTTATGAAATAAGCCAAGCAGAGAAGAAAAAGCTTTTTGGTCTGATCGACATGACTTTCAATAAGGTTTTTGTAGTTTCGGCCAATGATGGTCAGGCGCTAGAAACTATTCAAAGTTGGTGGAGCAGTTTGCTTGAGAATTTTGCCAGATAATGTTTATTTTACCCGACCTGCCTTTTGCTTTTGATGCTCTTGAGCCGTATATCGATGCGACAACGATGCAGATTCACCACGACAAGCATCATGGAGGATATGTCAAAAATTTAAATGATTTACTATCTGATAAATCCGAAGCTGACTTGGAAAATATTCTAGCTACCTCGACGGACCAAAAAGTTTTAAATAATGCTGGGGGCCACGTTAACCACTCACTTTTTTGGAAGATACTCGGCCCATCTGGAACCCCAAACCCAAAGGTGATGGCACTGAGAGAAGAGTTTGATAAAAAGGCTCTCGCGGTATTTGGAAGTGGCTGGGTATGGATAACACAAAAGCAAATAGCAAATTGCAAATTGCAAATAGAAGTCACTAAAAATCAAGATGTGCCACAAGATAGGGTAGTTTTGGGGCTTGATGTTTGGGAGCATGCTTATTATCTCAAATATCAAAACCGTCGCTTTGAGTACGTCGAGGCTTTTTTGAATGTAATCAACTGGACAGAGGTTAAGAAAAACCTTACTATATAGATAGTCATGGAAAACCAAAGTGAAACCCCTGCCCAGCCCGCTGCTCCTACCCGATTTCATACCGAAGTAGTAACCGAAGAGGTCGTTGCTCCCAGCACACCTGCTGTCACCGCCATGCCACCCACAAGTCCAATCCCCGATATTTATTCGGAACCCTCCCAGGATAAGAAGGGTGAATGGGGTTGGGTTGGCGTCGTGGCCTTTTTTATTTTGGGAATTGTTGTAGGAGGGATTGCTGGTTATGTTATTGGCGACCTATTGGCCAATAGACCAAAAACAGAAAACATAAAACAAGAAGTGGTTGTAGTTTCCCCCACAACGGCAATTCCCACAGGTACACCCAAAATTATTGTCAGCAGAGACGATCTTAAGGTTCAGGTTCTTAATGGCAGTGGTGTTTCGGGGGCGGCTAGCGCGACCAAAGAATATTTAGAAGGATTGGGTTATCAGGGAGTGGTGATAGGGAATGCTGACAGCGACGCTTACACAGGGTTTACCTACTCACTTAAAACCTCTAAGCAGGATTTCGCTGATTTGCTTAAAAAAGATCTAATCTCTAAATATTCTACGGTCGGCAGCGCCAAAGTTCTCGATTCATTCAGTGATTACGACGTGGTGATTATTTTGGGGAAGTAATTGTCTCTTGACATCCCCCCTGGGGGGATATAACATCTTTTTATGGACGTTGGTCGTCGATTAAAAATTGCTAGGGGGCATTTGGACAAGGTGATTGCTTTGGTTGAAACTGGGGCATATTGTCCAGAAATCATTCATCAATCACAGGCGGTTCAGGCGGCCCTGGCCCAAATTGACAAAATTGTTTTAGAGGGACATCTAAAAACCTGTGTTGCGGATCAAATTAAAAAAGGAAAAACGGAAGAGGTTATAAACGAGGTCATGAAAATTTTAGAAAAAAAACAATGAGTCAAAAAATTTCGGAAGTCCGTATCAAAGGTATGCATTGCCGTTCATGTGAAATTTTGGTGGGGGGAGAACTGGAAAAGATACCCGGGGTGAAAAAAACAGAAGTAAACTTCCACAAAGGAATTGCAAAGATTTTTTCTAAACACAAGATAGACGAGACTTTAATTGACCAGGCCGTCAAGAATGCGGGATACGAGATTGGTCATTCCGGGCCAGTGCCTTTTTTTTCAAACAATGCCGAAGATTATCAAGAATTGGGGATAGGGGTTTTGCTAGTAACCGCATTGTTTGTTTTAAGTAAAGTCACGGGCTTTTGGGAACTTTCTTCGGGAATATTTGGGAATTATTCCAGTTTGCCGGTGGTATTTTTAATCGGACTAACAGCCGGAGTTTCCACTTGCATGGCGTTGATAGGGGGATTGGTGTTATCCTTGTCTGCCAAGCTTACCCAAGAACATCCAGAGGCGACAAAAATTCAGAAATTTACTCCACACCTATTATTTAATATCGGTAGAATTTTGGGATTTGCTTTCTTTGGAGCAATTGTTGGGTTAATTGGTTCAGCTTTCCAGTTGTCTGCCTCGGTCACCGGGCTAGTAATAATTTTTTCGGGGTTAGTCATGGGATTTATGGGTTTACAGTTAACTGGCATTTTTCCAAGACTTTACAGCCTTAGTCTAAAACTGCCGATCAAGGTGAATGCTGTTAGTAATCCATTTATTCTGGGGGCCTTGACATTTTTTTTACCTTGCGGTTTTACTCAAGCAGTTCAAGCTTATGCCATGACGACCGGTAACCCTTTTACCTCGGCTTTGGTCTTGGCTGTATTTGCCCTTGGAACTGCCCCTGGCCTTTTGGGAATAGGGGGGTTAACAGCTTGGGTTAAAGGAGAGGCTGCTCGAATCTTTTTCAAATCAGTGGGACTGGTGGTTGTAGGGTTGGCTGTTTTTAACATCAAGGGCGGTTTGGTTTTAAGTGGTTTTCATTTACCTTCTTCTGTACCAACGACGGCCGAAATAGCAAACGGAGTCCAAATTGTAAAAATGCGCCAACTAGCCAATGGTTATAGTCCGCAAGTGTTTAATATCAAAAAAGACGTCCCTGTGAGATGGATTATTACCTCAGAAAGTTCATATACCTGTGCCGCAAGTTTGATAGTTCCCAAACTTGGAATAAGGAAATATTTGCAGCCCGGAGAAAACATCATTGAATTTACCCCCAAAGACTTAGGAAGACTGGGTTTTTCTTGCAGTATGGGGATGTATTCAGGTCAATTTAATGTCATATGAAAACAATCTTAAAAATATCAGGCATGGATTGTAATTCTTGTGCCTTGATCATTCAGAAATCTTTAGCAAAACTACCAGGAGTAAGTGAAGCCAATGTTAACTTTGCTTCAGAAAAAGCGACCATTATTTATGATGCAAATTTAGTGCAGGAGACAGATTTTAAAAAAACAATCGAAAATTCCGGTTATAAAGTAGGAGAAACGGGAAAGAGCCTCTATCCTCAGTGGGTGAAGCCTGCTGTTGGTCTTTTACTTTCCTTGCTCACAATGTTTTCTCCCATCAAGGTTGTCTCTTTTGGATTAGCGACTATTGTGCAGTTTATTCTTGGGCTGAATTTTTACAAAGGAACCTGGTCTGCTTTAAAAATGAGGACATTTAATATGGATAGCTTGATTGCTATTGGCTCTACTGTGGCATATTTTTACCAATATTATGAAACGTCGGCTTTTTTAATCACCTTTGTTTTACTGGGTAAATATTTAGAATCACGTGCCAAAGGTCAAGCTTCGGCAGCCATTAAAAAATTGATGGAATTACAAGACAATACCGCCAAGAATTTAAAAGTGGGAGACATTGTTCTGGTTAAACCGGGCCAAAAAGTTCCCACAGATGGAGTAATTGTTCGGGGCATGTCGTATATCGACGAATCGATGGTCACAGGCGAAAGTTTACCAGTTGAGAAAAAAGTCAAGGCCAACGTTATTGGTGGAACTATTAATAAAAATGGCAGTTTTGAATTTAAGGTAACTAAGGTGGGTTCGGAAACCATGCTTTCGCAGATAATCCGTTTGGTTGAAGAGGCTCAAGGATCAAAAGCTCCGATACAAGCTTGGGCAGATTGGGTTTCGTCTTGGTTTGTCCCAGCAGTTATTTTAATTGCTTTGTTTACTCTGTTTATTACCCATTCCTGGATTACCTTTATAGCTGTCATTGTCATTGCTTGCCCTTGTGCTTTGGGTTTGGCTACACCAACTGCCATCATGGTGGGAACAGGGAACGGTGCCAAACAAGGAATTCTTATTAAAGGTGGTGAACCATTAGAAAACGCTTGCAAAATAAACACCATTGTTTTTGACAAAACCGGCACTTTAACCAAAGGCAAGCCCGAAGTGACTAACATAACGGGAAAAATACTAAAAATTGCGGCTAGTTTAGAGAATCACTCCGAGCACCCACTGGCGGAAGCGATTATTAAGAAACACCGAGGAGGTTTGTTTAAAGTGACTGGATTTAAGGCCCTTCCGGGTCAGGGAATCGTTGGCAAAATTAATGGTAAAAACTATTTGTTGGGTAGACCGATGTTCCAATCTTATGAAAAATTAGAAAACGAAGGAAAAACCGTCATGGAATTATCATCTGCTCAGAAAATTTTAGGGTCAATTGCTGTAGCCGATACAGTAAAAGAGACTACCAAAGAAGCTATTGAAGCTATAAAGAAAATGGGGATCGAAGTTTGGATGCTAACTGGAGACAACGCCAGAACCGCCCAAGCCATCGCCTCTCAAGTTGGCATAACTAATGTTTTAGCCAACGTCTTGCCTCAGGATAAGGCTGGCGAGGTCAAAAAATTACAGACCTTGGGTAAAAAAGTGGCTATGGTTGGAGATGGAATTAACGACGCGCCGGCTCTTGCCCAAGCCGATTTGGGAATTGCCATGGGATCGGGAACCGATGTGGCCATGGAAGCCGGGGGGATAGTGATTGTTAAAAACGATTTACGTGACGTAGTTGAGGCGATTAGTCTTTCTCGAAAAACTTTGAGTAAAATCAAGCAAAATTTATTTTTGGCTCTTATTTACAATGTCATTGGTATCCCTGTGGCGGCCATGGGGGGATTAAGACCCGAACTGGCTGGATTGGCCATGGTTTTAAGTTCAATTTCAGTAGTAACTAACTCCTTACTATTGTCTCGACTGCCTCGGCGACAGCGATAGTCACCCTTTTATCTAAAATATCTGGAATAATATGTCCGTCGTCTAAATTTTGTTGATAACTGGCTAGAGCATTGGCCGCGGCCAACTTCATTTTTTCGGTAATCTTAGTAGCTCTTGCTTGCATCGCCCCTTTGAATATTCCCGGGAAAGCGAGGACGTTATTTATTTGATTTGGGAAGTCACTTCGACCGGTAGCAATAATCTTAGCACCACCCTTTTTGGCTTCATCAGGCATTATTTCCGGAACGGGATTTGCTAAAGCAAAAACAATCGAGTCTTTATTCATGGTGGCTACCATCTCTGCAGTCACAATATTGGGGGCGGAGACGCCGATAAATATATCGGCACCCCTGATTCCATCGGTCAAGGTGCCTGTTTTCCCAACTAAGCCTTGTCTATCAGCAACGGTGATATTAGTCGCCCCTTGAGCAGTTAAAATTTTGGCCACAGCACTTCCGGCCGCCCCCTTGCCGCTGATAACTATTTTTACCTCAGACATTTTTTTCTGAACAAGTTTTAAGGCATTAATTATTCCGGCCAAAACCACAACCGCTGTGCCATGTTGGTCGTCGTGCATTAGGGGGATATTTAAACTGTCTTTCAATTTTTCTTCAATTTCAAAACACCTAGGGGCAGAAATATCTTCAAGATTTATCCCTCCAAACCCTGGGGCAATCGCCTGAACAATTTTTATAATTTCGCCAGGGTCCTTGGTATTTAAGCAAATGGGCACGGCGTTGATATCGGCAAACTCTTTAAACAGAACCGCTTTACCTTCCATCACAGGCAAAGCAGCTTCCGGTCCGATGTCGCCCAAGCCCAAAACGGCAGTTCCATCTGTGACAATAGCAATAGTATTGGCTTTGCTGGTCAATTCCCAAACAGATTCGGGATAGCTGTGAATATTTTTACTTACTGCCCCAACTCCTGGAGTATAAGCGAGGGATAGATCTTCACGATTACTAATAGGAGACTTCACTTCAGTACCAACTTTACCTTGAAGTTTTTTGTGCATTGCTAATGCTCTTTCGTCTATGGTCATAAGATAATGGTAACACGAATGAAAATTAAATAGTCATATAATCTAGGAACTTTACAACCTTCTGGTAATTTTACTTAAACTAATTCCGGAGGCCGATAGCACGCCAATTTGATCTCTCTCAGCTGCTGTAATGTGACTTTTATTTGTCATATCCGAACATTTTAGCGTTCGGATTCGTTTTAGAACTCATAACACAGTCCCAACTTTTAAATTCTATTTAGAGCATAAGCTGCCTAACCCCAGGAAAGAGAGAATCATAGCTGTTAGAGATAGATTTGGGCGAATTATTACTTCCAGGGCGCCGGAGATGGCAGTTTTTACTTAATATGGCTGACGCAACTACCAGTATTGCAAAGGTAAAAGATATTAATGAGGTTAGGCGAGATATGGCGGGGATTACCACAGGTTATGATCCAAATGTGTTGTTAAAGCAATATCAAGATAAAGCCAATTTGAAAGGATTGGGGGAACCGTCTGATGGTAAAGATGATTTGTTTAAGCTGATGACCTTAAATGAGTTTGAGAATGGAGCACTTTTGACTATATCAGTGGAGGAAATATACAAAACATTTGGGATTGAGCTAATGCGTAATCTGAAAAGGGAATATATCTGCAAAACTACCAGCGAGCAGGCAACAGCGGAACTGGCAGCCATTAGTTATATCCGAACGATGGATATTCAAAGAAAGATAAACAGCTATTTGGGTAGAGGGGAGATAACGGACATGGGGGTCAGATACTTAGCAGTGATGAGTAAAGAGCTGGACAGAGCCAATAGACATTATCTAACCGCCCCACAAACACTCAGATTGTTCAAACAAACAATGCCCCCAAATGATTTAGGAGATTTTTATCAGGTGTCAAAAAACTGCAGAAAACTGTCGATAGATGATTTAGTAAGACAAGCTAATAGTCAGCTTAAGAGAAATTGGTTGACTGGTCAGATTGAGGAGAAAGACTATGGTTTGCGTGTCCAGTTTGTAGAGGAAGAGTAGGAAAGCTGTACGAAGGTCAAAGTGGGCAGTTTGCATGTCGAAGGTGTTTGGGAATTAAGTACGCTAAGAGCAGGTATAAGGGAATGGTAGAAACAGGGTTAAAATGAGATAATTGGTTAAATTAATATGAGCATATATCGGGATAAGATTCTTAAGGAGGCAGATAAATACTATAAAGAGTTGGGGGATGATTTCAGTCACGACTTTAATCATTTTTTACGGGTAGAAAGACTGGCGAAGAAGTTTAAAATGCCAGATTTCGGGCTATATGAAGTTACGGAGTATGAATGGTTAGCTGGCGGCAAACTCTCAGGTAAAAGATTTCAAGATGTTGAAAGCGAGTTAAAAAAACGGGGTTATTCGCCAATTAGTTTATAGTATGTACAAGTTAATTTTGTTTGATTTGGGAGGAGTAGTTTTTACCAATGGGACAAAAAGATTTATTAACGATATTTCATCAAGATATGGAATACCACCAGAAACTACCTTAAATGTGCTAGATGGAGATATTGGAACTAAGTATAGGGAAGGACAGATTGGAAGAGATCAGTTTTGGAAGCTGGTGTTGGAGAACTTACCCCTGAAAGAATCGGAGGATGACTTAGAAAAGGAATGGATCGGGGATTACGATTTGATACCCGGTACGAAAGAGATAATTGAGAAGTTACGGAGTGAATATAAGGTGATGTATTTATCGGATAACGTAAAAGAGCGGGTGGATAATTTGGATGCCAGATTTGGGTTTGTATCTTGGTTTGATGGGGGTATTTTTTCTCACGAAGTGGGAGTAAGAAAACCAAACCCAAAAATATACGAATTTGCACTACAAAAAGGTGAGGCAAAACCGGAAGAAACTATTTTTATTGATGATAAACCCAAAATGATAGAGCCAGCAACCATGATAGGGATTACGGGTATTGTATTTGAGTCGCCTGAGAAATTAAAAAAGGAGTTAATTAGAATCGGCGTTATTACAGATGATAAATAAATCTCAGCTGTCAAAAATAGGGAATATTTTGCAAGAGGTCCTCTTGCAAAAATTTGAAGAATTGATGAAAAACCCCGGAGCTGGTTTTGCCATCCCCAATATCGAAGTCCCAAGCGAGTGATAAAATTCAGTTATTATGGAGTGCGAGGTCAGAATAGTTACCATAGGTGATGCGAGTCAGATTTTTCGGAACCTTTTTATCAAAGGTAGCTTGAATTCGGTGACTGAAGGTTTGTCGAAAGATATTGAAAAAATGAAGCCGGGTGAATTTCTTAGGTGTGTGGCCGTGTGCGATGGGGATGTTGTAGGCCAAGCGGAATTTACGATTCCCGGAGCACCAATAAAGAAACATCTGGTTGAAATAAGCGGAATGGTGGTAATGGGGGGCTTTCAAGGAAAGGGTCTATCGTCAAAATTACTTGATTTCGGCGTGAGATGGGCTAAGTCTAAGAATGTGAGAATAGCTATTTTATCTGCGAGGAAAGGAACTAAAGCTGAAGAAGTTTATAAACACTGGGGGTTTGAAGTGTATGGTGAGTTGGCTGAGGGGATAGTTGAACCTTGGGAAGATGCAAAGACTTACGATGAAGTGCTTATGTGTAAGAATATATGATGAGCACCTTTGCTTTTATTGATGCGTCAAATATCATTTATGGAACTCGGGATGAGGGCTGGAAGGTGGATTTTAAAAAACTCTATAAATATTTGAAGGAGAGATATGAGTGTAAGACGATTTATTATTTTGGTGGAAAAGATGAACAGAATGAAAAACAATTTAAATTTTATAGGGAAATCGAGAGAATGGGTTTTGAGTTAGTATTGAAACCTGTAAAAATTTTCCGGCAGTCTGGTGGGAAACCGATAAGAAAGGCTAACTGTGATGTAGATCTGACTTTTTACGCCATGAGAGACAAAGATAAATTTTCTAGAATTATAATGTTATCAGGCGATGGGGATTTTGAGATTTTGTTAAGATACTTTATGGATAATGGAAAGTCGTTGGTAATTATCGCAAACGGGTCCAGAACAGCTAAAGAAATTAAACAGTTGGTGCGGGGGAATTTTACCGATCTCAAATCGTTAAGAAGTGTACTTGAATACAAAAAATGAGACAGACTCTACGAACGAATCTGCCTCACGTTTTATGCTCGTATGTTAGCAGAAATGGGGGTAAAAGTCAATGGAGATAGGGATTGTAGGGTTGCCAAATGTGGGGAAGTCCACGTTATTTAATGCGCTTTTAAAAAAGCAAGCGGCTCTGGCGGCCAATTATCCTTTTGCCACCATTGAACCCAATGTGGGCATTGTTCCTGTACCAGATGAAAGATTGGCCAAACTGGCTGAAGTGGTGCACACCAATAAAATAGTTAACGCCACAATTAAATTTGTAGACATTGCCGGTTTGGTTAAGGGAGCCTCTCAAGGGGAGGGTTTGGGAAATAAGTTTTTGTCACATATCCGTGAAGTGGATGCCATTTTGTTTTTACTCCGTGACTTTTCTGATGAGAATATTATTAGAGCCGGATCGGTTAGTCCAGCGGACGACCTGGAAATTCTTAAGTTGGAACTTCTGTTGGCCGATGAACAGTCAAAAGATAAAGTAAGTTTATTGTCCCGTAAACCAGCCATTGTGGTTTACAATACAGACGAAAAAAAACTTAGCACTCAGCCCTTAGCCCCTGGCACTTTATATATTTCCGCCAAACTCGAAGAAGAATTGGCTTCGCTTAGTGAAGCTGACGCCACTGAATACCTAAAGCAACTGGGGATTGAAAAAACTGGTCTGGAAAAAGTAATTCAGGAGGCCTTCAAAGTTTTGGGCCTGCAGACTTTTTTAACCGCGGGTGAGATTGAAGCTCGAGCTTGGACAATCAAAAAGGGGACACTGGCGCCTCAGGCGGCGGGTAAAATTCATGCCGATTTTGAAAAGCACTTTATCAAGGCCGACTGTGTATACTGGGAAGATTTTGTAAAGTATGGTGGCTGGGTCAAATGCCGGGAGGCCGGAAAAGTCCGCACCGAAGGCCGAGATTATGTGATGCAAGACGGAGACGTGGTTGAATTTAAAATTGGGATATGATACAGTCTGGCCAAACGTAAAATTATGAGAGAAATTTATGAAGTCTTGGTTAACAAAGATTTAGCTTCAAGAAAATGGTGGGATTGGTATGAGAACTGTGCCCATCCTTTGGAGATTGGGTTATATTTTTTACCAGCAATTTTTGTATTATTTGAGATATGGGTTTTGAGTTTTCCCATAGATAAGTTTAAGCCCCTCCCCTCCCCATCTTCTTGAACTTGAATAGCAAATAACTGAATATCTTGCTATAATTGCCCCATGAAGAAATATGATTTAACGGTTTTGGTAAAAGAGGTCGCGGGGGTTGAGGAAAAAATGGAAAAAGTCGCCAAGGCTTTGGGTGGTAAAGTCGGGCGGATGGTGGAAATGGGCAAAAAACAGTTGGCCTACGAAATAAATGGAAACAACGCGGCCAATTTTTTAACTTGGGCTCTTGAGTTACCGGCAGCGGCTGTCGTACAATTGGAACGGAAATTGACTCTAGACAAAGATATTGTTAGGCATCTGTTAGTAAAACTTGATAAGTAAAAGATACTCATGGCAATGCGTTCTCTGAATAAAGTCACTCTCATTGGAAATTTGACCCGTGATCCCGAACTGCGTTATACCCCCCAGGGGACAGCTGTTTGTACCATGGGAGTCGCTACTAACCGCAGCTGGACTACCGACAGCGGTGAAAAAAGAGAAGAGACTGAATTTCACCGAGTGGTAGCTTGGAACAAGCTGGCAGAGCTTTGTTCACAACTTTTGGCCAAAGGCCGCCGTGTTTATGTTGAGGGAAGATTGCAAACTCGCCAGTGGACGGGTCAGGATGGCCAACAGCGTCAGGCGACAGAGATTGTCATTGAGGATATGTTAATTTTGGATAACAATGGACCTCGGAGGGAGGTAGCTGTTTCGGACGTTACGATGAACCCGGTTCCAGCCCCAACCACGTCAAGTCAACCGACCCCCGAAGAAGTTGCCGAAGACATTCCTTTTTAAAAATATGATGCAAAAAAAGAAAATTATCAAAGTTCCTAAGAATTGTTTGTTTTGTCACGAAAAAAAGGAGCCATGGTTTAAAGAAGTCGGAGGGTTGACAAAATATATCAGCGACCGAGGCAGAATTCTCCCCAGGACCCGAACCGGTGTTTGTGCCAAACATCAAAGAGCCTTGGCCTTGCAAGTAAAAAGAGCTAGGCATCTCGGCCTTCTTTCTTTTGTGGCAGGGTTGTAAACTTTCTGTTAGTATTTGATAATGCGCAAGAATTATTTTGTCGTTTTGTTGTTGATTTTCTCGGCCGCGTATGGCGGTTTTTTGATAGGAAAAAAACAATTGCGTTTGGAATATCAGAATGCCAGGCCAGCAATTGTACTTGATCGTTTGTCCAAAGCAAAAGAAAATCCCCCAGCCAATTTTTCTACTTTTTGGATTGTTTGGGATAAATTAAACGAGCGGTTTGTCGATAAAACTGCCTTAAACTCACAGAGAATGGTCTATGGAGCTATTTCTGGTATGGTAGCAGCTCTTGGTGACCCATTCACAGCTTATTTTCCCCCCAAACAAAATGGAGAAGCAAAGGAAGATTTAAGTGGGCAGTTTCAGGGGGTGGGAATTCAAATCGATATCAAAGACAAACAACTGGTGGTCGTAGCTCCAATTGTCGATTCTCCAGCTGAAAAGGCAGGTATAAAAGCGGGAGATGCTATTACAAAAATTGATGAAAAGAGTACCGAGGGTATGTCTGCCGGCGAAGCTGTTGGTTTTATCAAAGGACCAAAGGGAACAAAAGTGGCACTCACCGTAAATCGAGCGGAAAAAGAAATAATCTTTGATTTGACCCGAGCTGTTATTACCGTCAGAAGTGTTAGTTTTGAAAATTTGGAAAGAAACGGTAAAAAGTATGCTTGGATCAAATTAACAAAATTTGGTGATCTGACCCAGAGCCAGTGGTTAGACGTTGTTGCGAAAGTGGACAGTCGGTACCAAGGAATTATCCTTGACCTGAGAAACAACCCCGGAGGATATCTGGAAGGGGCTGTTTATGTGGCTGGAGAATTCTTGCCATCAGGGAAATTGGTGGTTTCCCAACAGAGTGGAGGCGGTCAAGCTTTGGATTATAAAGTTGATCGCAATGGTCGTCTTCTAAAGCAAAAATTAGCAGTTTTGATAAATGGCGGTAGCGCTTCGGCTTCAGAAATTTTAGCTGGGGCTCTCCAAGATTATGGTCGGGCTAAAATCGTGGGTGAAAAATCATTTGGCAAGGGCAGTGTTCAACAGCCAGAAGACTTGCCCGATGGCTCGGGAATTCATATCACCATTGCCAAGTGGCTAAGGCCGTCTGGAGAGTGGATTGACAAAAGGGGGATAACTCCTGATATCGTGGCAACAGAAAGTGCACAACTAGAAAAAGCCATCCAGTTGTTATAAAATTCTTTTTTGCAGTGAAGAAGAAAATTCAAATTATACTTTTGGTCATTTCTGGTTTGTCTATGGTTGTGGTATCAGTACTGGGTGGGGCAATTTCAGATCGGCTGTTTGGTTACAAATTACTCGATAAATTTTGGCCAAGAAAGAGTCAATTGCCAATCGTTAACAACCAATTTGTCATGACTGAAGAAAACGCCGTTATTAATGTTGTTGACAAGGTTAGTCCCAGTGTGGTGACGGTGGGAATTAAAAAAACTCAAACTATTCGTCAAATTGACCCGTTTAATTTTTTTAGCCAAGACCAATTTCTGCTAAAGAAAGTTGATCAGGATATCGGTTCAGGGTTTATTATTTCTAACGATGGACTGGTCGTGACCAACAAACATGTGGTGTTGGACTCTGATGCCAAATACAAAGTTATTGCCAAAGACGACAAGGCTTATGAAGTGCAAAAGATCTACCGTGATCCAATTAACGATCTGGCCATTCTTAAAATAAACGGTCAATTTGCGCCCATAGAAATGGGAGACTCTTCCAAATTAAAAGTTGGCCAATTTGTGATCGCGATTGGGACAGCCTTGGGAGAGTTTCGTTCCACAGTCACGACAGGAGTAATTTCTGGTTTGGGTCGGGGAATAGATCTTGAAGACGGGTCGTTTATTCAAACGGATGCGGCTATTAATCCGGGCAACTCTGGGGGGCCCCTCTTAAACTCTGCCGGTCAAGTGATTGGAGTAAATACGGCCATCGCTGGAGGGCAAAACATTGGTTTTGCCATCCCTATAAATATCATTAAAGCGGCTATCGATAATTTTAATAGCACCGGCCAATTTACTAGGCCATATCTAGGGGTGAAATACAAAATTATTGATAAGAAATTAGCTGTTTTAAACGACGTCCCAGAAGGAGCATACATTCAAGAAGTAGGTAAAAATTCCCCAGCCGAAAAAGCGGGGATTGAAGTTGGAGATATCATTATCAGTCCAAAAGATGTGGCGGCAACAATTTCAAGACAAAAAATTGGAGATAAGTTGGAGTTAGAAGTTTGGCGGGATGGTAAATTTCTCAAATTTACGGCCACCTTAGAAGAAATAAAAACGGATCACTGATCAATGCTTGAAATAATCTTCGTAATGGACATTTTTGGCATTAAAAGGTAAAATTAGCCGATGAAAGTACAGGGACACCCCACATATTATGCCGATGCAGTGGTCACTTGTGCCTGTGGTAACACTTTTATCGTTGGTTCGACCAAACAAAAAATAAACGTTGAGGTTTGTGCCAAATGTCACCCTTTCTTTACCGGAGAAATGAGGTTTTTGGATAGCATGGGTCGAGTTGAGAGATTCCAACGAAGGCAAGCAGCCACCGCCGGACACACTTATATGTCCAAGAAACAAAAGTTGGTACTAAAAAAGAGACAAGAGCAAGAAGAAGAGGCGGCTACTCCAAAAAGCCTCAAGGAGATGATGAACAAGATCAAGTCCCAGGCCCAAGCTTAAGATTTATGGACTATCAGGAGTGGAAAAAGCTGCAAGAAAATAAGCCAGTTGAAGTTTTGGATTTCAAAACTGTCATTATGGAAATCAGACAAGGAGTGGGGGGGGACGAAGCTAAAATTTGGGCTGATGACTTATTGAGAATGTACACTCGGTATGCGGAGAGTAGCAAGTGGAAAATCGAAGTTTTGGATGATGGGGTGATTAAAATTAAGGGTGAAGGGGCCTATGACGCCCTGCGTTTCGAAACCGGTGTCCACCGAGTGCAACGAGTACCCAAGACAGAGAAAGCGGGGCGAATTCACACTTCGACAGCCTCGGTAGTTTTGTTGCCCGAAGTTCCAGAGACAGAAGTCGAGATAAAGGATGGAGATTTGGAATGGCAATTTACAACCGGGGGCGGACACGGAGGGCAAAACGTCAATAAAGTAGCGACAGCCGTCAGATTGACCCATAAGCCAACCGGAATTGTAACTACCGCCCGTCAGGAAAGGTCCCAAGAACAGAACCGAAAAATCGCTCTCTCACTTTTGCGTTCTCAACTCTGGGAAATCGAAGAAGAGAAACGTCGATCCCAAATCCAAGATTCAAGATCTAAAATTGGGAGAAGTATGCGCTCGGAAAAAATTAGAACTTATAACTATCCCCAAAATCGGGTTACCGATCACCGCATTAATAAAAGCTGGCACAAGCTGGAGACGATTATGGAAGGGGATTTGGGCGACGTAGTTTCAACGTTGCAAGCAGAACTCCCGCGGTTATAAGAGCTCCACCAAGCCAAAAAGATTTTTCTACCGATTCTTTTAACCAGAAAAAGGCCACCGGAGTGGCAATTACGGGTTGAAGATATATAAAAGTATTTGCTTCAGAGGCTTCAATGGTTTTTTGCCCTTTATAGAAAAGAGTGTAGGCGAGCATGCCCGACAAAAAAACCATATACAAGAAACCAAACCAACCAATCGGGGGGATAACGATAGTTAATAGAGAAGATTTAACAGTTAAAAGATAAATAGGGAGAATTGAAACAAAACCAACTAAAAAAAATGCGGTGGTTAAGAAAAAAGGTTCTAGGTTTAACCTTAAAAGTTTCTTGGACAGAACGGCTTCGGTTGTCCAAACCAAATTGGCCGCCAACACCAAAATATTTCCCCAAATGTTTGAGATCGTTCTGGGTAAACCAACTACTATTAAAGTACCCGTTAAGGCAATAATCATCCCCACCTGTTCTCTTCGAGTAATTTTGTCGCCTAAGAAATGGTGTCCAGCCAAGGCCACAAATATTGGCGCAACTGAAGAAATCAGAGTTCCCTCAATGGCGGTTGTTTTTTCAAACCCCAAAAATAAAAGCATGAGCTGGATTGTAGTCGAACATAAACCGGTGATAGTTACCAACACCCAGTCCCTCTTTTCCAATTTGGGAAATAAATGTAACCTGCTTCTTTCTTGCCAAAACCAAATTGGAACTAAAACAAGAGAAGTTAATCCGAAACGATAGGTCAAGAAAGTAACAGTATCCAGGTAGTTAAGAGTACTTTTGATCACCACTCCAGCCACTCCCCAAATTACAACTGCAGTTAAGATATTTAGATACGCTTTATTTCTTGGAGACATTCATCTAGTGTACAGGTTTTTTGTTGCCTCGTCATCATGTTTTTAAGTTTTATCTCCTGTTTATCGGTTATCACGACAAAGGGAATACCCTTTTTGTTCGCGTATTTTAATTGCTTTTCCAGCTTGGCATCCTGATCTGGATATAATTCACAATTTATCCCTTCCTGGCGGAGTTTTTGAGCGACTTCCAGTGAACTGGTAACTAAAACTTTGGTTTTGGTTTTGAGTTGGGGGATTAGATTTAGTTGTAAAGCCGCTTCGAGGGTGCGGTCAAAGCCCAAACCAAAGCCAGTACCCGGGATTTTTTTGCCAGAAATTTTTTCCACTAAATTATCAAATCTCTCCCCACCCAGAACTGAACCGCCTCCAATTTCGGGAATGATCACTTCCCAAATTGGCCCAGTGGAGTAGGAGAACGATCTAGCCAAAGTTGGCTCAAAGGCATACCAACTTTCGTCAAAGTTACAAGCCTTTAGATATTCAAAAATAGTTTTAATAGTTTGGTTGGGTTTGATTTGAGTCGTAATTTGCAAATATTTTTTAGCATCAGATTCTGAAATATCTTTTTTGATCATATCTTTGATGACACCGTCCTCGCCGATTTTAGCCAGTTTATCAATGGCGACAATAGCTGCATAAGGTAAATCGGCCAGTAGACCTCGGTCATTGACTAAAACTTTTGCCTGTTTAAAACCTAAGGATTTGTAAATATCTAGTGACAGGGCAATGACTTCAGCGTCGGCGAGTGGCGAGTCGCTACCAAAAATATCAGCATCACATTGGACAAACTCTCGGTAACGGCCCTTTTGAGTGTTTTCAGCCCTGAAAGCTGTTTGAATTTGATATCTTCTAAACGGCATTGATAATTGATTGGTACCTACTACCCGGCAGATGGGGACTGTCTGGTCATAACGCAAAGCCACTTGGCGACCACCGTTATCCTCAAACTTAAAAAACAACTTTTCGTCTTCGTCAATTTGCCCGGCAAACAGTTCCAAGGGTTCCAGGGTAGGGGTTTCCATGGGGTCATAACCCCATTTCTCGAATACTTTAATAATCTGTTCACGAAGCCAGGCGCGACGCAAAGCCTCTTCCGGTAAGAAGTCGCGAAAACCCTTGAGAGGTTGAATAACGTTCATTGTGTGGAGTTATTAAATAATTGTAAATCCTCTTTTCTTAATAATCGTCGGGAATTAGAAAAACGAATTAAAGCAAAGCTTGGAGAATTTTCAAATCCAATATATTCGATAATTTTTCCCAAATTTTTACTTTCCTTAATTGCTGGTATTAGATCGGTGTCAGAACTCACTAAAATTACTTTGTCGTATTCATTTCCAACGAGCCAATCAATAAATTGTCGATATTTAAACTCCGACGTTCTGACAAAACCCAGACCCTTCAACTTACGGTAAAAATTACCCCCATCTATGATTACAAGAGTTCTATTCATAATAATGCACTCTCACGACAAAAAACACCCGCCTCAACTTGCGCTAAGACGGGGGGTGTTAATAGGGCCATGTTAGCAATCGATGCTACTTTTGTCAAATCCCGAAAACCCTTGAGAGGTTGAATAAGTAATATTTGACATATGCGTGTTTTGTGATATCATGTAATTAACCTAACCCGCACTTTTAGTGCGGGTGTTTTTTGTTTCAACAATATTAAGTTTATAATTCATTTTACTCTTAATACCTAGGACAGAAAACCAATCAAGAATGAAAACATGGTTAAAAATAAGGGGGAGAGATTGTGACGCAAAAGTTTTTTGGTAAGAATCGCTTCGACCACCAAAGCCAGGTTGGCTAGCAAA
>Ga0233420_10000185_pt1 | contig 28717 bp, 25 predicted proteins | sample Watercolumn_Mata_4_FD_183009 | JGI IMG/M metagenome (GOLD analysis project Ga0233420, IMG submission 183009) | Freshwater microbial communities from Lake Matano, South Sulawesi, Indonesia - Watercolumn_Matano_2014_102_MG | ecosystem: Environmental > Aquatic > Freshwater > Lake | place...
TAAATCCAAATCCTGATCGTAGGCTACGTTAGTGTCATAAGTTAAAACCCTCCCCGAATATTCACAGCTCGGGACATCGTATTCTGTATTTATCAAACAAATATCGATGTACTCAGCCGGTTTGTTTGTTGTCGTGTCCGTAATTACGTGAGCCGCTGTTAAAATGACTGCGTCGTTACTGATTATTGTTCCGGATCCTGTCTGCCAATTCCCTTGGGAATCTTGTACTTCCAACAAAACCACGCTTGGGATTGTGTTTGCGTTTTTGAATGTCGCATCAGCAACATTTAGTGTCGTAGCGAAGATACTTACTACAAACACCATGGTAAGAAATTTTTTCATTTGGATGAGGTAAAGATTATTTTACTGGAATGATATATCGTTAGTTTGATTTTTTCTACTTTTTGTTGCCTTAAATTCTTTTTCCAGCTTGTTAGATCTTAATTTTTTGTTGTAAGTAATGGCGAATCGATGGGCTTCGTCTCTCATTCTTTGGACTAATTTCAGGGTTTGGGTTGTCTTGTCTAATTTTATAGATAATTTGTCTGCTGTAAAAATTTCTTCTTCTTTTTTGGCGATGGAAATTACCGGGATATCTAGTTTGAATTTATTCAATGTGTTAATTGCTGTCTGGAGCTGGCCTTTACCACCGTCTATTATCATTAGATCTGGTTTGGTTTCGAAAGATTTGTCTATGAATTTTAGTTTGTCGTATGCGAACCAAACCCCGCAACCACAATTAATGTCGGTTTTCCTCCAATAATTTTTTTCTTTTTCTAGATCTTTTGGAAGTTTTTTTATTGGTTGGAATCCAATCTGCTCATAGTAACTTGAAAGATATTGGTGACAATTTAAGTATAGTCTTTTGGCTTTTGAATTTTTTATCAATTTTTTAATTAATCTGTGCCCGATTTTTTTACCTCTTTCTTCCTCTGAAACCCAAAGAGAGGCTAATTTGTGCGTTTTCCCAACTACTATTTCCCTGACGAAACCATATATTCTTTCACCCTTTTTGGCGACATAAAAATCTTTATAGTTTATGTTTCGCTTGTCTATTATCGGGTCTTTTTCGGCTGTTTTTTCTATAAATAACGCTTCTTTTTTTGTTGCTTTGACGATCTTATATTCATCGATTATTTCGCTTATGTAGCTCAATCTTCTTGTTAACGTTTCGTCGAGGGATTTGTAATCATCGTTTTCTGACGTTCTTATTTTGAATTTTCTGTAATCTTTGTTTTTCGGCACTCCGTTTTCAAAGACAATCATTGACCCGACAGTATCTGTGCCTGAAAGATGGGAGATGTCGTAGCATTCGATGCGCTTCGGTGATTTATCTAGATTTAAAAGTTTTTGCAATTCTTCCATTGTTGTCTTTGTGGCAGTGGCGATTTTATTTTCTCCATCTTCCTGCCATTTTGTTTTATTGCGCTCCGCGTAGACTTTTGCGTTTTTTAAGCTCAATTCCAATAGTTTATTTTTTTGGCCTATTTGTGGAATTAAAATATCAACTTTTCTGCCTTTTTCATTTGTTAAATAATTCTCAAAATCCTTCTTGTTTAGCAGTTCGTGCGGAATCAAAACTTCTTTTGGAATATTGGTTGTTTTTTCGTAATATTGGGTCAAAAATGACTCAAGCAGTTCTTGCTTGGAAGGTTCGTCTGTTTCCTCAACTTCTTGTGCCTGCACTACAAAATTTTCTTGATTAATGAGTTTCCCTTCGCGTATTTGGAATAAATTGAAAAATGCTCTGCTATTTTCAAGAACGTAGTTGATAATGTCTTTATCTTCCTGATTTGGATCTGAAATTTTCTGGCGTTCTGTAATTTCTTCGACGTTTTTCAATCTATCACGAAGTTTTGCCGCTTTCTCAAATTCTTTGTTTTGCGCCAGTTCTGCCATTTGTTTTTTTAATGCTGATAAAATTTCTTCATGGTGTCCTTCAAAAAATCTTTTTACGTTTTCGATTATTTCTTTGTATTCTTCTTTTGTGCAGTTTGCTATACACGGGGCTGCGCAGCGTTTGATGTAATAGTCCAGGCACGGGTATTTTATTGTCTTTTTTGTAATATCCATCTTGCCGTTTTCCTCTTCTATCCCGAGTGTGCAGTGCCTGAACGGGAAAATTCTTTTTAGTACTTTGAAAGTCTTTTCGACTTTGTGTTGAGCTGTTTTTGGACCGTAGTATGTGGCGGATTTGTCATCAATTTTCCTGACAATTTGGACGCGTGGGAATTCTTCGTTCGTTATTTTTATGTACACGTAATTTTTATCGTCTTTTAGCAGGATATTGTATTTTGGGCGAAGTTCTTTTATGAGATTTAGTTCCAAGATGAGGGCTTCCAATTCGCTGTCTACTACCATATATTGAATATCGTTTGTGTTTTCGATTAGTTTTTGGGTACGTACAGATAAGCTTTTGCTTTGTTGAAAATACTGACTGACGCGTTTTTTCAGATCCTTGGCTTTGCCAACGTAGATAACTCTCCCCTCTTTGTTGAGCATTTTGTATACGCCAGGTGTTTGCGGCAGAGTTTTTAGCAGCTTTTGCAAGTTTTGTGATGTAGCTGTGCCTTTTAGAGTTTCTTTTGATTTTGCGAATTTTGTTCTTGAATTAGCCATGGCGGTATATAGTATATTTAATTTGATGGATAAAATCGAAGAGAAATTGTGGGAAAGAGTAAATAAGTTCCTGCCGCTACTTCTGGCGGTGCCTTTTGTGAAGATGATTGCCGTGTGTAACAGTTTGGCTTTTTCCACCGCTACTTTCGAAAGTGACATTGATCTTTTTATCATCGCAAAGAAAAACAGAGTTTATACCGCCCATTTTTTCGCGAATTCTTTCTTAAGATTGTTCGGTATTCGAACCTATGGAGAAAAAAAAGCTGGTCAGTTTTGCCTGAGCTTTTTTATTGATGAGTCCAGTTTAAATTTGTCCAAATTTGCCATAAAAAATGACTATTATTTGGCGTATTGGATTTACAAATTGGCTCCTATAGCAGATAGGGGGATTTTGGGTGAATTCGAGAATAAGAATAAGTGTATTCTTTCAATTTTAGGCAAAATTGGTTTTAAAATCGACAGAAGCAAAATTAAAAAATCAGTTGGCTCTACTGTGTTTAGAAAATTATTTGAGATTTTGCTGTTTAAGCCGATCGGGTGTTTTTTTGAAATGATTTTTCGAAAGATTGAAATGAAGAGGATTAAAAACAGAGTAAAAATTCGAAAATGTGTTGGAGATCCTTCCGGGATATTTGTTTCCGATAATATTATTAAACTGCACAATGAGGATAGAAGGCTTAAGTACAGGGATGCTTATTTAAAATTGATTAGGAATAAAGGTCCAGTTGGTTTTGATGAGGATTTATTTATTTCTCTTTTGAAGGACTCTCACGAAAAGTGATCGAAATTGGCGTACCTTGCATTCCAAATTCTTTACGCATTTCGTTTTCCAAATATCTTTTGTATGAAAAATGGAGATATTTTACGTGGCTGAAGAATAGTGTGAATTTCGGGGGATTTATACCCGTTTGACTGCCATAAAATAATTTGGTTTTTGATATGCCTGTGGATGCGGGTGTGTGTGCGGTCACGATTTTTTGCAGAAATGAGTTTAATTTATGAGTTGAAATTTCAGTTGTTCTTGTTTTTTGGATTTCTAAGGCTAAATCGAGGAGTTTGAAGATATTTTTCTTATTTTTTGCTGAGATGAATACGACAGAAGCCCATGGTAGAAAATCACATTTATACTTCAGTAATCTCAAAATTCTTTCTTTTTCTGTTTCGGATTTTAATAAATCGGATTTATTGATTGCCAAAATAACTCCTTTTCTTTCTTTGAGAACTAATTCTATTACGTGCAAATCTTGAGATGTTGCTACTTCCGTCGCGTCTAACAAAATTATTGCGACATCGGACTCAATTATTGCTTCTTTGCATCTAATTATGCTGAATTTTTCGATGCCTCTTTGTATTCGGCCGCGTTTTCTTATGCCAGCGGTGTCTATCAGGGTTATTTTGTTGTCTTTGTAATTAATTTCCGTGTTGGTTGTGTCGCGTGTTGTGCCGGGGATGTCTGAAACTATCACTCTTTCTTCACCCAATAAACTGTTTAATAGGGATGATTTTCCTACGTTTGGACGGCCAACTATTGAAATTTTTAGATCTTTGGAAACTTGTTTTTGTGAGTTATTGATGGAATTTTTGGAATTTCCGGAGAAATTGCGGGGTGGATTTTTACTAGAAGCTCCTTTTTTGAATTTAAGTTTTTTCAACCTTTGTGCAATTTCGTTTAAAAGCGTGTCTACGCCTATTTTATGAATTGACGAAACCTGGATTGGATCTCCAAGCCCCAGTTTATAGAGAGTATAGATGCTGTTTTCTATCTCAAGGTTATCGCATTTATTCGCAACCAAAATAATTTCTTTTTTTGATTTTCTTAAAATACTCGCAATATCCAGGTCATCTGCGGTCAAATCCTCTATTGCGTCTATGACAAAGAGGATAATGTTCGCTTTTTCGATGCCTATTTTGGCTTGTTTTTCTGTTTCTGCCGCCAAATCTTCCTTCTTACCGGTGTACAGGCCTCCAGTGTCGATTAACTCAACGTTGTAGCCGTTTATATCCATGTCGTACTGGATTCTGTCGCGGGTAGTACCTGGTTCCTCTGAAATGACTGCTAAGCGTTTTCCAATCAATCTGTTAAAAAGAGTGGACTTTCCGACGTTTGGTCTGCCTACTATTGTGATTACCGGTTTTTTGTTGATGACGGTTTTCATTTTAGGCCCTATTGATAATCTAAAAACAGTTTTTTTACAAGCCAAAATGTGGTAAAATATACTTATAGATTAAAGAATTTTATGAAAAAATTAATTGTAGCCCTTTCTCTGTTTGTTTGGTTGTCAACAAGTGCCAGTTTTGCTTTTGCACTAACTGGGTCTTTGGGTGTTAAGGCCCCAAAGCTGAATGCAGATATACAAAAGGAGATAGACAAAACCAACGTAGAGGTATGCGTGACTATGCGTGGATATTTTTGGGATTTGGAGACGAAAACTTGTTTGGCTGGTGAAGAATACTGTAAAGGCAGAGGTCTCGAATATGATTCCGGAATAAATGGCTGTGTTGCTCCCGAATCTGGACAGGGTACTTTGATACCAGAGACAACAAAAACTGAGTCTGTTTGCGAGGCTTTGTTTAGATATGATTCTGCTAATTTGGGGAAGCTGAAGGGATTTATGAGTCAAAGTACTAACGAGACTCAAGAGATGAGCGAACTTTCTGTGGGTGACGAAAAATTTACCCGCTTGGATGTTCTTGGCTGTGCGATAAAAACCGGGCGGATAGGTTTGTGGATGGTTCCTTATTTCATTAAATACCTTATTCAATTTGCTCTGACTGTTGCCGGACTTGTTGCCATTGGGTCGATAGTTATCGGTGGGTATTTCTACCTGTTTGGAGGAGTTATGGATGATAAGGACAAAGGGAAAAGAGCCATTTTGTATGGAGCGCTTGGATTTGTTGTCGCAATTCTTGCGTGGGCTATCGTGAATATAGTGATTGCGTTAGCTACTCGCTAAACTTTCTTTCCACGTATCCCACTTCAGTTGGATGTATCTTGTGAATTTTCTTTCAAATTCTTCTTCATCGAAGTTTTTTGCGTGTTCACGGATATTTTCCTTATTGAATTTGTGTTTTTCTTTTAGAAATTTTTCGACAGCAGCTTTTAAATGGATATCATCTTGTTTCTTAAAGAATACCCCTGTTTTCCCATCTATTACGGTTTCTAAAGCTCCCCCCTTTTCGTATGCGATAACCGGTCTTCCGCTTGCCATTGCTTCCAGTGGAGTTATCCCGAAGTCTTCTAATTGAGGGAAAATTAGTGCTTCACATTCGCTGTATAAAGTTTTGAGTCTTTCTTCTTCTATAAATCCCAGAAATTCTATATTTGGTTTGGCGATTTTCTTCAAAGATTCTTCCATTATGCCTGTTCCTGCGATCTTGAGCGGGAGTCCTAAATCATTAAAAGTTTCGACTATAAGATCGAATTTCTTGTAAGGGATTAAACGTCCGACTGCCAAGAAGTATCCTTTTGTTTTCGGAGCTGTCTCATAGGTGTCAATATTAATCATTGGATTGATGACTGTGGACGGGCGTCTGTAGTATTTTTCAATTCGGTTTTGAGTGGTTTTCGAATTTGCAATGAAGTAATCGACTCTGTCCGCCGTGATCTTGTCCCAAAGTCGGATCTTGTGAATTTTTCTTTTCGCAATGCTTTTAATTAGTGAATTGGTTTTGTACTCTTTTATATATGATTGCCACTCATCCCATGCGTATCTCATTGGAGTATGGCAGTAGCAAATATGGAGCGTTTCCGGTTTTGTTATCACACCTTTTGCGCAGGAATGAGAACTTGAAATAACTATGTCAAAGTTGCTGAGATCGAATAATTCGTAAGCGTACGGCATCAAATTCAAGTACCATTGATGATGAACTTTTGCGTATGGGAGTTTTTGAATAAATGAGGTTCTGATATCTGCGTCTTCGAATCCTTCCATCTTTTCTGCGTTGTAGATGGATGTAAAAATCGGAGCTTCAGGAAACATTTGGTGCAATTTTTGATTAACTTTTTCCGCACCTCCCATGTTTGTCATCCAATCGAAAACCAGAGCAACTTTAGCTTGTTTGTAAGACATGCCATTAATATATTTGCTTTTGGGATAGAAGTAAATGTGTAAGAGATTGATGTCTTGGAAGTATCGATGCAAACTCGTTTGTGATTAGCTGGCAGAAGTTTACGAAGGTTTATTGCCTAAATATTTACTTATAATATTTCTGTTTTCGGCTGGAGTTTCTTCTTTTGTTTTTAGCACTGAGGATAAAACTTTATGATACGTGTCATTTTTGTCCAATTTATCCAGAGACTGTGCTTTGAACAATTTTATAACGTTGTTGTCAGGGTCTCTTTCCAAAAGCCTTTCACAAATATGGATTACGTCGACGTATCTTTTGTCTTTGAACCACATCCCGAGAAGTTCAAGAACTACTTCTTCGTCTTTTTTTGCAAACATTGATTTTTGTTTTTCCGAAATATCAGTCAAAAGAACCAAGTGCCCGACTTTCCTATTCAATAAATATTTCAAGAACCAAGCACCGAGCGCTACGAAAATAATTATTGGGATAATGACATTAAATTGGAGCAGAAAATTGAATGTCGCATGAATCCCCATCGCCAGGAAAAGTCCTTTTAGAATTGTTTTCTCTCTATACGCTTCGGGGATTGGCAGGTGGAAAAGTTTTGAGACGAATCGCGTCATTAGACTGCTTTTCCCTATTAAACGCTCTTCTTTTGTGATATCAATTGAAAATTTCGAAATACCAAAATAATAGCCGAAGATCCCTGAAAATATCATGTGTCCGCACATTGTGAATCCCGAACGGAAGACATATACGCCGATAAGTTCTCCTACCGACAAGCTATCCCAAAGTTCGTATAAATAATAAATATTTTCGGCAAAAGAGAAGCCTAATGCTGCTAAAATACTTAGTCTCAATGCATCATTTACGGTTTTGACCGCTAAAGTTTTTTTATCTATGATTCTTACCGCAAAATGTTTTATCAATTCCTCCAAGGCTCCGAAGAAAATGAATAAAGTCATGTACATCAGACTAACTTTTGATATCGAGGTTTCTATTAATGTCGCGATGTCAAATTGCGGGTAAATTGACCATAAATACTGGATGCCGAGAAGGGCTGGCGCAGTCAAAATGCCTAAGAAAAATAGGAATATCAGGTATTTTTTGGGAATCTCAGCTTGTTTAAAAAAAAGTACAACCCAGACGACTACTGGAATGGCTGCAAAGAGGGCTGATAATGAAAGAATAAATATTTTATTTTCAAGCATTTAGTTTGTAAGTTTCTGGTTGTGAAGTCGGAGCTGTGGTTTGGACTGGCGGAGTTGCTGGAGTTTGAGATACTGGCTGTCCTGGTTGAGGAGTCGGAGCCACTGGAACTTGAGTTTGTGCCGGTGTTGCTGGAGCTGGCTGAGCTTGGACTTGCGTTGTTTGGGTTACGGCTGGCACCTGTGCTGGTGTAGCGACTGGTGTTTGTGCTGGTATTGCTAGCGTCGGTGCCGGTGTAGCTGCTGCTGCGCTGCTTTCTTGCATAACAGCTTGTTTTGCCGCGTCCAAAGTATCGAAAGTTTGAATCAATTGAGTCAAGCCGACTACTTGCAAAATATCTTTGATATTTGGTTTTGTGCGCGCAATAAATATTTTCCCTCCTTTCTCAGTCAATTTTCCGTACCAATCTGTTAAATAACCTATTGATCTGCTGTTCATATAATCAAGTCCAGCGAAATCAAAAACCAAATATAATTTTCCTGGTATTTCTTCAAAAACTTTATAAATGTCTTTTGCTTTCATATCTACATTGCTTTCGTCCAATTGGCCTGAAATTGTGATCAATTTTGCTTTCGAATTTGGATCTTTTATAGGTAGGTCTTCTATGAGAATTACTGCTTCTGCCATATTTTTATGTTAATTTTTAAATATTTAATACTAGATGTGTTGGTGTCGATTCCGGCAATCCCGATTTATATCTTGGATCTTTCAAATATTTTCTTACTCGTACTTGTAGTCCGCCGTTTGATAGATCTTTGAATTCGAGTTGGTCCGTCCATTCCCCTACTATTTTTGCGAGACCTCTTCCCCTTATTCCAACAAATTTATAACCTTCTTTTCTTTTTTCGTCATATAACTTTTGGATTTCAGCTGCTGTTGTTTTGTTTTTTCCCGTGCCAGTGTCTTCGACCAATATTTCTATGTATTCATCTTGCTTGTGAATCAAGACAACTTTGATTTCTGCGTTTTCCGCGGATCCATATTCAATTGCGTTATTGCAAAGCTCGTCAACTACCGACTGCATTCTGTATGCCCATTTTTCAGCAAATTTTGTCGTATTTTTAATCAACGCCAGCGTAAAGTCTCTGATGCCGGACACAAAATATGCATTTGTCGGGAGCGTAATTGTGATTTTTATCGGCTGCTCCATAACAATATTATATCAGAAAAAGATCTGTTAGTCAAAATCTGATTGGGCTTTTCTTGAGTGTTTTAGGATTTCTTTGAATACTTTTTTCACAAATGGGCTTTTCATCCTTTTCAGAATTTTTTGTTCTCTGTTTTTGTCCTGTATTTTCAGGTTCAGTTTATCTTTAATCTTTTTTACTTTTTTGATTAATTTTTCACGTTTTTCGATGTATTTTTTTAATTTTTCGTCTACAGCATCTATTTCTTTTCTGGTTTTTTGAAGGTCTTTTTGCATTTTTGCTTGATATTTACATTCTTTTTCAATAGATTACATAGGCAAATTATTAATTTCAAGTAAAGCTTATGGCAAAAACAATTTATCAAGAAATGGTGGACAATGCGGTTCACTTTGGACATAGGACCCAAAAATGGGACCCTCGCATGAAGAGATATTTGTATGGTGAAAAGAATGGTATTCACATTTTTAATTTGGAAAAAACCGCTGAGATGTTAGAAAAGGCATTGAATTTTATTGGTAAATCGGTTTCTGAAGGAAAGGTTGTTTTGTTCGTGAGCACCAAACCCCAGGCTATTTATTTGGTTGAAAATTCAGCTAAAGAATGCGGCATGCCTTATGTGGTATCGAGATGGATCCCGGGTTTCATTACAAATTTCCCTACAATTAAGAAAAGAATTGATTATTTGAGAAGTTTGAAGGATCAAAAAGCTTCCGGTGAATTTGAAAAATACACAAAGAAAGAGGCTTCAAAGCTTTCAAAAACCATCGAGAAATTGGAAACCTCATTGGGTGGCGCCCAGAATTTAACAAGGAAACCTGACGTTGTTTTCATTGTTGATGTTGTAAAAGATAAAATTGTGGTTGAAGAAGCAAACAGGTCTTCTATTCCGGTTGTTGCAATCGTTGACTCAAATGCAAATCCTGAGTTTGTCGATTATCCAATCCCCGGGAATGATGATTCCGTAAAATCAATAACTTATTTGGTTGGAAAAGTTGTTGAAGTAGTCAAAAAATCAAGAAAAAGTTAAAAAAGATTTTATTCTTTAATTTTTAAAGCTATGGCAGTTACATTAGATCAAATTAAAGAGCTTCGAGTTATGACCGGGGTTTCGATGATGGCCTGCAAGAAAGCTCTGGAAGAAGCTGACGGTAATATGGAAAAAGCTATCGATATTCTCCGCAAAAAGGGCGAAGCTAAAGCTGTTGATAGGGCTGCCAGGGTTACCAATCAAGGAGTTGTTGCCATAAAATGCGAAGGCAAGAAAGCCGCTATGGTAAAACTTCTTTGCGAGACAGATTTTGTTTCGAGAAGTGATGAGTTTGTTGCTATAGCTGATAAGCTAGCTGATAAGCTTTTTAAAGGAGAAATTAAGGAAGACGAAAAGGATGTGCAGGAAGTTAAAGATTCCGCTTTAAAAACAGGTGAAAATATCCAAGTTGGCGAAATGAAGGTTGTTGAAGGTGAAAAACTTGGGGTCTATGTGCATTCAAATAAAAAGATTGGAGTTATTGTCGTATTAAGTGGTGGAGATGAGGGGGTTGCTAAAGATGTCGCTATGCAGGTTGCCGCAACAAATCCAGTATGTATTTCTCCGGATGAAGTTCCTCAAGAAGCTGTTGATAAAGAAAAAGAAATTTGGAAGGAACAGTTGGCCAATGAAGGAAAACCTGAAGCTATAGTAGAAAAAATCATGATTGGAAAAGAGAAAAAATTTAGAGAAGAAAATGCTCTTATAAAGCAGCTTTTTGTCAAAGATAATGAAAAAACTGTTGAACAGCTTTTGGCGGCGAATGGCGGAATGAAAGTTGAGAAATTTGTCAGGATGGCTATTTAATCCTATGCATAGATTCAACACTATAAAAGAAGCAATTTCCGACCTTAAAAGGGGGAAAATGGTTATTGTTGTTGATGACGAGGAACGAGAAAATGAAGGTGACTTGGTTATGATCGCGGAAAAAGTGACTCCTGAAGCTGTTAATTTTATGGCGAAGGAAGGCAGGGGGCTTATTTGTGTACCTCTGACTTCTGAATTGGCGTCGAAGTTGGAATTAAATCCAATGGTTAGTGAGAAGCTCGGTGTGAAATCCGGCAAGAAGATCGTGGACGATGGCAAAGCGGGGCTACAAAGATGCAATTTCACTGTTTCGGTTGATTACAAAAAGGGAACGACTACCGGAATTTCCGCTTCCGACAGGGCGAAAACTATTCAGGCACTTTCTTCCAAGTCTGCTAAGCCTTTCGATTTTGCAAGGCCTGGGCATGTATTCCCTTTGATTGCCAGGGAAGGTGGTGTTTTGGTGCGTGCTGGACATACGGAAGCCGCTACGGATCTTTCCAAACTGTGCGGATACTCCCCTGTTGCTGTTATTTGTGAGATATCTAATGACGACGGTGAAATGGCAAGACGTAAAGATTTGTTTGAGTTCTCGAAGAAACAAAAACTTTCCATTATTTCCATCAGTGATCTTATTGAATATAGAAGGAAAGCTGAGAAATTTATTGAGAAAGTTGCGCAAACTACTCTTCCCACCACTTATGGAAATTTTGAAATTATTATTTATAGAAGTGTTTTGGACGGACGAGAACATGTTGCTCTTGTTGCCGGAAAAGTTCGTGGCAAGAAAAATGTTTTGGTCAGGGTTCATAGTGAGTGCCTAACCGGTGATTTATTTAAATCAAAGAGATGTGACTGTGGGAAACAGCTTGAATATGCGATGAGAAAAATTGCAGAACGTAAAAATGGAGTTTTGCTTTACATGAGGCAAGAAGGGAGAGGGATTGGATTGGTAAATAAGCTTAAAACTTATAATTTGCAGGATAATGGGTATGATACTGTTTCTGCCAATAAAAAACTCGGTTTTCCAGCCGATTTACGCGATTATGGGATTGGCGCTCAAATTTTGTCGGACTTGGGACTTTCCACTATTGAACTCATGACAAATAATCCAAAGAAAATAATCGGCCTTTCCGGGTACGGACTTCTGGTTTCTAAAAGAGTTCCAATTGAGATTTTTCCAAATTCTAAAAATAAAAAATATTTAAAAACTAAGAAACAGAAATTAGGTCACTTACTTTCTCATGTCTGATATTTTTTACATGAAGCAGGCGGTAGCGCTTGCGAAAAAAGGAATGGGCTGTACGTCTCCAAATCACAGTGTCGGAGCTGTTATTGTGAAAAACGGAAAAATTATCGGTAGCGGCTATCACAAAAAAGCCGGAGAGCCTCATGCCGAAATTATGGCCATAAACGACGCTTTGAAGAAGAAAAATTTACTCAATGGCGCTACTCTTTATGTTAATTTGGAGCCTTGTTGTCATGAGGGACGAACTCCTCCGTGCACTTCCGCTATCGTCCATTTTGGGATAAAGAAAGTTGTAATTGCTCATAAAGATCCGTCGAAGAAAGTTGATGGCAAAGGTATTAAATTTTTGAAAAAGCATGGGGTTGAAGTCATTTCTGGAGTAATGGAAGAAGAGGCACGTATGATTAATCAGCCGTTTTTAAAAGTTTCTAAATATTCTCTCCCGTTTGTTACTTTGAAAGCCGGAATCAGTTTGGATGGGAAAATTTCGACCGGAAGCGGAAAATCGGAGTGGATAACGAACGAAATTTCACGCGAACACGGGCATAAATTGCGTGATTCATATGATGCTATTGTGATAGGTGCCAATACTGTGAAGATCGATAATCCTGTTTTGGATGGGAATAATGGGAAATTATTCAGGGTTGTTATTGATGGGAGACTTAGTACTAATGTTTCTTCCAGAGTATATAGAGATGGGCATGTTTTCGTTGCTTATGCGGATACGGCTTCTTCTAAAAATATTAAAAAATTCAAAGATGCCGGAATAAAAATCGAGAATTTTGGGAAGAACAAGGTGGATATAAAAAAATTGATTCAATTTTTGTATAAAGAATTTGAGATTCAATCTGTTTTCGTGGAAGGTGGAGGAGAAGTTCATGGCTCTTTTGTTGATGCCAGAGTAGTTGATGATATTTATTTTTATATTTCACCTGAGATTATTGGCGGAAGAAATTCTATCAGTGTTGTCGGTGGGAATGGGGTCAAAACCGTAAAAAACTCTTTAAAACTCAAAAAAGTTGATGTGAGCAGATTAAAGGATGATATACTTGTTCATGGAGTTATAAATTATTATTAATTACATGACTTTTTGGCAGTGGGTGAAATATATTTTACTTGCCACTTTTCTTCCGAATTCTTTGGTGAGGATGGAATGGAGGATGCTCCGGCTTTTGAATAAAGACAGAAAAGATTTCGGCTTATCTAAACTAGGAATGCAGGCTGATTTGAGAGAAGTTGCTAAAAATCATAGCAAAGACATGGTCAAGAAGGACTATTTTGAGCATGTTAATTTGAAAGGTGAAACTCCGGCTGACAGACTGAAAGTGCAACGTGTCACCGACGTTGTTTCTGGTGAAAATCTGGCAAAAATCGGTGGATATCCCAATCCTGTTGTCGAAGCTGAAGAGGGCTTAATGAAAAGCCCAGGACATCGGGCGAATATCTTAAACAAAAAATATAATTGTGTTGGTATTGGCATCATTAAATCAAAAGATGATATTTATTATTTCACTCAAAATTTCGCCAAAAGAGTTCTAAAATTCACGAAAAAAATACGGAAGCGTGTCAGCTTAAAAAGAGGACTTCGGCTTAAGGGATTTTCCTTTGAACCTTTGTCAGGGATTTATTATAAAGTTACTTTTTCCTGTACGGCGAAGGCCTTGTATAAAGGTGTTATTAACTTACGAGACGATCATTTTGATTTTAATCTGAACTTTGGAGAGACTGGCAGGTTCGAAGTCAGTTTATTCGCAATGCCAAAAGAAAATCCAGAAGATAGCGAACTTGCCAATAAATTTGAGGTAAAAGTTATGAATTGGTGGTTTTGGTTTTGATCATAACTATATCCCCTCCTGCGGCCTGCATTGCTTTCAAGAAAGTTTCGTTATCGTACGTGAAATCTTTACCGTGCTTCGTACCGTTGTCGTTTGTGATGATTCGATCTTTCGTGTAGCCGGTCACGACCAGCATGTGGTATCCGGGATATGGGTAGAAAGGATTTTTTAATATATCGCCCATTATCGGCACTATGACCGGATGTTTTTGATTAATGAATTTTTTAATGTCGTCTATGTTTGCGTCGTATACGACTTCAATTTTATCGAGTGGAATGCCGTAGTAACCGTTTATAAATCCTCTTACTCCGTCCGCATAAAGGTCATTATGACCGCCGAGATTTTTAATTTCCCAATCAATCATTTTCAAAATTTCCGTGTTTGCTTCCTCTTTCGTCATGGTTTGACCCGATTCGTACAAATATGCTTGGAGCACCGCCGCTTCTTCACAGCTGTTTTCGTGCAGTTCCCAGTTTTTAGTCGTTTCCAGAGGGGCCTGGGTGATGAATGGAACTTCCAAGTAGGCTGAAGTTGCAGGTTCTGTTTTTGAAACGTTTGGTTGGTCAGTTGCTGTATTAGCTTGGTTTATAGAAGTTGACTGATTTGGTGGTGTATTTGTTTGTTTTGGAGAAGTGGACTCGGTTGAAATCGATGAGATGTTGTTTGATGAATCTTTATTTGGGATCGTGGAACCTGTTTCAGATGAGTTTGCAGGTGAATTTTTGTCTGGAGAAGTATTTTGAGGTGTGAATTGGTCTTTAACCTCTTTGATCGTTTCGGTGTTTTTCTGTTCAACTTCCTTGATATAGAGATATTGGCCGATTTTTGTTATGGAAAAATAAACCCCTATCCCGAGGATTAATATCAGTAAAATCGCGAATATTCCTTTTTTTGTAGATAAGAATTTACACATTCCCTTTTTTGATTAATCTTTTAAGTAAAAATCTTACACTTGTCATTTCTGGAGATTTTAATAAATAAGCTACCAACAAATAAGTTGCTCCACCAAGTGCTATTTGCAAACAATAAAATATCTTCTTTGAAAAATTTAAATAAACATTCGCATCTTTTGTGATGTATATGATTATTCCCATCAATGCTCCAGCAATCAACATTTTCACAAGACTTCTAAAAAATTCCGAAATCTTGAATCCTTTTAAATGTTTCGAGAGCAGTATCATTAAGAAAGTGTTATAAACAATAAATCCAATCGCGTATCCTATCGAAAACCAGTTTATTCCCAAGACCGGCGCAACGAATATTGTAATTACGGCAATTATCGCGAATGCGAAAATATTAATAAGAGTTGGGGTCATTGTATTCTGCATCGCATAGTATGATCTTGTAAAAAGCTGTGTAAGACTTTCAAAAGGAATCGATATGGCGAAAAATATCAGTATTGAGGAAGTCAGCGTCAGGGAATTTGCGTCAAATTTCCCGCCTCCTAAGATTAAATCCGTGAGTGGAACAGCTAGCAGGCTTACTCCAATAGCCGCCGGGATTGTGAAGAATAAAATCCTTTGGATTGTAGTTTGAGTGTCTCTTGTGTATCTCTCTTTGTCTCCTACACTATGTGCTGTGTTTAGACTTGGGAAAATAGCTGTGGCAAATGCGACTCCAAACAGTGTTACCGCGAATCCTTGGATGTTTCTTGCAAAATTGAATGCTGCCAATCCTCCTTCTATCATTTTCATTCCAACTATTGAGAATATATAAACATTTATCTGCCATGCGATCAAACTGATGGCTTTTGGGATCATTAATTTAATTATCTTTTTAAAACCGGGGTCACGGACTTTTAGTTCGGGTTTGTATTTGTATTCCGTGTACAATGTATCGATAATCCTGATTATTGCGTGAAAAACTCCTCCTATCAGGACTCCTATTGCGGCGCTATAAATGCCGAATTGTTCATTGAAAAATACTACTCCGAAAATTATTCCCAGATTATAAAAAACCGGTGATAGAGAGAAGGACAGAAAATGCCGGTAACTCATTAAAATGTTCCCGAGCGCATTACTTATCGTGAACAAAAATGCCGACGGGAGCATTATTCTTGTCATTTGAATGATGTTTTTTTGGCCTTCCGGACTCACTTCCGGGAATATCCAAGGGATGATGTGTTCCATAAATATAAATGCCAATACCAAAAGTCCCGCAATCAACAAACTGGCGCTTGTCAGCATTGTGTTTGCCATCGACATTGCTACTTTCTTGTCTTTGTTCAAATACTCGGAGAAAACAGGCATAAACGCGGCCGTCAGGGCGCCGGCGATGAATAGATTGAATAATACGTCGGGGATTAAGAACGAAGCGTTATAGGTGTCAGTGGCTGTCGTAGTGCCAAAATGTACTGCTATAGTCCGATCTCTGATCAATCCCACCGCATAGCTCATTAGCGTGGTTACAGCGATCAGTGCGCTAGCGCTTCCGACTCCAATTGGTTTAAATAATTTTTTTAAGCACATCGGACGGTATTTTACCTAAAGCGATCTAAAAACTCCTCTCTATAATATTGACCAATCTGTCATTTTCTTGTATAATATAGTATTAAAAACATACATAAAAACAGATTTGAATGATCAGGGCTTCCACTTTAATTGGGAAAGTGTTCAATATTAACAGAGGCGAATGGTCCAGAGTTGCATTTTCGTGGTTTATCAACTTCTTTTATAGAATTGGGTTCGTTATAGGATGGACGATTATTGTCGGTATGTTTGTGGGGAAATACGGGATTTATATGCTTCCTTTCCTATTTGTTTGGAATGGTTTGTTTACGATAATCGGGACAGCTATTTATTCCACTTTTATAAATAAAATCTCGAAGGAAAAGATTATTTTGATAAGTATTGTTTTCGCGCTGTTGTTCCTTGCTTTGGCTGTGATTTTTAAAGGATATAATGAAACGTTGTTTTTCGGATTGCTGCTGGTTGCCGAGGCGCTATTTCTTGTCCAGTTAAAGATTGCGGCAAATGGTTTGGTTGAGACTTTATTTACTCCTTTGGAAAGCGAAAGGACGTTTTCCTTTATTGAGTCAGCGGAGATCATCGCAGGTATCGTGGCCGGAGTTCTTGTTACATTCTTCGCAAGCGCTATTGAACCTTCGGCTTTCGTTTATTTATGGATGGTTTCTTTGATTTTTATTTTCCCATGTTTGCTATACCATAAATCGATTTTAAAAGGGGTTTACAGATTTAATTTAGAGGAAGAAAAAAATAATGATTCGACTTCCGTAATTGAACGGATTAAAGAAGTTGCTTCTCAGGTGAGACACATATCCTTCATTAAAGGATTGTTTTTTGTGGTTGGGCTACAGTGGATCTTTGCGAATTTAATTGAATTTCAATATACGAAGGCTGTTTATGAAAATATTCCAAATGCCATCATGACTTCAGGGAGCGGCTTCGAGCACGCCCTTGTCCATGATTTGGGTGCTTTATTCATTTTATTTAGCGTGTGCGCTCTGGTTATTCAGTTGTTTGTTGGGGGGAGACTTATTACTTCTTTGGGAATAATCGGGAGCATGCTTCTCTACCCTATCGTCATGCTTTTGAGCGTTTTCGGATTAACGGTGAAATTCGGATTTCCAACCGCAGTTCTTGCTCAGACGAATAGGAATATCACGAATGTTATCTACATGAATTCTTATCATTCGGCTTACTATTCCGTAAAAGAGCATTTTAGGGAGCATACTCGTGAATTTCTGGAGGGAGTGATCAGGCCTGTCGGAGCTATTATCGGTACTTTGATGTTGATTGGTTTGCAGAAATTTTTTACGAGTGTTGATTTAACTTTGTCAGTTAATTTAACAATGATATTTGTTCTCATTTTGCTTCTAATTGTTACTTATGGCTTACAGGGTAAATATACAAAAATTGCTTGTTACAATCTGCTTAGTTCCGATGATAAGTTTGATAAGATTGAAGCCATAGATATTCTTTCCCAAAAGGGTCATAAATTGGCATTTCCGGTTCTTAAAAAAGTTCTGAATGATCCTAAGGAGTCCGATTACGTTAAAATTAAGATTTTGCACGCTCTTGGTGAACTCCAAGAATTCGATGCTATCGATGACATTATCGGGTTATTTGATTCCAAGAAGGCTGATATAAGATTGGCTGCCGTGGAATCACTTCTCAAATTCAGATCTGTTTCTCATTTTTTTCTAAAACATGTATTTCATGAATACAAGATGGCAGAGGCCTTAAAAACTCTGTATAAAAAGGAAAAAAGTGAAGAGATAAGATCTATAATTATTCATTTGTTATCGAGATTAAATCCCATAGGAACGTTTGGGTTTTTGTTAAAAGTTTTAAAGAGTGCGAAGGGAAATTTGCGAATTGACGTTATTGTTGCTCTTGGGAAATATAGAGATGATCACGTTGTCGCTTATATTAAGCCATTTTTGGAGTCCAGAAGACCTATTGAAAAAGCTGCGGCAATAATTTCTTTGTGGAAATTCGCGGAAGATTCCGATGACTATGAACTCATTTTGGATAAGATGTTGAACAATAAAAATAGCAATGTAAAGAAAGCAGCTATTTATGCCGTAGGAGAATTAAAATTAAAATCAAAACAAAAATATTGCAAAGAATGCCTGTCATCCACCAACAAAGAAATGAGAGTCGATTCCGCAATCGCGTTGACCAAAATGGGTTATTTCGATTCCGTTAAGACAATTGTTGAACTGTTGTTTAATGAGGATCAAATTTTTGTTAATGGGATTAAACGAGCTATCAAAAAATTGCCACATAAAGTCGGGAAAATGGTTGAGAAGGAAGTTAAACAAATTGTTTCCGCGAGAATTAATGATTTTATCGCTAAAACCAAAGTAAAATCTTTGGAATACTTGAATATTAGGTATTTAAAATATTTGAAAATACTGTATAGTTTGGTGGAAGAAAACGAGGAAGTTGAGCTTATCAACGAGTTAATATACGCAAAAAAATACTCATAAATTCATATAAATAACCTATATAAATATGCCTCAAACACTACAAATAAAACTGAATGAACCCAATACTGAAAAAGATTATCAGGTCGTTAAGTTTATTGGAGAGTTTGATAAAGCGGGACACTTGGATATCCGTGAACAGCTGGACAAACTCGTGCAAGATTTCAAATTTAAAAACATGGTATTTGATTTCACGGAACTTAAGTTCATCAACAGTGAAAGTATCGGTTACTTGATGGAAATTCATACTCATTTGGTAAAGAGGGAAAAAGCGCTTGTTCTAGTCGGGCCCGATTTGCATGTTAAAGATGTACTAAAGACCATTGGTATTTCAGAAGTGATTCCGATGTACGATACTTTGGAAGCTTATCTTAATAAATAATTTCTCATGGGATTCATACGCAGAAGTATCGTCATTAAGTTTCTAATAAATTTTATCCTATTCTCTCTTGTAATTGGCGCTGTTTTTTATGGGATGAGATATTTTGATCTTGAAACAGTTCCTTCTAATGTTTTCTTTGCGTTTGTTGGAATTGTTTTGGTTTATATATTGGCTACGTTTTTATATTTCGTTGTGATTCCGCTTCGAACTGTTTTATCTCAAATGCAGCTTGTTTTAAACGGAAAGAAATTCAAGAAAATTTATACGACAAGGGTTGATGAAATCGGGATTTTGGCGCATTTTTTTAATCAAGTTACACAGGGTTTTACAGAGGTTGCTTCCGATATTAAAGATCGGAAAAGGATACTGGATGAACTTTCTGTTGCGATTGAACTTCAGAAAAGTATTTTCCCTGAAAAAGCTCCTGAAGTGCCCGGGATAAATATCGCTTTTAATAACAGACCGGCGACTGAAATTGGCGGCGATAGTTATGACTTTATTGATTCTAATGACAGGGTTTATGTCTATGTTGGGGATGTGACTGGGCACGGTGTTACCGCCGGGCTTATAATGGCGATGGTGAATTCGATGATTACTTCTTTTTCCGGATTTTTAACTTCCGCAAAGGATGTAATAGTTAATACGAACAAACATATCAAAAAGTATGTAAAACCTTCGATGTATATGACGCTTGTTATGCTTTGTTATGATAAAAAGACAGGCAGAGTGATTTATGTGGGTGCCGGACACGAACATCTGCTAATTTATCGAAAAGATACCGGCCAGGTTGAAGATATTGTTAGCGGAGGGACCGCTTTGGGGATGTTGCCTGATGTCTCGGGAACTGCTCAAGAAAAAGAAATCCCGATGAATAAAGGAGATATGGTGCTTTTGTACACGGATGGAATCACAGAGGCGAGAAATAAAGATGGGCAGTTGTACGGGTTGGAGAAATTGAAGAATGCGTTTATGGAATATGGAGCTCCGTATGGCGCTTCAGGTGTAAATCACCACATATCACAGGATGTTTCCACATTTGTCGGGGATGAATCCCAGCTTGATGATATGACTTTGATTGTAGTTGAAAAAACATGAAATTAACCGATTTTGATTACGACCTTCCATCGAAATTCATAGCGCAAAATCCCACCAATCCGAGAGATTCTGCGAAGCTTTTGGTTTTCCATTCAAAGACAGGGGAAATTGAGCATAGAATTTTTAGAGATGTCACATCTTACTTGGAGAAAGGCGACGCACTTATCTTGAATAAATCCAAGGTTATTAAGGCTCGTATTAAATTTAAATTTGGGGGCAAAGGGAAAATCTTAGAGATTTTCCTGCTGCGGGAGGTTGGCAAGAATAAGTATCTTTGTTTGGTAAAACCCGGGAAGAAGTTTAAAAAAGGTTCTAAATTTAAGGTTGGTGGTGTCGAGTGCGAAGTTTTGGACCGCAATGAAGACGGGAGTAGGATAATTCAGTTTTCTTCTAATTTTGACCCGGATGAATTGGGCGAGGCTCCATTCCCACCTTACATAAAAAATTCGACTTCCTCTTTAGCGGATTACCAGACAGTCTATGCGAAAGAAAAAGGCAGCATAGCTTCTCCAACAGCCGGGCTTCATTTCACAAAAGATCTTCTTGGTAAAATTTCTGATGAGGGAGTCGATATCGAGAAAGTTTTGCTACATGTTGGTTTGGGAACTTTTTTACCAGTTCGTACCGAGAAAATAGAGGATCACAAAATGCATTATGAATTTTTTGAATTTACCGCTGAATCCGCTTTGAAATTGAATGAAATTAAAAATAATGGCGGGCGAATAATTGCTGTAGGGACGACTTCCGTGAGAGTTTTGGAAAGTTGTTTTAAAGATGGGAAATTCCACCCAACAAGTGGCGAAACGAATATTTTTATTTATCCTGGATATAAGTGGCAGGCTGTCGATGCCCTAATTACAAATTTTCATTTGCCGAAAAGTACTCTTATCATGTTGGTTGCTTCTTTTCTTGAACTAAAAGGATGCAAAAATGGGACCAAAAAAATTCTGGAGCTCTATGAAATCGCGAAAAAAAACAACTATCGCTTTTATAGTTTTGGGGATGCGATGATGATTGTTTAGAGCCATTCCGGGAGATATTTCGGTTCAACAAGTCCGGCTATTTTTTTCACTAAATCCATGTCCTGTAGATTGAATTTTCCTATATAAAGATCTTTTAATCTGCCGCCGTTTTCGACGAATTCGGAGACTTGTTTGAAACCTTGGTAATAAATTATGTCTTTAGTGAAGGCTCCCGGGCGGCTCGTGTCAGATAAACCTCTTTTTGTCTTTAAGGCAACGCGCAGAGCGTGTTCTATCGGGATTCCATAAGAAAGTATTTTTTCGAAGGTTTCCACGAATGAGCCGTTCATTGCGGTTTCGGTCGCAATCACCAATGCGAGAGATTTGTAGCTGTCTTTAATTGACGTTTTTAAGTGCGTTATTGAGTTGTACATCGCCAACCCTTCCTGTGTTATCAAATAATCTGCCAGTCCCCTATTAAAGATCAGAAATGGCTGGTTTTTGCCGTTCTCCGCTGTCAAAATATGCGTTTCGATTTCATGAACTATCAAATGTTTGATCCTTTTCTCGGAAAATGACGCGTCTTTCTTCAAGAAGAGTCTGTTGTTTTTGCCGGCCGTGCAGTCGGTAACCATTTCATCTTTAATTTTTACTTCCCAATGTTCAAGTCCGTATTTCTTGAATATTTTTTCGAACATTTCTTTGGCTCTTGCTGAATCGATGTTGGTTACTTCGGAAACAGCAAATTTGCCGCTCTCGATCAAGAGTCTTTCACATTCGGTGATTAGTTTTTCTTCCGGTCTCCCGAATAATTTTATAGATTTCTCTGTAAAATCTTCGCTATCGATATTCTCTATTAAATCGATTTTTCGTAGTAGTTCGTCCTTTTTTGCCAAGAAAACTTGATCCAATGGAGAATCGTTCCCGTTAATAAGTTCTAATCTTTGTCGGAGTTCACTCGGATCAAATTTCAAATCCGGATAAATAAACTGAGGATTATATGAAAAATTTTCCAGGAATTTCTTCTGTTCTTCCATTAAATTAATCGGCCTTAGATGGAACAAAAGTTTGATTTTGTTGTCTATATTCGCTATCTCCTGGTCGATTTCGAAATGATTTTTGGCTTTTTTTCTAATAACCGGTTTTTGCAATATTTTCTCATGAGGTTTTGTTTTAATTGTCTCCTCTTTTCCTTCTTTGGAAGCCGACGGATCTATCAAAAAGTCCTTGATGTCTCTGATCCCCAATATCATCTTGTAATCATTTTTTTCCGGGATAGTTTCCAGATCCACGACAGTTTGAATGCGTTTTTCTTTAAGTGTGAATTTTAATTTCAATGTTGATTGCTCATCGTTGTAGTCTTCGCTGTCCAAAAGCTTCAGTTCTTCGGCGAGTTTCAGGTCAAAGATACTTCTTTCTTTTGTTGGATTAACTAAAGCTTTTATGATTTTTTTGTCGCCTTTTTTTACCAAAAGTTCAACATTTTCTTTGTTTCCGATGACTTGCTTGCCTGGAGTCGTCTTAGTCTGTTTTTCAGCAACTCTGCCGAACATGTCTTTCGCGATTCTGACCGCTTTCTCGGGAGAAGTGACTTTGATGCCTTTGACGCGTTCCAATCTTCTTTTCAGTGGCGCCAAATTCGCTATTTGGACTCCAAGGCCCGCTCTGGCATTTATTTCCAATAAAACCGGCCCTGAATTTTTGTCTAAAGCGATATCAACCGCCAAGTACCCAAGGTTTGTAGCGAATTGAACTTTTGAAGCGATGTGAAGAATTTCATCCCAAAATGGGATTTTAAAATCCTGCATTTTCCCAATCCCCGGGATTTCATCGATAATTTTGTTTTTTCTTGATATGTAAGTGGTTTTGCCTGTCGCTATATCTATCCCGACTCCTATCGCTCCTTGATGTAAATTCGCCTTTCCGTGGGATTCTTTCGTCGGGAGTCTAAGCATCGCCATCACAGGTACCAGGTTGTAGACGATTATCCTTATGTCTGGAAGACCTTCGTACGTGTACGGACTCAATGATTCATGTGTGACTAAGAGTTGTTCGAAAAAAGCACTATCGGAAATGTTTGAGACAGAAAAACGCCCGTCTAAAATATCCAAGACATGTTCAAACAGAAATTTCTGATCAATTTTTTCGCCGTTTATTGTTATGAAATATCCGTCTTTCTTGTTTACAATCGGTATTATCCCCTCTCCACCGAATCCGCAATTTGGTTTAACAACAAAAGCGTTGGGCAGAGAATTAAAGTCGAATCTTTCGGCCTCCTCTCGGGTTGAGATGACATTTATCGTTTTTGGAACGGGGATGCCTCTGACTTCCAGAAATCTCTTGGTTTTGATCTTATTATCCGCAAGCTTAATAGCCTTTTTCGGATTATACGGCTTTATGTATAAAAGGTTTCTAGCATTTATTCCAAGTATGCCGTGTGATTTTAAAAGTTTCATAAAATAATTTATTCTTCAATTATTCCTCTTCGTCATTATGTCGAAGAATTTCCCTGAATCTTATAAATTCAAGTAATCGTAGTCCGCTCCATCTTCCCAATAAAATATTTATAATTAATAAAACAAAAATGAATTCAGGGTAATTAAGCATTAAATTTCTGATGAATTCCCATTTTATAACCGTGAATCCCAAGCTAATTTCGCCTCCAGCGATAAAGTAAGCAATGATCGAAACTATTATTGTTTCCGCCATGAGAATAACCGCTGATACCAAGCCTTTTTCTGTTTTTATGCTAACAAATTTTTCAACAATAGTGCTCAATATTACCATTGGGAAAATAGCGATGGAAAAGAACGTTGCGTTAAACGTTCCAATGTACAAACTCAATATAAGTATCAGGAATAAGACGATTGCAACGGTCGTCAGGACTATCGCCATTTTCGGGATGAATAAAAGTCGGACCTTTTGCAGGAGGTATCTCACCAGGGCACCCATTATCAATACTATAACCAGTGTCAGAAGTCCGAAATAAAGCCCTATGACTAGAAATGAAAGGGTTATTATCATTGGAGTGTAGATACCCATAGTGGTCAGGCCTACAACTTGTTTCATGAATGCGACAACTGTCGCGATGATCGGAAGAAGAAGAAGAAGTAACGCTATTGTATTATCTGGAATTCCTTTATTTATTAAAGTTGATAAGAAGTAAGACATGAAATTCCATGGTCGCAGCTGGTAGGTGCTTTCGGTTATTGTTTCGTATTCATATCCTTTGCTGTCCAATGTTTGGAGAAAGTCGGTAGAAGTAAAACTGTCGATTAACGGGTATATCCCCGCTTCCTTTATTAAAATTATATTTTTAGGACTTATTGTTTCGAATTGTCTTTTAATTCTATTTGAATAACCGTAAACGTCATCTGATATTACAACAATTGATTTTTTGGATAAATTAATCGGGGACGTGTCTTTCATTTCTTGAATCAATCTTGAAAATGCGTTAAGACCGGCGTTTCCCTTTGTCCAAACAACAATTTGCAGAGCTTTTTTAATGGACGGAGTGGATTCAATCAATTTTTTTGCAAGAATTTCTTCGGAAATGAATTCCGACGCGCTTCCAAAACTGTCCAATGTTTTTATGTATACTCCTTGTTTTTCCGCATAACCTCTGATTGTTCCTATCATTTCCTCGTCTTCACTCGAATCCGTCAAAAGAAGAATAAGTTTTTTGTATACGAAAACGTCTTTTGATATGGTTGCTTCTTCTTCATCGTCTTCATCGTTGTATACGTGCAGGGTGATTGTGTACTTTCCCGGGTTCTTGTATGCGTGGGAAACTTCCATGCCTTCATTCCTGTTGCCATCGCCAAAATCCCAGTCGAAATTATAGTCTCCTTCCGGATCTGGTAAGAAACTTTGGGAGGCGTCTAAAATCGTACTCTTTTTGACTTCCATAGTGTCATCCGTCGTAATCACCGCCTCCAAAAGAGAATTTTGAATTGCAAGTGCGTTAAAAGTCGGAAGCAAGAACAGACCTGTCAGGAATCCGGTGAAAATCGATACTGCCAATTTGATAAATGCTTTTTTATACATGGCGAGAATCTAACATAATTTACGTATTCCTACAACTGTTTATGTTACTATTTTTGTCGATTTTTACGTCTTGACAGTGCAGGTCTTTGTTTTTTGGGTGCATTGAAAGGAAAGGGGTTTTGGTGTAGAATTATTTGATTTATAAATTTAAAACAAACATAAAAACAGAAATGAAAAATAAGATGTCCTTTAGATTAATAAGTAAATTTGTAAGTTTGGTCACAGGCCTTGCGCTTTGTACTTCTATCATGGGAGTTACAGGTGTGTTTGCCTATGATTTTGAAGGTTTTGCTCCTACAGTTAGTCTTGGCGCAAACGTTCAAGTTTTTGCTACGGATACCGTTGCCGGGTTTAATACGGTAATTAGGAGTTCACAAGTTACTCCCGGGACCAATGTCGTTTTTAAGATTGAGCAGCCGGATGGAAATGTTGCTGAACTTACTGTACCAGCCGGTTTGGATGGAATCGCCAATTTGCGATTGGCTGAGTTTTATATAAGACACGCCGGAGAATATAAAGTTTCCGCAAAGCTCCAAAACGTTGGTTCTAATGGAACTCCTGTGACTTTCAAAGTTCTTGCTGGAGAAGTTTCAGAGGTTTTCTCTGAAGTTACTCCTACAGATCAGGTTGTGAAGATTGGGCGTGAAATGGGCGAAATTGAGATTACTTTGAAAGATGTGTTTGGCAATCCAATAGAAGGGCATATGGTTCAATTAATCTCAAGCAGGCAGAATGAGCAAATTTCTACAGATGTAAATGTTTCCAATAATGAAGGATTGGTCGTATTTTCCGTAAATTCTACCGAACCTGGTGTTTCTACTTATACCGCGTATGATTTAACTTCGAATAAAACATTGAATACCAGATCGAAAGTTGTTTATTTTGAATCGAACGAATATTTGTTTTCCGGAAATATTCAAGGAAGTACTCAGGCTAATTTGAACAGCCAAATGTTTATCGGGCATGCAGCGGGCAATCCTTCCGGACCGATAGCTTATTTGGCAATTACAGAACTTCCTGCTTCGGTGGTTACCGGACAAAGCGTGTCTTTTACATTGACCGCCTTGGATAAATCAAATCAAGTTGTTGCTGATTATATCGGAACAGCACATTTCGCAGTGGTTGCTGGAAGTTCGACTTCTGTTAATCTTCCCGCTGATTACACTTTTGTTCCTCAAGATCTTGGGGCTCACAAATTTACATTGGCTTTGTCTTTCAAAGCTGCAGGGAATTACACAATTGAAGCGAGAGATTTGTCGGATCCGACTATTTTCGGGAGTGTTTCTTTAACTGTCGCGGCTGGCGGAGGGTCAGTCACTGATCTTATATCAATAACAAATCCGACAGCAGGGACATATAACAATAATGTTCAAGCAATTTCAGGGTAAGCTACAGCCGGAGTGAAAGTTGTAATTTATGACAACAATGCGCAAATCGGGTCAGCTACATCTGATACAACCGGCAAATTCTCGTTTACGACCAGTCCTCTGACTGACGGAAAACATGAATTTTATGCGGCTATTACAAATGAAGTCGGAACGATCACCGCTTCTTCTTCAAAGGTTAATGTAACAATAGATACAACCGCACCAAAGATCGAAAAAGTCGAAACTAATCCTGCTGGCGTGATCGGCTTGGGCGCGAATGTCGAGGTGAAAGTATTTACCGAAAGCGGGCTTACGCAGGCTCTCGCAGAGGTCGGTGGCAATGTATATGAATTAAAAGATTCTACGACCGGTTATTATTCCGCTTCCTTAAAAGCTCCCGTTTCGGCCGGCAGTTACCCGATAAAGGTTACTTTGGTTGATGCTTTGGGGAATCAATTAAAATCGGAAAATGAATATACTTTGAATGTTGGAGTCGGAGGGGTAGGCACTTCAGGAGGTACGGCCGGTCAAATCGGTGACGTTACTTCCCTAGTTGCATACCCATCGGATCACAAAGTTACTTTGGCATGGAAGGCTCCCTCTTCCGGAGGTCCTGTCCAGTTTTACAGAATTTATTACGGATTGTCTCCAAATCAACTTAAATATGTCGTGGATTCTTGGAATGCGAATACAAGTTGGTACGTCCCTGACTTGAAAAACGATATTGAATATTATTTTGCTGTTGCAGCCGTTGATAATCTTGGTAATACAAGTGTTCACATGAGTAATATAGTTAAAGCTTCTCCTAATAAATCGGCTGTTGCACCCTCTACAGAGGTTTGGAATGGAAGCGCCGGTGGCCCACAATTACAAGAAATGAAAGAAGATGTTTCTAAAAGCGGGCCTGAGACAATTGGGCTTCTTGTCGCTGCTATCTTTGGCGGGCTTTGTTATTCATATTTTTCGATGAGGAAGAAGGAGGAAATTGAATAGAGTTCTTTTCGTCAGGTGTTTGTGTTGCATTTATGTTTGTTGATTTTTGGCAATTGATTTTTCAATTAGCTTTTGAAGGGGAAAGTTGCTAATATTTTTGGCGTATTTTATTTTGCGTATGTGATTTGGTTATGGATTTAATTAATGTCAAAATTTTTCTGGTCAATTTTGTGACGATTCTCGGGAACATTATTACTTATGCGATTTTTGCGAGGATTCTTTTGTCGTGGATTTCTTTGGGGAGTATGAGACAGCCTGGGCGAATTACCTATTTTATCAATGATATTACCGAGCCGTTTTTAAAACTTGCTAAGAAATTGCCTCATCGAATCGGAATGATTGATCTTTCGCCGATGATCGCTTTAATTGGTATAAATATAATCGCTTATATACTTGTAAGGTTGATTGCTCTTATATGAAAATAAAAAATACGATGACCGGGGAAAAGGAAGAATTTAAGCCTTTGGATCCGAAAGGCAAGAAGGTTTTGATGTACGTGTGCGGGCCGACTGTTTACGACCGGGGGCATCTCGGGCACGGAAGGAGCGCTGTGTGTTTCGACGTGATTCGAAAGTATTTGATTTACAAAGGATACGATGTGACTTTTGTTTCGAATTATACGGATATCGATGACAAGATGATAAATAGGGCTCGTGAAGAAGAGATAAGTGTTTCCGAATTAGCTGAAAAAATAATTCCGACTTACAAAGAAGATTATGCTGAACTTGGGGTTATGCCGCCTGATTTTGCTCCGCGTGCGACCGAGTATATCAATGTCGGGAAGCATTCGAAGGGGAAAGATATGATTGAATTTTTGAAGAAGATGGAGAAGGCTGGCGTCACTTATGTAATTCCCGGAGATGGAGTTTATTTTGACGTTACCAAAGCGAAAAATTACGGAAAATTGTCTAAGCAAAAGCTGGACGAGTTGAATGTCGGGGCTCGTGTTTCAGAGAAT
>Ga0233420_10000186_pt1 | contig 28632 bp, 28 predicted proteins | sample Watercolumn_Mata_4_FD_183009 | JGI IMG/M metagenome (GOLD analysis project Ga0233420, IMG submission 183009) | Freshwater microbial communities from Lake Matano, South Sulawesi, Indonesia - Watercolumn_Matano_2014_102_MG | ecosystem: Environmental > Aquatic > Freshwater > Lake | place...
TCTTCACCGGTCAGGACGGAAAAGTTCTCCGGTCTCTCATCGAGCAGTTCAGTGATCTGCGCAACGTTGTCGGAAGCTTCCTTCACGGCGGCGATGTTCCCGAAATCGCGGGCAAGCCTGAGTATGGTCGATGCCGCAACATTGCTGCCGGTTCTTCCCGGAACGTTGTAGATGATGACCGGTACCGAGACCGCTTCGGCAATGCAGCGGTAATGCTGGTACATCCCTTCCTGGGAAGGCTTGTTGTAATAGGGCGAAACCGAAAGGATCGCTGCGGCACCGGCCTTTTCAGCGTTTCTGGCCAGTCGCACGGCGTGGTCGGTGGCATTGGTTCCCGCTCCTGCGGCAACCATGATGCGATCTCCGGCTTCCTCTTTTACCGTATGGATAATAAGCTCCTGTTCCTTTTCGGAAAGTGTCGGCGATTCGCCGGTTGTTCCGCAGGGAATGATGATATCGGTTCCGGCTTCGATGTGAAACCGTACAAGTCTTTTCAATGCATCGGTGTCCGGGGACCCGTCCTTCGTGAACGGCGTGACGAGGGCAACGGCTGAGCCTGAAATGAGTCGTGTGGACATAAGGGTAAAAACCTTGTTAGAGAGTGTTCGCACATGATACGCATTATAAGGCAAACTTTCCTCTTTTTCTACAGGGAGACCTGAAAAAGCTGTTCTTCATGATCCATCCCCGTGCCGAGGCAAGCGGTTGCTGAACCAGCGGTTTCCGGCAGGACGTTCAGACGGTTTTTGCGTTTGTGACAAGTTCCGCAGCCAGTTTCAGCGACGATTCGGAAACGTTTCTGCCGCTGATCAGGGATGCGACAGCCCTGACATGCTCCTCCTGGTCGAGAGGGGCAACTCCGGACGATGTTCGTTCGTTCTCGATGCTTTTGCTGACGCAGAGATGCCGGTCCGCCATGGCGGCTATCTGGGGAAGGTGTGTGATGGCGATGATCTGGTGCAGGCGGGAAAGCCGCTTCAGGCTTGCCGCAACCGAATGTGCGGTTGATCCGCTGATGCCGGTGTCGATTTCATCGAACACCAGGATCGGCAGCGATGCGGATTCTGCCAGCACGCTTTTCAGGGCAAGCATCACGCGGGAGATTTCGCCTCCGGAAGCTGCTTTTGCAAGCGGCCTGAGTTCTTCGCCTGCATTGGCGGAAAAAAGAAACTCGATTTTTTCGTGCCCGTTCACGTACGCCCTGAAACGGTTTCCGTCGATGCTGATGTCTCCAGCCGGATCCTGTTCGGCAGTGAAGGCGGAGCTGAACCGTGCGCCGGAGATGCCGAGCATCGAGAGCTCCCGCCGCACGCTTTCGTCCAGCATCGCCGCACCTGTTCTTCGTTTTTCCGTCAAGGCTGCAGCGGTTGCTGAAAGCGATGCCCGTTCGGTTGCGATCTCTTTTTCAATGCGGGTGTTTTCTTCCGCCAGCGATTCCCCGATGCCGAGTGCTGCAGCAAGCTCTTCACGGAATGCGATCATTTCGGAAACGCTCCTTGCGTACTTTTTCTTCGCCCGCTGGAGCTGATGCTGCCGGCCTCTCAGGGTGTCGAGCCGGTCGCTGTTGAATTCGACGGCTGCAGTATAGCCTTTGACAAACCGGTAAAGCTCTTCCACCATGCTCTCTGCCGAGCAGGCTTCCTCGAGGTGGCTTTCGAACCGCCTGTCAATGGCGGCAAGTTTTTCGATGAGGTGGCGTGCCGATGAAAGGGTTGCATATGCCGAGCGGTCCTCTTCATAGAGCAGGTTGCCGAGTTCCGATCCCAGTCCATGCAGTGTCTCGGCATTTTCAAGCAGGTTGATTTCACTTTCCAGTTCATTCTCTTCTGTCTCCCGCAGATCGAGGCCGTTCAGCTCGTCGTACTGGAATTCCGTCATCTCTTTTCTTTCCGCGATCGCCCTTGCCTTTTCGGCCAGTTGCCGCTGTTCACGGTAAAGGGCGGAGAGCCGTGAAAACGATTCACGGTAGGCCGTGTTTTCCGGTGAGCATCCGGCAAAGGCGTCAAGCATGCCTTCGTGAGAGACGGCATTGAGCAGCAGCTGATGGTCGTGCTGGCCGTGCAGGTCGATGAGCAGTTCTCCTGCCTGTTTCAGGATGCCTGCCGGACATGGCGTGTCGTTGATAAAACAGCGCGATTGTCCGGAAGCCGAGATTTCCCTGCGGAGCACGGTTTCGGACATGCAGTCGATTCCTGCTTCTTCAAGGAGAGGGGCAAGTTTGCCGGGCAGTATCCCCGAAAGCACAGCTTCAATGACCGCCTTGTTTTCCCCGGACCGCACCAGATCGCTGCTGGCCCGTTCGCCGAGCACAAGGTTCAGTGCTCCGATGAGCATCGATTTGCCGGCACCGGTTTCACCCGTTATGATATTGAGTCCCCTGGCGAATTCAACGGTGAGCTCGCGTATCAGGGCGAGGTTTCTGATGTACAGGCTGCTGATGAGCATGTTTTTCCTGATATTGAAGACAACGGAAATCCCGCAAACAACGATGGGGAGGAGTTCTTCTGATGACTGCAGAAAAGATAAATCTAAAACAAGAGGAATAAAAATAACTGAAAAAGCCCTTTTGGAGGGCTTTTTCATGAACAGTCGTCGTACCGGTTATCAGGACTTCGGACCGGAAGAGCTTTCGGTGTTTTTCTTCGGCGATTCTTCCATAACCTTGTTGAACTCATCCTCGATTTCGGTCTGGGCTTTCTTGAATTCCTTCATGCCTTTGCCCAGTCCCCTGGCAAGTTCGGGCAGTTTTTTCGCACCGAACAGGAGCAGTATGATCAAGAGGATAAGAATGAGTTCCTGACCGCCTAATCCGAACATGATATTTCTCCGGAGGGTTAAAACATTGAAATGGTCTATTACTTTATACTTATATAATCAATAGCAGCGCCGAAACCAAACTTTTTGGATAACGCATTACCGGAAAACGCGCCGGCCTTTTCAGAAACGTGCGATGACGGTTTGCCCGGCTTTTGTGTGCTCTCCCTCCCGGATCGTTACCGTTGCGTGTGCAGGCATGACGATGTCGACCCGTGAGCCGAACCTGATCATGCCGAACCGTGCGCCCTTGCTGACCTGTTCGCCTTTCTTCAGTTCGCAGACGATACGTCGCGCAAGGAATCCTGATACCTGGCTGAATCGCACCGTTATTTCCCTGCTTTCGATGCCGATCTCCATTTTTTCATTGTTTTCCAGACTCCGGTGGTCGAACGCCATCATGAATGTTCCCGGATGATAACAGAGGAGTGCGACGGTTCCGTCGACCGGTATCCTGTTGACATGGACGTTGAACGGTGACATGAAAATGCTGACAAGGGTCGATTCGGGACCGGTGAAACGGTCCTCAATCTGCCTGACAAGCAGTACCCTTCCGTCAGCCGGTGCGAGCACGGTTCTTTTTTCGTCAGGCGGGGAGCGTTCGGGGTCCCGGAAAAAAAAGAGTGTCAGGAGCAGAACTGTCGAGCAAACCAGCAGCGTTGCCGGCAACAACGGCCGGGCAAACAGTCCTGCTGCAAAGGAAACCAGCAGGGCGGCAAGCGTGGTTTTCATGATTGTCGGGTATCCCCAGGGAGTCAGCATAGTCCGTTGTCGCGATGAGTGCAAACAGGGTTATGGTAATACGGGTGAAAAAAATACATTTTAGTGATTCTTCTGCAACCGCAAAAAGCTGAAAAGTTCTTGAACCGTCTCGAAAAACAATTTCTGCAGCAGCTCCGCGACCGCCGGCTTGTCGCAGAAGGGGATCATGTGCTCGTTGCGGTTTCAGGAGGGCCGGATTCGATGGCGCTCCTGCACCTTTTTTCAGCGGTTTCCCCGGTGGTGAAGTGCCGGATCAGCGTGGCGCATTGCAACTTTCTGCTCAGGGGCCATGAGAGCGACGAGGATGAGCGCTTTGTCATCGGGCAGAGCCGTCTTCTGGACGTGCCGTGTTTTCACAAGCGGTTCGATACCGCCGCGGTTTCGGCACTCTGGAGGAAATCGATCGAGGAAACGGCCAGAAAGCTTCGCTTCGACTGGTTTTTCATGCTTCTAGAAGAGCACGGCATGACGAAAATTGCAACGGGCCACCATATCAGCGACAATGCCGAGACCATGCTGTTCAATCTTTTCCGGGGAACGTCGCTGCCCGGCCTCAGGGGCATCAGGGCCATGCACGGCAAGGTTATCCGGCCGCTGCTTCTTCTGCACAAGGCTGACATGACAGCATATCTTCATGAAAAAGGGGTTCCGTACCGCATGGACGTCAGCAACGACGGAACCGATTACGACCGGAATTTCATCCGAAACAGGGTTATTCCGCTTGTCGAAGAGCGCTTCCGCCACAAACTGCTCCCTTCGTTGCAGCGTCTTTCCGAACATGCCGGCGAACTCGAGGAATTTCTCGATGGGTATTTCGAACGGTTGATAGCCGGGCATCCGGGGCTTTCCGCAGCAGACGGCCTGCTCGATGTTGCCGAACTCCGCAAACTCACGGTGTTCGAACAGAAGGAGATTTTCAAAAGAGCCCTCCAGGAATCCGGTGCCTCCACCGATGCGGCCGTGCTCAGCCGCATCGTCTCCCTGCTGGAAACCCAGCCGGGTCGGAGAATCGTGATCAACAGCAATCTTGCTGTGGAGTGGAAAAATGGTGCATTGCATTTCAGGAAAACAGGGGGACTGGAAGCCTGATGATCCTGAAAGGAGCGTTTTACGGCCGGGCTCCGGTTTTTCTGAACAGCTCTTCCGGCAGTTTTGTACGGATGATGACCGATTCAAGGTTCTGCTGGATCTTTACCCGGTCGAGAAGCTCCCTTGTCTGGCGGCTTGTTCTCGATTCGGAGAGTCCGGAGAGTTTTGCCGCGCCCCACAGAAAGGTCGATGCGAAGAATGCTGCCCGCCGGGTTTTGTATACCCATTCGGTTTCCGCTTCGATGCCGTCATTGAATTTTGCCGAAAGTGCGAGGTGCCGGATGCGGTTGAGATTACCCACCCCAGTCATGTCACGGTTCGCAGAAGTCAGGCTTTGCAGTGCGCCGTTGGTCCATTTCGCCGAGGGCAGAGCGAACCACAGGTGCGATTTATAGACCGCCTTGTCGATCAGGGCGGAGGAGAGCGAGTCGCGGTCAAAAAAACTTCCGGAAGGGGCCAGGAAGTTTTCGAGGATCGTCCTGCTGCTTGCCACAGCGACCTTTTTCGGTCCGAGCGAACAGAGCCAGAAATTGCGGTCGAGCCGGTAGCAGTTCTTTCCTGCAGCCAGGGCGCTTTCAGCACTGTTCTCCCTGAGAAAGGGTTCCGGGATTTTCTCTGCAAAACTTCCCGTGGCCAGCCCGATAAAATCATTTTTCCTGAATCCCTCCTGCCGGAAAGAGATGAGCAGGGTGTCGATGTCTTCAGACATGACGATGTTCCTGCTCTTTGTCAGGCTGTCGAGTTTGCCGCCCATGCTGATGATCGGCATTTTTTTCATCGAGTCCGGCATGACCGTTTTCCAGAAGGGACTCTCGCGGATATCTTTCATGCCGATATAGATCAGGGCGTCCGACTTGCCCGGGATGCGACTGATAAGGTTTTTCAGACCGGGGTTCAGGGGCTCGGGCTGAATACGGGGTTTTTCCCAGTTGACCCATGCCACGACAGCGAGAAAACAGAACATGCTGATGACACTGATCGAGATCAGCAGTCCCGGCCCTCTTTTCAGGGAGCGTTTTACGGGAGACTGGTCAGGTCCGGGCGTAGGCTGCATGGATTGTCAGGTCAGGAGTTGTTCTTGATTGCCAGGCGGGCCAGTTCATCGCAACGGTTGTTGTACGGGTTGTCGCTGTGGCCCTTCACCTTGTGAAAGGCGACCTCGTGCAATGTAACCAACTTCAGGATTTTTTTCCAGAGATCGATATTCTCGACACTTTTTTTTGCGGCGGTCATCCAGCTGTTTGCCGTCCAGCGTTTCAGCCATCCCTGGTTCATGGCATTGACCAGGTATGCCGAATCGCTGTACAGGTCAACCATGCAGGGCTCTTTCAGGGCATCGAGCCCTTCGATTGCCGCCGTCAGCTCCATTCGGTTGTTCGTGGTGGCAGGTTCATAGCCCGAGATTTCACGGCACTGGCTGCCATACATCAGGAGCGCCCCCCATCCCCCTTTCCCCGGGTTGCCGCTGCAGGCGCCGTCGGTGTATATGGTGACTTTTTTTTTCATAGACGAAAAAGGCTCAACCCTGTTATAGGTTGAGCCTCCTCTGAAATCCTTGATGACCCTTCCGGGAACCCTTATTTGAGCAGCGCAGCCAGTTCGGCGGTGCCGGTTTTCGAGATAATCTTCATTGCCTTGGCGGAAAGCTTTACCTTCACCCAGCATTTTTCCTCTTCGATCCAGATTCTCTTTGTATGCAGGTTAGGCTCGAACCGGGTGCGGCGGTGGTTGTTCGCATGAGAAACCGTATTGCCGTATTTGGGCCTTTTACCAGTCAGGACGCAGACTTTGGACATGATGCAAATCTATTGGTGTTGAAAAAACGAACCGCAATATAACAATAGTTTTGAAAAAACCTGAAACCTCTTCTTGCGGTTTCAACCATTCCATCTTGCGGGATTTCCCGGAGCACCCTACGGCCGGATGCCGACCGCGCACACCATCATGGACAGCACATAGAGCAGGGTGCCGAATGCATTGTACCAGACAGCTTTTTCCCGAGGGTTTGCGATCAGGATTTTCTGCATGGGGAGCTGGGCCAGCAGGAGCATGAGGGCAAGGGCGGTCGTGGTCCAGGAACCCCTTGCAACGAGAATGGAAATAGCGGTAATCTGTGCGATATCCATGATGACAGACGCCAGTATCGCAGCTTTTTTCTCGCCGAGCTGGACCGGAATGGTGGCGACTTTCCGGATGTTGTCGCCGACCACCGATTTGAAATCGTTGAGCGTCATGATGCCGTGTGCACCGAGCGAAAAAATAATGGCCAGGGCGATGGTTTCGGCCGAAGGCACACCCTGCGTGATCGAAAAGCTTCCTGTCAGCCAGGCGACGCCTTCATAGGCAAGTCCCACGATGAGGTTGCCGAACCAGCCGTTCCGCTTTGCCCTTATGGGAGGGCCGGAGTACGCATGGGACATCAGCACCCCGACAAATGCGATAGCCACGACATAGGGATGGATGGAAAGTGCGACAAGGAACCCCGTAATGATCAGTCCGAACGTGATGAGCCAGCTTGCGGATTTCGATATTTTTCCGGCAGGAATTGGCCGGTCAGGTTCGTTGATGGCGTCGACCTCGCGATCGAAATAGTCGTTCATGGTCTGCGACATCGCGCACATGAGCGGACCTGCAAGGATGATTCCGCGAAGCAGGATCGACCAGTTCGAGGTCAGGTTTTCCCCGGTAGAGACCACGCCGCACGCGAACGCCCACATCGGAGGAAACCAGGTGACCGGTTTCATGAGCGGAATCACGGCAGAAGGCTCGATCCTGAAACCCGGTTTGTTGACATTTTCAAGTGCCTGCTGGATAGCTTTCTGTCTGGAAATGCTTACCCCCGACAGACGCAGCTTGTCAGCGATGTTCTCCTGAATATCCGGATGCAGGGCCTTGTTTCCGTTCATGATGAAAATTAAAAAACGCACTTCGGATGCCGCGGGAAAGCTACAAAAATACAAGTTTTTTGGAAAAAATATAAGCTCCTAGTTGGCAGCTTCCCTGCAGCGTGCGGAAAGTTCTGCATTAATGTCCAGAATGTTCCTGAATTTGTTTTCGGCGTCGCCGCTCTCCAGTGCGCCTTTTGACATGGACATGCCGTCGTCGATGCAGCTTGCCTGTCCCGATACGTAACAGGCCATTGCTGCGGTGTAGAGTGCGGCATCGATCGCTGCGGGCGAGGCGCTGCCGTCGAGAATGCTTCTGAGGATGGATGCGTTTTTCTTGCGGTCGCCACCCTGGATCGAGGAGAGCGGGTGTCTTTCGAGTCCGAAGTCCTCGGGATAGACCGTGTGCCGGCACACATAGCCGTTCTGTATTTCGACGATCCATGTCGGCCCGTCAGGGCTCGGTTCGTCGAGCGGAGCCCCGTCACTCGATGTGGCGTGCACCACCATGGCGTGGATGGTGCCTGTCCGCAGCAGCACCTCCGTATACAGTTCCATGAGATCGTGGCTGTAAACGCCGACGAGCTGGCGTCTGGAGTGCGCCGGATTGATAAGGGGGCCGAGCATGTTGAACATGGTCCGTATGCCGAGTTCCCTTCGTACCTGTGCCACCCGTTTCATGGAAGGATGGTAAAGGGGCGCAAACAGGAATGCAAAGCCGGTCCGTTCAAACAGCTCCCTTGTTGCTTCAGGGGGGAGGTCGACGGCGAATCCGAGTTCCTCGAGCACATCGGCGCTGCCGCAACTGCTGGTAACCGACCGGTTTCCATGTTTGGCAATGGGAACGCCGGCGCCGTTGGCGATAATCGAGGCAACGGTTGAGATATTGTAGGTGCCTGCATGGTCGCCTCCGGTGCCGCAGGTATCGACGGCATCTTCAGAGAGGTCGATGATGTTCGCCCTCGATATGAGGCTGTAGTATGCCCCGGCAACTTCCGGGGAAGTTGCCCCTTTCCTTTCCAGAAGGGCGAGCAGGGCAGCGATGACGGAATCGGGAAAAACGCCGTTCATGATGGCGTTCATGCACTGTGTCATCTCCTCCTGGGAGAAGTGTTCCCCGGAGAGCAGTTTGTGGAGAAAATCCTTGTGAGCCATAAAAAAATGGTTGGCAAAGAAAATGATGCTGTTGCTGTGAAAAAGAGTTGCCGGCTCAGATGCTCATGGGACATTCCTGTCCGCTTCTCCTGAAACGGCATGCTGGGACATGGTGCGATGAAAATAATTGACGGACTATTCCTAAATTATAACAAGGAATAAGGCGTATTGCAAACGTTCCGGCAGTTGTCCCGGGTATTTTGCCCTTGCCGTAGAAAAAGCGTATGAATCACCAGGTTTTTGACCTTCATCGCCAGACCGCTCTCGAGAGCGTTCATATGAAAATGGCGGATTCGGCCCTTGATTCCCTGCTGGTTTCGGACCTTTCCGTTATCCGCTGGCTGACAGGGTTCAGCGGTTCAAGCGCCAGGCTTCTTGTCTGCGGAGAGCGCTGTATTCTTTTTACCGATTTCCGTTATCGTGAACAGGCTGCAGAAGAGGTGCGCATTGCTGAAGCCGTGATCACGGGCGACGGACTGGCTTCGGAACTCTCTTCCGGAATGTACCCGCTTGGTGATGCCCTGGGTATCCAGTCGGATGGAATGACCTGGGACGAGGCGCTGCGTCTGTGCGGCACGCTCGATTCCATGACAAAGGTGGTGCCTGTTGCCGGGTTTTTCGATGATCTGCGAATGGTGAAAAACAGCATTGAACTCATGCATCTGCAGCAGGCTGCATCGATCAGCGAGCAGGTGCTCGAGATGGTTCTTCCCTTGATCAGGCCGGAGGCAACAGAACTCGATATCGCAGCGGAGATATCCTATCAGCATAAAAAACTCGGCGCCGAGAAGGATTCCTTCGATCCTATTGTTGCTGCCGGTGCGAGGGCGGCAATGCCCCATGCGAAGCCTTCCGCCGCTCATTTTCTCCCAGGTGAGCTTGTTGTGATCGATATGGGCTGCGTTTATGCAGGCTACGCTTCCGACCAGACCCGGACAGTGGCGCTCGGCAGGGTTTCTGCTGAAATGAAGGAGATTTACGGCATTGTCGAGGATGCCCAGAGGCTCGGTATCGAGCGTGCGCGATGCGGCATGCTCGCCTCCGAACTGGACGGTGTTGTGCGTGACCGGATCGCCGAGCATGGCTATGGCGAGGCTTTCGGGCACAGCCTTGGGCATGGCGTCGGTATCGATGTGCATGAAGAGCCTCGCATCAGTTCGAAGAGCAGCAGGGTTCTCGGGGAAAACATGGTGTTCACCATAGAGCCGGGCATCTATCTGCCCGGCCGTTTTGGCGTGCGCATCGAGGATACCGTGGTGCTGCGCAGCGACGGAGCCTATCCGTTGCAGCGCTTGACGAAAAAGCTGGTAGAACTCTAGGTTGAAGGTCTTCCGGCATCCAAGCAAAACAGGTGTTTCCATGAACGAAGAATACTGCATGGTCATCACGACAGTCTCCGGAAGGGAAGAGGCGGAAAGCCTTGCGGAAGGCATCCTTGACAACCGGCTTGCAGCCTGTATCCAGATGATCGCTATCCGGAGTTTTTTCCTGTGGGAGGGCGAATTGCAGCGTGAAACCGAAGTGCTGCTTCTCATCAAAACCACGGTGGCGCGGTACGCCGCATTGGAGGCGTACATCAGCGAGTACCACCCCTATGACGTTCCTGAAATCATCCGCATACCCGTTACGGCAGGTCTTTCCGGCTATCTTGCATGGCTTGGCTCTGCCACGTCCGGCCCTTCCGGGTTACCATGATGTCCGGTTCTTCAGCCATTTCCCGCTTTGCCTCCACGTAGCGCATTATTTGCCGGAGGCATCCTGCAGGAGGCTTTTTTCGTGTCGCGTTCTTCCCATGATGCCTGCAAGGGCGGATATCGCCGATATGCCGAAGAAAATCAGCGACAGGGCCACGCCGGTGCCGGTATCGAGCGAGAGGTAGTCGAGCAGGTAGTAAAACGTGACTTCGCGCGCGCCTGCGCCCCCCGCCGTGATCGGCAGGACGGTGGCGATGGATGAAATGAGAAAAATCGCCAGATAGTCCACGGCGTGATGTGTCGGGGAGATTGCCTTGAGGATAAAGAATGCCGAGATTGTCTGTGTGACCTGTATCAGCATCGATTCCCATGCGGTGATGGCGAAGCTTTTGAGGAACTGCTGGTAGAAAAGCCTGTTCAGCAGGTAAGAGAGCGGATACAAGCCCAGCAGCACCCCCCAGGCGTAGGGGATGAACTGCGGCAGCTTTACGGCAAAGGAACTCGGCAACAGCAGTGCAAGAGCGAGTACGGCAAGCGCGATGATACCGCAGAGACGGTCCCAGAAAACGGCGTGGAAGACGTTGATCATTCTCACGCTGTGGTTTTTCTGCAGAATGTAGATCTTGTAGCCGTCGCCTCCGATTCCTCCCGGCAGGAAAAGGTTGTAGAACATGCCGAGGTAGTAGAGCTTCATGTTGTACATCGTCGAGAGTTCGATGCCGATGTCCCGGAAAAACCGGTTGAGACGCAGTGCATTGACGATTTTCGAGATATTGAAAAACACCACCGCCAGCAGGAGATGCCAGGGATTTGCCCTCTTCATGATATCCAGAAGCCGCGGTATGTCGGTTTTGGCAAGCACGACGTAGAGCGCCAGTGCGGAAACGGCAAGCTGGATGAAGGCTTTGAGAAGTTTCGATATGTTTTTTTTAGGGTTTGTCAACGATCTTTCTGATGATGTAAGGTTTCTTGTTCTGTGATTCGTAATAGGTGCGCATGATGAATTCCGCAACGAATCCCGTGGTGATGAGCTGGATGCCGATAAAGGTGAGGATCACACCGAGCGAGAGCAGCGGTCGGCCCCCTATTTCCTCTCCCAGAACCTTGAGCGCAAGCAGGTAGAGATTGATGGCCATGCCGAGGAAAAAGCTGACGAACCCGAGCGTGCCGAACAGATGCATGGGCTTCTGTCCGTATTTCTGGAAAAAAACCATGAACAGCAGGTCGCTGAGCACCTTGAAGGTTCTTCCGATTCCGTATTTCGAGCGGCCGAACTTCCTGGGGTGGTGCCTGACGTCGACTTCGGCCATGTTTGCCCCGTAAAGCTGCACCAGCACAGGGATGAAGCGGTGAAGTTCGCCGTAAAGGCCGAGATTTTTCGCAACATCCTTTCTGAAGACCTTCAGTGTGCAGCCGTAATCGCGGATATGCACGTCGGTGAGGTTCCGTATGAGGGCGTTTGCCATCGCGCTCGGTATTTTGCGCAGCACCATGCCGTCTTTTCTTGATGCCCGGCGTCCTGCAACCACATCGAGGTCGTGTTCCTCGAGATAGCGCATCATCATGGGAATGTCTGCAGGATCGTTCTGCAGGTCGCCATCCATGGTGGCGATCAGCTCTCCCTCTGCATGGTCGATGCCTGCGGCCATTGCCGTTGTCTGGCCATAGTTTTTGTTCAGCACGACCAGCCGGGTGCTGGGCGGAGCGGATGCCGTGATTTCGGCAACGGTTCCGTCTGTTGAGCCGTCGTCGACAAGGATGATTTCGTGGTCGATTGCTGCCAGGGCTGCATCGAGCGATTCGAAGAGCGGCCGGATGTTTTCCGCTTCATTCATGACCGGTATGACAACCGAGAGCTTCATGCAGTGGGTTTCATTTCAGTTGTTTTTCACCAGGACGATCCCGTGTTTCCGGTACAGTACGTCGGGATGTTCCAGCCGTTCAAGATATTTGACGGTGGTCAGCACGATTTCTCCTTTTTCAGGCGCACGTTTTTCAGCAAGGGATTGTGAATATAGCAAAAAAGAAGGGTAGTAGACTTTCCACATCACAACTTTGTATCCCCTCGCCTTCGACAGCAGGGCGGCTTCCCTGACCGGTTCCTGAAGCAGGCGCGCGGCAAGCGGCATGATATGGAAGTTGACGGCAAGGCAGAAGATGATTCCGGTGCCTGCCAGCCGGTTTGTCCCGGAAATGCCGGGAATGAAGGGAAGCGCCGCCAGCAGCAGGGCAATGGCGGCAAGCAGCGCCACATGCTGCGCGCCGGTGAGCCCGAGAGCAGCCGACAGCAGGGCCTGAATGTATGGATCTCCGATCTTGCCCGCTGCAACGGGGATCAGGAAAGGCAAGGCAGCTATCAGGAGCAGGAACAGCACTGGCCAGAATGCATGGAGGCGCTGATGCCGGACCAGGGGAAAGACCCTGGCCATCAGGATGAAGAGAGGTGTGTAACCGTAGATCATGTAATGCGGCAGTTTTGTGCCGGAAAGCGAGAAAAAGGCGAAGACGAAGGCGAACCAGATGCAGAGATAGCGGTTCAATGGCTCCGACAGCAGTTTTTTCAGGTTGAGAAGCGTGGTGAACAGCATGCCGGTAAAGGGCATGAGGCCGGCAAGGACGACCGGGAAATAGTAGAGCAGCGATCCTGAATGTCCTTCGAGGGACGAACTGAAGCGGTTGACGTTATGTTTGAAGAGAAAGCCTTCGATGAATGCCGTTCCCTGGTCGAGGTACTCGAGGGTGTACCACGGCATGACGATCGCAAGGAACAGCAGGATGGAGGGGAGGTGCAGCACGGTTCTGAACCACCGTTTCATGTTTCCTTCGAGCAGGAAGAAAAGGAATGAGACGGCGCCTGGAATCAGAATGGCCACCGGGCCTTTGGTAAGAACGCCGAACCCCGCTGCCGCAAAGGCAACCATGCGCGATGCCGCCGATCCTGTCCGGAAATGCGTATAGACAGCAAACATGGTCACGGCGAGACAGCAGTTCAGGAGGCCGTCTGCGATGGCGGCTTTGGCGATAATGGAGACCTGGAGCGAGAGCACCATGAAGAGGGATGAGAGCAGTGCCGTTTCCCTGCCGAGTTCCTTTCTGGTGAAATGGTAGAGCGCCCCTGCCCATATTGCGGAAGCTGCAGCTGAAGGGAAACGGAAGGCAAATTCATTCAGGCCGAAGCTTTTCACGCTGAGCAACTGCAGCCAGTAGATCAGGATCGGCTTGTCGAAGCGAGGCATGCCGTTCAGGTAGGTGGTCAGATAGTTGCCGCTGAGGAGCATTTCACGGGTTGCTTCGCTGAAGGCTCCTTCGTCGACGTCGAAAAGCGGTCCTGAACCCAGACCGGCAAAAAAGCTGATGCCGATGAGAACGGCCAGAAGCAACAGGGGGTTCCGATCAGCGGATTCCGGAAGGGATAAGCGCATGGGATGGTTTCCTGAAGTAACGGTGATACAGAAACGATGTGGATGCCACACCGAGCAGTGATCCTGCAAGCACATCGCTGAGGTAATGCTGGGTTGTGGCGATCCGGCTGAACGCGATCAGTGCCGCCCAGATGAAAAAGAGCAGGCGGTATCGGGGAAATGCAAGGCCGAGAGTCCATGCAACGCTGAATGCCGTTGCCGAATGGCCCGAGGGAAACGATATCCAGGCATGCTCGAGGTGCAGGAAATCGAAGCCGTAGAGGGTTTCACTGAAGTACAGTTTCGGTCGTGCTCTGCCGAGAAGCACCTTGATGATATCCGCCGATAGTCCTGAAAGTGCGACAGAAGAGCACAGCAGCAGTCCCGTTGCCGATGCGGACGGTTTTTTTTTCCGCAGTGCTCCATAGAGCAGGAGACCGCCGGCAAGATACCACTGTGACTCTCCGAGCTTCGAGGCTGCCTTGAAAAAACGGAAGAAGGCCGTTCCATTGAATCGGTGGAACCACAGCGCGGCAGGAATGTCAAGGAAAAAGAAGCTCAGGATTCCGGCAAGAACGAGCGCTCCTGCAGCTATGATCCAGTAATGGCGTGGGGTCATGGTTGTTCTTCAGGCAATGGCTGAGTCACCGGTTGCAGGGTTTCTGCAAGAGATCTGAAATTTTTCACGGTAAACGACTGTTCGTGAAAATACATTAAATTTTTTCGGCCTCATAGCCGGCTTCCTGTCCAGGGGAGCGGGGGTGCTTTTTTCATCAATCCGCAGTGTTCATGACGCAATCCAGGCCCGGAGCCATCCTGCTTCTCTCCTGCTCCGACCGTGCGGGGCTGGTTGCCCGCATTTGCCGGGGGAAATCCCTGCCGGCAGGCCTTCGAGCGGGGGGTGAAGATCATCGGGACCACAAGCCGCTACGTGACCGATGAACTCGATCAGGGACCGATCATCGAACAGGATATCGTCAGGATCAGCCACAAGGACATCCTTGACGATCTTATCCGTAAAGGCCGCGATCTCGAACGGCTGGTGCTTGCCCGGGCACTGCGCCTGCACAGCGAGCACCGGATACTGGTAAACGGCCAGAAAACCGTCGTGTTCGACTGATGACGCGTTTTTTTTTGCTCCTGAAGCAAAAAAAAAGAAAAAAAGTCATACTTGTTACCGATAAAGCGTGCTGATTCGTATTTTTTATTGTCCCTTTCATTTCCATACCCTTTCCGCCCATGTTGCTGCGTCGTCTTCTCCCGTTTATCCTGCTGCTGCTTTCGGGTTTTTCGGAAGCGCCTCCTCCCCCGTCCGTCATCCGTGATTTCCAGCCTGAGCGGTTTCTCGGCGTCTGGTACGAGATCGCCCGTACGGAGAATACCTTCCAGCAGAATCTCGACCGTGTATCGGCGACCTATTCGGCCAGCGAGGATGGCTACATCCGGGTCATCAACCACGCTTATGACCTGAAGCTCTTGCGGTGGCGCACCAACAGGGGCAGGGCAGTGCTTGCAGGGGAGCGGAACATAGGATCGCTGAAGGTCTCCTTTCTCGGCACGTTTTATTCGCGCTTCAACATCCTGGATATCGACAGGAAACAGTACTCCTGGGCACTGGTTTGCGGCAGGGACAGATCGCTGTTCTGGATTATTTCACGGAAGCCGGAGATGGACAGGAAGCTGTTGAAACGGCTTCTCGCAAAGGCCCGACAGCTTGGTTTCGATACCTCGAACGTGCTTTACTCGGGTTACGGAGGCAAACTGCCGAACGGATTGCATAAAAACCATTGAATCGACCATGAAAAAACTGCTTGTTCTTCTGCTTCTGCTGCTTGCTGGCTGTGGCGGCGTGCCGGAGGGAATAACCGTCGTCGACGGTTTCACGCTTGCCCGCTATCTCGGCACGTGGTACGAAATTGCCCGGCTCGACAACCGTTTCGAGAAGGATCTCGGGCAGGTTTCTGCGGAATATTCCCTTCGCGAGGACGGGAGCGTGAAGGTGATCAACCGGGGGTACGATGCAAAGAAAAAGGTGTGGCAGTCCATCGCATCGAGGGCAAGGCCCTGTTTGCGGGCGGATAACACCAGGGAGCACTGAAGGTTTCGTTTTTCGGGCCTTTCTACGCCCGTTACAATGTGGTGGCCCTCGACCGGGAGCATTATCGCTGGGCTGTAGTCTGCGGCCGCAGCAAAGATCTGTTCTGGATTCTTGCCCGGCAGCCGGAGATGGATTCCGTGCTGCTGAAGCGGCTTGTCATGAAATCCGATTCGCTCGGTTTCGAGACCGGGAAACTGCGATATTTCGGGAAGAAGAACTGAATGACCGCCGGGTGATGGTTTGGCTCGGCTCTGGCAGTGAAGATGTGCCGTGTCTCCAGGGCTGATGCCCTCTGTTGATGAAACCCGTCGGGCTTGCTGCAACTATCTTCATGACTTTTTACCGGGTACGGGAGCGTGGCGTGCGAGGGTCGGGCTGGGGGCTGTCGCATCAGGAAATGCTGTCACTCGATCGGCAGCCTGGCAGCTCCCGGTTTCCGCTCATTATGCAATACTGTCCGGCGACGATGACGTGCGGTTCGTTCCGGCATCCGTAAAACCGCGCGGCCCAGGGAGTCCTTCCAGTACGGAATGGTCATGCCCCAGTCGCGCTTGATGGCGTTGTTGTTCAGGACGCTGTACCACGGTCTCGGGCCGGAAACCGGAAATTCCGTACTTTCTATGGGAAAAATCCGGCAGGGCATGTTTGCCTGTTTCATGACCGCGACGGCGAAATCATACCAGGAACAGACTCCCTCGTTCGCATAGTGGTAGGTTGCCGAATAGGTTTGCTGCAAATCAATCCTCGCAAGCATATCCATGACGGCTGCAACCAGGTCAGCGGCGTAAACAGGAGATCCGACCCTGTCTGAAACCACGCCGAGCGTTGCCCTTTTCTGCCCCATCCGGAGTATCTTTCGGACGAAATTTTCTCCAAACGGAGAGTACAGCCAACCGGTACGGATAATCAGATATGAAGGAGCTGTTGATCGAACCAGATTTTCCCCGGCAAGTTTCGCCTTTCCGTAGAAACTTTTCGGCGCCGCAAGGTCATCTTCGCGGTATGGACGTGACGACAATCCGTCGAATACGCCAAATGTTGAAAACTGAATCAGTAAGGCCCCCTGCTGTTTTGCTGATCGGGCAAGTACTCCCGCTCCGTCCCGATTTATCCTGAATGACAGATCCGGGTATGACTCAGCCTTGTCCACGGATGTAAACGCTGCGCAGTTGAGCACGATATCACAACGGCATTGCCGCATGGCTTCAATGACCGCGCTCTCCTCGCTGATATCGAGATCCTGATGGCTGAAACAGAAAAAATTCCATTGCGGATAAGCGGATGCCATGGCACGGAACTCTGAACCGAGCTGCCCCCCGCTGCCGGTTATCATGATGTTCATCGAAAAGCGGTTTTTGTGTTGTCCGCGCAGTAAAAAACAGATACAGCATGCTTCCGGAAAAGCAGGACCGTTTCTGCCTTTCCGCTACGGCTTCTTGCTGTTTCTGTGATAAAAAGCGCTTTTCTTTGTAAACCGGAAAAGTGCAACGTAAAGTTTCATTTCCGGCAAACGCGGGTTTTCCTGTTCGGAAGCATGCATAACCTGATCGCATATGGAGGCTGATCGGGGTCTCACGGGAACCCGTTCCCGGTTTTTCAGCATGAGTCAGCCAGGGAGACCAGGAGCGCCAGCAGGCATGTTCCGGTTTCTGCCTTATCCGGCAACCGCTTCATGCTGCAGTTCCCACATGGCTTTGTAGAGGCCGTTTTTTTGCATGAGCTCGACATGGGTTCCATCCTCGATGACGTTTCCCTTGTCAAGCACATAGATCCTGTCGAAACGCTCCATCTGGTGCAGCTGGTGGGTGATGACAAGCAGCGTCTTTTTGCCGGTGAGCCTGTCGATGGTGTCGAGTACGGCACGCTCGGTCGGCATATCGAGGCTGGCAGTAGCTTCGTCGAGCACCACGACCGGGGCATCCTGCAGGATCATGCGGGTGATGGCGATGCGCTGTCTTTCCCCGCCGCTGAGCTGCATGCCGTGCTGTCCTGCCCACAGGTCAAGGCGCGAGCTGAAATGGACGAGGCCTGCCGATTCGAGCGCGGTAACCAGTTCCTGTTCCGTTGCGTCAGGCCGGGCAAGCAGCAGGTTTTCCCGGATGGTCTCACCGAAGAGATAGGTCCGCTGTGAAACCAGCGATATGTTGCGGCGCAGTTCCTCAGGATCAAATGCTGCGATGTCCTTGCCGCCAACCGTGAGCTCTCCCGGAGCGGAGTTCCAGAAGCGCATCAGCAGGGAGGTGAGGGTTGACTTGCCGGCTCCGCTTGGACCGACGATGGCTGTTTTGGCGCCTTTCGGAATGTCGATGCTCACCCCGTGAAGCGTTTTGGCAGGGCTTCCGGGGTAGCTGAAGGTGAGGTTTCTGAGCCGGATGTCATGGTTTTCAGGAAACGGCATGGGTTCAGGAGGTGCCGTTACTTCCGGTTTTGCATCGATGATCTCGAAGAGCCGGTTGCCCGCATGGATGTCGGCCTCGAGATGGCTGACAGCGGGGGAGAGCGGCGCAAACGCTTCGAAGGAGGCCATGACGGCAAGGATGATCACTGAAAGCGTGATCCCGCTGAGTGCTCCTTTCTGCACGGCGGGCAGAAGCACCAGCAGCACCCCGATCACGGCGCCGTTCATGCACATGCCGGTCATCGCCTCCTGCAAGCCTTCGATCCATGCGGTTTTTTTCTGAAGCCTGAGGATTTCAGCCTCGGTCTCCCGCATGTCTGCGAGGTATCGGTCGAGCCGGCCATAGACCCGAAGCTCGCCGAGTCCCTGGGTGAAATCCACGGTCTGTACCTGCTGCTGCGCCCGCAGTTTCGTGAGGGAGCTGCCGATGCCTTTTCCAAGCTGCACCGAGAGCAGTGGCAGCCCGACGCCCGCTGCAAGGTGGAAGACTGCGGTCAACAGTGCCGCAGCGGGCGACCATATGCCGATGAGCGCCCAGACCAGCAGGGCGGTCATGAAGGTGATGAAGGGCGGAGCGAGCACCCTGGCGTAGATATTCTCGAGACTCTGGATATCGTCGACAACGCGCTGCAGGAGATCGCCGCTCCTGAAGGTGAGCAGCCTCGCAGGGGCGAGGGGTTCGATGGAGTCATAGAACCAGAGGCGCAGGCGCGCAAGAATCCGGAACGTGGTGTTGTGCGAAACCAGCCGTTCGGCATAACGCAATGCTCCACGTGCGATGCCGAAGAACCGCACGCCGACGATGCCGAGCTGGATGGTGGACAGGGGAGGCTGCAGCGCGGCCTTGGCGATGATGTAGGCTGATGTCATCAGCAGTCCGATGCCGCTGCCGGTTGCAGCGAATCCGGCTGCCGCAGCAAGCAGCATCCACCAGAAAAACGGCCTGACGAGCCCGGCAAGACGCAGGAATGTTTTCATGTCTCGATCTCTCCTGCCGGCTGCCGGATCGAGCGGTAGTAACCTTGCATGGCCATGAGCCCGTCATGGGTGCCGGATTCGGTGACTGTTCCGTCCTGGAGCACAATGGTCTGGTGAGCGCTCCTGATGGTTTCCTGACGGTGTGCGATGATGATGACGGTCCGGCCTTCCATGAGACGGTTCAGGGTTGTCCGCAGGGATCGCTCGAGCAGCGGGTCGGTGTTGGAGGTCGGTTCGTCGAGCACCAGAACCGGTGCATTCTTGAGGAACGCACGGGCAAGTGCAAGCCGCTGGGCTTCTCCTCCGCTGAAACGGGTTCCCTGTTCTCCCAGGGAGGTCGAGAGACCTTCGGGCAGGGTTTTCAGAAGATCGTCAAGTCCGGCCAGCGAGAGCGCATCGAGGAGCTCCCCGTCGCTTGCGCTTTCTTTGGCAAGCAGCAGGTTTTCCCTGATGGTGGCGTTGAAAAGAAACGGATGCTGCGGCACCCACGAAAGATGTTTCAGCCACCCGTTCATGGAAATCGAGCTTATGGGCGTTTCTCCGACGGTAACGGCACCGTCTTCCGGTTCCATGAAGCGAAGGAGCAGGTTGATCATGGTGCTTTTTCCCGATCCGTTCGGTCCGGTTACTGCCGTGGTTTTTCCAGCCGGGAAGGTACAGGTCAGTCTGTCCAGTGCCGGTTCGGCCGCGCCGGGATAGGTGTATGAAACGTTCCGGAACACGATGTCGTTTTCGCGCAGTGCAGCTTCGGAGAGTTCTCCGGATTCCCCGGAAGGCACCTTTGCAGCCTTGTCAAGCAGGGCGAAGATATCCTTCGATGCACTCACCCCCTCTTTTCCTGCATGGAATTTCATGCCGAGCTGCCGGAGGGGGAAGTAGAAATCGGGCGTGAGCAGCAGGACGAACAGCGCAGGCTGGAAGGCGAGATGTCCGCCCAGCAGGCGCATGCCTACCCCGACGGCAATGACTGCCGTGCCGATGGTGCCGGTCAGTTCCAGCGTGAGCGAGGAAAGGAAAGCGATTCTCAGTACCTGCATGGTCGCGCGGCGGAACGATTCTCCAGCTTCCTCGATGCCATTGCGCTGCTCCTTGCTTCGTCCGAAAAGCTTCAGGGTTGAAAGTCCCTGCAGCCTGTCGAGGAAGTAGCCGCTCATCCGGCTCATGGTTTGCCACTGCCGGTCGGTCATGGCGCTGGCGGATTTGCCGATCAGCACCATGAAGAGCGGAATGAGGGGGGCGCTCAGGAGCAGGATGCCGGCAGACGCCGGGTCAGCGAACAGGATGGAGGCAAGGATCAGCAACGGTATGGCGAGCGCGAAATAAAGCTGCGGCAGGTACTGGCTGAAATAGGCGTCGAGAGCCTCGACGCCTTTTGTCAGGGTGGCGGAAAGGCTGCCGCTCTGCATGGATCGGGTCAACTGCGGTCCGAGTGAGGCCGTGCATGCGGCGAGACTGCCGTTCAGTTTGCGCTTGACCCCGATGGAGACCTGCCTGGCCTGATAGAGCGCAATCCAGGAGAAAAACAGACGCAGGATACTGGCCAGTCCCAGAACCAGGAACAGGGGGGAAAGGGAGCCTGATGAAGCATGTACCCTGAATGCCCCGTCGATGATCCGGCTCAGCAGTGCTGCCTGGGCGATCAGCATGAGGGCTGCAAGGGTTCCTGCAACAAGTGAAGCGGTGAACGGCACCCTCTGCTGAAGGGCAAGAGCTGTCAGGCGCCGGTCAATGTTCATGGTTCATGCTCTGGTTTCGCTGGAAAAAACGTCAGTAGTCTAAACAATAAATTTCTTGCATGCAACGGTAACGTCAGGGTATGAAAATTCCTTGCGTTTCCAATGAGTTCCCGGTATTCCGGATAATTTCCGTCCTGAAGATCGATGCCTGTGCCGAATATCCTGCAATAGAATAAAAAAGGTGGGTTTAGCGTTTGCCGATACGTATCTTTTTTTCAGGAGCATTACCTGTCCGGAGCGGGGGCATTCCGGTTCCGGTTTCCTGAACATACTTGCTTGCGGGGGGGAGGGGTTATGGAACTTCAGTTTTACGGTGCTGCAGGCAGGGTTACCGGAACCTGCCATATCGTCAGGAGTGGTGGTCACACCCTGCTTCTCGATTGCGGATTGATCCAGGGATCCGCTGAAGAGGAAGCATTGAACCGCGAGCCCTTTCCCTTCGATCCTCGCGATATCGATGCCGTGGTGCTGAGCCATGGGCATATCGACCATTCCGGCAGATTGCCGCTGCTGATCAATCAAGGGTTCAGGGGGCCGATTCATGCCCAGCATGCCACCATCGATCTGTCGAGAGTGCTGCTGCTCGATTCGGCCTCGCTTGCAGAGCGCGATGCGGATTTCAGGCGCCGCCATCCGGCTGTCCGGCAGGATCGTCATGCCGAGCCGCTGTATACCCGTGAGGATGTGATGAGAGCGGTCGGCCGCATGAAAGGCATGGAGTACCGGGAGGTCAGGGAGATTCTTCCGGGCATCAGGTTGCGTTTTCTCGATGCCGGTCATATTCTCGGTTCAGCTGTCGTTGAGCTCGTGATCAAGGAAGAGCGCGGCGAGCGTACACTGGTTTTCAGCGGTGATCTCGGCCAGTACGACAGCCCGATTCTCAAGGATCCGGAAACGCCGGAACGGGCGGATGTGGTGCTGGTGGAAAGCACCTATGGCGACAGGTTGCACCGGGAGTTCCAGGATACCCTGGCGGAACTCGGCGAGATTTTCAGGACAGCCTGCCGCGAGTGCGGGAATATCCTCATTCCGGCGTTTTCCATAGGACGGAGCCAGGAGTTACTGTATCTCTTCGCCATGTACTACAAGGAATGGGAACTCGAGAAATGGCAGGTTTATCTCGACAGCCCCATGGCTATCGATGCGGGCAGGATTTACTGGGACTACCCGAAGCTGTTCGACGAGGAGGCTCTGGCCCTCAGGCAGAATCCAGCCCTGCTTCCACCCCTCGACAACCTGCATTTTACCGACAGGGTCGAGGCTTCCCGTAGGATAAACAATATCCGCCAGGGTGCCATCATCATCGCTGGAAGCGGCATGTGCAACGGTGGCAGGATACTGCATCATCTCAAGCACAATATCCATCGGCCCGAGTGCAGGGTGATCATTACCGGATACCAGGCTCCGGGAACACTCGGCAGGCAGCTTGTCAGCAGAGCGAGAGAACTATTCATTCACGGCAGGACATACCAGGTGGCCGCAACAGTCCATACGATCGGCGGTCTTTCTGCCCATGGCGATCGCAACGATCTCTTGCGGTGGATGCGGGGTTTCGGAAACAGGCCCGATGTCTATGTGGTGCACGGTGACGGAGCAGTCAAGGATGTCTTCAGGAGCGCTATCGAGAGCGAACTGCAGATGAAAGCGTTTATTCCTGCTCCGGGAGATGTTGTCAGGCTTTTGTAGGTTTGTATTCCGCGGCGTATTATCTCTGGTTCAGGATATGCAGTATCACCAAGGGAATGCTGTTGCTCAAGGAGCGAGTCATGATGATAACGACAGTCAGTGAACTTATCCCGGTCCTGCAGACGGCGATCGGTCCGATGATCCTTGTTTCGGGTCTCGGGTTGCTGCTTCTGACCATGACCAACCGTCTCGGGCGCATTATCGATCGTTCGAGAGCGCTTCTTGACGATCTGGAGTCGAAACCGGAATCGTACGTCCTGAGAATCAAAAGCGAGGTGGATATTCTCTGGAAACGTGCGCGTTATATCAGGATTGCAATCCTGCTGGCCAGCATGACCTGTCTCGGAGCTTCGCTGCTGGTCATTCTCCTGTTTCTTTCGGTTCTTGGCAGTCTGGATATTCCGCTCGTCATGGCGGCTGTTTTTATTGCGAGCATGCTCAGCCTTTCGTTTTCCCTCGTGTTTTTTCTGTTCGATGTGAACCTGACGCTTGCTGCACTCAGGATTGAACGGGAAAGCCATAACCGGAAGAAGGTGATTCTGGAAACGAGGATGCCGACAGGGGAAAAACAGTGAATGCGGCAGGGCTCGAACCTGCGACCCTCTGCTTAAAAGGCAGATGCTCTACCGGCTGAGCTACGCATTCGGATGGGTGGGTCAGCGAGATGAAAACCGGCTTCAGGCCGATTCATGCAATGCAAAATAAACCGTTCAAACCATGAAAGCGTTTCGTTTTTCTGCAGTTTTTCTGCTCGGCATCGTCCTGTTTTTTCCTGTTCCGGCAAAAGCGGAGTCTTCGAAAGATCTGGTCAGGAACGGTGAGGCTTGTTATGCGAAGGGCAGTTTCAGCGAAGCGGTTGCCGAGTTTAACCGGGCCATCGCTGGCGACAGCGGGTATCAGCCGGCATTCTACGCGCGGGGGCGGGCTTTTTTCGAACTGAAGAAATATCCCGAGGCGATCGCTGATTTCACGCGTGCCATCGAACTGAAAAATGATTGTGCCCGTGCGTTTTTTCATCGGGGAGAAGTCTGGATGGTCCTGAAGGATTATGCCCTGGCATCTGCAGACTTCGATCGGGCGATCGATATCCGGCCCGGCTATGAAAAGGCGTGGTATGCCCGCGGGGAGCTGAAGCATGTCATGAACGACCGTGCCGGCGCGCTTGCCGACATGCAGAAAGCCGAGAGCCTCGGTTGCCAGCGTGCGTCGGAGTGGCTTCTCGGGCACCCGGAGCGGTAATGCCGGTTATCCTCTCGGATGGAACGTTCTGTGTACTTCCCGAATGAAGCTCCGGTCGATGTGGGTGTAGATCTGGGTTGCGAGGATTGAGCTGTGCCCGAGCATTTCCTGTACGGATCTCAGGTCGGCTCCTCCCTCGAGCAGATGCGTTGCGAAGGTGTGCCGGAGGGTATGGGGGCTGATTTCCCGGTTGATTCCGGCGAGAACCGCGTATTCCCTGACGATGAGGTAGACCGCCATCCTGGAGAGTTTTTTGCCTCTGGCGTTGAGAAACAGGGTGTCATGCGACTCTTTCGAGATCATGCCTGTCCGCAGTTCATTGCGGTACCGCGTTATCCATGCTTTTGCCGATTCTCCTACCGGCACGAGCCGCTCCTTTGATCCCTTGCCGAATATTCTCACGAACCCCGCCTCGAAATACAGGTTTTGCTGCTGCAGGTTCACCAGTTCGCTTACCCTGACACCGGCCGCGTAAAGGAACTCGAGGATTGCCTTGTCCCGAAGCACGAATTTTCCCGGAGGCTGTTTTTTCAGGGGAGCATCGAGCAGCCGGAACACCTCCTCCACGCTGAGGACGTTCGGCAGGTTTTTCGCCTGTTTCGGCTGCCGGATGGTTTCGGCGGGATTGGCGCCGAGCATGCGTTCAGCCAGCAGAAACCTGTGCAACGAACGGACAGCCGATATGTTGCGGGCAAGGGTGCTTGCCTCGAGGCCGGTTTCATGCAGCGCCGATACGAACCTGCGTATGTCCCCCGCCTCGATGTTGCCGATTTCTTTCGATTCGTCCTGCATGAAGCGCAGATATCTTTCAAGGTCGTTGCGGTACGACTGCCTTGTGTGTACCGAGAAATTCCTCTCGACGGAAAGATGGTTGAGGAAACTTTCCAGGATGGTTCGATACCGCTCTCCGAGATCGTGCATGGTCAGGGTGCGTTTTTCTTCAGTCGCTGGGCAAATCCCCCGTCGAAGCCCGGATATTCACCCGGCAGGGTGAGCATGCTGCCGTCAAGGGCAGTTTTCGATGCGAACGGTTCAGGAAGCATCCCGCTTGAGCAGTCGCGGCTGAATTCAGGATGCCGTGCGAGAAACGCCTCGATCTGCTGCTCGTTTTCCTCGGGTTCGATCGAGCAGGTCGAGTAGACGAGAACACCTTCCGTTTCAAGCAGTGAGGCAGCGTGGTCGAGCAGTTCCGCCTGCAGCAGCGCAAGTTCGGCTATGAGTTCCGGGCTGATTTTCCATCGCAGTTCAGCCCGTCTTGCCAGGACGCCGCTTCCGGTACAGGGTGCATCAAGCAGAATGAAGCCGGGTTTTTTTTCCGGCAGGAACGAGCGGGCGTCGGCAGCCACGGCTGCAATGATGGTGATGCCGAGCTCCCCGGCGTGTGACGTGAGCTTTTCGAGTTTTTGCGCATAGCGGTCGATGGCGATGATCTCTCCACGGTTCTGCATGAGTTCGCCGAGAAAGGTGGATTTGCCTCCCGGAGCAGCGCAGAGATCGAGTACCGTACTTTCCGGCGGCGGGCTGCAGAGCAGGCAGGCAAGTCCCTGGGTCGGGTTCTGGACGGTGAGCAGGCCATGCTTGATTGCGGTTTCAAAGAATCCGAACTCCGCAGTGAGAAAGAACATGCCGGGATTGCAGGGGATAACTGCCGGACGGTCCGGGGAAGCGCCGGGTGCGAGAAAATGTTCCGGAGTGGTTTTCAGGGTGTTGATTCTGAATCCCGTGAGCGGGGTGCGATTGTCGTAAGCAAGCATGGATGCGGTTTTCTCCTTCCCGTAGTGCTTCAGCCAGTGTTCGACAAGCCATTCCGGGTGCGATGAGGCGACGGCGAGCCCTCCGGTCTCTCCGGTTTGTTCCGGCAGGTTTTGCGGCAACACGCTTTCGGGAGAGATGTTTCTCAGCACAGCGTTGACGAGCTTCGCCATCCGCTCACCCTTGTACCTTCGCGCAAGCGAGACTGCTTCGCTGACGGCGGCCCATCCGGGGATCCGGTCGAGAAAGATCAACTGGTAGGCGCCGATCCGGAGGATGTTTTTCAGCACCGTTGCGGTTTTTTCATAGCGGTGGTGACAAAGCCTTCCGATGACGGCATCGAGCGTCAGGCGTCTGCGGAGCACGCCGTTGACAAGCTCCGTGGCCAGTGCCCGGTCATTTCTGCCGAGCGTTGATCGTTCAAGCAGCTCGTGCAGGACGGTGCCCGATTTTTTTTCTCCCTGTTCAAGGATTTGCAGGACTTTCAGCGCAAGTTCCCGTGTGGTCATAAGCTTCCTGTTGATGATTGCCTTTCGTGAAGCAATTTGTAAAATAGCGATTGCTGTTGTAGATTGTGTGCAATTATATGAAATGTTCTTTATAGCATTTAGCGCTATCATCGAGAAAGGTGGAGGGACTGGCCCTGAGAAGCCTTGGCAACCGTCATGCGCAGTGATTGGTGCCAATTCCATCCCGGAAAACATGAGCCGGGAAAGATGATGGTATGTCTGTCTTTCTGCACGTTCATACCTCTCTTTGACGATTCTCTTCAGGATTACGATTTTCCGGTTTTTCCCGTCTCAGGTAGCGACAACGTTCAACAGTCGTTTATCATGAGTCACCAGCATCCTCCATACCATTTTGAAACCCTGCAGGTCCATGCCGGGCAGCAGCCTGATCCAGTCACGAAATCCCGTGCGGTTCCGATCTATCAGACCACATCCTATACGTTCGACAGCGCGGAGCACGGTGCGGACCTGTTTGCCCTGAAGACTTTCGGAAACATCTATACCCGCCTGATGAACCCGACTACCGATGTTCTCGAGCAGCGGGTTGCCGCTCTCGAGGGCGGCAAGGGTGCGCTTGCCGTGGCAAGCGGACATTCGGCACAGTTCATCGCCCTGACTAGTCTCTGCGGGGCCGGGGACAATATCGTTTCTTCCAGTTATCTGTATGGCGGCACCTATAACCAGTTCAAGGTTGCATTCAGGCGTCTCGGCATAACCGTGAAGTTTGTGGACGGCAATGATCCCGAAGCGTTCAGAGCCGCTGTCGATGAGCGCACCAAAGCGCTCTATCTTGAGTCGATCGGCAATCCGGCCTTTCACGTTCCCGATTTCGAGGCGATTGCCTCCATAGCGAATGAACACGGCGTTCCTCTGGTGGTGGACAATACTTTCGGCTGCTGCGGCTATCTCTGCAGGCCGCTTCAGCATGGCGCCTCGATCGTTGTCGCTTCGGCCACCAAATGGATCGGTGGTCACGGCACATCCATGGGGGGCGTGATTGTGGACGGCGGAACCTTCAACTGGGGCAACGGAAAGTTTCCCATGCTGAGTGAACCTTCCGAGGGGTATCACGGTCTGAAATTCCATGAAACGTTCGGAGAGCTTGCCTTCATCATCAAGTCCCGTGTCGAGGGGTTGCGTGATTTCGGCCCTGCCATCAGCCCGTTCAATTCCTTCATGCTGCTGCAGGGACTCGAGACGCTCTCCTTACGGGTGCAGCGCCATGCCGACAACACGCTTTCGCTTGCACGCTGGCTTGCAGATCATCCTGCTGTTGCGTGGGTGAACTACCCCGGTCTCGAAGGCCATCCCACCCACCGGCTGGCGCAGCGCTATCTTTCGAACGGTTTCGGATGCGTCCTGACCTTCGGGGTCAGGGGTGGTTATGATCGGGCGGTACGGTTTATTGACAGCGTGCGTCTGGCAAGCCACCTGGCAAACGTCGGTGACGCAAAGACCCTCTTGATCCACCCTGCATCGACAACCCATCAGCAGCTTTCTCCTGCAGAACAGGAAGCTGCGGGAGTATCGCTCGACATGGTGAGGGTATCCGTGGGTATCGAGCATGTCGATGATATAAAGGCTGATTTCGAACAGGCATTTGCAACATTGAGCTGATACAGATGAGGGATTACAGAGCGTTCATTTCAGACAAAACTCACTATTTCGAGTCCGCAAAGCCTTTTGAAACCGAACTGGGAGGGATTCTCGAGGAAGTGCGGATCGCCTACAGGACATGGGGGAAGCTCAACCCGGAAAAAAACAATGTCATTCTCATCTGTCACGCCCTGACAGGATCGGCAGATGCCGATGTCTGGTGGAACGGCATGTTTGCCGAAGGCGGTGCGTTTGACGAGGAGAAGGATTATATCATCTGCAGCAATGTGCTTGGCAGCTGCTACGGAACGACAGGGTCCCTTTCGATGGATCCATCGACCGGCCGCCGGTACGGACCTGATTTTCCGCTGATCACCATCCGCGATATGGTGCATGTGCAGCGCATGTTGCTGGCCGCTCTCGGTCTCGAGCGCCTGAGGCTTGTCGTTGGTGCATCGCTGGGAGGCATGCAGGTGCTCGAGTGGGGTTTTCTTTATCCGGAGATGGTTCGGGCCATGATGCCGATGGGTATTTCCGGGCGCCACTCATCCTGGTGCATTGCCCAGAGTGAGGCCCAACGGCAGGCGATCTATGCGGACAGAGACTGGGACGAAGGGTGGTATGAGCTTGATGCTCCTCCTGCTTCCGGGCTTTCTGCCGCCAGGATGATGGCGATGTGCAGTTACCGCAGTTTCGAGAATTTCCAGTCGTGCTTCGGACGGACGGTTCAGGATGACGGGCTGTTCAGTGTCGAGAGCTATCTTCGTTACCAGGGGCACAAGCTGGTCGAGCGGTTTGACGCCAACACCTATGTAACCCTGACGAAAGCAATGGACATGC
>Ga0233420_10000187_pt1 | contig 28600 bp, 26 predicted proteins | sample Watercolumn_Mata_4_FD_183009 | JGI IMG/M metagenome (GOLD analysis project Ga0233420, IMG submission 183009) | Freshwater microbial communities from Lake Matano, South Sulawesi, Indonesia - Watercolumn_Matano_2014_102_MG | ecosystem: Environmental > Aquatic > Freshwater > Lake | place...
CCGGGAGATCGAGGCACGGCATAAACGAGAGTCCCTTCGCCGGGAAAAACTTGTCGCACAGCACGAAGAGGCTGAAAGCGTCTACCAGCATACCGGGGAAGAGGGAGAAACAGCACCTCCCGAACATGCGGAAACCGGTCAGCAGCCTGTCCGGGCGGACAGAAAACCCGGCCGGAACGACCTGTGCCCCTGCGGCAGCGGAAAAAAATACAAAAACTGCCACGGCCAGCAGCCGTGACGCCATAAGTAACGTCCATCGGTACCCTATGAAACAAACCGAACCCGAAGTCTCCCTTCAGCTTGCCCTTGAACATGGCCTGAATGCGGAAGAGTACGAGAAAATCCTCGGCATCCTCCAGAGAACGCCAACCATGACCGAACTCGGCATTTTTTCGGTCATGTGGTCGGAGCACTGCAGCTATAAAAACTCCATCGCTGTCCTGAAAACCCTGCCGCGAGAAGGCGATGCCCTGCTTACCGTGGCTGGAGAGGAAAATGCCGGCCTTGTCGATATCGGAGACAACCTGGCTGTAGCCTTCAAGATTGAATCGCACAATCATCCCTCGGCCGTGGAACCCTATCAGGGTGCGGCAACCGGCGTGGGCGGCATTCACCGCGACATTTTCACCATGGGCGCAAGACCGGTCGCATCGCTGAATTCACTGCGTTTCGGTTCTCCCAAGGACCCGAGGGTACGGTATCTGGTGGACGGGGTTGTCCGCGGCATCGGCGATTACGGAAACTCTTTCGGTGTGCCGACTGTCGGCGGAGAAATCTACTTTGAAGAGTGCTACACCGGCAACCCGCTGGTCAACGCCATGTCGGTCGGTATCGTCGAACACAACAGGACGGTAAGCGCAACAGCAAAAGGCGAAGGCAATCCGGTGCTGATCGTTGGCTCCTCGACCGGTCGTGACGGCATTCACGGCGCAACGTTTGCCTCTGAGGACCTCAGCGAGGCTTCCGAAGACAAGCGTCCGAGCGTTCAGGTCGGCGACCCGTTTGCAGAAAAGCTGCTCCTGGAAGCCACGCTCGAAGCAATCGCGACCGGGTATGTGGTTGGCCTGCAGGATATGGGTGCGGCCGGACTGACGAGTTCGACTTCTGAAATGAGCGCAAGAGGCATCGAAAAAACCGGATCAGGCGGCATAGATATCAACCTTGATCTCGTCCCGGTTCGTGAAGCCGGCATGAGCGCCTACGAGATCATGCTGTCGGAATCCCAGGAACGCATGCTGGTGGTGGCGGAAAAAGGGTTCGAGGAACGCATTATCGAGGTATACCGGAAATGGGATGTCCAGGCGGTCGTGATCGGCAGGGTCACCGCAGACAACCAGCTCCGGGTAAGACAGCACGGTCATGTCGTCGCCGAAATACCTGCCGTATCACTTGTGCTCGGTGGAGGCGCTCCGGTTTACATCCGTGAAGCTGCAGAAAAGAAACCCGACACGCCGGCAGCGCACCTGGTGGCCGACGAGCGGCTCGACCTCCGCAACCTGAGTCTGGCACTGCTTTCCCGGCCGAGCATCGCAAGCAAGCGCTGGGTGTACCTGCAGTATGATTCCATGGTCCAGACCAATACCGTCACCCCTGCCGGAACCTCGGATGCAGCGGTCATCCGGATCAGGGGATCGAACAAGGGGCTGGCCATGAAAACCGACTGCAACGCCCGTTACGTGTTCCTGAATCCCCTGAAAGGCGGAAAAATCGCCGTTGCTGAATGTGCCCGCAACATCGCCTGCTCCGGTGCGCGTCCCCTTGCCATCACCAACTGCCTGAATTTCGGCAATCCCTACAAGCCTGAAGTGTATTTCCAGTTCAAGACATCCGTATCAGGCATGGGTGAAGCCTGCCGGGCCTTTAACACTCCGGTAACGGGAGGAAACGTGAGTTTCTACAATGAAACATTCATCGGCGGGGAACGCACGGCTATCTACCCCACCCCGACCATAGGCATGATCGGACTGCTCGACGATATCGGCGACCTTGTCGGCTCAACTTTCCGGAATCCCGGCGATGCGATCCTGCTTTTCGGCGATCCCGACCTCTCGCTCGACGGATCGGAGTTCCTGGTCATGCAGTACGGAACCCCCGGCCAGGATGCTCCGGAAATCGATCTGGAACATGAGCGCAATCTGCAGGAACTGCTTGTTTCACTCGCATCGAAACACCTGCTGAACTCTGCCCACGACATTGCAGATGGCGGTCTCCTGACCTCGCTGGCTGAAAAAGCAGTCATGGACGAAAAAAACCATCTCGGGTTCGACGTCGATCTTGAAGATGCCAACCCGAATGCCTTCAGCATGCAGCAGCTGCTTTTTTCCGAAGCCCAGGGACGTGTGCTGGCCAGTATCGCTCCGGAATCGGCAAAAGCCGTCATACAGGAAGCCATGCGGTTCAACGTACCGGTACGGGTTATCGGCAAGGTGGTCGAAGAGCGTGCCGCCATTGCCATAAACGGAAGGAGTGCCGTTTCCTTTACCACCGGGGAACTTGCCCGGGCTTACTATCACGCCCTTGAGGAGGCTCTGCATCTCGACGAGTTGTAATCGTCCGGGCTGGCTGCTTCACGAACACGGCTAGCGGACTGACCGGTACGGTGCGGGCGGAAATGCGCAGCGCTTTTTCGACAGGGAATTTTCCTGCAAATGGAGGGAAAATCATGCAACCAGTAGTAACCGCGGCCCAGATGGCCGCTGCCGACAAGGCAGCCATCGAACAGCTCGGCATCGGCAACGTCCGGCTCATGGAGCTTGCCGGCATGCGCACGGCCGATGTGGTCAGGGAGCTTGCCGGAAACGGGAAGCTGGCAGCATGCCTGTTCCTCGTCGTGTGCGGCAAGGGCAACAACGGCGGAGACGGATTCGTGCTTGCCCGGCATCTGCTCAACGCAGGAGCAGCGGCCGATCTCGTCCTGCTTCACCCCCGTTCGGCGCTTTCAGAAGTGAACCTTGAAGGGCTTCGCACGCTTGATGCGTATGCCAGGGATACCGGACGTCTTCGTCTGTTCGGCAGCGTCCCTGAAGCGCTTCCGTTCGTCATGGAAACCGGCTATCATGCGATCATCGATGCCGTGCTCGGCACCGGCCTCAGGATCAGCACGCCCCGGCAACCGCTTCCGCCGCCTCTCGGAGAAGGCATCGAACTGCTCGCGAGCGTCCGGAAACGGTGCGGAGCTCCACTGGTGGCCATTGATGTGCCATCAGGTCTCGATGCCTCGTCAGGCATGGCAGCCGAACCGGCGGTCACGGCTGACCTGACCGTCACCATGGCTTTTCTGAAAACCGGATTTTTCTTTAACGAAGGCCCCGCGCTGACCGGAGACATCCGCACTGCGGAAATCTCGGTTCCCGGGTTTCTGCTCCCTGATGAAACCTGCAGGCTTGCCGACCGGGCCTATGCCGCCGAACAGTTCGTGCTGCGAAATCCCTCGGGAGCGAAACACCTCAGCGGCAAGGTGCTCGTCATCGCCGGATCGCATTCCCGGCACTCCTCGATGCTCGGAGCCGCCCTGCTTTCGGTGAAAGCCGCCATCAAAACCGGCGCCGGATATGTCTGTGCGGCCATTCCGGAATCAGGCGCCGCCGCCCTCCATGCGTTCGCTCCCGAAGCCGTGGTCATTGGCCAGAATATCGACGCCATACGGGAAAAAGCAGAGTGGGCCGATGCCGTGCTCATGGGATGCGGGCTTGGGCGTGACCCCGTCAATGTGGCATTTATCCGGGATCTGCTCCGGGAGCCTGCCATTACCGGAAAAAAACTTGTGCTTGACGCCGATGCGCTGTACGCAATTTCCGGAAAGGCTATCCTGCAGGAAGAAACTGACCTGAGCGAGACACTGCTGACACCGCATTTCGGAGAATTCAGCCGCCTGTCAGGCATCCCCGCAGCTGCTGTCGGCGCCGATCCGCTCACCATTGCATCGGATTTTGCAGGGCGTCACCGGGTCAATCTGCTGCTCAAGGGGCATCCGACCATTCTTGCCGGTGCCGACGGGTCCCTGATGATCAACGATACCGGCACCGAGGCGCTCTCCACCGCCGGATCGGGAGACGTGCTTGCCGGTATGGTCGTCGCACTGGCAGCAAAAGGGGCTCCGGTATTCGATGCCGGAGCAGCTGCAGCCTGGTTTCACGGCAGGGCCGGGGACCTGGCTGACGAGGTATCGAGCTTGGTATCCGCGGACGGCATCCTCAATGCCATACCGTCCGCAGTCCATGAAATTTTCGAGAGAGGGGAATAAGGGCTGCTGTCACGGACAGGTCTCGCTGTTTTTCAGGAACTTCCTGATATTGCGTGCGGCCTGGCGTATCCGCTCCTCGTTTTCGATCATGGCGATGCGGACATACTCGTCCCCGTACGCACCGAAACCGATACCGGGGCTGACAGCGACCTTTCCTTCCGTAAGCAGCTTCTTGCTGAATTCAAGGCTCCCCATTGCCCTGTGCGCTTCGGGAATGCGCGCCCATACGAACATGCTCGCCCGTGGTGGCAGAATAGGCCAGCCGGCATTTTCGAAACTGCGGATCAAGACATCCCGACGACGACGGTAGACATCGCAGATCTCCTGCACACAGCTCTGGTCGTCGGTAAGCGCGATGGTCGAAGCGACCTGTATGGGCGTGAACGTGCCGTAATCGAGCCAGCTCTTGATTTTTTCAAGTGCGCCGATAAGCTTGGCGTTACCCACCATGAATCCGACGCGCCAGCCCGCCATGTTATAGGTTTTCGAAAGCTTGTAACTCTCGACGGCGACATCTTTTGCTCCGGGAACCTGAAGAATCGACGGGGTGACATAGCCGTCGAAGGTTATCTCTGCATAAGCGATATCACTGATGATGTAAAAGCGCTCTTTCCTGGCAAGCTCCACCAGGCGCTCGTAAAACGGCAACTCCACGGTCGCCGTGGTGGGGTTGTTGGGAAAATTCACCACCAGGTATTTCGGCTTCGGAGAGGACTCCTTCAGGGCGGTTTCGATATGGCTGAAGAATGCCTCCTCGTCGAGGCGGTAATCCTCATGCATATCGAGCTTCATGCGGTGAACGTTGCCGCCCGCGAGAATGAAGGCCTGGGAATGGATTGGATAGCAGGGATCGGGCACCATGGCAAGATCACCGGGATTGGTGATAGCCTGCACCAGATGAGCGTACCCCTCCTTGGAGCCCATGGTCACGACCACTTCGCGGTCGAGATCGAGATCGACGTTGTACTTGTTGCGATACCATCCCCCCACGGCTCTACGAAGCTTGTAGATGCCTTTCGAGACGGAATATCCGTGGGTTCTCGGCTTGTTGATGCTTTCAACAAGCTTGTCGACGATATGCTGGGGCGTCGGGCCGTCCGGATTGCCCATCGAAAAATCGATAACATCCTCCCCTGCCCGCCGCTCAGCCATTTTCAGCTCGTTGACCGCTGCGAAAACATACTTTGGAAGCCTCTTTATCTTCTCAAACTGGATTTCATCAAACATAGTCGGATTCGGAATGTATTGCAGCCGTCGCCTGACAGTCGGCTAAGCGCGTATCATACGGAAAAAGAGGCTCATATCAATGCCGATCCCTTATTTTTCAAGCTGCGAGGTGCAGGCCGGGCAGCGGGTGGCTTTCACGGGCACGGAGCTGCAGCAGTACGGACACTCCTTGCCAGACGCCGCAGCCTCCGGTTCCGGTTTCGAGCGAATGGCCGTGAGGGACTTGATGAGCATGAACACCGCAAACGCCATGATCAGGAAACTGATGATGGCATTGGCAAAAACCCCGTAGTTCATGGTAACCGCACCGGCGGCCCTGGCAGCGGCAAGAGATGCATACGGCCCTGAAACCGACCCCTGCTTGAGAACGAGATAGAAATTGGAGAAATCCACTCCCCCTATGAGAAGCCCCAGGGGAGGCATCAACACTTCGGATACCAGGGTGTTGACGACGGCGCCGAAAGCGCCACCCACAATGATGCCGACCGCCATATCGGCGACATTGCCCCGTAAAACAAAGGATTTGAATTCGTTAACCATGGCAATAATGATCGTTGGTTGTTGACCGGGAAACAGCGATACCTGACGGCTTGTCGCATTTCTTTCCAATATAGTACAAGAAAGACACGGCTGCAACGGCCGTGCGTGGCAAAAAAAGCTTTCGAACAGCCTGGATGCTGACACAGTGATTGGACTTTGCATTTTTTTTCCGTACAATGTTACGTTTGTGTCGTTTTGAATTTCCGCTCCTCAACATGCTAATCCGTAACCCGGTGTCAAAACACAACCTCTCCTCGAATGAAGCCTACAAACAGCAGATAGAGCAGTCAACGGGAAATGACTACAACTGCTGTTACCAGTGCGGCAAATGCACCGCGGGGTGTCCGGCAGGAAGATTCATGGATAATCCTCCCACAAGGATCATGCGCCTTGTTCAGGCTGGATTTATCGAAGAAGCCATGCGGAGCGATGCCCTCTGGTACTGCGTCGGCTGCCAGACCTGTACGGCAAGATGTCCCCAGAACATGGAGATCGCCGCAACCATGGATGCATTGCGGGAACTTGCCCTGAAAACAGGACTGGTATCCGGAGACCGGTCGAAAAAACTTGTTACCGCTTTTCATACCTCGTTTCTCAACAATATCCGCAAGCACGGACGTCTCCAGGAACTTTCGCTGGTCAACAGCTACAAGCTGAGAACCCGGACCTTCCTGCAGGACGCATCCTCAGGCATCAAGATGATCCGGGCGGGCAAGATCAACCCCGTCGCCTCGATCAGCGGCAAGGAGGGCGTGAAGGCAAGGGACCAGATCGAAAAGCTCTTCGTCCTGGCTGAAAAAGAGACCGGCCACCACGAAGCGCCGTTGCGGAAACCGAAAAAGAACAGTTTTGCCCCGAAGCGGCCTCCGGCAATCAGGCCGGCCATGACGATCGGCTACTATCCCGGATGCTCGCTCAGCGGTACGGCAAAAGAGTATGACATTTCCATCAGGAAAATGTGTAAACTGCTCGATATTGAACTCAGGGAAATTCCTGACTGGAACTGTTGTGGGGCGACGTCAGCCCATGCAACCAGTCACCGGCTTGCGCTTCTGTTGCCCGCCAGGAACCAGGCGCTTGCCGACGCAGCCGGCATGGATTACGTTCTGGCTCCCTGCGCAGCGTGCCAGAACCGCCAGGTAACCACCCGTAAAGCCATTCTTGACTCCGGAGAACTGCGTGCGGAGGTAAAAAGCGCAACCGGAATCGAACCGACAGGAAAAGCGGAGTTCATCGGTGTCACCCAGCTGCTTGAAGGCTACGGCGAAGAGGAGCTTGCCAAGCGCGTCAAGCGGCCGCTCAAGGAGCTGAGTCTGGCCTGTTACTACGGCTGCCTGCTGGTGCGCCCGATGGATGCCATGAGTTTCGACGATCCGGAAAAACCGCTCAAGATGGATAACACCATCACGGTTCTGGGCGGGAAACCGGTCGACTGGTCCTTCAAGATCGAATGCTGCGGAGCAGGGCTCACCCTTGCCCAGCAGGAGATGGTTGAAGATCTGACATACAGCATCGCCCGAAATGCGTCAGCAAACGGGGCAAAAGCATTTGTTGTCGCCTGTCCGCTCTGTCATGCAAATCTCGACATGCGGCAGGAGGGAATGCGGAAACGGTATGACGACATCGCACCAATGCCGGTCTACTACATTTCCGAGCTTGTCGCCATTGCATGCGGCGCCGATCCGGCAGAAGTTGCTGTCGGGAAACATTTCGTTCCCGCACTTGAACTTCTCAGCAACCTGTAACCGGAGGATCCCATACAGCATCACTCTGTCGTAACGGAACGGCATGCATGTTCCGTCCGGGAAAGGCACATTTGACAGGACTCCCTGCCTGTAGAGACCAGTGTCATCGTGACGGAATAACGCTCCGGTGCCACGTTCTTTCTCTGCTCCGACTGACGGAAAGGATTTTTCACCGGAAACCGTGCAGGACCGAAACCGGAAACCGGAAAAAACCGTTGAGAGTCTTCAAGAGTGATCATTATGCCTCGTTGCGAACAACAAGAAGTGCAATCATAAGGCACTGCATTCCATAACATTCATGTACGTATGGCAAAAATAGGAGTTTTCGTCTGTCACTGCGGTGAAAATATTGCCTCGAATGTCGATACCGGCAATCTTGTCAGGAGCCTGTCCGAACATCCCGGCGTGGAGATATGCAGTGAATACAAGTATTTCTGTTCCGATCCGGGACAGGAAACCGTCAAACGCGCAATCAGGGAACACAACCTGACTGGTGTCGTGGTGGCTGCCTGTTCGCCGAGAATGCACGAACAGACATTTCGCAAAGCTTGTGCGGAAGCCGGACTCAACCCGTACATGCTCGAACTGGCCAACATCCGCGAGCAGTGCTCCTGGGTGCATTCGAACAAGGAGCAGGCAACCGGCAAAGCCATCGAAATCACGCGATCGCTGGTTGAAAAGGTCAAGCGCAACAATGAGCTGAAACCGATTTCCGTGCCGGTCACCCGCCGCGCACTGGTCATCGGAGGCGGCATCGCCGGCATTCAGGCTGCACTCGATATTGCCTCGGCCGGCTGCGAAGTGGTGCTGGTCGAACGGGAGCCCTCCATCGGCGGCCATATGTCACAGCTCTCCGAAACCTTTCCCACACTGGACTGCTCGCAGTGCATCCTGACGCCTCGCATGGTGGAGGCGATCCAGCATCCGAACATCAGGGTACTGACCTACTCCGAAGTCGAAGAGCTGGAGGGATACATCGGAAACTTCCGGGTGAAGGTGCGAAAAAAAGCGCGTTACGTCGATATCGACAAATGCACCGGCTGCGGTGACTGCATCCAGAAATGCCCGCAGAAAAAGATTCCGAGCGAATTCGAGTGCGGTCTCGGCAACCGTCCGGCCATCTACACTCCGTTCGCCCAGGCAGTGCCGAACGTGCCGGTCATCGACAGGGCTCGCTGCACCTACTTCAAGAACGGCAAGTGCAAGATCTGTCAGAAAACCTGCCAGATCGAGAACTGCATCGATTTCGACATGCAGGACACCATCGAGGAGTACGAAGTGGGCGCCATCGTGGTGGCCACGGGCTTCCAGATCCAGGATACGAGTGTCTACGGCGAATACGGCTACGGCAAGTACAAGGATGTGATCGCCGGCCTGAGCTTCGAGCGGCTCGCTTCGGCCAGCGGCCCGACCGGGGGCAAGATCATGCGCCCCTCGGACGGCAAGGAACCGGAAACCATTGTCTTCATCCAGTGCGCCGGATCGCGCGACCCGTCGAAAGGCGTGAAATACTGCTCCAAGATCTGCTGCATGTATACGGCCAAGCACGCCATGCTGTACGCGCACAAGCATCATCACGGCAGCAGCCATATCTTCTATATGGATGTCCGCGCTGCCGGCAAGGGCTACGACGAGTTCACGCGCCGCGCTATCGAGGAGGACGGCGCCGGCTACATTCGGGGTCGCGTCAGCAAGGTTTATGAAGAAAACGGCAGGCTGATCGTGCGCGGCGTCGATACGCTGCTCGGCAAGCCGGTTGAGATAGCGGCCGACCTGGTGGTTCTGGCTACGGCCATGGTCCCCCAGCCTGACGCCAAGGAGTTCGCCAAACGCATCGGCATCGGCTACGATGAATACGGCTTCTACAACGAGGCGCACCTCAAACTGCGCCCCGTCGAGACTGCCACGGCAGGCATCTACCTGGCTGGAGCCTGCCAGTCGCCCAAGGATATCCCGGACTCGGTCGCCCAGGCCTCTGCTTCAGCGGCAAAGGTGATCGGCCTGTTCAGCCGTGAACAGCTCGAACGCGAGCCGGTCATCGCAATCAACAACGAAACGACCTGTTCCGGATGCTGGGGATGCGTGCTGGCCTGTCCTTACAACGCCATCGAAAAGAAGGACATTCGCGACAGGGCCGGCAATCTCCTCAGGCAGGTGGCCTTCATCAATCCCGGGCTTTGTCAGGGATGCGGCACCTGCGTGACGTTCTGTCGTTCGAACAGCATCGACCTTGCCGGATTCACCGAGAAACAGATCTTTGCCGAAGTGATGGCCCTTTGAGAGCCGCGTTGAACGCGTAACTGAAAACTGAAACCAATCAAGCGATCGAATCTGCCGATGAGCGAACCATTCGAACCGAAAATAGTTGCTTTCGTCTGTACCTACTGTACCTACGCCGGTGCGGACCTTGCAGGCACGAGCCGCCTGAAATACGCACCGAACGTCCGCATTGTGCGCCTTCCCTGCACCGGACGCATCAGTCCGATGTTCATCCTCAAGGCCCTGCAGAAAGGAGCTGACGCCGTGCTTGTCAGCGGCTGCCATCCCGGCGACTGCCATTTCACTGCAGGCAACTACCATGCCCGCCGTCGCTGGACGGTCTTCCGCGCCCTGCTCTCATTCACCGGCATTCCCGAAGAGCGTATCAGATTTTCGTGGATCAGCGCCGCCGAGGGGACCAAGTTCGCCGAACTGATCAACAGCATAACGGAAGATACCCGCAAGCTCGGCCCGTTCGCGCAGTACCAGGAACTGCAGAAAATTATTGAAACCCAGTCTTCGTATTAAGGAACCATTCATGGGAATACAGGAACAATACAGAAGTGAAGCGGCTGCGATGCTCTCGTCCGGCGAGGTGAAGCTGGTGATCGGCTTCGGCGCCGGATCGACCGCCGACCGCCGCCGTCCGGTGTTTGCCCGCACGGCTGAGGAGACGGGCAAATTCGTGCTCGATCCGGCCTGCATTGCGAACCTCACGACCTACCTGGTCAGCGGCGGTCTGCTCTCGGACGGCAAGAAGGTTGCGATCTTCCTGAAGCCCGACAGCATCAGGAGCCTGAACATCCTGATCTCGGAATCCCAGATCAGGCCCGAGCAGGTGGTGATCTTCGGTTACGCCATCGAGAACGGCGAGATCATGCCGCTGTCGGGACGTTCGATCAGCGATTTCACCGAAATCGGCGGCAGGATTCGCTCGGCGACCCCGCCGCCCGCAGTGCTGCAGGAGGCGGAACAGATTGAAGCGATGAGCCCGGCCGAACGGTTCGAGTTCTGGAAAGCGCAGTTTTCCAAGTGCATCAAGTGCTACGCCTGCCGCCAGGCCTGCCCGATGTGCTACTGCAAGCGCTGCATCGTTGACGTCAACCAGCCGCAGTGGATCAACACCTCTTCGCACACGCTCGGCAATTTCGAATGGAACATTGTCAGGGCGTTCCACCTGGCCGGAAGATGTGCTGCCTGCGGCGCCTGCGACCGGGCCTGCCCCGTGAACATTCCGCTCAGGCTCATCAACTACCGAATGGGCAAAGAGGTAAAAGAGGCCTTTAACTATTACGCCGGCGAATGCAGCGACCAGCAACCGGTGCTCGCAAGCTTCAGCCAGGACGATCCCGAGACCTTCATTCTTTAAGCATCCGGACAAGCATGACCAGAATACTTCTCAAACAGAGACTCGACGACTGCATTGCTGCCTGGCAAAAAGCCGGTTACCGTGTGCTCGGCCCGGTCAAACGGCACGACATGAGCAGCTTCGACGAGGTGCAGAAAGCCTCAGACATGGACCTCGACCTCATCCTGACGGAGCGCACGATCAAGGACCACTTCTTCCCGCAGACCGAACCGCTGATCAGGTACAAAATCGGCAGACAGCAGATCGACAGTGAAACCATGACGCCGCCCGAGATCAAGCGGGTTTTTTTCGGGGTGCGCCCGTGCGACGCTTCGGGCCTGGCGATCGACGATCCGCTTTTCGGCTGGGACTACCGGGACGATTACTGGTTCAGGCGCCGCGAGAACTCGGTGATCGTCGCCATCGCCTGCACCCGGGCCGACGACTTCTGCATGTGCACGTCGGTGAAACTCTCGCCGGACAGCACCGAAGGCGCCGACATCATGCTCCGGCCCCTTGCCAACGGCAACGGCTGGCAGGCCGAAGCCTTGAGCGCAGGCGGCGCAGCACTGCTCGACACCGTCTCGCCGATGCTGCAGGAGGATTCCTCAGAAGCCGCTCCGGTACCCGTAGTTGCCGCAAAGTTCGATGTCGAGAAGGTGATGGCGTGGCTTGCCGACAAGGATAACTTCGAAAGCCAGTTCTGGAAGGAGATCTCCCTGCGCTGCATCGGCTGCGGAAGCTGCACCTTCCTCTGCCCGACCTGCCACTGCTTCGACATCCAGGACGAGGGCGACACTTACAGCGGCATCAGGCGCAAGAACTGGGACAGCTGCTCGTTTGCGCTCTTCACCATGCACACATCCGGCCACAACCCGAGAAACGTGCAATCCACCCGGTGGCGTCAGCGCATCATGCACAAGTTCAACTACTACCGCGGCAAGTTCGGCGTCAACAGTTGCAGCGGCTGCGGCCGGTGCACCCGCCAGTGCCCGGTTGACATGGGTATTACCGAAACTCTGCAAGCGATTTCAAATTTACCGAGGTGACACAAGACCGATACCACACCAGCGACATGATCTACAGCCCATTCCCGATGCGGGTTGTATCGAAGCGTGAAGAAGCTCCCGGCGTCAATACGCTCAAACTCGAATTCGTCCGTGAGGAAGATCACGAGTTCTTCAAGGCACATTACCGGACAGGCATGTTCGGCCTGTACGGCATTTTCGGCGAAGGCGAAAGCACCTTCTGCGTAGCCAGCCCCGAAACACGGAAGGATGCTATCGAATGCACCTTCCGGCATTCGGGCCGCGTCACTTCTACCCTGGCCAATACCGATGCAGGCGATATCGTCACCTTCAGGGGACCATACGGGAACCGCTTCCCGATCGAGCAGTTCGAAGGGAGGAACCTGCTCTTCATCGCCGGCGGCATCGCCCTTCCCCCGACTCGCAGTGTGATCTGGTCGTGTCTCGACCAGAGGGAGAAGTACCGGGACGTCACCATCGTCTATGGCGCACGAACCGTGGCAGACCTCGTTTACAAGCACGAACTGGAGGAGTGGAAAAGGCGCGACGACGTCCGGCTGGTGCTCACGGTCGATCCCGGGGGCGAAACCCCGGACTGGCAGGATCACGTCGGCTTCGTGCCCACCGTGCTGGAGCAGGCAGCCCCGTCGCCCGAGAATACCATCGCCGTGCTGTGCGGACCGCCCATCATGATCAAGTTCACCCTGATCTCGCTCCAGAAACTGGGTTTCGAGCAGGAAAACGTGTACACAACGCTTGAAAACCGCATGAAATGCGGTGTCGGCAAATGCGGACGCTGCAATGTCGGTTCCGTCTACATCTGCAAGGAGGGGCCGGTCTTCACTGCCGCGGAGGTATCGGGAATGCCTGAAGGCGACCTCTAGAAAATGCCATGCTGCTCTCCCCCTCACGAAGAACAGGACGGGACTGATTCCCCTAAAAACGGATATGCAGTCCCCCCTCTTCTGCTCCCTTTTCAAGATACTCTATCGAACGCAGGCTCATCATCTCAACCGGACAGTTCCTGTACTGCTCCCCTGTCGGCTCGGATCTCCCCCTGATCCGGTAGAATGCGCCCGGCACAAGCCTTACCGTGCCGAGTTCCCTGGGAACCGGGATCGAGATGCCTTCACGGGAAGCGGAAAAATTCACGAAACGTGTCTCGGGAAGAAACACCAGCTCATAGGCTGTCCCCTCATGAATAATGAAATTACGGTTATCAACCTCGAGTCCCCTTTCCAGCGAGAATCCCCGGAACGAAACCTCCATGGCAAGCCGTCCCTCGATGGACTTGCCGAAAAACCGTTCACATCCTTCAAGCTGGAAGAGAAGAAGAAAACAGAGCGGCAGCGCGAAAATACGCTTCAGCATGGGCAGGGAACGGAAAATGACAGCATAAAAAAACATACGGTATCGACCTTTATCTTCTTTTGACTGCAGCAGCCATGGCGCTATCGCAGCGCTAGACGGAAAAACCTTCCGGGCTGGTGAAAATCGGTTTTTTCCGCATCCGGATGCCACCATGGAAAAAGACCGAAACATTCGTTCCCGAGACTTGCCGCACATTGCAGCGAAAGAACGCCATGCTCGATGAGGGGCCTGAGCAGACCAAAGGAAAACGTCATGCCGAATCCCCCCTCACGGCAAAGAAAACGCTGAACGCTCTCTTCCCAGAGGGCAGCGGAAAGCGCTCCGGAAACCGGATCACGCATCCTCGGACCGGAGAACCGCAAGGCTACCCAGTCCCCCGAAGGCCGCATCTCGAATTCAAGATATCCGGCCCCCGCTCCACCGCTGCCGATGAACAGTTCCGATACCGGATGATTCCAGAGTCCGTCGGTAAAGTCACCAGGGATTCCCCCCGGCTGCTTCTGCACCACCCGCGAACCGGCAAGCGCTCCCGACCGGGCCAAGGTAGTCCATTGCAGAAAAGGATACCCCGGATTTTCAGCAGCATCGGCGAGCGGAAGGAGCTGCTCGACATGAACCCCGATATCCGGTGGAAAAACAAGATCTTTTCCGGAATACCCGGTCAGATAGCCCTGAAGCAGCGTCCGGGGAAAGCCGTTTGCGGCACCGCGTTCATGAACATGCTCGCCGGGGCTCCACAGCAGACCGGCCCATCCCCGGCATTCCGGAGAAATGGCAGGCACGTACGGCACGCCACATGCATCGAGCACGTCGCCCGGAAACAGGCCCGTGCACTCGACTTCCAGATCCAGATCAACACCGGCTTTTTCTCTTGCCGCCCTTCGCATCCTTGCTGCAAGGGCAAGAACATCTCCGGAAGAGGCCCTGCCGGTATTGAAGATAAAATTCGCATGGTGCTCGCTGACCTTCGCATCCCCTTCCCGACACCCCTTGAAACCGAGTTCCTCGAAAATCATTCCGCTCGAACGACCGGCATCATAGTTGTTTTTGAAGGTCGAACCACAACTCGGGAAATCGAAATGATGACGGTCATGCCGCTCCTTTTCATGGCAATCCATTGCTTTCCGGATCTCCGGAGAAGGTTTCGAGCAGCAGAACCGCAGCACGGCAGCCAAAACGATCTCGCGGCTTTCCATCAGCGACGTCTGCTTGTAGCCGAGAAAGACATCGTCGCCGGGAACCCAGCGAATCCGTCCGCCGAGATCCATAACCGCCACTGAAGCCGTTACCGCAGCTACTTCACCGCCGAAACAGCGGGCATTCATCCTGATTGTGCTGCCGATACATCCCGGAAGCAAGTGCAGCCACTCTCCTCCACTTCTTCCTTTTTCCAGCAATTCTGCAGCGATAGCGGTATTTTCAACCCCTGCTTCACAGAACAGCTCGTCAGGTGAAAGCCAGAACATGCGGTTCATCCGTTCCATGGAAATCACCACACCGGGAAAGGGTTCATCGGAAAAAAGCATGTTGCTTCCGCTCCCCATGACCACAAGCGGCAGACGGTGCTCACGGTTCCAGAGAAGCAGATCACCGATATGGCGTACCGTATCGGGCAGGGCAAAAAACCTCGTTCTGCCGCCGATCCGGTAATAGCTTTTTTCCGCGAGGATCACCTCCCTCTCAAACGGGCAGGGAAGAGATAAATCCGGCATCTGGGCCTGGGCTTGCATGCAGTCTCCTGGTGTTTTATGACCGTAACATAACGATCCCGGCCATGTTTCCCAACCACTGCGGCATTTGTGTGTCATGAGTTATTCAGTATTCACCGAAGAAAGAGGTAAATTTCATTCCGGGGAAAACAGGAGAGCCATCATCTGCCTTGCAAACCAAATTTTCAGGCCATGGCAAAAAAAGCCTTATGCGTCGGCATCAACCGATTCAGGAACTACCCTTCCGCGGCACTGAACGGCTGCGTCAACGATGCGAACGCCATGAAAACGCTCCTTGCGGGGCGGTTCGGGTTCAGTCCCGCAAACATCACCACCCTGACCGATTCGAAAGCCACCAAAGCCGCAATCATGAGAGAACTCCGGAAAATGGCTGAAGGAGCGGCCGCCGGCAACGACGATCACCTTGTTTTCAGCTTTTCCAGCCATGGAACCCAAGTGCCCGATACGGGAGGCGATGAACCGGACAAGTACGACGAGGCGTTCTGTCCCTACGATCTCGCACAGGAGGGAGACCGCTGGCACCCGCTTCACATCATCACCGACGATGAGCTCAACAGCATCTTTGCCTCGCTTCCGGACAGCGTAACCCTTGAAGTGTACCTTGATACCTGCCACAGCGGAACAGGCATCCGGGCTATCGATCTCCTGTTCGACCGCAAACCCCGCTATCTCCCGCCGCCTTCACTTCGTGCCTTTCTGGAGACAGCCGCCCTCGCACCCCGAACCCTTGCACACAGGCTGGATGCTGAAAAGAAAACCCGGCATGTGCTCTGGGCAGGATGCCGCGCCAACCAGACCAGCGCCGATGCCCTGATCGAGGGCACCTGGCACGGAGCCTTCACCTATTTCCTGTGCCGGGAAATAGGCGCCAGCACAAGCCTTCCGGCAAGGGGGGAACTGCTGAAAAGAATCAGGAATGGGCTCAAGGCCGGCAAGTACACGCAGGTTCCCCAGCTGGAATGCGATAACGAGAAAAAAAAACACCCTGTCGGTTCCTGAACCCTTCCCTGCCGATCTGGTGTGCGAGGTGCTTTTTTCCGGAAAATTCTCTATCTTGGTGACATTTTCCGAGAAACCGGAAACCGGCCTCTCCCTGTTTTTTTAACCTTTGCACGAAACATCCATGCCAGAAAACAACCAGCACAGAGTGAGTTTTGCTCTCGTCAAGATCATGACCGAACGGATCGATCTCACCCCGGAAAACATCGACGAGAACAAGCCGGTAAAGATCAATGCAGGCCTCAATTTCGGAATAGACAACAATCAGAAGCTCATCCAGGTGCTCTTCAAGAACGTCTTCGAACATGAAGACGCATCGTTCATAACCATTGAAACCGGCTGCATCTTCGCGATCGATCCCGAATCGTGGAACATGTTTACCGACACGGAACAGAAGCTGTTCATCATTCCGAAAAACTTCGCAGGACATCTTGCCACCCTTACCGCAAGCACGGCAAGGGGCATACTGCACCATGCAACGGAAAACACGCCGATGAACCGCTTCTTCATTCCCGCAAACAATGTCGAGGAGATGATCAAGGAGCATGTTGCCCTGCCGCTGAATCCTGAAGGAAGTAAAAAGTAGACGGGAGTCAGGAGCCCGGAGCCAGAAGTCAGGAGACGGGAGCCGGAGTCAGGAGACAGAAAAGCGGCCTGGTGTCGCGGCATCAGGCCAGCGAAAAAGCCCCGGAATTTCCGGGGCTTTTTTTATGTCCCGCGCGTACGACTCGTCCGGCTTCCCTCTTGCACCAAAAAAAAGCCGCTTCCTTCAGGATGCGGCTTTTGCTGGTGGTGGGGACAGGACTTGAACCTGCAACCTTCGGGTTATGAGCCCGACGAGCTACCAATTGCTCCACCCCACGATGTTAGTACTTTTAATGTACGGATAAAATCGGTTTCTCCAAATATATTTTTCAATTATTGTATCTGACTTCCATGTATCGCTTCCATCGACGGCTCAAGGACAAACAGCCGGCCGTCAGCGCCTTCGACGGCAAGAATCATTCCCTGCGAAACCTCTCCGCGGAGGGTGCGTTCCGCAAGATTGGCGACCAGCACCACCCGTCTGCCGTTCAGCTCTTCCGGCGAGTAATGCTCTGCGATGCCGGCAAGCACCTGCCGCGTCTCCGAACCGACCTTGAGCTGCAGCTTCAGGAGTTTCGAGGCTTTTTTCACTTTTTCGGCCGACAGCACCATGGCGACGCGAAGATCGACCTTCTGGAAATCATCGAAGCTGATTTCAGGCTTGAAGACCGTGCGCTCTCCGCTTTCCCGCTGTTCGACAGCGGCAAGCAGCTGTTCGATTTTTTTCAGCTCCGGCTCGATATCGGCATCGACGATCTTGGTGAAGAGAATTTCGGACTGGACTCCAAGACGGTGGCCTTGCTGCAGCTGCGGCAGGAGAAGGTGTTGCAGGAGTGACTGTCCCGGCCTGAAAAGTTCTTCAACCGGGTGTGCGAAACCGAGCATGGCGTATATCCTCCCCGCCGTTTCCGGAAGCACCGGATAGAGGGCGAGAGCCAGGGCATGGCAGAGGTTCAGTGAAAGCGCCATGGTTCTTGCTGCAGCTTCCCGATCATGCTTCACCGCTTTCCACGGCTCGGCTTCCGTCAGAAAACGGTTAGCAGCCCTGGCGATCTCCATGCCAAGAGATGCGGCTTCCCTGAAATGGAACTGCTCGAAAGCCTGATCGAGTTTTTCAACCATGTCATGCCAGTCGATGCCGAGGCTGTTCCATTCTTCCAGGGTACAGGCATGCGGCACAACCCCCTCAAAACGCGAGCTGGTGAAATCCACCGACCGCTTGATGAAATTGCCGAGCGTATCGGCAAGCTCGCCGTTGGTCCGGTTCTGGAAATCCGTCCAGCTGAAATCGGTATCCTTGTTCTCCGGATAGTTCATGGCAATGCTGTAGCGCAGGGTATCGGCAGGAAATTTTTCGAGGAACTCGCCGAGATAGACCGCGTAGTTTCGCGACTTGGAAAATTTCCGCCCCTCGAAGTTCATGAACTCCGATGCAGGCACGTTGTCGGCCAGATTGTAGATGCCGGAATTACGCTGCTCGTTCCATGCCATGAGAATGGCGGGAAACATGAGCGTATGGAACACCACGTTGTCCTTGCCGATGAAATGCACGATCCTCGACTGCGGGTCCTGCCAGTAACGCCTCCAGAGATCGCCGTCTCCCTTCTCCGCACCCCACTGGCGGGTAAAGGAGATGTAGCCGAGCACCGCATCGAACCAGACATAGAGCACCTTTCCGCTTGCTTCAGGTTCATCGAGCGGCACCTCGATACCCCAGCCGAGATCACGGGTGATGGCCCGGTCGTTCAGCCCCTGGTTCAGCCAGGTTCGCGTGTAGTTCACCACGTTCGGTCGCCACTCCGCCTCATGGGCGGTAACGTAGGCTTCAAGGCCGGGCTGGAATCTGCCGAGCGGAAAATACCAGTGCATGGTTTCACGCAACTCGGGAGTTGCACGCGAAAGCTTGCTTTTCGGGTTCAGGAGCTCGGTTGGACTCAGGTGGGTGCCGCACTGCTCGCACTGGTCCCCGTTCGCCTCGGGATTGCCGCATATCGGACAGGTTCCCGTCACATAACGGTCCGAGAGAAAACGGCCTGCCGAAGCATCAAAAAACTGTTTTTCGGTCTTCCTCCTGAAAATCCCCTTCTTTTCGATCTCAAGAAAGAACTCGCTGGCGGTTTCATGATGCACTGGCGAGGAGGTGCGTCCGTAATAATCAAACGAGATACCGCATTTCCGGAACGCATCGAGGTTCATCCGATGATAGCGGTCCACGACATCCTGGGGCGATATCCCCTCCTTTTCAGCGGTAATGGTGATGGGAACGCCATGTTCATCCGAGCCGCCGATATGGATGACCTCTTCGCCCTTGAGGCGCTTGAAGCGCACATACATATCGGCCGGAAGGTAGACGCCGGCAAGATGTCCGAGGTGAACGGGACCGTTTGCGTATGGTAATGCGGTGGTGACGAGGGTTCTTTTAGCGTGATGCATCATGAAGTGAAAAAAAATACAGAAAAGGGCGCAGCAGCACCCGATGGATACCATTATTTTCTGACAAAAAGGGTATTGCATTTGTCGAAAGGAACTTTCCTCTTCTGATCGTTCCTGACATAGCGAAGCAGAACGAATTTTTTCTGCGTATCGACACTCTCGACCACCGCTTCGCCGGAAGGGGTGGAAACCCTGCTGCCGGCAGGCGGAATCGAACACGGCGCCGCCTGGCATGCTGATTGCGGACGATCGTGCTTCGAGTAGCCAAGGCAGCATTTCGGGCGGTTGCAGATGCCGGTAATATTGAATGCATGGCTGTCGCTGCTCCCGCTTTCGGGATACTGGGATTTGTCGGCGAAAGGATTGGCATGGATTTTCGGAAGCCAGCTCGAACAGCACAGGAGGCAGCCGCAAGGCCCGAAAGAGTTTGCTCGCCGGGCTTCTTCGCGAGTGGTGATCTGCACCATCTGGATCCTCGCCTTGAACTCTCCGGCAAGATCCCTGACCAGAGAACGAAAATCAACCCGGTGGGCCGACGTATAGTAGACGGAAAGCTTCTGCTGATCCATGCGAAGCTCGATATCAACCAGCTTCAACTCAAGACAGTGTTTTTTGATCTTGCCGAGACAGATCTCCCGTATCTCGTTCTTCCGCTGCCGCAGATCCCTGATGTGCTGCTTGTCCTCTTCATCGGCAAGACGAATGATGTCGAGCATATCGGCACCCGGCTTGTCAAGCCCCTTGAGCTTCAGCTTTTTTCTGGCAATCAGGCCGGTTGAATACACGATACCGTAATCGAACCCGCCATCGGTAGCGACGATGACCTGCTGACCGACCTCCAGGGCAAGCGCGGAAGGATTGTTGAAAAATTCCCGGCGGCATCCCTGCAGTTCGACTTCACAGATGCCGGGATGTTCCCCGTTATCTTCACTCTCACCGTAAATCTCGGCAATCTCGTTGTGAAGCAGTTGCGACAGCCTCAGCCTGACTTTTGCATTGTCACCGAGCAGGCAACTGCAGATAACATTACTCATAACAACAGTTGAATTAATATTCTGGGTCAACGAGCCTCAATCGCCGTTTTCCGGTTTGAAGGGAGCAGCCTTGCCAAAACCCAGAAGCTCGCGGTACCGGTCGGTTTTCCGGTTTATGGACTCGCCTCCGCGCACAACAACCTTTCCGGCATCAAGCGAGCGGTTCATGACCAGGTTCTTCAGACCATCCAGATGCCGTTCCGTTGTCTCCTGCATGAGGGCGGTCAGTTCCCGGGCAGAAGGACACTCCCCCGTCCTGACAAGCTGCGGAGACCTGAAAGAAAGCAGAAATTCCGGCTTCTGTTCTTCAAGATATTCAATCCTGCTGACAACTGAAACAAGGTAAATGGCACTCGTTCTCTGAAGAACGCGGGAGACAATCCCCGCAGTTCCTTTGTAGAAAAAAAGCGGGCGCTGGTCGACATGCTGGATGCGGCCCTGGGGAAAAATCCAGAGGGCGTTCTGGCGTTTCGAGGAAGCACAGAGAAGTTCCGCGGCATAATCGAGCGTGCGCAAGGCGCTTCTCGGATTCGCACGGTCCAGGGAAAACGCTCCGAGACGCGAAAAGAAACGGTACCGGCTCAGCTGGGCGTACTCGATGATGATATGCAGATTCTGGCAAAAGAACTCCTCCGTACAGAGCTGCGACCAGAAACCGTCCCACCAGTAGGCATGGTTGCCATAGAAAACAACCGGGATGCCGGTATCCATTTCCTGCACCCCGGGGTCCATAAAAACACGCACCGTATTGAAATATCGACGGAACTGCCGGCGGGAATACCACGCGAACCAGAAGGTATAGAGCCTGCTGCGGCGAACTTTCAGCATCCGCGACCCTTACCGGAAGGCGTTTCTGATACGGTTTACCGCCTCTTCAAGCGATGCGATCGATGCTGCATAGGAAAGACGCAGGTTCTCGGGAGCGCCGAAGGCATCTCCGGGCACCGTCGCCACATAATGATCCCTGAGCAGGTATTCAGCCACATCCGCGGAGTCGTTCATCACCATGCCGTTGAAGGTCTTGCCGAGCACGCCGCGGATTGAAGGAAAAATGTAGAACGCCCCCTCGGGCAGGGCTGTCCGGAAACCGGGAATGCTGTTGAGCGCCCCGTACATGTAGTCGCACCGCTTTTCGAATTCCTGGCGCCGCTGCTCGACAATCGCCTGATCGCCGGTGAGCGCCGCAACGGCAGCTTTCTGGGCAATGGCGTTGGGATTCGATGTGGTCTGCGACTGGATCTTGTCACAGGCGTCAATCAGCCATTTCGGTCCGGCAAGATAGCCGATTCTCCAGCCGGTCATGGCGTAGGTTTTCGAAACACCGTTGCTGACGATCACCCACTCCTTCATCTCCGGAATGCGGGCCGGAGAGAACGGACGGACGCCGCCGTAGACGATCATGTCGTACATTTCATCCGAAACAACGAAGATGTTCCGCCCCTCGATAACCTTCATAAGCGCGCGAACCTCGGGTTCCGTGTACACGGATCCAGTCGGGTTGGAAGGAGAATTCAGCACGAGAATTTTCGTTTTCGGCGTCATTGCCGCCTCGAGCTGGGCCGGAGTCATCTTGTAGCTGGTTTCAAGCGTGGTGTTCACGATAACCGGCTCGGCACCCGCCAGACGCACCATTTCAGGAAAGCTCACCCAGTACGGCGCCGGAACGATGACTTCGTCTCCTTCCTGACAAAGCGCAAGAAAGGTGTTGGCAAGCGTCTGCTTGCCGCCGTTGCTGACGATGATCTGGTTTTCCTGGAACTCAAGACCGTTATCCCTCCGGAATTTCTCGAGAATGGCCTTTTTCAGTTCCGGAATGCCGGAATTGGCCGTGTATCGGGTAAAACCCGCCCTGATGGCGTCGATACCGGCCTGATTGACGTTGTCCGGGGTCGGAAAATCCGGCTCGCCTGCCGAGAGGCTGACGATATCCTTGCCCTCGGCCTTCATTTTATTGGCAAGACCGGTAATGCGCATGGTCTGTGATTCCTGCATGCTGAGCACCCGACGGGTCAGGAACTGCTCACCGGGAACAGTTGAAATGGACATAAGGCTTATGAATTATTTTTTTTGGTGTTGCTGTTGTTTTCCGTGAAGCATATCGAGTACGAACGGATGCACAAATTTCCTGACGTCTCCGCCAAGCATCGCAACCTCCCTGATGATCGACGAGGCGACATAGGTGTATTTGACATTCGGCATGAGAAACACCGTGGTCACTTCGGGATAGAGGTGCCGGTTCAGGAGGGACATCTGAAACTCGTACTCGAAATCCTTGACCTGCCGCACTCCCCGCACGATCGCCCGCGCACCTTTCTGGCGGGCGTAATCGGCAAGCAGGCCGTCATGCAGCACCTCGACGCTCACCCCCCGGAAATCGCGGACAACCTCGCGGATCATCCCCTCCCGTTCATCGACGCTGAACAGCGTGTTTTTCTGGCTGTTTTCGGCAATGACAACAACCACCTCCTCAAAAATGTTCAGCGCCCGTTCAAGCACATCGAGGTGGCCGTTGGTAAAAGGATCGAAGGTGCCGGGGTAAATAGCTTTCTGTTTCATTGGCAAGCGTCTCTGTGCTGAAAAAAAGTAACCGTCGTCATACCGTAATCCTTGTGCATCAGATAATAGGGAGATTGCCGGAAGTCACGGTCTGCCTGGTGCTCCACGAGCAGGAGGCCGTCTTCCTCAAGCATGCTGCTCCCGGCAATGCTGCCGATCAGCGTATCATAGTCGGACCAGGCATAGGGCGGATCGCAGAAGACGAGACCGAAACGCTCTTCGGTGCGATCGACGAATGCCGGCACATCGGACCTGACGATACGGATCTGTCCGGACACGCCGAGCCGCCCGGCGGTATCACTGATACAGCGGATCGACTCCGGGTGACGATCGACAAAACAGACGGAACCCGCCCCCCGGCTCAGCGCCTCGAAACCCATGTTGCCGAATCCGGCAAAAAGATCGAGCACAACAAGACCTTCAAAGGCAATCCGGGCCGAAAGCGTATCGAACAGCGACTTCTTGACACGGCTGCTGCATGGGCGGATATCTCCGGAGGGCACGCTTGTTATTTTCCTGCCCCGGTATTTCCCGGCAATGATCTGCACGTAACGCCCCCGTTACGCGGGGAAATCGCCGAACGGTGTTTCTCCGAGTACGGCAAGGGCTTTTTCAGCGTCATCTTTCGAGGGAGGCTTCCCGTGCCAGTTCGAACCGTCAGCCATGGTGCCTTCAAAAAAGGGCACACCCTTGCCCATGAGGGTCGCCGCAAGAACAACCGAAGGTTTCGTGCGGTTACCGATGGCAAGAATCCCTTCAAGGGTTGCAACAAAATCCTCCATGCTGTTGCCGTCAAAATGGTAGACATCCCAGCCGAAAGCACGCCATTTGTCCGCGAAGGGCTCGATGTTCATGACCTTGTTCACCTCGCCGTCGATCTGCTGGTTGTTGTAGTCCACAATGCCGATCAGGTTGCCGAGGCCGTAATGCGCAGCGCTCATGGCGCCTTCCCATATCTGCCCTTCCTGGCATTCCCCGTCTCCCATGAGACAGAATATCCTGTTCCGGCGGCCGTCGATACGGTTTCCGAGCGCAGCGCCGACCGCTGCAGAAAGCCCCTGGCCCAGCGAACCGGAGGCAATCCTGATGCCCGGAAGTCTGGCCTCGGATGTCGGATGGCCCTGCAGATAGGAGTTCATCTTCCGGAGCGAGGCAAGCTCACCGAGCGGAAAATATCCTGAACGGGCAAGCACACTGTACCAGACCGGAGCGATGTGCCCGTTGGAAAGAAAAACCATATCCTCGTCATCATGCTCCCAGAAGCCATGGGGATTGTGGCGAAGCAGGCGGAAATACAAGGCCGTGAATATGTCGGTCATACCCAGCGAACCTCCGGTATGACCGGAACTGGCCATGGAAAGCATCCTGACAATGTCCCTGCGAACCTGCCTGGCCATGGTTTTGAGATCTTCGAATGAAGCAAGCGCAACAAGCTCGCCTTTCCTGTCAGCCGGATACCGTGCTAAATCTTTTGCCATTGTTTTCAGAACAACATTCTTGGAGAATTAATGAACCAGAACCCAAAGTTAACCGGAGCGGCCTATAAATAACAAAAAAAACTCACTCATGCCCCTGTTTTCTTTCACGCAGAAACCGCCAAAGCGAGAAAAAGAGAAAGCCGAGAAAAAGCAGGGAAACCGGGACACTGTACATGGCCGCATACCGGCCGATATCCTGCCAGTTTCTGCCAAGCAGCAGGCCGCCATACAGCAGCAGGACATTCCAGCATGTCGCGCTGGCGACAACCGCAACGAGGACCAGCGGAATTTTCAGGTGCATCAATCCTGCCATGACCGATATGACGGCTCTCGAACCAAAAAGAAACCGGTTCAGGAGCACGGCAAGATAGCCGTGCGAGGAAAATCGCTTGCGGAGCTGCTCCATTTCTGAAGGAGGGAAAAAACGGTGGATACTCCGCGAAAAGCCATGCTGCATGGAGCTCCCGTCAGGAGCATAGAGCTTCATGCCGAAATGCCGGCTCAGAAGATAGACCAGCATGAACCCTGCGGTTGAACCGGAAGAGGACCAGAAAAGCGCCGCAACAAAAGAGAGGCCGGTATAATGGATCATGTACCCGATGAAAGCCACTGGCACATCACCGGGTATCGGCGGCACGACATTTTCAAGGAAAGCAATGAAAAACAGGAACACATAGACGGCCGCAGGATCCGCCTGCTGCAGCCAGGCAATCACCGAATCAAGCATGAACGGCAAGCGTTTTTCAAGATAGACCGTCAGTCAAGCTCAAGCACTCTGCGCTGCACCTCGCTGTAGGCGTCTTCGACACCGCCGAGATCGAAGCGGAACCGGTCCTTGTCCATTTTCTCGTTGGTCTCGAGGTCCCAGAACCTGCAGGTGTCGGGGCTTATCTCGTCACCAAGCAGAATCCCGCCGTGGTAACGACCGAATTCAAGCTTGAAATCGACCAGCCTGAGTTTCCGCTGGGCGAAAAACTCCTTCAGCACAACGTTGATCGCTTCGGCGCTCTCCCGGAGCACGGCAAGCTCTTCGAGGGTTGCAACACCAAGGGCGACGGCATGTGATTCGTTCATGAGCGGATCATCGAGATCGTCGTTCTTCAGGTAAAATTCGACGATAGGCCGTTCCAGCACGGTGCCTTCGGCAAAACCGTACCGTTTGACAAGCGAACCCGCAGCGATGTTGCGGACGACAACCTCGACCTTGATGATATCGAGCCGGCGGCAGAGCATGTCGCGTTCGGAGAGTTTTTCAACAAGATGCGTCTTCACACCGTGAGCTTCAAGCAGGGTAAAGAGCTTGCAGGAGATCGAGTTGTTGACGACCCCCTTGTCGGCTATGGTGCCTTTTTTCTTGTTGTTGAATGCCGTGGCATCATCCTTGAATTCCTGTATGACGAGGTCGCTGTCTTCAGTGAGAAATACCTTTTTCGCCTTGCCCTCATGAAGCAGAGTTGTCTTTTGCATACGATTTGATCGACGGTGGATAATATTGACGATGCGCCTGGACGGCCCATGCGGTTGAATACATCATGGAAATTGCGGACAATCAGTCTTTTGAAATACCGTTTTCCCCTTCACTGCCTGCATATCCCGAAGCAGCCTGCTCGACGGCGCCCGTCAGAACGATGGTGATCTGCTCGTCGGTCAGGCCCTTGTCCTTGAGAAAACTCATGAAACGGAACACGCCGAGATCGGAAAGCATGGCCCTCGGCAGGTCGCTGCCGCTCAGCCCCCTGGTCCGTCCGTACTCCCGGGAGGTTTCGAGCCAGTCCTCGATAAATTCTTCGGACTTGCCTTTCTCCAGAAAGAATCCGGTCACGATGCGCTCGACGTCGCTGTGATCCGGTTCCGGATGGGCCTGGAAAAGCAGCTGCATCTCCTCTGAAATTCTTGCCAGCACAATAACGGCTTCCCTGTCAAGGGCCTCTTCGAGAATATCCTTCGCCTGCTTCTTGACATCGGACTTGTGAGTCATACTGTTCTCAGTATCGATGAATAGAGAAAACCTGAACGATAACGCTGAAAAATCCGGAATAACCCTACATTTTACAATAGTAAAGAAAAAAAATTGCAAAGATAAGCGATTATGAAGAAAACCGTTTTCATCGTCAGCATCCTGCTTTTCGCTGTATTGGCAGGAGTTATCCCCCTGCATGCCGGAGAGGAAAACGGACGGATTCTCGTGCTGATGTGGTGGAATGCGGAGAACCTGTTCGATGTCCATAACGACCCGGCAACCGATGACGACGACTTCACGCCCGAAGGATCGAGACACTGGACCGGAAAAAAGCTCACCCTCAAGAAACTTCGAATCCAGCAGGTGCTCGATGCCGTCCATGCATCACCGGACTACCGGCGCTATCCGGACATCATCGCCTTTGCCGAAACGGAAAACCGTGAGGTGTTTGGCTGGGTTCTGCAGAAAAAGGGCATGCCGGCCTACAGAACGGTGTACCATGAAACCCCTGATCCGAGGGGCATCGACATCGGACTGGCCTACAACCCCGGGAGCGTGAAACTGCTCTCGACAAAAGCTTACCGCGTGCCCATCGTGAACGACAAGCCAACCCGTCACCTTGTCGCGGCAGGTTTTTCCGCAGGGGGCAACGTGTTTCATGTCGTGCTCAACCACTGGCCTTCACGGGCATTCGACCGGGAATGGAGCGAACAGAAACGCGTCATTGCCGCAGGAATCGCACGCCATATCGTCGACAGCCTCAGAACCGCCGACAGGAATGCCGATGTCATCATCATGGGCGATTTCAACGACCAGCCCGCAGACCGGTCGGTACGACATGTTCTGGGCTCCTCGGAGGATGCGGAAAAAGTCATGGAAAGATGCACGAACCTGCTTTACAACTGCTGGAGCGGCTACAGCGGCATCGGCAGCTACTCGTACCGCAACCGGTGGGAAAAGATCGACCAGATCCTGCTCTCCTGCGGCCTGTTCCAGGAAAAAGGCATTGCCGTTTCCCGGCAGCCGTTCCGTTGCTTCCATATTCCGGACATGCTCTCAAGGTCAGGCAACAGGCCTTACGCCACCTATGAGAAAGGCTCCTTCAGGGGAGGCTACTCGGATCACCTGCCGCTGCTGCTGAAGGTTTCGGTCGCGCCGTGAATGGAAAGGGGCTGTCGTGACAGCCCCATCATGACCGGGTTTCTGAAACGCCCGGATCGTTCCGTTCACTGCGCCTGCCGCCGCAACCATCAATGAAACAGCTCTCCTCGCTCTCAATGGTTCCATCGGCAGCCAGCAGCGTCAAATCCCCTCCTCCGGCAATCATCAGATGTTCCCTTGCCGCGCTGACAGCCTCGTCACGGGTCGGATGCAATGTGGCAGTCCACGGCGAACCGTTCAACTGGTTCACCCACAAACCGTCTTCGCGAAGATAGACGGTTCTGTCCTGCCATGTATCCATTGCTGTTCCGAACTGTTTTTGCTTCCGATGAAACATCCGCTTCCTGCATTTTACGTATAAATCCGCGATCCAGCAAGGCATAACGTAAAAAAACATGGGTTACTGTCTCATAAACAGCCATTCGGGCCGGCAGGAAACCACTCACCCGAAAACGGTCTCATCTCCACGGAGGCGGTCGCAGAGCATGGGCGCACCCGGATCATGAAGGCAGCGGGGTCCGCGGGAAAAGCCGGCTCGCCCCGAAACGGCGTAGCAGTAACGGCAACCGTGCTGACAGGTGTCGTAGCTGCCGATATCCCGGCTTTCGGCACAACCGCAAGCCTTGCGCTGGCCCCGGTCTTTTCGGATCCGAGAAAGCCGTCGCCCGGCGATCAGTTCGATCAGCCCGGGATCGATGCAGCAGCCGTGCATGATCCCGTGGCAGGAAAGATCGATAGCATGACTGCAGGTGAAAAGGGAAATGCCATGGCCGGCAGCCGCGCGGGCGAATCTGCCTGCAAGCGCGCTGACAGCCTGCAGGTCGGGAGCGGTTCCCGAAATGCCCGCCATACGCTGCCTGGTTTTGCGATAATCGTCCAGAAAGCTGAACATGCACCGGCAGG
>Ga0233420_10000189_pt1 | contig 28400 bp, 34 predicted proteins | sample Watercolumn_Mata_4_FD_183009 | JGI IMG/M metagenome (GOLD analysis project Ga0233420, IMG submission 183009) | Freshwater microbial communities from Lake Matano, South Sulawesi, Indonesia - Watercolumn_Matano_2014_102_MG | ecosystem: Environmental > Aquatic > Freshwater > Lake | place...
TGGCGAGAAGTTCCATGAATGGGAACTGAAGGGTGTTCATTTCAGATTGGAAATAGGAAAAAAAGAAATGAAAAGCAAGAATGTCACATTATTTTCAAGGGATACTGAGAAAAAAGAAAAAATATCCCGAAGTTCTCTATCAAAGATAAGGGAAAAGGGAGAAAAATATGACGAGAATCTGAAAAAAAAGGCAGATAAGGATATGAAAGACAGAATAGCAGAATGCAAAACAAAAGAACAGGTAAAAAAAGCCCTGAATTCCGGCAAGGCAGCGCGTGTGAATTTCTGCAGCGTAAATTCAAGCGGAGAAAAATGTGCTGAATATATTGAAAAAGAACTGGGAGCAGAAGTCCGCGGAACTTTTGCCGACAAAAATGAAAAGCCTGGCAAAAATGAAAAATGCATTATTTGCAATGCTCCTGCCGATGAAGTTGTTTATATAGGAAGAAGTTATTAGAATTCTTTGTTTATTTATGACATATAAAAAATTGCTGATATAATATCTCCTTTATCAATATCAAAATTAGGTGTAAGTTTAATTATTATTTATTAATCTTTTTTATTCAAATTTTTAGATTTCCGACATTTTGCATAGAATTCTCTAAACTTTTCTCTTCTTCATAAATTATTTTATTTTGATTGTTTCAAAGCAATCTCCAATTCATATTCCATCTTAAGAGTAACTTCAAAAAGTTCGATAAGCTTCTTTTCAAGAAGAGCTTTCTCGTTTTCCGCAACTCTTTCCATCGCTGTTTCCATTTTTGTTTTTTGTCAAAACTCAAAACAAAACGCTTTCAAGCCTGAATTAATTTAAAGAATTGTTCTCAACTTAACCCAAGCCAAAAAGCTGAATTAAATTGAGCTAGTTTTATCTATAATGTAAACTAGAGAAGTTATATTGCATCTGAAATTCCATCTCTTCTGGTTTACATTACTCATATTTTTCACAGGCAGTGTTTGTATTTATACTTTTCTGTTTTTTTATCCAATCAATTTCTCAACATTTTCTTTGAATGTCTCCAAATCAGCAACTCCAAACACCCCTAGATTGGAACTCCCAGGAGAAGGACCCCTGTCGCATTTGAGGTCAGAATTGAGATAGCCGACATAGAACCTGGCAATTCTTCCATCAACAGGATGCGAATACCACAACCCATTATCATCAATTTTAATATTTTCAGACGGAATTCCTTGTCTTGTTACATTTTTCCTGTCAATCCATTGTTCAAGTGAAATTCCAGGTGTTTTGTTTTCCATCAAACATGTCTCAAGCTTTTCTGATTTTATCTTGTTTGATGTCAAAAGATATAATCCATCCTTCTTTTTCTCAAAATAAGCATCAAGCCAGTTCCCTCTCCATGAATTTCTAACTTCTGTTATTTCATTGTAAAGTTGAAGAAGTTCTGAATTCTGCGAATTCTTGAAATAAGCGAGTGCTCTTCTAAATTCCTCAATTGTCGGCATTCTTAATGTTCTTTCGCCGACATTCGGAATAACTATCTTCTGTTGCGAAAGCAATTGATGTGTTTTATTCCAGTTTTTTCCAAGATGTGTTCTTTGCTTTGCAAAATATATTCCAGCTGTAGGAATATATTCAAAATCATTAATATTTGGAGCATTTGCCGAAGCAACAGGCTGAACAGGATTTGAAGGATTTTGCTTCTTAACATCTGGTTTTCCTTTTCCTCTTTTCTTTTTCTCTTCCTCCTGCCTTTTCTGTTCATCATACATTCTGCTAAGTTCTTCATCTACTTTTTTTATCTCTTCAGGATCTGTGATTATCTTTGACTGTGTTCTTCTTGGTCCAAGCATTTCAATTGGATTTGTCATTTTATTTTATACTACTTTATAGTAGTTTATACTTAAAAATAAGAAAATATCATCTTTATAAATGTTTCTATTATGTTGTTATTTTAAAAAGGTAACAAAAAGATTGAGCTCTATCCAATCAATTTTTCAACATTTTCTTTGAATGTCTCCAAATCAGAAACCCTAATCTGCCCTCCGACGGCATTTTCATGTCCGCCACTTCGGGAATTTGGAATTCCTTCCAGAGCTTTTGCTATTATTTCTTTAACTCCTTTTCCTCTGGCTGAAATATTTGCAACAATTCCATTAATTCTGACTACAACAACTATTTTTTGTGGAAAATTATAATTAAGTTCGTTTGACAAATCACTGCTCATACTTATGTCCCCTGCATATTCAAAAAACAAGAGATTGTTTCGCTGATTGTTCAAAGCTATTTCCTTTGCCTTGCCAAGAAGTTTCTCATATTTTTTTGTTATTTCTGAGAATCTTTTATGAATTCCCTTATTTTCTTCTTTTTCTTCAAGAACATCATATGGGTTTTTTGCTTTTATCAGGAATTTCATCATATTCACAACATTTGTCGTTGTATCTTTTAATGCAAAACCAAACATAATTGTTATCTTGCCAATTCCTGACTTATACAATATCTCTTTTGGATGATTAGAAGAAACAGAAAGTTCTGGAAATTTATCTGAAAATTCGGCATATGTATCCGGAACAAAATGGTCAGATATGCATCCGATAATATCAAGCCATAAATCTTCTTTTTTGCCGGAAATTGAATAACACAGATGAGTAACTGGCTCATTGCTTTTTTTCTTATTAAATAAAGGATTATAATATTGCACAAATTTCGGAATTTCAATCTGCACGTCATGATGATCTATCCACACAATCGGAATATTTATTTTTTCAACTTCATCAAAAAAATCTTTTTCAACAATCGGCTTATCTAGTATAAATATGTAATCTGCTTTTAATTCATTAACTTTTCTAAAATAATCTTTATTCATAGCAGGATATGAGTTTACCAGAACTCCCTTTCCTTTTCCGCAATATCTTCTCAGAATAAGAAAAGAACAAAGCCCATCAGGATCATTGTCAAAGAAAAAAATCGGGTTCTGCGCTTTTTCAAGATGTTCGCGTATTTCCTTTATCTGTTTTTTGGTGAGCATTTCATTTCCTCGCGAAAGTCTTCGCAACAATCAGTGGAAACAGAATAGTTGCATCTCCGAAGACTTTCACTGCTTCTCCTTTTACCTTCCCCCATGAAACAGCTTCGTCAGGACGCGCATTTGAATCGCTTCCATCCCATTCCTCGCCGGTATTTATATAGACAGCATAATCTGTTCCATTCCTCATCATGTTTGAATTAAGAATGTGGTGCTTCATCATTCCTCTTCCAAGTATTATTGCTCCTGTTTTTTTCCTTGTTATTGTAAACTCATTCAATTCATGAATATCTGAAGCGATGTCAATCTTAAAATCAGAGTTTTTATACATAAAGAAATGAATCATGTCGCCCATACTTCCGTCTGTTATTGCAGGACAATAAACTTTAATATTATTTTTCCAACACCAATAAAGAATGCTTTCTTTATTATTAATTTTCTCTCCAAGTTTTCGAATAAATTCAGAAACAGAAATTATTTTATTTTTATTTTTTTGTTCCTTATAAATTTCTTCAAGAATTGGTGTTAAAAATTTCTCAAATTCAACATATCTTGAATTGGGAATCAGGATATTGCCTGTTCTATTGATTCCTTCTTTTCTAAGAATTTCTCCTGACTCAGAAAATTTGCCGATTTTGAAGTCGCCAAGACATTTTATAATGTCCTCTTCAATTCCGCCTGCTGTTGTTACAAATACTTCAATTTTTCTTTTTTCAGTAAGATATTTTATTATCTCCCTTACTCCAGAAGTTATCAAATTAGAACTGCATCCGAGAAATATCGTTGCATTATCTTGAATCATTTTGTTAATTATATTCACAGCTTTTGAAAAAGAAGTTGCCTGAAACCCGGTTGAAGCATAACTGTTCAGAATTTCATCGTAATTTAGTCCTTTATTGAAATCATATCCTCTTACAGATCTGCCATCTGCTTCTTTAGAATCTCTTAAAACATTTTCCTTTGATATTTTTTCAGTATTTTTCATATATTATCGTCTTAAATTAAGCTTTTAAGCCTTTACTTTTCTATGTTTTTAATATAGGTTTTGTATCATAAAAATCTTTTTAAATAAAAAACACCCTTTTTGGACATGAATAAATGGATAGAATTATTATTTGGATTAGTCATCGTGGTAGGAATGATTTTAATTGGATGGGCTTCATCAGCTTATTCATGGACTATTTTTGGAAAAGACTTGAATTTGCTGCATTCAGCCTGGATTTTATTCAAAGGCGGAATATTTTGGATTTTTATGGGAATAGGAATCATTCTAATTATCTTAGGAATTAGCGATCTAAAAGATTAATAAAAATTGCGAAATTTCTCTAAGATATATTAAACAGGATTTAACAAAAATAAAATTCTTTAAGTAATTATTCTCTTAAAACATTATTTCAAAAATTCTATAAAATTATAAAATAAAAATAAAAATTATTTTTTAATGCTTATTTCTTGAAAGCAAGAAACAAGGCATACAAACCTGCTACAGCAACAATATAGTATACTATTGATACAACCATCGTTCCTGCCCAATTGAATATTAATTCAACAAGATTAAAGCCCAATTCAGCAAGTCCCCAGTTAATAGCACCTATTGCTGCTAAAACCAATGCAAGTTTTTCGTACCACATTTTAACCTCCTTTTTTGGATTTAATATGATTGTAATCATCAAAAAAAGTATTTAAATTATTCTACTGCGCCAAATTTATCAAACTTCCCTCTATAATGGCTGCAATAATTAAAAGAGGTATTATTACAAAAAACAGCACGCGGATAATCTCATAAAGATAATATTTGAAATTTTTTATTTTTTTTGAAGAAGAATTGATGAAAAACAATCCTGTTCTTAATCCTAAACCAAGTGCTATAAACACAGCCGGAAGTTCAAATATTCCATGTGGAAATAACCTGAGCAAGGTAGCAGGACCTTCTGCATTGACTGCCAAGAAGGCAACAAATCCAAGAACATATCCATTAAATATTGCAAAAAGTACTGGAAATACACCTACAAAAATGCCAAGAGTCATCGCAATAAAGCTGTTTAAAAGATTATTTGAGAAAATAAATCTTATTAGTTCAAAAGTAGACATTCCTTCTGTTTTTTTTATGAGTTCCTCCAGCAACTTCATTATTTCACTTGATATATAATCCGGAACAGGAACAAAAAATCCAATAAAAGCAAAAACAAAAAATATTGCAATTATTATATAAATGAATTTTCGTGATTCTTTTATAAATTTCCAGCACAGGGAATAATTTTGTGAAATAAAATTGTCTTTTTTCATTTTTAATTTGAAGGATATTTGAATTAATAAATTATATAATTTTTGTTTATATTTAAATTTTCAGCTGAAATGTTGATTTAATATTCTAGTTTTATTTGGAAATTTATGTCTTAAATAAAATCCATATATTAATCCGGCAATTAAACCTCCTAAATGAGCAGTATTTCCTATTGGAACTCCGCCAGTAACAGATATCATCCATAAAACAATCAGCAATCCAGGAATTGCATATTTTGCTTTTATAGGAATTGGAATAAACATCACATACAGAGGAAGATTTGGAGTAAGTATAACCATTAATCCGGCAATTCCGAATATTGCGCCAGAAGCTCCGACTGCAAAAGTATTTGAATCTGCAGGAAAAACAAAGCTCAGTAAAACAAAAGATATGCCTGCAAATAATCCTGACAGAATATAAAACCAGAAATATCTCTTTCTGCCTATTAATCTCTCAATAAACGAACCCAGGAAAAGAAGGGAAAGCATATTTGCAAAGAGATGGAAAAAACTTCCGTGCATGAACATACTTGTCAAAAAGGTCCAGAAATATGAATAATTAATGATGTTTAATGGTTTAAGGGCGATATATTTGCAGATAGTCAAATCGCAATTCACATTGCCAAAAAATCCGAGAATTAGAGCCAGCAGATAAAAGAACACATTGATAATTATCAGAATCCAATTGATGCTCAAACTTCTAAATGGCATAAAGCGTCTTTTTGAAGATATTCTGTAAACTTCAGACATGTTTTACTTCCTCTTCTTTTTGTTCTTTTTCAGACTTTTTCCTTTTTTATTTTTGACCTTGACTTTTTTTGATTTTTTCCCTTTGTTCTTACCCATCTTTCTTTTCAGTTTTGCAAGATTTTTCTTTCTTTTCATCATCTTTTCTTTTTCAGCTTTCTTTTTTTCATAAAATCTCTTTTTTTCAATCACAAGTTTTTCCTTGTTTATTTCTTCTTCGATTATCTCCAATTCTTTTTTTAATTTTTCTTCTTCTTTTGTAAATTCTTTCAGCATTTTTGTATTATCTGATTTCACAAATATTTGCCCGCATTCAGGGCAGGTAAAATCATTAAGAAGTGAATTTTCCTCATTGTATTCCACGTGGCATTCTGGACAGGAATAAAAAACCTTTGTTTGTCTGCTTCTTATTTGATTATTCAGATTTTCTATTTTTTTTGATAATATATCACGAAGAAATTCAAGCGCTTTCATATTTTCCAATTTCCAAAAATAAGTATACCATCCTTTTCTTTTATCTTTCTTTCTTATTGATGAAACTAGTCCATAATCTGCTATTTTATAAAGAATATTCCGAGTTTGATTAATTGTAAGCCCTAATTTCTTTGCTATTAAAAATTCATTTACGTGTTTTTTGCTGTCAAGAAGATCTGCAATTGATTCTGCCTGTTTTCCGACGAGAATAATAACAACTTCTTTTAAAAATTTAGCCAGCATCAAAATATTATCAAAAATCCAAATAAATACCTTTCGGTTTAGCATAATTGAAAAAATAAGGTTTTTAAACTTGTATTCTATTTTATATATATCAAAACATATCAGTTGCAGTATAATAAAAATGGGGTTATTTACAAAAGACAAAAAAGAGGCTAGTGAAGTTCCAAAATTGCCTGAGTTGCCTAAATTGCCGGAATTACCAGAAATAGAGGGCATTAAGGATCTTCCGCAATTACCAAGTTTTCCAAGAAATTCACTTGGAGAAAAATTCTCGCAAAATACTATCAAAGATGTAATCGCTGGGGAAAAAGAGGAAAATAAGGACGAAAATGCTGATGAATTTTCTTATTCTGGGAAAAATGAGCAAATGACGCTAAGTCCTGAAAAAAAGAATTTAAGAATTGGAAGAATGCCTGAAGATGAAAATAAAGAATATAGGCAATTTCAGAAATTTGAAAGAAGAGTTCTTGAAACTCCTTCTGGATTTGGCAAAAAAGATGAGCCAATTTTTGTAAGGCTTGATAAGTTTGAAGAAAGTCTTAAGATTTTTGAAAAAATAAGAAATCAGCTTATTGAGATAGAAGGAGTTCTTCATGAAATTAAAAGTATAAAAGAACAGGAAGAAAAAGAGCTTCAATTTTGGGAACAAGAGATACAGAACATAAAAAAACAAATTGAAAAAGTAGATAGAGATATTTTTTCAAGGGTGGAATAATTAGGCAAAATGGGAAGTGAAGAAGTAAGATATGTTAAATTAGAAAATAATGAAGGAATTCTGGCAAAAAGATATTTTCTATCAAACCAGATGAATTTTCTTAAATTGCTTAAAGCGATAAAGGGATATCATTTTTTCAGATTAAGGGAATTAAAAGCAAGAACAAATCTGCTTAATGATCTTCGAGAGATGAAAGATAATATAAAAAAGCTTGAAATGAATATTCCAAAGCTTACTACTGCTCGTTCTTTTGTAAAAGAAAGAGAAACCGGAAAAATAGGAATAAAAGAAAGAAAAGAGGCAATAAGGCCTGGAAGCGATAGAGATTTGGAAATTCAGCTTCGCGAAATACAGGATAAGTTAAGGGAGCTTTCAAGATAATTCTGCTTAGTCTCAACAATATATTTTATAAATATTCATACTCTCTTAGAATTATGATAACAAGAAAAGAACTTATCGGTAAATATTTTGAATTTTTTCAATCCAGAGGACATAAATTAATCCCTTCTGCTTCTCTTATTCCTTCCAATGACCCAACTGTTTTGTTCACAACAGCAGGAATGCATCCTCTTGTTCCATTTCTATTAGGACAAAAACATCCTCTTGGCAAAAGGATTGTAAGTCTCCAGAAATGCATAAGAACAACAGATATAGATGAAGTTGGCGATACCTCTCATCACACTTTTTTTGAAATGCTTGGAAATTGGAGCCTTGGAGATTATTGGAAAGAAGACGCAATAAAATACAGCTGGGAATTTCTTACCAAAATTCTGGAAATACCAGCAAACAAAATAAGCGTGACTTGCTTTAAAGGAGATAAAGACTCGCCAAAAGATGTTGAATCTGAAAAATCCTGGAAATCTCTTGGTATAAAGACAAGCAAAATAAAATTCCTTGGGAAAAGCGATAATTGGTGGGGACCTGCTGGAGAAACAGGACCATGCGGTCCTGACACCGAAATGTTTGTGAACGGATTCGAGATATGGAACGATGTTTTCATGCAGTATAACAAAACAAAAGAGAGAACATTTATTCCTTTGCCACAAAAAAATGTAGATACCGGAATGGGAGTGGAAAGAACTCTTACTATTCTCAACAATCTTGATGATAGTTATGAAACAGAGGTTTGGAAACCAATTATAAAGCAAATAGAAATTCTTTCCGGAAAAAAATACAGAAAAGACAGAGAAACAACAAGAGCAATGAGAATAATCGCAGATCATGTAAAAGCATCTGTTTTTATTATTTCTGATGGAATTCTTCCAAGCAACACCGGAAGAGGATATGTTTTAAGGAGATTAATAAGAAGAGCGATAATTTACGGAAGAAAATTAAAAGAAGGCGGTTTTCCTCTGGATAAAGTTGCTGAATCTGTTTTTGAAATTTATTCTAAAGATTATTCAGAACTTAAAAAAAATAAAAAAGATATATTGGGCGAGAAAACTAAATTAGGAATATTAAACAATGAAGAGAAGAAATTTGAGGAAACGCTTGAAAAAGGGCTTAGAAAATTTGAATCAATGATAAAAGATAAAAAAATTTTTTCAGGACATGACGCTTTTTTCCTTTCCGGAAGTTATGGTTTTCCAGTTGAATTAACAAAAGAGTTAGCAGAAGAAAGAGGAATAAAAACGACTAATATTATCCAAGAACACGAAACAGAATTAAAAAAGCACCAGGAACTTTCAAGGACAGCATCTGCAGGAACTTTCAAGTCAGGGCTGGCCGACCATTCTGTAGCCACAACGCGTCTCCATACAGCAGCTCATCTTCTAAACGAAGCATTAAGACAAGTTTTGAGCAATGAAATAAAACAAAAAGGAAGCAACATCACATCTGAAAGAATCAGATTTGATTTCAATTTTCCAAGAAAAGTCACAGATGAAGAGATAAAAAAAGTTGAGGAACTAGTCAACAAGAAAATAAAAGAAAATCTTGATGTAAAAAGAGAAGAAATGTCTCTTAAGAAAGCATTGAAAGAAGGCATTCAGGCAGAATTCGGAGAAAAATACCCTGAGATTGTTTCTGTCTACACAATTGGCAATTTTTCAAGGGAAATATGCACTGGCCCTCATGTCAAAAAAACAGGAGAACTTGGAAAATTCAGGATAATTAAGGAGGAATCTGTTGCATCAGGAATAAGAAGAATAAAAGCTGTATTGGAGTAAAAAAATCATCCCAGATAATACGCTTCCACCAAACCATATTTTTCTTTTAATTCATTGAAGCGGGATTTCTTAAACAAAATTATATCTCCGCTTCTTAATCCATCTATTTTTTCAGCATCATTATACTCATACCAGTTTTCATCAATTGCTTTTCCTTTTGATACAATTATCACTTCTGGATTTGAATACAATTTCAATCCTCCGACATAACTGATTTCGTCATCTGTTATTATGCTTGGCCCTGTTGTTTCAATAAAACAATATCCTGAATTATTTACACTGTATTCTATAGGACATTTTATTCCCAGAGCTTCATGATTCTCTTCTCCATAATAAAGAAAGGCAACTCCATATCCCATCTCTTTGAGAAGAAATGCAAGCAATTCTGATTTTTCGCTGCATATTCCTGCTTCATCATAAAGAACTTCATAAGGATATCTTGAGTAAAGCAATCCATTGTTTCCTGGCAGAACCAATGTTTCATTTGATATGCGAAAATCAATGTTTTGAACAAGACTAACAGCTATTCTAATTCTATCTTCTTCATTATCAGCAGAATTATAAATTTGCATCAGCAAAGGAAGCAAAAGTTGTTTTTGTTCTTCATTATTTATGTTGCGAACCTTGAAATCAGCCCTAAGTGGCATCTCTCCATTCTCATAATTTATTTTCTTTTGCAGATTTGAAAGATAATTCACCATTCCAAAATAAACTTTAAATTTCATAATCTCTTCTTTACCTCTGAGAATATAATTCATTGTAATTTCTTTTTCTCCTGTTGAATATTTTGAAATGCAACTGTCGCCGAACTTCGTCAGAAAATCAGGACATCCGCATAAAGAAGCTTTTTCAATTAATTTTCCCGTCGATGAATCACAGTAATAGGGTTTTTCCAGATTGCATGTATCGTAAAAGCTTCCATCTCCACATTTCAAAATTTCTTTTTCTTCTGTTAATTTTGAATCAAAAAAATTCCATGCAAAAATGAACAAAAAAACAATAATCACTGCAATCAGCGCTGAAACAATTATTCGATGATGAATATCCTTGCTGTAATCAAGAGAAAGAATTTCCGACCTCTTTAATGCCATTATCCAACAAGTTAAAAGAATTATAAAAAGGTAACTATTCAATATAAATCCCTGGTTTTCCTGGTTTTGCCTTCATCGATTTCTTCTCAGGATCATGCTTGTCTTTGTCATTAACTCCGAAAATTTTAACTTTTAATCCTGTTCTTTTCCCAATCTCATCTAGATTATTTTCATAAATCTTTTTCTCGTTTGGAATTGTATAAAGATATAATTTCTTTGCTTCTTTCCCCTTGTCTTTGACAATTTTCAGAACATTATTCACATCTCCTATTGTTTTTTCAACAATCTCATCTTCTTTCTCAAACTCTGCATTTATCTTTGAGATATCTGCAATAGGCCATTTTTCAATGCTGAGAAATCCTTTGTTTCCAAGTTTGCTCCATAGTTCTTCTGTAATATGCGGACAAAATGGATGCAGAAGCTTCAAAAATATCTCGATTTCCTTTTTGCCCCAATTCTCGCTTGTTTTATCAAAAAATTCTCTTATTTTGATTATTGCCAAATTATATCTGAAATTTTCAATATCCTCGCTTACTTCTTTTATTGTCTTGTTCATTTTGCTTTGCAATCTTTCATCAATTCTCGTTTTTTTATTATAAGAATATTCCATAACCTTATTTACAAATCTGAAACTTCCTTCAATTCCCTTTTCATTCCATTCAATATCCTTGTCAGGAGAAGCTATTGATACCAAGAAAAGTCTTGCTGTATCTATTCCGTATCTCTTTGAAATTTCCTCAGGCAATACAACATTTCCACGTGATTTTGACATTACAAATCCGTCTGTTCCATGAAGCATTCCTTGATTGAATAATTTCAGAAAAGGTTCATCAAATTTTATATATCCCAAATCACGCAGTGCTTTGGTGAAAAATCTGGCATAAATCAAATGCATACAGGCATGTTCAGCTCCTCCTATATATTGGTCAACAGGCATCCAATATGCTGCTTTTTTTCTGTCAAATGGTTCTTTTTTATTTTCATTGTCGCAATATCTAAGATAATACCAGCTTGAATCAACAAAAGTATCCATGGTGTCTGTCTCTCTTCTCGCTTTGCCTTTGCATTTTGGACATTTCACATTTACAAATTCAAAATTTGTCTCAAGTGGATTTCCTTTTCCAAACTTAACTTTTTCTGGCAATAAAATCGGAAGTTCTTTTTCAGGCACAGGAATCATCCCGCATTTTTCGCAGTAAATTATGGGAATAGGAGTTCCCCAATATCTTTGTCTTGACACCAACCAATCTCTTAACTTGTATTGAATCGCTTTTTCTCCCAATTTTTTCTTTTCAAGATAAGAAATTATCTTTTCCCTGGCTTCTTTGCTTTTTAATCCGTCAAAGTTTCCGGAATTAATGGTTATTCCGTCTCCTTCATATGCTTCAGTAATATTTTTTGCATCAATTTCATAATTATCCGGCTTAATCACAACTTTTATTGGAATTTTATATTTTTTCGCAAATTCAAAATCCCTGGAATCATGTCCAGGAACAGCCATAACCATCCCGCTTCCATAATCAGCGACGACAAAATTGCCTGCCCAAACCGGAATCTTTTCGCCAGTGACAGGATTTTTTGCATGGCTTCCTGTGAAAATTCCTTCCTTGTTCATCTCTTCTGCATCTTTCTCGCTTACTGATTTTATTTTTTTCAGGAATTTTTCAACTTCTTTTTTCTGACTCTGCGTCACAATCTCCATAAGACGCGGATGCTGTGCACTTATAACCATGAAAGTAACTCCGTGAATAGTATCAGGGCGAGTTGTGAATATTTTCCATTTTTCATTGTTTATTTCAAAGGAGATGTTGCATCCCTCTGATTTTCCTATCCAATTTTTTTGCATTATCTTTATTCTTTCAGGCCAATGTAATTTATCAACTTCATCTAGAAGTTCATCAGCATAATCTGTTATTTTCAAAAACCATTGTTCAATCATTTTTATATTAACATCAACATCCTTATGCACCCAACATTTTCCTTGATGAACCTGTTCATTTGCCAAAACACTTTCGCATTTTGGGCACCAGTTTACAGCTGATTTTTTTCGATAAACAAGTCCTTTTTCCAAAAATTTCAGAAAGAAAAATTGATTCCACTTATAATATTTCTCTTTATGTGTCATCAAAACTCTAGACCAGTCATAACTTAATCCAAGCTCTTTCTGCTGTTTTATAAAATTGCTTATTGCTTTTTCAGTATATTCGCGTGGATTAACTCCGTTCTTTATTGCAGCATTTTCAGCAGGCAATCCGAAGGAATCATAACCCATTGGATAAAGAACATTAAATCCGTTCATTCTTTTAAACCTCGCATAAACATCTCCTATTGTATAATTAAAGGCATGTCCCATATGTAATCCTGAGCCAGAAGGATATGGATACATTTCAAGGACATAGCATTTTTTGCTTTTCTTATTCTCCTTTGCTTCAAAAATTTTCTTTTTTGCCCACTTTTCCTGCCATTTTGATTCTATTTTGGCGAAGTTATGTTCTTTTTTTTGTTCCATGATAATAGGATAAAAAAGAAGTTTATATTATTTACTGGAAGCCATTTAATTTTAGAGGCAATATCTAATTAACAATGATTCCTAATTCAAATATGTTTTATGATTTAACTCTGATAATTTATTAATATAACCAACCTTTAAATATCAATCTTACTTTATCAAAACATGATAAAAATAATAGCACATTTCTCTGGAAATTCAATATTTAGCAATTCAGAAGAAGCACATTCTTTGCATAGTAAAAGCAATTTTGGAGAGCCGTTCGGAGAAAAAATACAGTACTCTCCTACAGAAGCCATTTATCTCATTGAAAAGGGAAAAATGGAAATCTATTCCAATAAAAAAAAGTTGTCATATAAAAATCTGATTGACAAATTAAGAAAGGTTGACAAAAGAATAGAAATAAAATATCCGGTTTTCAAGGACTTAAGGGAGAAAGGATATATTGTAAAAACAGCTCTTAAATTTGGGGCTGATTTTAGAGTTTATGATAAAGGAAAACAGCCAAAAGCCAGTCATGCCCGCTGGATTGTTTTTGCAGACTCTGAATCAAATAAATTATCCTGGAATGATTTTGCTGCAAAAAATCGTGTTGCTCATTCAACAAAAAAGAAGCTTTTGCTCGCAATTGTCGATGATGAAAACGACGTTATTTATTATGAAGTTAACTGGATAAGAACTTAAATATTTTTTAAATCTTAATTTAAAGCCCTTGTCTCTTACCTATTTTTTTCATCAGAAAATCTCGAATTTTTTCCGCAGAATGGACATTTACAGCAGGTATATATCCCTCTGAACCAATTCCTTGCCTGCCTCCTGCAGAAACAGAATATCCTGCTGTCTGAATATGTATTGTTGAAAAACCAAGTAATCTTGCCAAAATTCCTCTGCTTATGTCAACATTCTGAACTCTCTCATATGGAACATTTGAATACCTTTTCCAGATTATTCCCTTTTCTATCTTCAGATTTGTTGAAGTAAAATCATAAAACCATCGATTATAAGACATTCTTGAATATATCTCGCCAAGTATTATTAGAAGAAGTAATGGAATCAAAATTATTATTGATAAATAAGAAAAGATATCTCTTCCTTCACTAATTAAAATAAATGGAAATATTAATGGCAAAATAAATGATCCAAAAAAAATAAATATAAAAATCATGCTCCAATAAGCCCTAATTCTAAAAATCCATCTTGCTCCAGGATGCAGTTTTTCCATTGAATACCATACATTTTCAGGTTTAAAAAGGTTCTTCACATCAATAATATTTATAATCTTGATTGGTTCTTTTAGATGATGCCTGCTAGAAATGCACTCGAAATAAAGGAAAGAATATTATCCTTATTAAGAAGAAGAGGGCCAAGTCTGCCAGTTCATATTGCAAAGGAAACAGGATTAAGCATTTTGTTTGCTGGCGCGTTTCTTTCAGAACTTGTTGCAGATAAGCAGATAAAATTTACAGATATGAAAGTTGGAAGTTCACCCATCTATTTTCTTAAAGAACATGCTTATATGCTTGAAAAATTCAGCCAGCATCTTAATAGCAGAGAAAAAGAAGCATTTCTTCTGCTTCGGGACAAAAAATTTCTTAGAGATGAAGAACAATCTCCAGTAATAAGAGTTGCGTTAAGAGAAATAAAAGATTTTGCCATACCATTAAATATCAGTGGAAAAATAATCTGGAGATATTATTTAGCTTCAGAATCTGAATTTTCACAGCAGATGGCTCAACAAATTATTCGAATTGAGAAAACAGAAGAATCGCCTAAAATTGAAATAGTAAAAATAGAGGATAAGCCTGTTGAAATCATAAAAGAAGAACCAGCTGAAATAAAAATCCAAAAACAGAAGAAAGAGCAGCAGGAAGAACTTGGAATTTTTGATAGTTCTGTTTCTTCAAAAAAAGAAAAAATAAAAGAAGTCAAAGAAAAACCAGAAAGAAGACAAAAATCAGGACAAAAAGCAAAGAAAAAGGAGAAAAAGAAAACAGCAAAAAAAGATGAAAATTTCTTTAATAAAGTGAAAGATTGGGTGATTAAAAATTCAATGGAGATTTTGGATATAGAAAGTTTCAATAAAAATGAATTATTTTTAAAAATAAAGAATAATCAAGAAGAACTTCTTTTAGTCGCTTATAATAAAAAAAGATTCACAGATGTTGATTTAATAAAAGCCGGAAAAAGAGCAAGAGAAAAAGGTTTAAAATATTTAGTGATAAGTTTAGGCGACGCACAAAGAAAGATGATTGATTTGATAGATGCTGCCAAAAATCTTTCAGATATGAAAAAAATTGATTAAGAAACCTTTAAAAATTAACTTTCATCTGATTAATTATGGGAAAAATAAAATCAAAGTTGATAAAAAAATCAGGGCAAAACCTCGCAAGAAGAGGAGTTCCATTTACCGAGAACTTTGAACATAATAAAAAAATACTTGGAAATACAATGCCCAGCAAGAAATTAAGGAACAAAATGGCAGGATTTCTGGCAAGATTGAAAAGACAGGAAAAAATAAAGCAGCTTGAATTTGAGGCGTTATTGACAAAAAAGAGATAAAAAATTTTAACCTTAAACCTTTTAAATAATCTGTTTCTAATAAAATAGTCTCTGTAGCTCAGTTGTTTAGAGCGCGGCTCTCATGAGTTGAATATGTTCAGTGAAATTCGAATTGAATTTGTTTAGCTGAGGAAGGCCGAGGTCGGGAGTTAAACTCTCCCCAGAGACATTTTGAATAAAGTGAAAAATGGCTCTGCCGGAAAAAATGAGGACCAGAGACATTTTGAACGAAGTGAAAAATGGCTCTGCCACAATAAAATGAGGACCAGAGACATACCTTCTTTTGTGCATAGAATTAACAATTTTGAAGAATTTTAACAAAGTACAGGGTATTGACGATTTGCTTCTGTCACCTCAAACTTTTTTTCAGTACTTATTTTTGACAAATAATTTACTTGATGGCAAATTGGACATTTGATTGTTCGATAAGTTACTTCACAGACATCATAATGATCTGTTACACTAGCTGCATGATAATCTGAACGGGAATATATTTTCTTGGTTATACTCATGTTTTTTATATTTTTTTCTTTGAAAGGAAATTTTCCATTGCAACTCGAACAAGAAGCAATAGTTTTTTCCAGTTTAGATTTCTGCTTTGTTTGTTTAATTCTTTTTCTGCTCATCTTAAAATCGGAATATATTTTGCCTTTATAAATATTTCTATACTGTAGTAATTTAAAAGTGATTATAAAAGTTAAAGGATTATTATCCTTATTAATTAAAAGATTTCAAAAAGTCTCCTGGACATTAACTAAATAGATAACTTCGCAAGAGACATACCTTCAATAATTTTCATCACAATAATATTTTTAATGCGTCTTAAAATTAATTAATAATGATAAGTTGGCTTGAGAAAAACAAAAAAATTTCTATAATATTTCTTACTCTAATAGCAATAGAAATTTTTGTTTTATCATCAATTTCAGGAGTTGGCGGAGTAAATGCCGGAATAAATCTCACTTCATTATATTATTTTGCAGTCTTCTTTCTTTTTTGTTTCTTTTCTCTAATCTCTGTATTTGGAAAAGAAAAGATAACGAAAAAAAAATTGATATTTGTTTTAATTATATCTTTAATTTATGCAGCTCTTGATGAATTACATCAATTTTTTGTTCCCGGAAGAAATGCCAATATAAATGATTTTTTAATTGATTCATCTGGAATATTTACATCTGCTATTATTTATATGCGTTATATTCTAAATAAAAAAAAGAGAAAAATTTTAATAAATTAATTCCCCGCCAAGCATATCATTTCTTTTTCTTGGAATAATGTGAAAATGAACATGTTTAACTACCTGCTTTGCAGCTGAAAAATTATTATTTATTACATGAAAACCCTCTGCTTTTTCTTTTTCCATTATTTTTATTGCTGTTTTTTTAATGCAATCTAAAAGCTCTGATGCAATGGTTGGTGGTAAATCAAGGGTTGTAACAAAATGTTTTTTTGAAATAACTAGGCTATGCCCTTTTATTTCTTGATTTGCATCGAGCATAGAAAAAAAATTTGCATTTTCATAAATTCGATTTACTTTTATTTCCCCTTTTGCTATTTTGCAAAACACGCAATCGTCTTTCATGTTTGTTGATTAACTTTAATGTTTAAAAATTAAATGGTTTTCCAGCTTTCTCAAAGCTTATCTCTGAATTTATCAATTTTCTTAGGATTTCTCTTAATACCTGTCTTTTTACTCTTATCTGGTTGCCTGTATCTCTTTCTCTTATTGTTACATCATTGTTCTTTTCGCTTTTGTCATCTATTGTTATGCAAAAAGGAGTTCCTATCTCATCATTTCTTGCATATCTTCTTCCAATGCTTCCTGACCTGTCATATGTTATATTCCAGTCTTTTCTAAGTTCCTGAACTATCTGCTCTGCCATTTCATCAAATTCTTTTTTCTTTATTATCGGGAAGACAGCTGCCTTTACCGGAGAAAGAAGAGGATTCAGCTTTAACACTACATTCTGCCTTTTTTCATCATAAAAATAAGAATCAAACAGAAAAACAAGAAATGCTCTTCCAACACCAAGACTTGGCTCGCATACAACATGAGGCAGGAATCTTTCTTTTGTTTGCTCATCAAAAACAGTAAGGTCTTTTCCGGATAATTTTTGATGTTGTTTCAAATCATAATCTGTTCTGTTAGCTATTCCGAGAAGTTCTTTCCATCCAAATGGAAATTCATATTCAAAATCCCATGTGTCAGAAGAATAATGGCTTTTTTCATCAGATATATGCTGTCTTGCCCTGAATTTTTTCTTGTTTGCTCCAAGACTTTCGAACCACATCATTTCCTGAGCAAGCCAGTAAGCATGCCATTTTGTTTTTATTATTTTTTTTTCATGTGCTTTTTTCAGACTCATTCGTTCGGCATCAAGATTCTTTTTTTGCATTTCTTCTGAATAAATAAGAATCTCCATATCTGGAATCTCATAAGGACATTCTTCCTTTGGATTTATGAAATATTCTATCTCCATCTGTTCAAATTCCCGAGCTCTGAAAAGAAAATCTCTTGGAGCAATTTCATTCCTAAAACTTTTTCCTATTTGGGCTATTCCAAACGGAAGTTTCATTCTTCCCGTATCAAGTACATTTCGAAAATTTGCAAAAATAAGCTGGGCTGTTTCAGGACGAAGATATGCCTTGACAGAATCTTCTGTCACAGGACCCACATTTGTTGTAAACATCGGGTTGAATTCTCCTTTTATTTCATATTGTGGATTCTTCTTGTATTTTTCAGCTTCAAATTTATCCACCTTGAACTTTTCTTTTGTTTTTTTGTTTATTACAGCTATATCAACAAAACTCTCCACATGTCCGGATGCTTCCCATACCTTGGGATGGGTTATTATTGAGCCATCTATTCCAACAATGTCATTCCTTTGATAAACATGAAATTTCCACCATGATTCTTTAAGATTTTTTTCCAATTCTGTTCCAAGAACTCCGAAATCCCAAAAACCAGAAAGCCCGCCGTAAATTTCTCCAGATGAAAAAACAAATCCTTTCCTTTTGCAGAATGTCGCTATCTCTTCGACGGTTATTGAAGTGCTTTCTGTTTTTTTTGCCTGAACTTTTTCTACATTGCTTTCGATTTGTTTTTCATCCCTTCTCTCCATCCTTGCTTTTAATATTTCATCTGCTCTTTTCTCAGCTTCCCTTTTCTTTTTTCCAAGATAAGCAAGAGTTTTTGTTTTCACTTTCCCTTTGACTCTTTTATTTTCATTAAGATAGTAATAATCATTTCCATGTATGTTCTTCTTTACAATAAAACTCATAATGTAGGCACTACTTTATTATATTTAAAGGTTTCGGTAGGCACTACTTAATTATTCTTAGACAGATTGTTTGTTTGATTTTTTAGAAACTTTCATTCTTTTTATCAAGAAGAATACTCCTGCAACAACAACTATTAAAATTACAATAGCAAAAACATTTCCAGTTGTTCCAAGATCATCTCCCAGAACAAAGAATCCTGTAGGAGCTCCAAGCACAATTGGTTCTTTTACAGATACAGAATATTTTTCCGAATTAACATTCGCTGTAAGAGTCAATGTGGTATTTTCATCAAGAGATTCATTTATTGCAATATTTGTTTTAAAGTCATCGCTTTCTCCTGCAGAAAGTATTTGATTAATAGAAGCATTTCCTGCCTGAGAATTAACTGCATCATACAAAAAGAATTGCAAGCTTATATTTTGTTCTTCATCCAATAATTCCTGAAGAGAATAATAAACAACAACTCTATCTTTTCTTGTTCTTTCAACTTCTGTTATGTTAAATTCAATTTTTTTCTTAATAATATCAACCGAAAATTCAGAATTTTTCATTATTTCTGCACATTGAACAGACAATGAAAAGGAATATGTTCCTTCTGTTGCATCTTCTGGAACTTTCATTGAAAATGCAAAGTTTTTAGTTTCTCCAATATTTATATTTTGACTTGCTTCTGAAATAGAAAGCCATGAAGCATAATTTCCTCCTGCACTCAAGCTACATGCACTAAGAGGAACATTCCCTATATTATTTACAACTAGATTAAGATTTTTTGAATTCAAAGGATTTAATGTAGATTTTTCAATTGCCTGCAAACTTAAATCAATAATATCTTGTTGTTCTGGTTGAATTGGAACTTGAACCGTACTTTCTATCTCTGTTTCATTTGATTCAGGAGTTTCTTCCTGCTCTTCATCATTGCAAACATCATCATACCAATAACCATCTGCATTTGAACAATCTGCTTCGTTTAAGCATAAATCCAAATTATCAGAATCACAAATGATTCCTGTACATTGGCCACCTGATACAATCGTTGTGCAATTTTGACAGTTTTCTTGACATCCTTCTTCACAAAGAATTTCAGTATAAGTTACCACACAACCCGGCGTGCAGACAACACATCCTGTTGCATTTTCATCACAAGTTTGCTGGCAACCTTCTTCACAAAGAGTTTCAGTATAATTTGTTACACAACCAGATATACAGACAACACATTCAGGGATATCAATACAACTCTCATTTGTTGAATTTGTCCATGTATGGCCTGCTCCTACACAACTTACTTCATCAGTATACTGTTCAAGAACAACAAAACCTGTTGGTTTAGGATTAAATAAATATACTGCCAAAATCGCCGCAATAATCAAAATTCCAAGATACAGATAAACTGCAACCTCTTTTCTTTCCATTTTGTTCTATATAATTTACTAATTAGTTATTTAAAAACTTTTTCAAAATGTAGTATATAGTTCTTTTAAGTTTTTTCAGAAAAAGGTTTATAAAGATTAGTGCATTAATGTAGAATGATATAACCATCTGATAAAGAGATGTACTATGGATTATCATTAAGGTTATACAATAAAGCTTCGCATTAACGCATAATAGATGAGAACTAAAAAAGATTTAGTGATTGATGTACTTAGAAGAAACCCTATGGGGCTTACAATAATAGAAATTTCTAAGCTTCTTAAAATATCACGAAATACCGTCGCTGTTGTTCTTGCTGAATTAAAAGGAGAAAAGGCAATTATTATCCGTCCTATTGGAAAAGCAAAATTGCATTATTGGAAAGGAGGTAAAAACGAATAAAAAATGAAAATCAGAAATATAATTCCTTTAGTCTTAATCTTCTTATTCTTAATTAGTATTGTATCTGCATCTTTAAATGTATCTCTAGCAGATCATGGTTCAAATATAAGAAACAAAAGTAGTGGAGAATTATTATCAACAGGAGATTTAAGAGTTGAAATTTATAATGCGGCAAGTGCAGGAACCTTGATTTATAATGAAACATTTAATGATGTTATTTATAATGGTTCATGGAATATAATGCTTGGTGAAAATTCATCAAATCCATTGCCTCTAGAATACGGAAAAATCTATTATAAAGATTATTTGATTAATGGAGAAAATGTTAACTTTACGAATTTAACAGGACATAATGTTGATAGACAATTCTTTTATTCGCCATTAGGAGATGTTAGCGGAGAAGACATGAATTGGACAAACTTCTCAACTGTATATGGATATGCATTGAATTCTTCATTATGGAGCTTGAACTATTCCAACTTCTCTGTAACTTATGGTTACACTATGAATAATACATTTACTCAAAACGCATCTACAGAAAGCAGCAATAATTATATTATAAACGGAACAGGCGGTGCTTACATTTACCACAACGGAACAGGATGGGTGATTAAAGGATAAAATGAAAAAAAATATTTTATTACTTTCAGTTTTTCTTTTAATTGGAATTTTTTATTTAATTCAAACAGTCTCTGCCTCTGTTAATGTAACCTCTGTTTATCCTTATTATTTCACTATAACTAATACAACTAACTTGTCTTACCGTCCATTTGAAGGAATACAAACTTGGAATAACTCTGTTCCCTTTCTAACTCAAACAGCAAATCAGACAATTACTGGGGGAAATGATGGTTTTAACTATTCTTTATATGATGTCCTTCTTAACGGTACTGGTGTTGTTGTTAATAGAACAGGCTCTTTTCAAAGCGGTTACTCAAACATAACTGTTTATGTTGTACAATTTGGATTAAATTCTGTAAAAGTTCAGAACGGAACATTTACTGTTGCAGGTGCAACAGCAGACACTATTTATGCACCATTATCTTCTGAAGTAAATCTTTCAAGAGCTGCATTTACATTTTATTACAGAACACACGATATAACAGACGACTATGCTGACAAACAATAAAAGCAAATTTCAGCAACAGTTCATATTTGATGTTCTCAACAGACCCTCTTGCCTCAACAGGAAATAAAATAGGACATTGGTATGTCTTTGAATCTTTGGACGGAGAATTTACTGTCAAAAATGTAAGTTTTGATGTTAATGGAAGCACAACACAAATTGCTGCAACTTTGTCCTCTGCTGTTGATACAACAAAAACTTTTATTCTTGGTTCTTATTTAACAAATGAAAATGATGATGACCAAAGAGATGCTACACTAAATATAAGCTTGGCAAATTCAACAGATATTCTTATTCAAAGACCAACAGGAGCTCTTAACAATGTTAATGGAACTGTTTATGTAGTTACATTTTCAGGAGATGAATCTATTCAAAGAGGTTCATTTACTTATGCTGCAAGCACAAATAAAGTATGTTATCAACCACTAACCACACTTAACATAACCAGAGCAATGGCAAATAGCCCAACAATATTGGGAATAGGAGCTGTTGCTTCAACAGCAATATCAACAGCAAATTCATTGCAGATGCTGAATGTAACTAATACAACATATATCTGCGGACTTAGAGGAAACTCTACAGCTGTTATTACAGTAGGAACATGGGAAACAGTTCAATGGATGTTTCCTTCTGGATTAAACTGGTCAGATAATATGACAAATTCAACTTATGTCAGCCAGACAGTAAAGCATAGTGTTTTATGGAAATCAGGAACATCCTTAGCAGGTTATATTTTTAGTTTTGATAATGGAAACGGAACTATTCAGAATGATACTTGGGTTGCTCTGAGCGGAAATAGGTCATGGATAAATGTCTCAAAAGATATAGGTGCATCAGTAGGAGCAACAATAAGATGGCAAGTTTATGTAAATGGAACAGGCGGCGATTTGAATGTAACAGGATTGACAGCAGGCGGACCGCCTTTGCCTTTTGAATATACAACTACAGAACCGCCAGCAGCATGTTGGGGATTTGATTCTTCCTTAAAGCGACTTTATATTCCGGCAGGATGCACTTATTATATACCTATAGGAAGTTTTGGATATGTCGGATAAAATTCACAATTATAGAGGTAATAAAAAATGATATTAAAAAGAAAAATCTTGTTGACAATTTTTATAATTTTATTAATTAATCTGATAATAATATCAACTTTCTTAATTTCAGCCTTTAACATTTCTTCTGACATTTATTCTGGCTTCATAACTTCTGGTTATTCTCCGGGAAATCTTACTGGAGATACAATTAATGGAAGCACAGCTGGTTTTTATCAGCATGCCGCAGGATTTCTTAACGATTCACTTTTTTCAGGAATTCATAATTTCGTATTTACCGTTTCTTCTCCATCTGGTTCTCCGCCAACAATATCAATTATCTCGCCTGAAAATAAAACCTACTTGAAAAATACAAATTTGGCACTTAATTTCACTTCCTCAAATGCTCTTTATGTCTTATACAATATAGATGGTGCAGCAAATACAACAATAACAGACAACTCAACTTTCAACACAACAAACGGAGCTCACACTCTTTATCTGTATGCAAACAACAGTTATGGAACAGCATTAGAAACAATTATTTTCACTGCAAATAACAGTCGATTCCATATTCATTACAATAATTATTCAGGCTCTAAAAGAGGTTCTTCAACAGATTTCAATCTTTCAACTTACGAAGATATTCAGAATTTAGGAAATATTATCCTTGAAAATACAGATTATGGATTGATTAAATTTAATTCTGCAATTAATTTGACAAACGATTTCAATTCTGGAGACAATGAATTAGATTTAGATAGCAATACCGGAATATCTTCAAATAGCATTATCTTAAATTCAACAGCTCTGCCGAATTTCAATAAATCCGCAACTCTTTATTTATATGGACTGACTTTAACAGATCCAAGAATTTTAAGAGATGGTTCTGCTTGTTCATCAACAATCTGCACAGAAATTAATTACAGCGGAGGAATTTTAGTTTTTAATGTAACAAGCTTCACGAATTATAGTGCAGATGAAACACCAACAACTACAACTCCAACAACTACAACAACTGGCGGAGGCGGAGGAGGAATAACAACTGACTCTGTATTTTCAATTGATAAAAATAAAATTTCTGTTTCACTAACCCCTGGCCAAGTAACAACTGAAAATATAACAATAACAAATACTGGAAGCGACATTATTTTTATCAAAATAGATAATCTATTCTATGATTTTGTTGTTCGTGGAGAAGAAATAATTGTTCTTAATCCTGGAGAATCAAAAACAGTGCCTTTCCATATTTTAGCAAGAGTGGATTTTGTTCCAGATATTTATCTAGGAAAAATTATAGTTAGTTCTGGTTCTTTAAGAAAAGAAATTTTGATTTCAGTTGAGGTTGAGTCAGAGGGTGCGCTTCTTGATGTAAGGGCTGAAATAGACAAGAATTACAAGAAAATTATTTCTGGCGAGAATATTCTAGCGCAAATAAGGCTGTTTAATTTAGGGGGAGAGGGAAGAAAGGATATCTATATTGAATATTTTATTAAGGATTATGAGGGAAAGGAAATCATAAAGGAAACAGAATCTCTTGCCATTGAAACGCAGCTCACTTTCCTGAAAGAGATAAAAATACCAAAAGAAACAAAGACTGGAAATTATGTTCTTTATGTTAAGGCTACTTATGATGGAAAAGTCGCAAGCGCATCTGATGATTTTGAGATTGTTACATCAAAAACAACTTCAAGAGAAAAGATATATATAGTAACCATAATTATTCTTTTGATATTGTTTAGTTTGATTTTATATTATATAATAAAAAGAGGTTCAAAGAAAAAAACTGAAAGAATCAGCATAAATAGAATAATAAAACATGGTTGATTATATAATAATAGGAGCAAGCATTTTCATTTTCGCTGTTTATTTGATAACTTTTATAATTCTTATCAGCATAAAGAGACGGATTGATATTAGGCTTGGAACATCTGTCATTTACATGATGATTGCCCTTCTTCTTTTAATAGCAAGGAGATTGCAGCAGATATTTCTTGAATCATCTATTCTTTATCCAATAACTTATTCGTCTGAAATCATAACTGTTGGATTTGCTATTTTCTTCTTTCTTTCTATATTTAGTTTTTATCGAAACATCAGAAAAGCTGGTGGGAGCAGAAGTATTGGCACAAGCCTTAAAGATTACAAAAGAAGCATTGGAGGAAAAATAATCAGATAGAAAGATATTAAAATAAAAAATTCCATATAAATTCAGAAAATGAAAGCAAAAAAAGAGGTTAAAACAGCACGTTTGAAAAGTTTTGAAGGAAAGCTTGCTTTAATTATGAAATTCAAAAATTATCTGGAAAATGAACTTGAAAGAATAAGAAACCGGGAATCTTTCATAAGAGGAAAAATAAGTAAGGAAAAGAAAGCAATTTCATTAGTTAATAGAGCAAAGAAGCTGAGATAAAAATTATCTTTTAAAACTTTTTTAAAAATAGAGGGATTAAAATTTATTTCTAATATATTAATTTGAATAAAAAATAAAAATAATTTTTGACTTTACCTATTTATATTAAACTCCGTCCAAGCGTGGCCGTCGCAAGCAGAGGGCCGACGTTTTGACTTTACCTATTTATATTAATTTAAGTCAAAGCGGAGGGTGGGAATCGAACCCACGAATTTTCGGGCTGCAGCCGAAAGCAGTAGCCACTGTGCCACCTCCGCAATGCCCCCGACAGGATTTGAACCTGCGACCCTTAGCTTTCTTCTTTTCCTTCTAACTTAGAAGGCTAATGCTCTATCCAGGCTGAGCTACGGAGGCTTTTATCTTTAATAAAAAGAAATAGTTCTATTTAAAATGTTTTGCTATAGAGATAATGAAATATTCTTCAATTTAATCTTATTATTCATACTTCAATCACATCCAAATCATTTACCAAAAAAGTGTTTCGAAAATGTTTCTTTGCTTCATTCAAAAGAATTTTGCTGTTTTTTTCATATCTCTCGCTTATGTGTGTAATTATCATTTTCTTTACTTTTGCTTTTTTTGCGATTTCTCCTGCCTGTGTTGATGTAAGATGCATATAATCAGCTGCTTTCTCTGACAATTCTTCTCCAAAACTTGCTTCGCAAACCAGCAAATTAGCATTTTGAACAAATGGAATAATGCGATTGTTCATAGAAGTATCCATAACAAAAGAAATTTTTTTACCAGATTCCTTGAACAAAAGATTTGAAGCCAAATATTTTTTCCCATTGTAAATCAGATATCCTTTTTCCTTTAAACCTGACAAATGTTTTCCTTCTTTTATTTTCAATTTTCTCATTTTTTTCTTGTCTATTCTTGATTTCTCCTTCAAAATAAAAGAGTATGCATTGCATTTTGGCCCATGACTCATCGCCTCTGCTTCAAGATAAAAATCATTTGTTTCAAAAAATTTACCCATCACTTCTTTCACTTCAATCTCATATTCAGTTGTGCTTCCGAAAGCCAGAAATATGTTTTCTATTGTTTTCTTTATTCCTGAAGGACCATAAATCAAAAGTTTTTTCTTATATCCTCCCATTGCCAATGTACGAAATAATCCTGGAAGTCCAAAGGTGTGATCTCCGTGCCGGTGTGTAAGTAATATTCTTGTTATTTTATTAGGACTTATTCTCGCTTTTCTAAACTGAATCTGCGTTGCTTCTCCACAATCAACAAGAATTCCTTCATTTGCATAGCTAAGAAAAAATGCAGGATGATTTCTTTTTTCAGTCGGAATCATTCCTCCTGTTCCCAAAAATGTAACTTTTATTTTTTCTGTCATATTTAATAATTTGAATAAACAAACCTTATTAATAAAAGTAACTAAAATTATAAAAAGGAAACGGGATTATTAAGAGAATGGAAATCTTTTGGGAATATTTAATATATCCTTTTATTGTTTTTGGATTATTGATTTTAATTGGTTTAATTCTTTTAACAATTGGAATGATTTTAGACAAGTTTTTTCCTAAAAGGAAGTTCTCTAAGATTACAGAAAAGATTCTTGATTGGATAGAAGAAAATATCTCTCTTAATTTTTAGAACCAAACAAAGCCTCCGCTAGATATAATAAGCAAAGAACCCCTGGCGTAAAATTAAGGGGAAACGCTTATTTTTTCAATGTTGTTGATGCTGGAGATATGAAGATTATCGTATCTCCTCTAAGAAAGGTTAATCCAACATTTCTCTTCATTTCATTGTTTTGCATTTCCTTGGTGTTATCCAATACCAGATTGATATGGATATCAAAGGCAAGTAAAGTACCAACAAATTGTTTTTCACCTTTCAAATGCACCAGAACTTCTTTTCCCTTGGAGTTGTTAAGCAAATCCAAAGGACGCTCAATTCCGTTAACCATTAATTAATTTTGAAGTTTTAATTTATAAATTCTTCGGTAAAAATAAACAGAAGAATCGCAGGAATAAAGTATTTAAACCAATTTTATCGTTTATTATTATGAATCGCGGAATAAAAATTTCTGGAGGAAAATACGTAAAAAGAAGAAAAAAAAGACTTTATGAGTTAGTCGGACAGAAAAGAGTAGTCAGGCTTGGAAAAGAAAAAAGAAAAACAAAAAGAATTCGGGGCGGAAATCTCAAAAATTTTCTTCTCGTAGCAGAAATTGTAAATGTTTCTTCAAAAGGTAAAATTCAGAAAGTTAAAATAAAAAATGTTCTTGAAACTCCTTCAAACAAATTCCTTGCAAGGCAGAATATCATAACAAAAGGAACAATTGTTGACACTGAAATTGGAAAAGTAAAGATAACAAACCGTCCAAGCCAAGAAGGAGTTTTGAATGGTATTTTAATAGATTAAATTTCAATAAAACTACAACTTATCTCTATTTTTCTTTTATCTCTCTTTCTTTCTGTTTTATCTTGTCTTCAAGTTTAAGTTTCTCTATCAATTCCTTGTATCTGTTCCTTATCGTGACTTCTGTTATTCCTGCAATATCTGCAACTTCTCTCTGTGTTTTTTTCTCATCATTCATCAGCGCAGCAACATAAAGTGAGGCAGCTGCAATTCCAGCAGGTCCTCTTCCAGATGTAAGCTCAACACCCTCTGCCTGTTTCAGAACTTTTATAGCATCATTCTGTGTTTTTGGGGATAATTTTAATACAGATGAAAATCTTGATATGTAATCTTTTGGAGAACTTTGCTTTACCTTTATTCCAAGTTTTCTTATTATGAAGCGGTATGTTCTTCCTATTTCTTTTCTTTCAACATCAGAAGCTGTTGCCATCTCGTCCAGTGTTCTTGGAATATTATAACTTCTACATGCTGCATAAAGGCATGCAGCAATAACTGATTCCATGCTTCTTCCTCGCACAAGTCCTCTTTGCAGAACATAATTATAAATTCTTGATGCTTCATCACGAACAACATTTGGCAGATTAAGATAT
>Ga0233420_10000191_pt1 | contig 28265 bp, 22 predicted proteins | sample Watercolumn_Mata_4_FD_183009 | JGI IMG/M metagenome (GOLD analysis project Ga0233420, IMG submission 183009) | Freshwater microbial communities from Lake Matano, South Sulawesi, Indonesia - Watercolumn_Matano_2014_102_MG | ecosystem: Environmental > Aquatic > Freshwater > Lake | place...
GGGCTTTGATCCTCGGCCTTTCTAGATAATAAAAATCCTTCTAGCATTCCATCTCCATAACCAAAAGAAAGTACTGTTGGAGCTTTTCCATGCTCCTTGCGATATCCCTCTACTAAATCTTTTAAAGGAACACATGCTGGATCTGGATCAAGCGTAATTTTTCTAGGATCCCACTGGAAACCTCTTACATTTTGAAGTCTTCTGTAATAATAAATCGCCCTAAAAATATCTTTATATTTTTCATATAAACCGGATTCCTCGGCTAAAACCATTAAATTCATCAAAATCATATCCTCGTTTGTCATCAATCTCATGTCATCATTTGTCTCGTCGATAAATTTTCGACCTCCCTCCTTATTAGGTAAAATTAATGACAAATTTGCCCTAATATATTCATCTACTCGCTCTCTGGATTCTTTTTCTTCAAAAAACCTCAAAGCTATAGCAGGAATTTTAAAACCGCTGTCATCCTCTGGTAATGCCTTTTTAACAGGACCTCTGGGTGAAGGAATTTTTTTCTCTCTTCTTCTTAATTTTATACTATACAAACAACTAATTTGAGCGAAAATATTGGCTACTCTATGCAAAGATGGTCGTTCTGAATTTGCACCCTCTTCTTTCTCTGGAATTCTATCGCCTTTGGCTCGTTTTTTTTGTTCTAATTCTCCAAGTTTTTCCGAACAAACGGTTAGGAAGAGATATTGATATTGCTGATTTCTCTTTATAAAATCTCTTGGATCTTTTTCAGATTGATCATCCAAATTAAAAGCTGATAAATGTTCACATTCAATCACTCTGGGCGCTCTCAACGCTTTTTGGGGAGGAAACCCTCTTTTACCATGTAAAAAATGGTATGGACTATCCGGATCCCTATCCCATTCCTCAAATCTTGCAGCTACCGCTTCCATCGCCATTTGCATTGCAATAGACCGTCTAGTTCCAAATTCCGAAGCCGTGCTAGAATAAAAAACCTCAGTTGGAAGATCTTTAATCACCTCTTTCCAATCAAATTCAGCATCCGTCATCTCGGGATAAGATTCTCTGACAATCGATTGCAATTGCCTTAACGCCTCAGCATGAGGAAGAGCTTCTCTTTCATAAAAGTCTTCAGCCAAATCGATCCATTGCTCCAAAGTTTTTCCTCCAACCTCAAATCCAGTAAATCCATCTAATATCATCTCAGCTGAGCTAGCTTTTTCCACATCCCTTAGGTCATCAGCAACAGTCGCAGAAACAAGCGTAACCTCTGTGTCACTCGGCTCACCTTCTTCAGCCTCCACCGAATATCGACCAAAAAGTTCAGTTTCATCGCCAGCTCCCCCAGGATCTGATGGAAGATCTTCTATTGTGTCATCCGGCTGATCACCTATAGAGCTTCCATCACCTTCCTTCCTCCTATTTTTCGGATCTTTATCTCCAGCCATAAAGCATTAAAAGATTAACCCCTCCCTAAAGGAGGAAAAGTATGTCAGGAAAGACTGGTTTTGTCAATAGAAGCCCCCCCCTCGCGAACAACCTGCTCCATTTTTGTTGACAATTCTGGTAATTGGACGAGAATGAAGGCAGGGCAAAGCCATTTTTATCTAAATTTTGCGATCATGAAGGTTGACAAACTTTTGAAAGAAGACGAGCGCATCCTTAAAGATGTGGTTCAGTCAGTAAATATAGTCAAAACCATGAATGAGTGTTTCTGGATCGGAGACGAGAAACATAACACTATTTATGTTAATCCGATGTTTGAAAAAACATCAGAATATTCATTAAAAGAATGTATTGGCAAATATTGCACCTTCTTCTTTGACGAAGAAGGCAAAAAAATCATTGAAGAGCATCATAAACTTCGCCCACTCGGAATCTCTTCCCAATATGAAGCCACTATGCTTTCTAAAAGTGGCAAAAAAATTCCTCTTTTAATCAGCGGAGCCCCTACCAATACGGGCGGGACCATGGGAATTTTCACTAATCTCTCTCAGCTCAAAAAATTATCGCAAAGAGACCAATTAACTCAACAGGTTATCAAGAATTCCGCAGAAGCCATTGTTGTTCTAAATAAAAATCTCAAAATTACGGTTTGGAACTCTGGAGCCTCTAAGATTTTTGGATATGAAGAAACCGAAGTTTTAAATAAACCTATTACCGTTATTATTCCTCAAGACAAACTAGATGAACATAAAAATATTTTTGCTGAGATCGATAATAAAAAATTTCTCCGCAATATCGAAACTCACAGACTTACAAAAAATGGAGACCTGGTGGAAGTAAACATTTCCATCACTAAGGTTACCGATGAAAAAGGAAAATTTATCGGATATTTATTAATTTATCGAGACATTTCTTTAGAGAAAAAAACTAATGTGGAACTTCAAAAAAGATTCGAGGCAATTCAAGACGCCTATAAAGAACTTGGCATCCAGAAACGCCAAATCGACTATCTATATGAAATCTCCAATGCTGCTGCATCCGCCGGCCCATTAACCTCTTTATCAAATTTAATAGTAAGCGCTATTTGTTTATTAACAAAATGTGACGGAACCGTTCTTCGTTTATATGACCCCCAAAAGGCAGTATTAAGATTAAGCGCTTGCATCGGAGTAAGTCAAAAATGGCTAACTAAAAATCAATTTCCATTAAAAACCAGCTTGGCCGAAGAAGCTGTAAAAACAGGCCGCCCACTTTTGATAGACAACATTCAATCCTCTCAAAAACATAAAGGAGTTAAGCTCTTAAAAGCCCATAAATTCAGCACTCTTATTCTTATCCCTCTTCTTCTTCCAAATAAAATTATCGGCACCATTAGCCTTTATTCTACAGACTCTTCAAAATTTAGATTTATTGAAACGGATTTCCTGGAAAATTTTGGGAAACAATGCGCTATCGCCTTATACGTAAAACAATTGACAGAAGGCCGTAATTCTTGATTCATTCAAACGTTCTAGGCTTTACCATTTGCCAAAAATTAAGTATCATTCGCCGTGCTATTTAATCAATTAATATGTTTGTAAAACACATAAAGAAATTTTTGCCGGAAAAAAATTCTAAACTCTTTGAAAAAATCTATCGATGGGGAATCGTTGGACTTATAGGACTATTTTTATTTGGAATAGTTGTAGGAGCAAGCACCATTGCTATCCTTTCTATAGGCCTTCCAGACGTAACTGATCTAGAAAAAATTACCGGAGCACAATCCACTGAAATTTTTGATAAAGACGGGGGGTTGCTCTATACAATCCATGGAGAAGAGAATCGCGAATTTATACCTTATGAGAAAATTTCTAAATATTTGATTGAGGCAACTGTTGCAATCGAAGACGATACCTTTTGGGAACATAATGGATTTGATATTTGGGCCTTAGGAAAAGTGGCTCTTTATGAAGTTTTTGGAATTGGAGCAGCTCGCGGAGGATCAACTATTACGCAACAATATGTAAAAAACACCTTTTTATCACCTGAAAGAAGTTATATTAGAAAAGCTAAAGAATTAATTCTATCAATCCGAGTTGAGCGAGCTTTTTCAAAAGAAGAGATTTTAGGTTTATATTTAAATCGCATCCCTTACGGAAATAATGCTTACGGATGCGAAAAAGCTGCAGAAATTTATTTTGGCAAAGATGCTAAAGACCTGGATTTGGCGGAAAGTAGTATCTTAGCAGCTCTTCCTCAAGCTCCAAGTAAATACAATCCTTACGGAGAAAATAAATATTCTCATTTATTAAAAGAGTTTACTGAAGATGAAATTTTTTATCGCAAAATAGAAGGAGAAGCCGATTTAGAAACTCCCGAGTACATCCGCGGACTCATAGGTCAGCATGTAAACCTTACTCCGACTAAACAAATTTATATTCAAGGCCGTACCGACCTGGTATTAAAACGAATGTTCGAACTTGGAAAAATCACTGCAGATCAAAGACAAGAAACTTTAAATAAACTACAAAATATTACCTTTAATGAATACCGCGAATCTATTTTAGCTCCTCATTTTGTCTTTTACATTAAACAAATCTTAGAAGACAAATATGGTAAAGATGTTGTTGAAAGAGGAGGTTTAAAAGTTTACACAACGCTTGATCCGGCTCTTCAAAAATATGCTGAACAAGTTATCGCAGAACAAGGAGAAATTAGCGCTACAAGCCATGGGACAAATAATATTGCCGCAATGACTATTAATGCTAAAACCGGTGAAATTCTCGCAATGGTAGGCTCTAGAGATTATTTTAATGAAGAAATCGACGGAAATGTAAACGTTTTGCTTCGTCCGCGACAACCGGGATCGTCTTTTAAACCAATTGTATACGCTAAAGCCTTTATGGAAGGATACGGCCCTGGAAGTGTAATTTATGACGTACCTACAAGACTCGGAGGAGATCGCCCATTAAATTTCGATGGTAAATGGCTCGGACAAATCCGTGTTCGCCAAGCTCTTGGAAAATCTCGCAATATCCCCGCTATAAAAGCCTACTTTTTAGCAAAAGAACAAGACCAGATTATTGATTTCGCAAAATTATTGGGCATAACCGCTTTAAATAAAAAACATAGCTATGGATATCCTTTAGCTCTTGGAGCGGGAGAAATCCCTCCAATTCAAATGCTTACAGCCTATTCAACATTTGCCAATAACGGTAAGAAGCCTGATATAAGTGGTGTTTTGAAAGTGGTAAATGCTAATGGAGATATTCTTGAAGAATGGAAACCGAAAGAATTTAAAGAAGTACTGAACCCTCAAATCGCCTATTTAATAAACAGTATTCTATCTGATCAAGCCGCTTCGGTAGGACCACGCCTTTTCGTTGCTGGAAAAACTAATGCTGCTAAAACCGGAACCAGTACCAAAGAAAATAAAAAAGCTGCCGGAGGGAAAACCGTTGCTCCAAGCGATTGTTGGACAATTGGTTACACGCCGGATATCGCCACGGTCGTTTGGGCAGGAAATACCGATGGGTCAGGATTAGCATATAGCGCTGATGGTTATAATATCGCCGCTCCGGTTTTTACCAAGATAATGACAAAAGCTTTAGAAAAAATTCCAAATACTCCATTTCCTGAGCCAGAAGGGATAAAACACATCCAAATCAGTAAAGCTTCCGGCCTTCTTCCTGGACCGACAACCCCTAAATCCATGATTGTAGAAGAAGTTTTTGCAGGAGAATTTGTTCCAACTGAGACTGAAAATCTTTTCTACACAGTAAAAATTGACAAAATTTCTGGATTATTAGCGACCGCATTTACTCCTCCCGATGCGGTTGAAGAAGTAACCTACCAAAACTATCAAGATATTGCCGACATGTTTAACTGGAACGCTGAAATAAGGGCTTATTTTGAAAAATACGATCCCTCAACCAACACTTCTACTGATTCGACTAACCCAGATCCAAACAATCCCGAAACTGTTCCGCTCCCTTCCAATATTCGTTTTGGAGTTCCACCAACAGAATACGACAACGTTCATACAGCTAATTCGGCTAAAAATGCCCCTTCGGTTACAATTACTTCTCCGTCTGCACAGTCTACTGTAAAAAAAGGCCCTCTAAAAATCGAAATAGATTTAGATGCTCCTAATGGAGTAAAAAGAGTGGAATATTATGTAGACGACAAAAGAGTTTACTTCACTTCTACCGACCCTTATTTTGGATCCATTAATGTTTCCAAATTTTTTGAAAACAACTCGGCCCATTTAATCGCCGTAAAAGTCATTGATCTTTTAGGCTACAGTTCCCAATCCGTCATAGAGGTAAAAGTAAAAGAAGCGACCAAAAAAGAAAACGAAGAAAATTAGTCTTATAAAGGAGTTATCCCTCTGTTTAAAGCTCTTTTACGCATTGCTGCGTAAAGAAATTTGTGTTATAATAATGCGATATAAATATATACATGTTATACACAAATGAAAAACTCGCTGAACTGAAGCACAGATGGACCACTTCGCGAGGAAAAAAATTAGTAAAAATCATTAAAGAAACTCACTGTTATTTAAGTCCAATTCTTTTTAGAGAAAAAATTCATGGCCTCCCTGGAATTAATGATGAAGAAGTTTCTCAAGGGATAGATCTTCGCGGAATCATTCTTTCGGGGTTTGATTTTCGCGTTCCGATCCAGGACGGCGACGATGGATTTGCTGAAGAATTAGCCATTCTTTCTGACATCCATTTTGAAGGAGCGGCCTTGCGTCATTGCAATTTTATCGAAGGTAAAATTCATGGCTGTTTTTTTGAAAACGCCGATTTATCTCATTCCAATTTTCAAGATAGTAAAATTAGTGATTGCATCTTTAAAGAAACTGAATGCGCTAGTTGCAATTTTGACTGGACTCAATTTGTAAACTGTAATTTCACTGATGCTAATATTAAAGATGTTATTCTTGGAAACACTTTAACCGATCAAAAAACAACTTTTGGAAAAGCTCTAAAATCAGAGAAGGATGGGAATTTTCATTTTGCTTCCATAGAGTACAAACAAATTAAAGAAATGTTCCGAAATTCTAGCCTACACGAAATTGCCGACGAATATCATTATCGAGAAATGGTGGCAAAAAGAAAAACCATAAGCGTTTTATCCCCTTCCAGATGGGCAAATTACATTTTTGGAGATCTTCTTTGTAAATACGGAACTTCTTTTACAAGAGTCTTCTTCTCAGGGCTATTTATAATCACTATTTGTGCTTTGATTTTCTTTGAAAACAATGCTCTTCAATATCACGATCCCTCTGATGTTTATATCTCATTAGCTGATGCTCTTTATTTTAGCACTGTTACATTTACCACATTAGGATACGGGGATTTTCACGCCATTGGCATCATGCGCTTCGTAGCAGGAGCTGAAAGCTTCCTAGGAGCAGCCCTAATGTCTTTATTCACGGTAGTAGTCGCCAGAAGAATCATTCGTGATTAACAATTAACTTTTGGTATAATCCAACTATGAAAAAAGTTGTTTTTGATGTTATTAAAAATCTCCAAAAAACTATTGATATTTATTGGAATGTTGGAGAACAAACAGGCCAATTTTTAAATTTATTAATTAAAAATTTTAATTATAAAAAAATCTTGGAAATTGGTACTTCTAACGGCTATTCTGGAATCTGGATAGCCGAATCTTTATCTAAAAACAATGGTCATTTGTGCACAATTGAATCTCACAAGAAAGAGCGTTTCGGCTTAGCTACAGCCAATTTCAAAAAGTCTAAATTATCAAAATATATTACTCAAATTTTGGGACATGCCCCTGAAGCAATTCCCTCTTCTCCTAAATTTTTCGATCTGATTCTTTTAGACGCAACCAAATACGAATATCGTGACTATCTAAAGACGATCATTCCTCGCACTAAAAAAAATTCCATTATCATCGCTGACAATGTCGTTTCTCACAAAAAAGAATTAAAAGAATTTATCAAAAATATCTCGACTCTAAAAAACTTCCAGAGTTTCAAATTGAATATTGGAAAGGGGCTTCTTGTCGCAGTCAGAATTGATTAGCTTTCTAAATATCGTTCCTCTAAATACTCCTTCGCTTTCGAAATAGCTTTTCCGCGGTGACTAATTTTATTCTTTTCCATAGCTGATATTTCAGCATAAGCCTTAGTCATTCCTTCTGGCACAAAACAAGAACTCAATGGCAATCCGGATAAAATTGGTGCTAATAATTTTTTACTAATAACTCCTTTCGTCTCTCCGCTAAAATATTCCAAAATACCAGCCTTTTCATCAATCAAACACGCATTACATACAAATTTAGCCCCCCTTTTTCCCGATTCAACCGCTTCCATTCTTTTCAAAAAATATTCTATCCATTCTTCATCGCTAGCTTTTTCACCAGCCCCCCACCTTCTAGTTTTAACACCTAGTTCCCCTTCCAGAGCATCAATAATTATTCCCGAATCCTCAGCCAAAGTTAACAATCCCGTTTTGTCATAAAAGAACTTTGCCTTCTTATAGGCATTTTCAGCAAAAGTTTCTCCATCTTCAAAAAGACCTTCGTCAGAAACTTTGAGATTTCCTAAAAAAACTAATTCAAATTTAGAGCCATCAAAAACTTCAGATATTTCTCTGAATTTTCCTGGATTCTGTGTCGCTATTAGGATTTTTTGCATATCTTTTCATTCTCCAACTACCATCTCTCTGTACGAAGTTATATAAGAGAGTTCCTTCCTCTGCGTCAACAGCAACTTTAATCATTCCCTCCGTTTCCATTTTTTCAACTATGATGCTTTTGGGTTTAAATTCTTTGCAAATCTTTCTTGAGATATTGGAATCAATTGATAGCATTTCAGCTTCTTCGAAATCCCCATCAAACTCCGTATCAAAAGAACAAAACCCTGTAATCCCTCTATCAATTTTCCCCTCAAATAAAAACATTTTTCCTACAAAAAATACTACCAACAAAAACATTGCTACCGGAATCAAAACTAAAATTCCCTTAATTTTATCGAATATTTCCAAGATTTTTTCCGTCTTATTAATCTCTTCTAATTGGCTTACTCTTCTAGCTTCTTCTTCGTGTCTCATTTCTTTAACTGCCTCAACAAAAATCTTTGCCGGATCACTTGATCCTGTTTTTTCAGGCATTTCTTTATCGTTAATTTCTTTCCATGGAGTATTATCTCCATTCGGCTCTTTTTTTACTTCTTCAAAAACTGGCGCATTTACCGCAAATTCTCTTCTTTCAAATTTATTAGAAATTTCTGCTTTCAATCCCAATTTAAAAGCTTCTGGAATTATTATTTTTTCAGAATCCTTTACTCTTTCCATAAATCCGCTAAGCTCCCCGAAATAAACACCTTGCCTTTGGTCGCTTTCTCCAAATAAAAGAAAGTGTGCTCTCTTTAAAACTCTGTAAATTTTAGGACCAATTAATGGATCTTCCCCTCCGATAATAAAATGAACATCTCCGTCCGCTAGCTCCTCAAAAAACTTAAGTCTTAATATCTCAGCTTCTTCCATTGTTAATTTTTTAAACATATTCTCCGATTTTTCGACAATTCTTTCACCTTCTTGCCCAGGAAGAACCGGACCTTTTTCCATTAATCCCTGTTTTTTAGGAAAAGTTGCTTTGTTGATATAATTTGAAACTCTTGGTTTTGCCAAACTATAAAGCCAAACTAAATAAGCTATATCTGTAGGGGTATTTTGAATCTGCCCGGAAGCATCCAGAAACGTTAGCTTTGTAATTCTTTCCGCTTCTTGAAGATCAGAAACTCTTCTCGCCACATATTTGTAAACACTCTCAAAATAAGCCTCAAAGAGCATTAAGAACTTTTTTGGCTCAGAAACCTTCATTTGATCAACGCACTGTTTTTCTACGTATAAATCCATATTACAAAGAAAAAGGATCTATTTATCCCACGTACAGCTCACAATGTCAAGACCTAGTTGCTATTTATTGTCATTATTTTTAGAGAGAAGCCTTTTCATAATGTCCTTATCGTATTGCTCAGCCTTTTCATAAGCCAGTGTAAACATTTTCCTAAAGGCGTCCGCTACCTCATTACTTTCAATAATTACCCCAAATTTTTCCTTCAATGAAAGAATGGCAATCTTATCGTCATAAATATTTATTTCCGGAGAAATTTTAAATCTTTCGGGAATGATTTGAGTTCTACGAAGATGTTTTTTATCAAGTTGTTTAATTCTCAAAGAATCTTTTGTTTCAGCCAAAAAACAATCTACGGGAATTCCCTTTTTGGTTCTTCTTTCATAATATTCCGGAAAATATCCAGGGAAAAAAGAATGTTGATGTTCAACGGAAGCATATCCCAAAATTTTTGATTTAGCGGTTAGCGTGTCTTCATAGGCAGTAATAATTCCCTCAACTCCTTCATAATAGCGCACGCTAAGTTTCTGGTCTGGATCATGATAAATTGATTTTATTTCTGGCAATAAATCTTTCACGTCTGAATATCTTCTTTCTGCTTCTTGTAATTTTTCTCTCATCATATGAATCAATCTTTCTGGTTTTTCTGCAGAAAATATCGATTTAGAAGACCTGCTTTCGTTAGAGCTGACTAGTCCGTAAGATTGCAAAGCGTTTAATAAATGATATGTGTTTGTTCTAGTCACTCTTGCTCTTCTGGCTATTTCGCTAACAGAACTTGAGCCTAGTTCAAGCAAAGCTAAATAAACTTTTGCTTCCTTTTCCGATAATCCAAAATCTATTAATTTTTCTAACATCTTTCTGTTATTAAATTCTTAGGCACCGCCATCTTACCTTCTTCAAATTCTGTGTCAATAGAATTTGACGGTTATAATTATATTTCTTTTAAAACTCAATATCCCAGCAAAAATCGAGACACGCGACACTCGATTAATAAGATATTTTAGCCAAAAATAGACATTTCGAGTCACATAATTTATGCCACTCTAGTCAAGTAAAGTAGTAAAATTGCATTGACCTCTTTTGGGAACGTGCTAGCATTTGGGCCGAAGGGACAAGAGGAGAGATTTTTACTCCTCTTCTCTTCACCAATAACCAAATTCTCATGACTAGCTCAATGCGGTCAATTATTAATAGGGCAAAGAAAGCGACTCCAGAAGAGTTTTTAAACTCTTCTATCATCCGATTCAGTAGACATGACGACTATATTCAAGAAAAATTATTAGTAGATTTTTTTGCAATCAAAGGAAATTTAATGATCATTGAAGGACTTCGAACTTATATTAAAAACAATCTTGAATATTTTAAGACAGTGGAAAAAATTAAAATTTTGGATATAGGTCCGGCGATTGGAGCAATTTCCACTCTTCTAACTTTACAATTATTAGATGAATTTTCTTTATTAGATAAGGCTCGTATTTGGCTCCTAGATGCCTCTCAAAGAGTTCTCGACAAAACTCATGATGGAGATTTTTTCTATCCAACCAGTATTTTGAAACCGGAATTAAAAGATCCGATTATTAAAAAAATTCGTGCCGCTAAAACCGAAATCGGCACTGCCGAAAAAAATCCTTGGCCTGATAATACGTTTGATATCGTAATTGCTGGATTTTTATTTCATCATTTACATCGCGAAATAAAACCTCTTGCCGCAAAAGAAACAACTAGAGTCCTTCGTCCAAATGGATTTTTAGGAATAGCCGAGGAATGGTTTGAAGATTACGGAGAGGAATACGCTAAATACCACAAAAACGATAAAATCCCTCTCGCCTATGAAGATATTATTGCTTACGAAGAGCTGTCATTTATGTTTCCAGGCATAAACATCTTCTTCACTCACGGTACAGACTACAAAGAACACTCCTATACTTTTTGTGGAACAAAATCGCTAGAATAACTAGATTCGAGGCTTGCTGTAAAGACCTAGCCGCTATTGACCATGCAGCTTTTTTATGATATAAATATACTCTTATATCAATTATTTGCTATGACGCCAATTCCAGACATGCATGAAGTTTCCAGAGCCTTAGTTGGACCTCAACAGCCCAACCAATCACCCGTGAACACCGACCAATCACCTGACATAAATTTGCAATTAGTCGAATCTGCTGAAATTTTACGGACCATCGAAGCTATTCGGGACAAAGTAAACGACGTGATTAGCCTGGTAGGTCATCAACCATATAATGACTTTTTGCGAGCAGCCAGTATTTACGAGAAATATTTGGACGCCGAATCTACTCCGGAAGAAGCAATCCGCGATATTCAAGAACTTGTGGTTATTCAAATTAGAAATATTTTAGCTTTAATAATTAGCGCAGAAAATCTGCAAAAAGAAAAACGCAAAGCAGACGCCGCCGCTAAAAAAGCTCAGAGACTTGAAGAAATAAATAGAGTATTGGAAAAAGAAAATAAATCAGATCCATTAACTGGTCTTTATAATAGAAAAGGTTTGGACAAAGAAGGAACTAAAGTTTTTGAACACTGCAAAAAAAATGACATTCCTCTCTCTTGTCTTTACATAGACTTGGATTTCTTTAAAACTGTTAACGATGATCATGGTCACCCCGTGGGAGATGCCGTCTTGAAAACATTTGCACAATATATTTCGGCAAAATTCCGCGAATTTATTCGCAAAAATTTCCGCCAATACGATCTAACTTTTAGCGATTTGCTTGAAGAAGGAAACGATGTAATTGCTAGAGATGGAGGTGAAGAGTTTATGGTTCTCATGCCTTTTACTGATCTTCAGGAGGCCCAAAAGGCGGCCGAACGTTTTAGAGAATTTATCCAAAACGCGCGTATTACTTTCGTAAAATCAAACGGAGAAACCAGGATTATAACATTGGAGAATCTATCCTGTACAATTGGCGTTACTCAAGCAAACTTTAAAAAAGATTTCTCTATTCATGATTTAAAAGCTAGAGCCGACGAAGCTTTAAAAAGAGGAAAAGCTCATCGTAATGTCGTTTGTGTAACAACTATCAATGAAGACGATGAAACCTCTTACACTTTTCCATATCTACACAGTCCTCGAAGAAGACCTCCCAAAAAACCTGCCGATACAACTGAAAATCGCAAGCGTTACGGATCTGGCAATGCAAATGAATAACCTTTAAGTATTTAAATCCTTAATTTTTAAAATATTTATGTTAGCATTGATACGCTTACAGATTTTTAATATTAAGAAATGGATTATATCGACCTTTTAATAGTCAGCACATTCTTCCTTATTGTTTTTATTATTGGAATTTGGGATCGCAAAAAGGTAACCATTGATGACTACTGGGTAAATAACCGCAAGACCGGCACTTTTGTTCTCTTAGCTACAACTCTTTCTAGTTTTATCGGCGCAGGAGCAATTATTGGAGGAACTGAAGTAACTTATTCAGGGGCAGGTCTTGCTGCTTCAATCCTTTTTCTTTCATACTTCCTATATTTTTTCATCTTTGCTAAATATTTTGCCCCAAAAATCAAAGAGTTTGGAGATAAACATAATGCCTATACTATTCCTGATTATTTTGAACACCGCTACTCTCAAAAAGTTCGACTAGTCGGTGCAATCGTAAATTTAATTAGTTGGTCCCTCTATATAGCCATACAAATTTTAGCCATGGGAGCTTTCATTAGCGTACTAGCAAACATAAACCCCATCATAGGAACTATTATTGGCAGTTTAATAGTTATTTTATATACCAGCATTGGGGGACTCCGAGCCGACATTCGCACAGATATTTTTCAATTTTTTGTTATGTTGTTTTTAGTTCTAATTTTTATGCCTATAGTTATTTATAAAGGAGGAGGCTTTCCCGCTATCCAAGCCTTGCCTTTATCTTTTCTATCCGGTGAAAAATTTATGCCTTGGCCAGCCCTATTATTTGGATTTATTTTTATTGGCAGCGGAGTAATCACCAGTGCCGACATTTGGCAAAGAACCTATGCGGCAAAAGATAAAAAAACCGTCTCCAAAGCCATGACATTATCTGGTCTTTTGGTTTTCGCTTTTATCGCCATGACTGTTATTTTTGGAATTTATTCTTACATTCTAATTCCTGGAACTCCATCCAACATGGTCATTCCAATTCTATTAAAAACACTTCTTCCGGCCGGATTGGCGGGATTAGTCATCGCCGGATTTTTTGCGGCTATAATGTCTACAGCAGACACTGTTTTATTAATCTCCAGCATGACCCTTGTACATGACATTTATATTAAAACTCTCGGAAAAACTCTTTCACCCGAAAAGACTTTAAAACTAAGCCGCCTAACCACCCTGATTTTAGGGCTTATCGCCTTAATAATCGCCATTGTAATTAACGACATCGCCCATTTAACCTTAAACGCCGTTAGTTTTTATACCTGTTTAATGCCTTCGATTGTTTTTGGATTTTATTGGAAAAAAGCTAATTCTACTTCCGCTCTTTGGAGTATTGTCTTCGGATTTTTAGCAACCTTTGCTGTTAGCCTTTATACGCCAACAATGGCTTTTATTGCCGGAATCGTTATTAGTATGATTGTTTTTGTTTTAATAAGCCTTTTGGTCCACAGCAATTCTAAATCCTTAGATCTTCAAAAATAGCAGTTTGAATACCGGCAGCAATTTCAAAATAAACTTTAAGTTCCTCCGGATCGATCCCAGAAACCTTACAAATTCTTTCCAGTAATTTTTGGGCTCGAACATTTTCAGGAGAAACCATCATTCTCGAGTCTCCAAGCAATCCAACGCTTATCCTCCTGTTCTCTGGAGAAAAATAAATCTTCCCCGCTCTGCCATTCAACAAAACATCATAGCGAAATCTTTCACTAACCATTTCATCTATTTCAACATTTCTTGCTCCATGAAAGGGCGCTCTATCATTAAACCCATGTTGTAAATCATATGTATATCCACCCATTGCATGATGCCCAAATAAAACTCTTTTTACTCCAAAACAAGTAGAGCTTTTAGGTTCAAACTTACTTTCGGTCCACATACTTAGATATCTAGGAAAACTTCTTACTCTCCGCCCTCCTTTTTTAAAAAGTTGCGGCAAAGAAACTAGCTCTGTCATATAAAAAGATGGATCGGCAAAAAACATCTCTCCGGAAGAATCTTCGCAAACAACAGCCTCGTGACAATAATCTTCAGCCTGAATAGATCTCAAAACAAGATCTCTTTCTGAAGCACACAATTCCTTCACTCTTTCAACCATATGTGAACAATTTCCTCCTAGCGCCGGAGGAGTTTCGATTCCGGCATGCTGAAACAAATACGTCATATTATTAAACGGAACTTGTTGCTGAACTTGATCTACTGCTTCTTTGAATTTGTGCATAATTGTTTTAAGCGGCTAAATATTCGTCGTAATCCAGAGCATGGCTAGCCCAAGCCAGAGTTTCTATATTTTCAAGAGAGTTAGTTGAATAGCCCATTCTTATTTCTAACTTAATAAGACTGGGAGTTTACAACAAAAAGCTGGAAGTGTCAATGGTGGAGATGCCGGGAGTCGAACCCGGGTCCAGAGAGAGAGATTATGACTTCTACAATCATAGTTTATCTGTTGGTTTTAGACGCTCTACTGTTAAATAAACAAAACGCAAAACGCTTAGCTTCTAAAGTTCTGACTTGTAACCGAAGCTCGCCACAAATCAAAAGCCTGCTAAATGACGCCCATGTTTCTTAGCAGACATCGGAAACATGAACGTGTCTGTTAAAAAACAGACAAAGGCACTAGGCCATAGCTGGTGCGAAAGCGAACTCTCTTGCAGCTAGTCTAGCAGCCAATTTATCTAAGTTAGCACTTAGTTTTGTACGAACTTGATTAACGTGAAGACCGTACAATTCACGAATTGCCATCATAGACCCCTAAACCTCCCTGTCGAATACCAATACATCCCCATTGTTTCAAAGAGCTTTTTAATTATACCACAATCGTCTTCGGGCTTATATCCCTATTGCTCGATCTCGGGCCCTGGAACATCAATAACTTTTAAACCAGCCCTTCTGCATTCCTCTGCAAGAGTTGCAGCGTCTCCACTAGGAGAAGCGACTTCGGAAAAACCTCTTTTTTTAGCCAATCTAAAAGCATATACCCTACCACCTCTATCTGGATAATCACAGAGAGCTTGAAGCCCGGGATCTGATAATCTCGGAGCCTCAACTAGTACTTTTGGCCAATTTGCCGAACCATCTTGTTCTTTCATAATTAAGTTAGATTATTAAGCTAAGAAGCTAATCTATAACTACTTTTTAAAAAAGTCAACGCGTAAAACTTGGCCTAAGCTTCATCACCCTCCTCTCCAGTCACCGATTTAGAGCTCTTCCCTTCTCCGGCATGTTTAGCCCTCTTTGCCAACGAATCTACTGAGTTCATCAGCCCTGTAAACCAGTCGTGTCCTAAATCTCGCAAATTGATTTTTAATTTACTTCCACTGATTACCCAACGAGGATTATATTCAAGCATATTAATAATATTTGCAGGTTTCACTTTTTTAGACATACTCAAAACAATTTCTTTCTCTTTACTCATCGGAACAGTCTCTGATTTCAAATTTACCAACCCAGCCCTTTTTGCTAACAATTTTAATTCGATGATTTTAAATAAATTATTAACTTCTGTTGGTAATTTTCCATAATCTTCAACAAATTCACCCTTAATTTCTTTCAAATAATTATCGTTGTCGGCTGAAGAAAGTTTCTGATAAGCATTAATTTTATCTTTTGAATTTGGAATATAACTATCCGGAATATAAGCAGGGATTGGTAACTCGATTGAAACATTCCATGTCTCCTCCTCTCCTTCAAGCACTCTTCCGGCTTTCAGATCTTCCACCGCTTTATTTAACATTCTCATAAAATGAGAAACACCCACGACATTTATAACTCCGTGTTGATTGGCTCCCAAAATATCTCCTGCTCCTCTAATCTCCAAATCCTTCATCGCAATTTGGAACCCGCTCCCAAGTTCACTTGCCTCCACAATCGCCCTAAGCCTCTTTTTTGCATCCAGTTTAAGTCTTTGTCCATGATACAAAAAGTAAGCGTAAGCTTGCCTCTTTCCACGGCCCACGCGACCACGCAATTGATATAACTGTGCTAGCCCAAATTTTTCAGCATTATTAACAATCAACGTATTTGCATTTTCCAAGTCGATTCCGTTTTCAATAATCGTAGAACTTACTAACACGTCGTATTCACCATTTTTAAACGACATTATTCTTTCTTCCAGGTCTCCGCTTCCCAATTTTCCATGAGCAACCACAAATCTCGCTTCCGGAACTAATGCTTTTAATTTATCGGCAAAACTATCGATTGTTTGAACCCTGTTATGCAAAAAATACACCTGCCCTTTTCGGCTTAACTCCTTTATTATAGCTTCTCTGACTAATCCAGAAGAATATTTTCTAACCTCTGTGATAATCGGAAGTCTTCCATATGGAGGCGTTGTAATCGTGGTAATATCGCGTAGTCTACTTAGACAAATATTCAAAGTTCTTGGAATTGGCGTAGCTGTTAAAGTAAGAATATCCACTTCTTTTCTAAGCTCTTTTAATTTTTCCTTTTGCTTAACTCCAAACCTTTGCTCCTCATCCACAATTACTAATCCTAAATTTTTAAATTTAACGTCCGGCTGAAGAAGTCTATGTGTTCCGATAATAATATCAACTTCTCCTTTCCCCAACTTTTCTACAATTTCTTTTTGCTCTTTTTGAGATTTAAAACGGCTCAACATGTCCACTCTTACATTAAAATCCTCCATTCTTTTTTTAAAAGATTTGAAATGTTGGTCAGCTAAAATGGTAATTGGTGAAATCATGGCAACTTGTTTTCCTGATTGTGCCGCCTTAAAAGCCGCCCTCATTGCAACTTCTGTTTTCCCAAATCCTACATCTCCACACACCAAACGATCCATTGGGATATCGCTTTCCATATCTGCCTTCACGTCGTTTATTGCTTTTATTTGACCCGGGGTCTCCTCGTAAACAAACGTTTTTTCAAACTTCACCTGTAAATCATCGTCGTTTTTAAATCTAAACCCTTTCGCTGCCTTTCTTTCTGCGTATAATTTCAAAAGTTCTTTTGCGATAGCTTGGGTTTCTTTTTTCACACGACTTGTAATTGTGTCCCACTCGGCACTACCAAGTCTTGTTAATTTCGGCATCAACTCATCAGATCCAATATATTTATTTACTTTATCGGCCTGATCAATCGGCACAAACAATTTATCGTTTTCCGCATATCCAAGCTTTAAATACTCTTTTGTAACATTATCGATCGTCTTTCTGTCTAGTCCTAAAAATTTCGCAATTCCATGATCCGCATGAACAACATAATCTCCCGTTTTTAAACTTGTTAAGAAATCGTCAAAAATATTTCTATTACTAGATCTTTTTTCACTTCTAACCAATGCGATATCTACATCTGTTATTAAAAGAGTTTTTTGTGTTGGATTTTGAAACGATTGAGGAAACGCGTCTTCTTTTTCTACTTCAATTAAAAAAACTGAAGTGGAATTGAATTTTTCTTTATCTATTCCCTCCATAAACGGAATTGCTTGGTCAACTAAAAGAGCCCTGTTTTCGCTTAAATTTTTGGTGAAAAAAATGATTTTCCAATCATTACTCATTTTATCCCTCAAGTCATTCGCCAAATCATATCCGCTTCGATATCTTAAAACAGATAAATAATGTAAGCGTTTATGATTCTCTGTGTCTTCATTAAACGACGCGAAAGTAATTGTTGAACTACGCTTCGAAGCCTCTTCCATAAAAGAATTCCACACCTCATAATATTCATCAACAACATCTACTTCATCATCAATAATTACACCGTTTTTTCCAAACAAATCCATAATGTTTTCAGTTTCTAAATCGTAATCAATGGGGTAAATATCTATTATTGATCTTTCTCGTCCCTCTTTTGTGTAATCATCCCCATCCACAATCACTATCTTCTCGATTTGATTAAATCCAACCTCTAAACGAACTATTGTTTCACTATTTATTGGATACAAAAAAATACTATCACCCACTTTATAATACTGACCCTTTTTTAAAATTTTATTATCCGTAACCTCATATCCAACCGAAACCAATCTCTCAATTAAATCAACAGAGTTTAATTCTTCATCTTTCTTGATTGTAATTTTTTTTCTTTCCAAACTCCCAACGTCTGGAAAGTTTTGTAAAAGCGATTGAAAATTAACAATAAACACCGCTTTTTTATTCAAACTAGCTCTCAAAACAAACTCTATTAAATCTCTTTTACAATCTATTTCGTAATCGGCACTAGTAGCATAAGTCAATCTCTCTTCATCCGCTTTTTTAGTGTAGAGAAAAACCGGCCTATCACTCCATAAATCCATCGCTTTTTTCACCGTGTTCTGCTCTTCTGAGTCACTAGTGACCCATAAAACATTTTCTAATCCGATTTTTTCGTCCCTCAAAAGATCACTCAAAACAACCGCTTTCGAAGAGCTGTTCCCTGCCCCGGAATAAGTAATGTTTTTTTGAATCCTAAAAAGGTCGGTAGACTCCGCAAGTCCCTCTCTCGGAAAAAACGAGATTATATTTCTCATCAACTATACCTTTAACGGCATTATTATATACACATAGTCACCCCCTCCAAGCGGCTTTATTACCGCCGGAGAAACCTTATCTGTCATTGAGAAAACTACTTTATCTTTGTTTATATAAGTCAAAACATCTAATAAATATTGTGAGTTTAGGGAAATTTTATTATTTTCCCCTTCGATTTTAATAGAAACCTCTGCTTTTTCTTCTCCAACTTTGGTTTCATCAGAAGAAATAACTAATTTTCCATCATTAGTAGCGCTCAATTTAACACTATTATTGTTTTCTTTGGCGAACAAACTAACCCTTTTCAAAACCAAAGATAAATCTTCCACAGAAACTTCAAATTTAGTTTTACTATCTTTTGGAATAATTTTATCATAGTCCGGAAACTTCCCCTCTATAAGCCTTGAAATCAACTCAATTCCATTAGACGTAAACAATATTTGATTGTTTGAAATATTAACTTTTACCTCTTTTTCATCTGATTTGCTAATAATTTTCCCAAGTTCAATCATTGTTTTTGCTGGAATAATACAAGAAATTTCTTCGTCTACTTTTTTAATTGGTTTCATTTTTTTCTCGGAAAGTCTGTAGCTATCTGTTGCCACTAATTTAATTTCGTCTCCATTTGCTACCAATAAAACACCTGATAAAACGGGCCTAGAGGTGTTTAATGAAGCTGAAAAAACGGTTTCATTTATAGCTTCGTAAAACTCCTCGGTTTTAAATGTAAACTCGTTATTTTTTTCAATTTTTGGAATTAATGGAAATTCATCCGCGCTAATACATTTTATTTTAGTGCTAGAAGACGCTGAGTTTATAGATAATGAAACTCCTTCAACAACCGCTAGTTCTACTTTTTCACTATTTAATAAAGAAATATAATTTGTTAAAAGTTTTGCTGGAACTGTTATAGCGCCTTCCCCTCTAATATCCGCATTAATATAACAACTTATTGCTATCTCTAAGTTTGTAGCAAAAAAGTGTAATCTTTTCCCCTCGGATTTTAATAAAATATTATTTAAAACTGGGAGAGTGTTGTTTGGACTTATCGCTTTATCAACAATATTAAGAGCGTACTCCAAGTCCTTTTGGTTGCAAAATAGTTTCATATTTTAAAGATAAAATAATCCCTAGGCGTTTCTATTATAAACAATCTAAAAGGTAAAACAATATTAAATTTTGTACACATTCTTAAAAATATTTCCCAATAAATTTTATATATTTTTATATTAATATATATAAATAGTAATAGTAGGGGTTGATTTTTAGTACAAAACATGGTCTTTTAATAAAAAAATTTACGCCTTACTTATTAAAAAAGGCTAAATTTAAGTTAAAAATATGTTTAAAAAAGGTGCAAAACCTTGTTTTGAAAAACTAATTAAGGTATCCTTTCCACGCTTAATTAAGAGTAAAAATAAGTAAATCTGTAAAAAATTCAAAAACATGACAACATGGTTATTAACAGGAGCGGGAACATTGATTGCGAGTCTTTCTATTAGTTTGGTGTTTTTTAGTAAAAAAAAGCTTTTTGATTACAATGAAAAAACAAAAGAGTCAGAAGAGCTTGTTTCTAAAAGCAAAAAAGAGGCGGAAATAATTTTAGAGGAAACAAAAAGAAGGGTTACTAAAACAAAAGAATTGTTTGAGGGAGATTTGGCGAAAAGGGAAGAAAGAGTAAAAAAATTAAAAGAAGCATTAGATTTTAAAGAGGAAATTATTAAGAAAAAGGAGGCTAGAAATAATGAAATAAAACTAAAAGAAGCCTCTTTAAAAGAAGAGGTTCAAAGCGCCCAAGCTAATATAAAAAGAGCAGAAAAGGAAAGTTTAGAAAAACTCTCGGCAAAAACAGGTTTAACACCAGTAGAGGTAAAAGAAAGAATAATAAACCAATACCGAAAAGAATTAGAAGAAGAAAATGAGGAAAGAATAATAACCCTGGAAGAAGATTTAAAAGAGAACGCGGTTAAAATAGCAAAAAAAATTCTAACAAGCACCATTCAAAGATTGAGCTCTCCTACATCAGTAGAAAGCAGAATATTACAAATTACAGTCCCACAAGACCATATTAAGGGGAAAATTGTTGGTAAGGAGGGAAAAAACATTGAAGAATTAGAAAAAGCATTGGACGTAGATGTTATTTTTAATGACCTCCCAAATACTATTAGCATTTCTTGTTATAACCTTATTAATAGAAGGATCGCTCAAATGACGATCGAAAAATTAATAAAATTCAGGAATGATATAAACGAGATTATTGTTAAAAAGAAAATAAAAGAGTCAGAAGAAGAGCTAGATAAAGAGTTGTTTAAAATAGGAAGCGACATTGTTACTAAATTAAATCTTAAAAATTTAGACAAAGAATTAATAAGAACAATTGGTCGTCTACAGTTTAGGACGAGTTACGGTCAAAACATTATGAAACACTCTATGGAGGTCGCCTGGGCAGCCACAATGATTGGAAGCGAGCTTGGGTTAAACGTAGAAACATGCAAAATAGCAGGATTTTTACATGATTTAGGAAAAGCTATTGATCAAAATCCAGACGTTCAAGGAACTCACGATTATCTGACGAAAGAGTTAATGGAAAAATATAATTTCAAACCAGAAGAAGTGCATGCCGCATGGACTCACCACGAATCCGCCCCGCTAGAAACACCGGAAGCCTTGATTGTTAAAGCGGCAGACGCAATTTCGGCCGGAAGACCAGGAGCCAGACAAGAATCAATCAGTAAATATTTGGAGAGACTAGAGGCATTAGAAAGCACAGCGGACTCATTTGAGGGAGTCAAGAATTCTTTTGCGATCTCAGCTGGAAGAGAAGTGAGAGTTTTAGTAGATCCAGAAGTTATTACAGATGAAACAATGCTTCCTCTAGCCGGAAATATCGCCAAAAAAATTGAATCCGAATTAACGTATCCAGGAAAGATAAAGGTAAATATTATCAGGAGAACGAAGCACACAGAAATAGCCCAATAATCTAACAACCACGCTTTATGACAGAAGAAAATAAAAAAAAGAAAAGAAGAATTTTTGATAAAGTAGTGATGGGAGCCATAATCGGAGGCGCAATCGGCTCAGTTATAGGAGCATCAGTAAGTGGCAAAAAAGACGAAAATGTAAAGGAAGAAGTTTTAGAAGGATTAAAAAAAACCACAGACGCTTCAAAAACTATATTAAAAAAAGTCCTAGGAATCTTTAGAAGGAAAGATAAAAATCTAAATAGCGACGCGAAAGAAATTCCAAACGAAATGGAGGAATATCAAAAATAATGAAAGAAATAAAAGACAACATTGTTAATAAATCACTATTCTCAAGATTTATAGATATCGCCGTATTAACAACCTTTATAGCGATAGCGGTTTTAATATTTACACTTTTAATTAAGCTGTTTATTTACAGTAGATTTGTTTCTGGGACAGTAATTGGAGGAATAGACGTTTCTAGAAAAACGGCTTCCGAAGCGGAATCGTTATTAGAAAACGCAATCGAAGATTATTCAAAAATACCGTTAACAATTAAGTTAGACGGAACAACGAAAGAACTTTCTCTTAAAGATTTAGGAATCGAGTTTTTATTAGAAAACACGATTCAAAAAGCAAAAAAAATAAACGAAACAAAGACAAGCCTCGTTAAATACATAACTCAACCGGAGGAAGAAATAAAAACCTCTTTAATAATTTCAATAGATCCGATTGTTTTGGGAAGTAAATTAAACCAAGAATTTGACCTGTCAAAACTCAAAGCTGTAAACGCCTGGTTCGAATTTGATAATAACAGGAAATTGCAAGTAACAGAAAGTAAAGATGGAATGGTTATAGATAAAGAAGCGCTTACAAAAAGCATAAACAATGCTCTCGGAACCCTCAAGGGGCACACCATAACCCTTAGCTTAAGTCCATCAAAACCAACTCTTTCAAAAGAAGACTTAGAGATTCAAAAGCCGGAAATTATTGAAGAGTTAAGACACAGAATGACATTAACACATCCGGAATATCGCAATAAATGGACACTCTCTTTAATTGATCATTTGGATTGGGTAAGGTTTTCGACAAAGCAAAAAATGGTTTTTGAACCGACGCAAAAAGCGATTGTTATCAGCAAATTTCCCAAAATGGAAGTGCCGGGATTTACCACCAAGACATATGTAAACATTGAAATAGATCAGGCAAAATTAAACGAATTTATAGACGCAAAAATGGCTCAATATCTCGACGTTCCGGTAGAAGATGTAAAAATATATAAGAATAAAGATGGAAAAATAATCATAGAAGGACGAGGAGATAACGGTAAAAAAATTCAAAGAGATCTATTTAAAAAAGCGATAGAATTAGCAGTTGATACTGAAATAGAGACCGTTCCAATTCCGGTAAAAGAAATGGAACCAAAAATAACAGTATCTGAAGAACTCCAAGCGCTTGGCATAAAAGAAAGAGTTGCTATCGGGCACACGACTTTTTACGGATCTCCTATGAATAGAATGTACAACATAGGCGTCGGAGCTAATAAGTTAAACGGAACATTGATAAATGTTGGAGAAGAGTTTTCATTTGACGATACGATTGGGCCGGTAAACGGATCAACGGGATATTTAATGGAATTAGTTATTAAACCGGAAGGAACCATTCCGGAATCCGGAGGCGGTCTCTGCCAAGTTTCTACAACTGTTTATAGAGCTGCGCTTTTTGCGGGATTACCGATAACCGAAAGACATCAACATTCCTACGCCGTGACTTATTACTCCCAAGTTTTAGGACATGGTCTAGACGCCACGGTTTACATCGGTGGGCCTGATTTAAAATTCAAAAACGATACCTCGGGAGCCTTATTAATGCAAGTATATGTAAAAAACAAACACGAATTATACACTGTTTTATACGGCACCAAAGATGGAAGAACAGTTGAAATGGATGGGCCATACATTTCTAATCGCACCAGTCCAAAAGAAGTAAAATACGTGGAGATAGCCGATCTCCCGGTAGGAGTTCAAAAGAAAGTGGAATTGGCTCATGTTGGATTTAACGCCCTTTGGTATAGATATATCACCATGCCTAATGGCGAAAAGAAAACAGACGAAATCACTTCTAAATATCAAACAATGCCTGCCAAGGTATTAGTCGGAACAAAGCCAACTACTCCAGCACCCGCACCTCCACCCGCTAATTAGAAACTATTTTTCATTAAGCTCTTTACCAATCTTCTTCAATAAATCTAGAGCGTCTTGATTTTCAGGGTCTTTTTCCAAGACGGTTTTTAAAGCCATTTCAGCTTCTTCAATATTATTTAATTCAGCATAAATATTAGCTAGCAACAAGAAAAATTCTAAATTCTCTGCATCCAACTCTATAGCCTTATTCAAAGCAATAATAGCATTTTGGTGCTGAGCCAAAGATCTATAAACTTGAGCCAGACTTACAAATCTCTGAGGTCTGGAAGGGTCCAAATCTACAGATTTTTGATAAGCGTCTCGAGCCTCTTCAAAAGAGCTTTGTTGATACAAAGCAAATCCAAGATGACTATAATGTAAAGGATCCTGGGTTAAATCAGATAACTGTTTAAATAAAGCGGCTGCTGCGCCCAGCATTTGTTTTTGCAAATAAAGCATCGCCAATTTTTGCAGAGTATCCAAATGGTTATTATCTATCGCCAAAGCCTGTACGAAAACTTTAATAGCCTCATCCTCCTCCCCTTTTTTAAGTAAAGCATCGGCCTCTTCAAGCAAAACTTCTATTTTAGACTTATCAGCCTTAGAAACTTTTACAACAGGGGTTTCTTCTATTATTTCTTTTTCCTTTTCACGCGGCTCCAAAGCCTCTTCAATAACCTTTTTTTTCTTCAAATGAACAATAATAGTTCTTCTTATAAAAACAGCCACTAAAGCAGTTATCCCAAGAAACAGAATAAGATAAGTCCACATAGATAAAACATTAAGTTCTAATTATTTTTTTCTTCTGGAACAAAACTGTCTGGAACATACCCCTCCTTTAAAACACGATCGACTTCGGACAATTCAATCACCGCAATTTCGTCTTCTTCAGTGCGAATTTTGAGTTTTCGATTTAAAATGTCGAGTCCAATCACATCAGCAGAAGGCCCAGAAGCAAATAAAGATTTTTTCAAACGAACAACACTTCCAATACTTGGAAGACCTTTTTTAAGTTCGCGATAAGTTTGCAATTCATATTTCAAGCAACACAAAAGCTTTCCGCAAGCTCCGGACAACTTAGGGCTCCCCTTGCTCTCCAAAGATTGGTCTCTCACCATTTCCATATTAATACTTTCCAATTTATTCAAAAAAGAATTACAGCAAAGTTGTCTACCGCATTTTCCATATCCTCCAACAAATTTTGCTTTATCGCGAGGCCCAACCTGGCGAAGGTAAATTTGTTTTTTCAAAACCTTAGCTAAATCTTTTACTAGTTCGCGAAAATCCACGCGATCATCAGAAACAAACATAAAATGAACCTTGCTTCCGTCAAAAGAAAAACTAGCCCTAAAAGTTTGCATGTTCAATTCATATTTTTCCACCAACTTGCGACAAGCAGTCAGGGCCCCCTTAGCATGCTCTAAATGACTTTCTATTTTTTGTTCATCATGAGGAGTAAGCCTTCGCAAAATTTTAGAAGCTTTCAAAATCTTTTCCGGATCAGAAGAATCTCTGTTTAAATACCTCACAGTTCCAAACTCTTCTTTATCTTCCTCGTCTTTAAAAATCACCTTATCACCGGGAATATATTCATAAGCTTCTGCGTATGGTAATTCCAGTAACATACCGGAGAAATGACAATCAACCCCCACAACCATATTTTTACTCATAAAGACAACATTAGATTTTCCAGAACCAATCTTGGGTTCACATTTTTCTTTAAGAGGATACCAGCCTCGTCAATTTTTGAAAGAGTATTTATATATTTTTGAGACTCTTCCGCCCCTTCCAGCACTTTGCTGCGGAGCACATGCTTCAAAATATTGAAAAAACTATCAATTTTATCAGGCTCAGTAGAAAAATCTTCTACATAAGAAAATCGATCTACAATATTTTTGTGAGCCAAAAAATTCTGAACATCATGATAAACTTTTATATAATCAGCTAAAGCTTCAGGACTTTCCATCAAATGAATAGCTTTACCAGTCCTTCCTAAGGAAAATAAACTTACTTCCTTGATAACATCGGCCGGCTGATCAGGATACAATTCTTGTAATTTTTTGGTCAGAAAAGAAGCGGAAACCGGATTAAATTTTACAACTCTTACTCTCGAAACAATCGTGGGGAGTAAAAGCATAATATCGTTAGTAGTCAGAATAAATACGGTTCGTGGCGGAGGCTCCTCCAAAACCTTTAAAAAACTATTGGCGGCCTCGGAAGTCATTCTTTCCAGGCTCTGAATTAAAACCACTTTATATTTAGCCTGTCTCGTCATAGACAATCTATCGATCAAGCTTCGAACCGCTTCAATTTTAATAGACTCACCATCATCATTTAATTCAATTGTATCGATGTGACTCCCTTTTTGAACTTGAATGCAAGTACTGCATTCATGACAGAAATTATTTTCACATTGTAAAATTCCAGCCAATTTTTTAGCTACAGTATGTTTTCCGATACTATTTGAGCCGACCAATAAATAAGCATGCGACAAATTGCCGGACTCGACATCTTTTTCGAGACGTAAAAGCTGTTTTTCATGCCCAATTATTGACCAGTTATACTTCATAAATTAGACTATATCTTTCCACACATTTTCTTGTCTAACAAGCAATTTTTCAGCATCTTCCGGATGAGCCATTATTTCTCTAATAAATCTCTCCAAACGAACCTTATTTTGAGAGCCTTTCACTAAAATAAGGTCATTTCGGTCAATCTTATCTTTAAAAAATTCAGCAGCCTCAAGCGCCGAATCAAAAGAATGTACATTTGAAGCCTCCATCCCTTTTTCCTTCGCTTTGTTGGCGAACATTTTTGCTTCCTCTCCGACGGTTATCAAGAAGTCTACATATTCAGGAATAATTTCTCCTACTTGCTCATGTAACTCCTTAGCATTATGTCCAAGCTCATTCATATTACCCAAAACCGCAACCTTCCTTTTAGTCACACCGATTTCTTTCAAAACCTTCAAGGCTTCTCTCAAAGGCTCCGGAGAAGAATTATAAGAACTATCCAAAATAACAGCCTCGTTTACAGCCGGAATTATACTCATTCTGCCGGGCGGCAATTCGTATCTCTGCAAAGCAGTAACACAGTTTTCAATAGTCATTCCTAAAAGTTTTCCGCAAACAATTGCTGGTAACAGCACGTACAATTGAAATTCTCCCAAAACACTAGATGTAACCTCATACTTTTCTTCACCAAAATGCAAAATAAAAGACACTCCTCCTTCTGAAAGATGTAAAGCGCTTGCTCTAAACATAGCCTCCTTTTCTTTTCCATAGGTAATCGTATTTTTCTTCCCTCTTTTTTGAGCAAACATTGCCAAAAATGGATTATCTATATTCAAAACAGCCACGCCATCGCTTTTCATATTGTCCACGATTTTTCTCTTTTCATCGAAAATTGCCTGCAAACTATCAAACTGGCCAACCTCCATATGTACCGGGAAAATATTAGTCATTACAGCCACGTCGGGCTTAATAATTGAGGTCAAATAATCCATGTCTCCGGGTTTATCAACGCCAAGCTCAAGTAGTAAAATTTCACTATGATCTTTCAGCAAAGCATTATAAATAGCTTTCAAAATTAACCATGACCACTTATAAGCGGAAGAATACCCGCTTTCAATGTCCAAAATAGTTAGGAGTAATCCGAATTCGCTATTCATACTTTTTTTAGTGGCCTTAACTTTAAACTGAGAATTTAAAACCGAATAAATAGCCTCTTTAGTGCTGGTTTTCCCGATAGAGCCGGTAACAGCCACTACCTTGCCTTTAAATTTTTTAAGCCTATGAAATGCTAATTTTTTGAGAACAAAAAGAACAGCTTTTCTTAAAAATTTCTTCATAAAAAATCCCTTAAAATTTTGCAAACGGAGTCTATCATAAAAAGTTTTTTTCGGCGAGGGGATCTGCTAAAATCAAATAGTGATAATTTAAAAATGTCAATGCAACAAGCGCTCATAAATATTACGGGAAAAGTTCAAGGGGTCGGCTATCGTTATAGCGCTTTTCACGTCGCTCAAAAGCTAGGATTAAAAGGCTATGTCAGAAACATGTCAGACGGTAGCGTAGAGGCTCTGGTTCAAGGAGCAAAACTTTCAATCTCACAATTTATCGAGTGGTGTAAAGAAGGCCCCCCTCACGCAAAAACCGACCAAGTCCTGACAAAGTGGCAAGAATTGGTCGGTTCTTGCGTGAGGGGG
>Ga0233420_10000193_pt1 | contig 28211 bp, 29 predicted proteins | sample Watercolumn_Mata_4_FD_183009 | JGI IMG/M metagenome (GOLD analysis project Ga0233420, IMG submission 183009) | Freshwater microbial communities from Lake Matano, South Sulawesi, Indonesia - Watercolumn_Matano_2014_102_MG | ecosystem: Environmental > Aquatic > Freshwater > Lake | place...
TCTTTTCGAATCTACTTTCCAGCTTACAGCGTTTCCTACAATTGATTTGGAATTTGTATTAAGAATAATACCCGGCATTGCAACTTCATTTTCATAAGAACCGTCTCCTTTGCTGATTAATTCCATTTGAACTGTTATTTCATCATATGCTAATTCAATTTCCGGTTTAATTTCGCGAATCGATTTTACTCCGAAGGTCTTTTCCAGAAAATTGATAAGCGAGGATTTATCATTGCCCTCTTTATCAATATTATTTTTGAAATAATCTTTCTTCGACAATAATTTTTCCTTCGATAAATCTTTTAACGAATGTTTTTCAGCAGCAGAAGAAATTACATTAAAGAAGTATTCAATATAATTTTCACTTGCAAAGTCATCTAATCTTTTTCTGAGAGTTTTTGTGGTGTCGTCTGCTAAATATTTTTCATATTCATCTGGAGTTAAAAAAGACTTTAACGGAATTAATCTAAACGGGAAAAACGCTTTGTAAGTTTCTTCGTAAGTAAAATAAGAGTAGAACCATCGAAAGGATTTACTAAAAGCAATGTCAATTCCGAATTTTTCTTTATTACGATATTCATCAGACAATAAATTAACATCGTTAAATTTTTTTGTGGCTGAATAATAGAATTTATTTTTTTCGGAAGTGTCTTTTCGCTTCTCTATATTCCATGAGGCATCTACAGGAATTGGAAAGGGCAACGATGCCGGATTAGCAACCTCGCTGGAATCACCACTTACAACAACAGTTCTTTCGCATGTACCGTCAGAATTAATTTTTGTTTTAGTTTTGTAATCGCGGCATCCGTTTGCAAATGCTGCCATCAAAACGATCAAAACTGCGGATAATATTTTGCTTTTCATATGTACCTCACCTTACAATTATTTTTTCTATTTCGTTTGATATTTTTGATTTATTGAGTTGAAAGTTTTTTTGAGAAAGCGAATCTTTTGTAGAAAATATTTCATTGCGCAGCATAAGAATTTTTTTCTTTTGAGTATCATCAAGCTGATTAAAATCTTTTAAAAGATTTGCAAGTTGTTCTTTGCGTATTACTATAATATCGTTCGATACTTTAAAGTATTCTTTTTTAGCCGCAAAAAATTTATAGACATTATAAAGCCATGTTGCCGATTCGATAGTTTGCGAGAAGGCTTGTGCTTGCTGAATGCTGCTTTCTGTAATTTCTCCGTACCTTTCTTCTAACTTTACAATTTTACCTGCTGTATCTATTTCCTGGTAAAAATAAAATGAAAGTAGAAATAGGCAGATTACAGTTAAAGAGAATTTAACAGTCGAGATTAACATAAAATCTGTTACTCGATCAATAAAATTTTTCAGAACTGATTTCTCTTCTTCCAAAATATCCTTCATGATTTTTCCGGTAACAATATCTTCATAAGAAAAGAATGGCTCGGACGTTTTAATGTTAGATAATAATTTCTCTGCTTTAATGTTTTTATCTGCAAAAGCAGAACACGCATTACAAACTTTTGTATGATTAACAATTCTTTCTTTATCAAGGTCATTCAATTCTTGAAATGTATTCTCAAGCAGAAGTTTATGGAATTCTTTACAGTTCATATTAATTCATCCACCTAATTAATTTTTCTTTTATTGTTCTTCTTGCGTAAACAAGATTGGTTTTAACCGAGGATTCGGACATTCCGGTTATTGTTGCAACTTCATTAATTGATAGATCGTGCAAATCACGCATTACGAATATTATTTTCTGTTTGGGTGGAAGATGTTCTGAAAGCAATTTAATTTTTTCAGCTAACTGTGCGTTTGAAAATTCATTCTCCGGATCTTGCTCGCTTTGCAATAAATTTGCCAGCATATCATCAGTAATATCAATTGTCATCTTTCTTTTTCTTGATTTAAGTTTATCATAACACAAATTGACTGCAATTTTGTACAGCCACGTTGTGAACTTTATACTATTATTATAGTTTGTAAAATTCCGCCACACCTTAATAAAACTTTCATGAACCACCTCATTTGCTTCATCTTCATTACATAAAATTCTAAATGCAATAACAAACACATAACGCCGAAATTTATTTACAACCCATTCGAACGATCGAACTTCGCCGTGTTTTGCTCTTTCAATTATTTCTTGTTCATTTAGATCGTTTTGCATTCAATAAATTCTTATTTCAATTAATGATACGATTGAAAATAGGAAAAGTTAAATTCGGATTACATCAAATTTCTAATTCGTAACGTATTATTAAACTCAACTTTTATATTCTTCAATCGATAATAAACCAAACCAGCTTGGAGTAGAAAATGAGCGCAATAAATTGTTGGGAATTTAAAAAATGCGGACGAGAACCAAATGGCTTAAAATCCATTGAATTAGGTATTTGTCCCGCTACAATAGAAACACGGGTTGATGGAATGAACAATGGGTTTAATGGAGGTAGAGCCTGCTGGGCTGTAACAGGTACATTATGTGGCGGTAAAGTCCAAGGAACATTTGCATCAAAATTAGCAAACTGTATGACTTGCGAGTTTTATCAACTAGTTGGTAGCCAAGAAGGTCCCAACCAGGAAGGCGCTAAAGCTATTTTAGCAAGACTGCACTGATATATTTCGATGCGCGATAAAACTTCGAATACTTATCTCAACTTTTCTGATAGATAAACCAAAAGTTTATCTATTGATATCCTTACCTGCTCCATCGAATCACGTTCACGAACGGTAACAGTTTCGTCTTGTAAAGTTTGAGTATCTACAGTAATGCAAAACGGTGTGCCGGCTTCATCCATTCTTCTGTATCTTCTACCTACAGCACCTTTGTCATCATAAAAGATTCTTAGGTATGGACGCAGATCATTTTCAATCTTTCTTGAAATTTCAGGCATTCCGTCTTTGTTAACAAGCGGTAAGATTGCAGCTTTAATTGGTGCAAGTTTAGGATGAAATCTTAAAACGCCTCGCACTTCATCTTTAACTTGTTCTTCGTAATATGCATCAATTAAAAATGCCATAAACGAACGGCTTGCACCGGCAGACGTTTCAATTATGAATGGAATAAATTTTTCCTTTGTCTCGTCATCAAAATAAAGCTGTGACTTACCGGAATACTCTTGATGTCTTCCTAAATCAAAATCGGTTCTATTGTGAATGCCTTCAATTTCTCCCCAGCCAAAAGGAAACTCATATTCAATGTCTGCGGCTTCTTTTGCATAGTGAGCAAGTTTATCTTTTGGATGATCATGAAATCTTAATTTGGTTGGAGTCATTCCCAAAGATTTGAACCAGTTAATTCTTCTTTCTTTCCATTCATCATAATGTTGTTTATCAGTTCCGGGTTTACAGAAATACTGCATTTCCATTTGTTCAAATTCACGTGTGCGGAATAAAAAATTCTTTGTGTTGATTTCATTTCGAAATGCTTTTCCAATCTGCGCAATACCGAACGGAAGTTTTTGTCTGCTGGAATTGACCACATTCAAAAAGTTTACAAAAATACCTTGCGCTGTTTCAGGGCGTAAGTAAATTATATTGGCAGAATCATCAACCGGTCCCAAAAAAGTTTTAAACATCAAATTGAATTTGCGTGGCTGTGTAAATGTACCTTTATTTCCGCATTGAGGACAGCCGAGCAGATCAAGCAATTTTGTTGCATTGTTCTGATCCTCCAGCACCTTTTCAAATTTCTCAACAAGTGTTCCTTCGCCTTGAAGAATTACAGAATCAAATTCTTTTAATGCTTTTTCTTTATTCTTATCAGAAATTAATTCTGCAAGAGTATCAACACGGAAACGAGCTTTACATTGTTTACAATCAATCATAGGATCAGTAAAGTTTTCAACATGACCGCTTGCTTCCCAAACACGTGCGTGCATTAGAATTGATGCGTCCAGACCTTCAACATCTTCGCGGTAGGTCATTGCTTTCCACCATTCTTCCTTTACATTTTTCAGAAGCTCAACGCCCAATGGTCCGTAATCCCAGCATCCGTTCAAGCCGCCGTAAATTTCTGATGATTGAAATACAAATCCTCTGCGTTTTGCAAGCGAAACAATTTTTTCTACAATCTCGTTCTGTCCCTTTGCGATGATACACCTCTTTGAATCTATTATTAAATTAGGTGCAAATATAGTAAATGAGAAAGGAAGTTAGAAAATGTAAACCTCCCTGCCTGGACTTTTGACTTAGTAATTGATGGTTTAGTGTATTCTCTAAAAGAAATGACTTCCCACAGTAAATTTGCTAAAATGAATTATCTTTTCTATTGTTAAGGGAAATAATAATTTGTGCGTCATGCAAAGAGAACCATGGTGCTGTAAAAAAAGATAAATTATGATAGAAAGAATTTTTTTAGGATTAATTTTAGTGTTCTTTATTCTTGCATTTGCGATTAGAAATATAAGGACTCACTTATCTACTAGACAATCAATAAGAGGAAAATCATTAAAATTGACTATGTCGATTTTGATTTCAACATTAATTTATTTACTTATTTTATTGAGATTAGCGGCACTTAAACCTAACTGGATATTGGAATTAGATATTTTCACCTCAAATGCATTCAAATATTTTGGTTTTGGATTAGTAATTATAGGATTTATCTTGGGTATACTCGCCTTGATTGCAATGAAAAATTCATGGAGAGTTGGAATAAAATATGACCAAAAAACAGAATTGGTGATATCCGGAATTTATAGATTTAGTCGTAATCCGTATTTTTTATCATATGACATCCTGATTTTTGGTTATGTTATTATTTTTCCATCAGTGATTCTGATGACATTATTAATATCACTTGCAATAATATTTCACAACATGATTTTAGAGGAAGAGAAATATTTACAATCTGTACATGGAGTAAAGTATATAGATTATAAAAATAAAGTGAAGCGATATATAACATTAAAATAATGCACGAACTCACAACAAGCGGTGTAAATAACCACCGGGTTCTACCTTCGTGGAAATTAACGCACGTTTGGAAAGTTCAAATCTTTTTGATACATTATTGGTGAAAGTACGGTGGCTCTTTAAACCGCCAGCCGTTAGTTGCTATTGAAGTTAAAATGCAACCGCCTAATCCGAAGTGCGATAACGGTAGGAACAATTTAATTTATAAATTTTACACAAGAGAAAAATTAGGATTAACTAAATTTTTAGCATTGCTGACAATTATTTCTTGTTATATATTCTGGTCCTTTTATATGATTGTTTGTTATGAAATAAGATTTTTAATTAATGAAAGGGTATTATTGTGAAAAAAGTCTTGGCAATTCTTTCTGAATATGGTTATTGGGGTATTGAATTAGTTGGTCCTTTATCAAAACTGGAACAAGCAGGATACACTGTTGAATTCATGACTCAATATGGAAAAAAAGCAGAAGCTCTACCTCCTAGTTACGACAGTACATATGTAGATCCCCCTCTTGGTGTTTGTGTTACAACACCTTTAGCCGAAAAGATGGTAAAAGAATTTGAATCCACGAATGTATTAGAAAAATGTCTAAGTATGACTGATTACATTCCTGAAAGACCATACTATTCACACCCAAATTTTTTGAGAGAATTAGAAAAATATTATAATACAGTCAGAGATAATGTTAAAAAGCTTACTGAAGAATATGATTCTCTATTTCTTGTTGGAGGTTCAGGACCAATCGTTGATATGGTAAATAATCAGAAACTCCATGAACTAATACTTGGATTCTACAGGGCTGATAAACCAATTGGTGCCATTTGTTATGGTGTTGCATGTTTGGTTTTTGCTCGTGATTTCAACGAAAGAAAATCTATAATCAATGGCAAAAACGTTACCGGACATTGCATAGAATATGATTATCACGATGGTACAGGATTCCTTCATACTGATTTCAACATGGGACCTCCACCATATGTACTTGAATACATTTTGAGAGATGCTGTTGGACCAGATGGACAATATCATGGTAATTTCGGAAAAGAAACTTCAGTAATTGTAGATTATCCTTTTATAACTGCAAGATCATTACAGTGCTCATTTGAAATGGGTGATAAATATGTGGAAGTTTTAGAAAAAGGATTAAAAAGATATGGATGGTAAAAACGGGAATCAAAAAGTAATTGAACAGCTTGTTGCTGACGGTTTTCAATATATGTTTGGAAATCCTGGAACTGTGGAACAAGGCTTTTTAGATGCCTTGGCAGATTATCCGAAAATCCAATATGTTTTATCACATCAGGAAAGTATTGCTGTATTGATGGCTGATGGTTATGCAAGAGCTACAAATAAGCCGGCACTGGTTCAACTTCATAGCAGCCCAGGGATAGGCAATGCTGTTGGAGCATTATACCAGGCAAAAAGAGGTCATTCTCCTCTTGTTGTGATTGCAGGCGATTCAGGAGTTAAGTATTTAAATATGGATGCTCAAATGGCAGCTGATTTAGTGGCAATTATGGAACCAGTTACCAAATACGCCACAGTTGTTTATCATAAAGATTCTATTCTCAGAACTTTGAGAAGAGCTATAAAAATAGCCTATACTCCCCCAATGGGTCCGGTTTATGTTTGTTTGCCACTTGATATACTAAGTGAGATTAATACTGAAGAAGTATTCCCAACTCATTTCCCGGATACTAAAGTTCTTCCTTCATCAGGTACAATACAAAAATTTGCAGAAATTTTACTATCTGCCAAACATCCAATGATCTTTATGGGAGATGGAGTTGGATTTTCTAATGCTGTGGAAGAACTCACAAATCTAGCTGAATTATTAGGTGCAGAAATTCATGGTGTTGATGTTGGAAATTTAAATATGGATACAACACATCCTTGTTATATAGGCACTACAGGACATATGTTCGGATTTGCAAGTAAACCTATTACTGAAAAAGGTGATGTTAACCTTATTGTTGGGACTTATATGCTCCCTGAAGTGTTTCCTGAACTTGGTTCAGTATTTTCTGAAAATGCAAAAGTATTGCACATTGACCTTGATTCTTATGAAATAGCTAAAAATCACAGAGTTGATATGAGTATTGTGGCGGATCCAAAACTTACTCTGAAAGCGATTTATGCAGAACTTTCCAACTTAATTACAGAAAAACAAAAAAATGAAGCTAATGATAGAATTAATTCTTTCAAATCCCGAAAGAAAGAATTGTATGATTCTTTAATTAAGAAAGATGAATTAAATAAAGGCAAACAACCCTTATTTATGTCAGAATTTATGGAAAAACTTGCAAATAAATTACCCTCTGATGCTATAATTTTTGATGAAGCTTTGACGAATAGTCCGGCAGTTACAAGATACTTTCCTCCTAAAAATCCAGGTAGTTATTTTGTAACACGTGGCGGTTCCCTTGGGGTTGGTTTCCCTGGGGCCTTAGGAGTAAAATTTGCAAATCCGGATAGGCTGGTTATAGGATTTTCAGGTGACGGCGGTTCAATGTACACAATACAAGCCCTGGCATCCGCAAAAAGGCATAAAAAAGGAGTTAAGTTTGTTGTTTGCAACAACTCTTCTTACAGGTTGTTACAATTAAATATTACTCAATATTGGAATGAAATGAATATTTCAGGACGTGAATTTCCGGTTCCTTTTGACTTGTCGGTACCAGATATCCGTTTTGATATTTTAGCAAAATCTTTTGGTGTTGAAAGTGTAAGAGTAAGCAAACCTGAAGAGATAGATTCAGCCATTGAACAAATGCTGTCCAAAGACGAACCATTTTTGATAGATTATGTACTTGAAGGAAATGCCTATCCTGAATTAGTTGGTGTAAAATGTGGGCAATAGAATTTATTAAAAAAACTTTTAATAATTTGAACGGATTATTATGTTAACAAATGAGTCAATTTCGGCATTTGCAAAAGATTGGTATCATAAACTAGATATACATGCTCCGATGGTAGATTTGCTTCCGATGCTTTTTGATACAGAATTAGAAATGGTATTCCCTGAAGCAACAGTATATGGTTTTGCTGGATTTGAAGGATGGTTTCAAAGAGTAGTAAGAACATTCTTTGATGAAATTCATACTGTAAAGGAATGTCATTCTGAAATAAATGATGATACTGCATCTGTTAAAGTAGTAGTTAAGTGGGAGGCTAGTTTTTGGAATCCTCCAAATGATAAAAGCAAACGAATTGTCCTTGATGCATTTCAAACCTGGGAACTAAAAGAATTACATGGAAACATCAAGATAGTAAAATATATAGTTGATGAGATAAAATACTATGATGGCTCTGCCCAGTTGTAAAATTTTTTTTTAATATAATAAAGGATCCAGTGAATACTCATGAAATTATCGAAAAGTATTATGAATTTGCCAATGCCGGCGAATGGGATAAATGGTGCGACTTGTTCTCCGAGGATATGATTATGGATGAACAGCTTGCTGGGCATATCGAAACCTTAGCCACCCTAAGAGAAATGATGAAAGGCATGGGTGATAGTTATGCTGTTTTTAAGAATGAAGTTAAACACATTCTTGTTGATATCAATAGTGCTGCATCAGTTTCTCATATATCAGCAAGAGCTGCAAAATTTCCTGATGTAGAAATTGAAGCAAATGTGATGAATTACTTCGAAATAAACAATGGTAAAATAACCTATATGGCTAATTTTCATGATTCAAAGCCATTTAAACCCTTTCTAGATCAGTTTACTAAGTAAAATTATGTCGAATAGCATTAATACTGAAAACAATAATTTTGACTTTATAGTTGTTGGTGCTGGCACAGCTGGATGCGTATTAGCAAATAGATTAAGTGAAAACCCAGATTATAAAGTTCTTGTGATAGAAGCAGGTGGACCTCCTGGCTCTGGCCCAGAAAATGTTGATAAAGCAAATTTATGGTACACTTTGTTAGGTTCTGAGATAGATTGGGGGTATAATTCAGTGCCTCAACCTGCACTAAACGGAAGGCAAACTTACGAACCTCGTGGAAAATTAGCTGGTGGTTCAAGCAATCTTTATATCATGATGCATATTAGGGGTCATCGTTCTGATTACGATAATTGGGCTTATAATGGAGCTCCTGGCTGGGCTTTTGATGATGTTCTGCCTTATTTCCGAAAACTTGAAGCTCAGGAAGATAATACCAACCCAACTGCTGGTAAGAACGGAATGCTAAGCGTAATTAATGCTAAAGACCATAATCCTAATCCTGTTTCAAAAGCATTTTTGGATGCCTGTATAAATCTTGGTTATCCTGAGACTCCTGATTTTAACCATCCTGATAAGATGATTGGTGCTGGTTGGCATCATATAAATATGAAAGATGGCAAAAGACATTCTATGGCAACTGCCTATTTAGTTCCTGCAATGGCAAGGCAAAATTTAAAGCTTGAATCATATGCCCATGCTGCTAAATTATTATTTGACGGAAAAAAATGTATAGGTATTGAATATATAAAAGACGGAAAATCTGAAAAGGCATTTGCAAATAAAGAAGTAATTGTCAGTATGGGTGCTATCGAATCACCTCATTTACTGCAGCTTTCCGGTATCGGTAATCCTTCTCAATTGAAAGAATTTGGAATCCCTGTTATTTCTGGTTTAGAAGGGGTCGGAGAAAATTTCCACAATCATGTTTTAACCGGTGTAATTAATGAATGTTCGCAAGAAGTGCCTCAGGGGAATTTGAACCTTTCAGAAGCAGCAATGTTTTTAAAATCTGCACCGGGATGGGTTGGACCAGATCTTCAGTTAGGTTTAGTTCATGTTCCTTTCAATATTATTGTAGGAAAGGGACATCCAAATTCAGTCAGCATTCTGCCGGGTTTGGAGAGACCTTTTGCCAGAGGTTGGGTTAGATTAGCAAGCGCAAATCCTCTTGATAAACCTTTAATTAATCCTAATTATTTAGGGGTTCAGTCTGATATGGATAGAATGGTAACTGCCATTAAAATTTCCAGAGAAATATTTAATACTGAGCCTCTTAAATCATGGGTTAAAGAAGAATTAATGCCTGGTCCTGATGTAAGAACTGATTCAGAAATTCAAGAATTTTTAAGAAATAATTGTGATTCATATCATCACCAGGCAGGCTCTTGCAAAATGGGTGTTGATGCAATGGCTGTTGTAGATCCTGAGTTAAAAGTTTATGGAGTTGAAGGGCTAAGAGTAGCTGATGCTTCAGTTATGCCATTTGTACAATCCGGGAATTGCCATACCGGTATTGCCATGATGGCTGAGAAATGTTCTGATATGATTAAGAAAGAGTATTTTTAATATTAAATCGGAACATTGTTTTTTCACATTGAAATTTTAACATTGTTTTTTTTAATAAACAGTTTTTAGGAGAACAAATATGCTAAACGGAGAACAATTTTTAAATGATCAATTGTCATATTTTATAAATAATGACATTGACGGTTTAGTTCGTGATCATTACAATGAGAATGCTGTTTTGATTTCTTATTTTGATATTTATGGTGATGGAAATGTACCTCATATCATAGAAGGTAAAGATAATTTATTAAAATTCTTAAAAGATTATTTAAATGCATCTGGTAGTATTAATGTTAAATATGTTTCTAAAATTGCAAGCACTAACGATTCAATCGTATTCCAAACAGAATTTTCGAGTAATCTGGGCGATGTGAAGGGAACTGATTGCTGGTACATTCAGAATTCAAAAATATCAAGACATTATGCAACAGCATTTGTTACTAATCCAGGGGAATAAATTATGAGTGCATCAACAAAAAAAGTAGCTGTATTGATGGAAAGTGATTTTTATGAAAAAGAAATTTTTTATTATGAACACAGGTTTCCTGAAGTTGGAATTGAACTGCATTTTTTAACTCGTCTTTGGGGACAATCCTACATTACTTTCAAAGGTCATGAAGAGCATTATCCATTTGAATGTCATGAAAGTTTTGAAAATATGTCTGATGAAGAATTAAAAAGTTATTCAGCAATAATTGTTCCCTCAGGTATTGTATCTGACAGACTTAGATATACTGAAAATGTTAATTTTTTACCTCCTGCCTGCAATTTCATGAAAAGAGCATTTGCAGAACCATCAATAATAAAAGGGATTATTTGCCATGGTTTATGGCTTATGGCTCCTATTAGAGAATTATTACAGGGCAGGAAATTAGTCTGCCATAATAACCTGCATGGAGATGCCTTGGCTTATGGTGCTGAATATATTGATTCAGATGTTGTTGTTGATGGAGATTTGGTGACTGCCAGAACCGGAGGTCATTGCCATTTATTTGCTAAAAAAATCATAGAAATGATTTAACAACAAATTTATTTGTTTGTATGTTAAAATTCTCACATATAGGTGTTTCATGTTCGGACATTAAAAAAACCGAGCAGTTTTATACTAAACACTTTGGATTCAGCCGTGCAAGGTTCATACCTTTATCGGAAGATGATTATATAGTTTATATAAAATGTGGAAGTGTTTACCTGGAACTATTCAAATCACAATCAGAACGCCCGATTCCTCAACCAGATAATGACGGTCAAAATTATCCGGGATGGCGTCACTTAGCTTTCCAGGTTGATGATATAGAAAAGAAAATAACTGAGATGGGTGATGAAGCAGTAGTATCTTTAGGACCACTTGATTTCAGTAGTTTTATACCTGGATGGAGAACTGTTTGGGTTAAAGATCCCGATGGAAATATTATTGAAATTAGCCAGGGATATACAGATGAAAAAAATACACCAAATCTAGTAATTTAAATTGAGGTTACAATGTATAAAATAAGAAAAGGAAAAGCACATCCATTAGGAGCTTCTGTTAATGCCGATGGTGTTAATTTTTCAATATATTCAGAAAATGCCACAGCAGTTCAATTGCTGTTATTTAGAACAAATAAAGATTCCGAACCTTTCCAGGTTATTAATTTTGATCCTTTAGAAAATATGACATTTCATTTTTGGCATGTTTTTGTTGAAGGTCTGAATGCCGGAATTTTTTATAATTACCGTATTGATGGTCCAAGAAATACTGAAGAAGGTCATAAGTTTAATTTTAATAAAGTGCTTGTTGATCCTTATTCCAAGGGTAATGACGATACACTATGGAATAGAGTAGATGCTTGTGGAGAAAAAGACAATCTTGCAACATCATTCCGTAGTGTTGTTATTGATGAAACCGTGTATAATTGGGAAGGTGATCAACCATTAGGAAGACCTCTAAAAGATGCGATAATTTACGAAATGCATGTTGGTGGTTTCACAAGAAATCCGAATTCTAAATCTACTAATCCCGGCACATTTAAGGGTATTATTGAGAAAATTCCATATTTAAAAGAATTAGGTATCAATACTGTAGAATTACTTCCGGTCTTTGAATTTGATGAAAAAGAAATTCTAAAAATAACTAATGATGGAACAGTGTTAAAAAATTACTGGGGTTATAGTACAGTTGGTTTTTTTGCACCTAATTCAGGATATTGTGTAAACCCTGCGGCTGGTGAGCATTTAAATGAATTTAGAGATATGGTTAAAGCTCTGCACAAAGCTGGTATCGAAGTAATTCTTGATGTTGTGTTCAATCATTCAAACGAAGGCAATCACGAAGGTCCAACAATAAATTTCAAAGGTGTAGATAATAGTGTTTATTATTTTCTAAATCCTAATGATAAAAGATATTACTATGATTATTCAGGTTGTGGAAATACAATCAATGCAAATAATCCAATAGTAGAAAAATTCATAACAGATTGCCTTACTTTCTGGGCTCGTGAAATGCATGTTGATGGTTTTCGATTTGATGAAGGTTCGATTTTATCAAGAGGAGAAGATGGAAGTCCTTTAAAGCATCCTCCACTATTATGGGGCTTAGAACTTTCAGAAATATTTGCTGATACTAAATTGATTACAGAAGCATGGGATGCTGCAGGACTTTATCAAATTGGAAGTTTCCCAGGTTATAGATGGTCTGAATGGAATGGAAAATATAGAGATTCAGTTCGAAAATTCTTAAAAGGTGACAGTGGTGTTATCAATGAAGTAGCAGATAGAATTGCCGGCTCATCTTCAATATATCAGCATTCACGGCATAAACCTACCAACTCAATAAATTTTGTTAATTGCCATGATGGTTTTAATCTTTATGATCTTGTTAGTTACAATAATAAGCATAATCATGAAAATGGTGAAAACAATCAAGACGGTATAGATGATAATATCAGTTGGAATTCTGGTACGGAAGGCGATACAGATGATATTAAAATTATTAATTTCCGAAAAAAAAGAGTTAAGAATTTTGTTTCTGTTTTAATGCTTTCCATTGGTGTACCAATGATTCTTTCAGGTGATGAAGTCGGTAAATCACAAAATGGCAATAATAATGCTTACTGCCAGGATAATGAAATTTCTTGGTTCGATTGGGACCTTATTGATAAAAACAGTGACTTATTCTTATTCTTCAAAAAGATTATCGCATTCAGAAATAAAAATACTCTTCTTAGAAGAGAAACATTTTTTGATGGTTCTTTCAATACCAGAGGTTTGAAAGATATAGATTGGCATGGATGTAAGTTATATTCCCCCGGTTGGGATAATTCTGAGTCTAAAGTTTTGAGTTACTCATTAGCATCATTTAATGATAATGAGCCAGATATTCATGTTATGATAAATATGGATTATCAGGATCTGAAGTTTGAGATGTTCCCGGAACAGAATGGGAGAAAGTGGTTCAGGTTTATTGATACTTCTCTTAACAGTCCCGAAGATATTGCTGATGACGGCGATGAAGAATTGATAAATTCTGGTGATTACCAAGTAAAATCTTATAGCGTAGTTGTTTTAATATCAAAAAAAAATAATGGAGGTATTTATGATTAAAAATCCTAATTCTACTGGTTTTTCTTTTTCAGACTTAGTAGCAGGGTATGTAAAGAATTTCGACAGAAATTCTGATATTTATGTAGTTTCTACAAGTGATGAGAGAGAATTCAGTATAAAGATCACAGCAACCACTTATGCTGAACTCATCAGAAATCTCGGGGAACCATTTATTGATTGCACCGGTCAGATGAGAGATATGCTGAAACCAGGTACATTCATATATTCTTATGGCATTTTCTTCCCGGAAGAAGGAAAACCTTTTGAAGTGAAGCACATTGTGTTTTCAGGAAAAAGTGAACATGATTGGGTATTCGAAAAACAAGACTGGTGGATTAAACAAATCCGTCAATTAGGTAATTTTTACTTAAAAGCTCAGTTTGGTGAGTCTAATAATATTGATTATTCTAATTATCACACTATGCTGAACCTATATGGAGATCAGATAAAAAATACAAGACAGGAAACCGATACAATATCAAGATTGGTTTATGGATTTGCATCTGCTTATAATTTAACAGGTGATGAAGCATATTTGGAAGCTGCTGAAAAAGGTACAGAATATCTTCGTGAACATTTCAGAGCATACGATCCTACAGAAGAAATTACATACTGGTATCATGCAGTTGATTTCTCTGAGAATCATGGTAAAAAAATTCTTGGTTCAAATATGGTAGAAATACCTGGTATGAGAAAAACAGGAGGCAATTCTGTTAGAGAAAGAAAGATGCTTTCATCAGAATTCGGCGATGACTATGATGCGATTCCGGCATACGAACAGATTTATGCTCTTGCTGGTCCAACACAAACTTATAGACTCACCGGTGATCCTTTAATCCGCAAAGACATTGATCATACTTTGAATTTATTCAATAAATATTTCAGAGACTATGAACTTGGTGGTTATTTCTCACACATTGATCCTGTTACTTTCGATCCTAAAAATGAAGCTCTTGGAAGAAACAAGGCAAAGAAAAACTGGAATTCAGTTGGTGATCATGCACCGGCATACCTTATCAACCTGGTTCTAGCAACTAATGAAGAAGAACATAAAAATATGTTAATTGACACAGCTGACACTATTACTAATCATTTTCAGGATTACGAAAACAGTCCATTTGTTAACGAGAAGTTTTTCGAAGATTGGTCACATGACCAAACCTGGGGATGGCAGCAAAACAGAGGTGTTGTTGGTCATAATCTGAAAATAGCATGGAACCTGATGCGCATGTGGAGTATTAATAAAGACGAACATTACGTTGACTTTGCTAAGAAAATTGCTGAATTAATGCCATTGCATGGTGGCGATCCTCAAAGAGGCGGATGGTATGATGTAGTTGATAGAGTCCTTGGGGATGGAGAAACAATTCATAGATATGCTTGGCACGATAGAAAAGCTTGGTGGCAACAGGAACAGGGAATTTTAGCATATCTTATTTTATATGGAATTTTAAAAGACAAAGAATACCTGAAGCAGGCAAGAGAATCTATTGCATTTTACAATGCTTGGTTCCTCGATCATGATTCAGGTGCTGTATATTTCAACGTATTAGCAAACGGTTTACCATATCTTTTAGGAACTGAACGCAATAAGGGAAGTCATTCAATGAGTGGCTATCATTCTTTTGAATTGTGTTTTCTGGCATCTGTTTATACTAATTTGTTAATTACAAAACAGCCAATGGACTTTTATTTCAGTCCTAAACCGAATGGATTCAAAGATAATGTACTTAATGTAGCCCCGGATTTATTGCCTCCAGGCAGTATCAAAATAGAATCTGTAATGATTAATGGTGAAAATTATTCCGATTTTGACGCAGAAAAACTTACTGTACAATTGCCTCCATTTAATGAACGATTGAAAGTTAAAGTTACAATCATTCCAACTGAAGGTCTGGATCATTTTAATATTTCTTCAGATATCATGGATAATAAAGGTAAACTTATCTTGGGTGGTGAACTTGATGCAAGAGCTATACCTCACCTTAGGGCTGAAATGCAAAATGTAATGCAGTGTACAGAACTTTCAATTGACATGACTAATTTGAAAATATTATCTCCTGAAGGTGCAAGAGCAATTATCTTTGCAAAACAGAAGATGAATATTGATGAAGATGTTACTATTACCGGCGCAACAGGACAGGTAAGAGAAATTCTTAATCGTGACGAATTTGCAGAAGAAATAACTTTATTATAATTTAACTTTATTGTAATTTAATTAGGTCATTCACACTTGTAGTATGAATGACCTAATTTTTTTATTCAGAATTCGGAAAAAATATGTATGACTTCTTGATATTTATTTCATACACTATTGGGATTGTTGCATTATCTATAATCGGAATGTTTATTGTCAGACGTTCTATTTCAATTTCTACTTTGGAAAGCCATCATGAAGTTGCAGGATTTATATATGCTATAGTAGGTGTGGTATATGCAGTTTTAATAGCCTTTGTTGTTTTGGTTGTTTGGGAACAATTCAATTCAGCCGAGGAACGTAATATACATGAGGCTTCATGTGTATCAACAATTTATAGAACATCAAGATCTTTCGATAATGAAAGCAAGGAAAAAATCAAAGAATTATTAAGAAATTATTGCGAATCAATGATAAAATATGAGTTCCCTGCTATGATTGATATGAAAACTAGCGATGAAAACAAAAAGGCATATTTAGAAATTTGGGAATACCTAGTAAAATTTACACCAAAATCTGATATGGAAAAACTATGGTATCCAAAAGTTCAGGATATACTTACATCTCTTCAGGATGCAAGAAGACTTAGGCAAAATTCCATTAATTTTGGAATTCCTCCTTTCATGTGGATAATAATTATTGTGGGAGCTATAATTACTATCTCATTTACGTACCTTTTTGGGACAAAGAAAGTTATGCCTCAGGCAATAATGGTTGTAATGCTTTCTTTGATGATAAGTTTGGTATTGCTTTTAATCAGTGCACTTGAAAATCCCTTTTCAGGAATTATACGTGTTGATGCTGAACCATTTGAAAGTGTTTTAAAGATATTGCTGTAATATTCAATTTTTTCTTATTTAAAATTTGTATTATATGAATTACATTTTAATTATTATGATACAAATTACCGAAAATATGATTAAAAAAAGTGATATCAATTATTGTTTAAACATAATATAAATAATGTGATAATAATTTTATATACTTTAGGAATCGTTTCAATATCTCTTATGTTTATGTTTATCATAAGAAGATCTGTTTCAATTTCAACATTGGAAAGTCATCATACTGTTGCCGGATTTGTTTATGCAGTGGTCGGTATAATATACGCAGTTCTGATTTCATTTGTTGTATTAATGGTATGGCAACAGTTTCATACAGCTCAAGACAGAGCTGAAAAAGAAGCTTCAGCTGTTTCTATACTATATAAAACTACAAGGTCATTCGACTCAATTCCAAAAGCTAGAATTCAATCATATCTTAAAGAATATTGTTTCACTATGATAGAATATGAATATCCTGCCATGAATGAATTGAGATCCAGTAGTGAAAATTTTAATGCTTACAAAAAATTATGGGATTTTGTTGTAAATTACAAACCGCAAACTCAACAAGAATTATTATGGTATAAGAAACTGCAGGATGGAATGATAAATTTGCAGGAATCAAGAAGGTTGAGGCTAAATGCAGTCAATTTTGCAATTCCACAGTTTATGTGGTATATAATATTCATCGGAGCGGTGATTACTATTTCCTTTGCATATTTATTTGGAACCAAAACGGTTTTACCACAGGCATTAATGATGGTAGCTCTTTCAATGATGATTGGATTAGTTTTACTTTTAGTAAGTGCATTGGAAAATCCATTCTCAGGTATAATCCGTGTAGACTCTGAGCCTTTTGTAAGTGTTTTAAAAAACTTGTAGAATCCTTTTTCACGATCAAAATATTCTTTTTTAAAAAGAAGCGTCATGTTATCCGACAAATTGTTTTAAAAATTAAATTTCAAGAAATTGTGAACCTATAAAATCATACATTACTTTTTTTGTTTTTCAATTTTAATGATAGGATGATACTTGCTGTAATTGTTATAAATATAAACAAGAGCGACCATTCTATTGGAATTTAATAAAAATCAACCAAAATCATTTTTACCCCAACAAAAACAAGCACTATTGCAAGAGCATAGTTTAGAGGCCATAAGCGTTGAACTATTCCAGCTATGGCAAAATACAGAGAACGCAAACCGAGAAGTGCAAAAACTATTATTGATAGAGATGGAATACAGACCCTAATACTGAAAAGAGACTTTTTAGGGAGTAAGGGTAGAATTGAATTTGAAAATGGGAATCTTTATGTCTGTCAAATTAGTAATTCGCCTTTAGCTAAACTTTCTTTTTTTGATAAAGATGGGAAAGAGATTTTCCACTACAAATTAGATGCGATTAAAAAACCAAAGACAGCTTTGGAAATTATTAACAATTCCATAAATAAGAATGAATTGCTCATGCTGATAATTTTAGGCTGTTATTCATTCCAGGGTATTGTAAGAGAGAATGACGACTCAGATTTTATTATGTTGGTCGCGGGTGCATAAACAAAGTGAAGAAAATTTGGGTGCCTGTAACACTTGTTTTGCGTCAGGCGGGCTGACGTGCAACCTTGGAGTTTTGTGCTTCTAATGTACATTAGTAATAAATTGAAACTTTGTGCTCCGAAACCCGCCCGAACGCAAAGCCCGATACCGTTATCTGCAACCGCTGGGTGCAGTGCTAAGTTGAACATTTCTGCAAGAAATAAACGGACAATGATTTAACTTTGAAAAATAATGAAGACGATAAATTTAATTTTTGCAATCTTGTTTTCTCTGACAGTAGAGGGACAAGTTCATGTTTAGCTTTTCAAATGAACTTTTGTGCTAAAAATCCGCCACATCGCCAAGCCGCAAACCGTTAGCAGTAATTGTAAAACAAACGACACAGACAAAATATGAACGACCATTTAGACAGAATTAAAAAGAGTACCGAACCCCTGAGACAGCAAATTATTAATCACAAAGTTTATTCAGCAATCAATGACATTGACGACCTGAAAGTTTTTATGCAATATCACATTTTCGCAGTCTGGGACTTTATGTCTTTACTAAAGACTCTGCAAAACAATCTGACCTGTACCTCAGTTCCTTGGTTTCCTAAAGGTTCTGCAGACACCAGACATCTTATTAATGAAATAGTTGTTGGTGAGGAATCTGACGTTGACAGTTTCGGCAATCGGAAAAGTCATTTTGAACTATATCTGGATGCTATGCAACAATGCGGAGCAGACACTTCTCAAATTGAAAAATTTATTAAGGTACTAAAAAATTCGGGCGACTTCAATTCCGCTTTTACAGCTTCGGAGACACCAAAAGAAGCACGCGACTTTGTTGACTTTACATTTAAAATTATTGGAAGCAATAAAGACTATTTACAATCAGCAATTTTTACTTTTGGACGTGAAGACCTAATCCCTGGAATGTTTATGTCAATAGTCAATGACATTCATAAAAGCTTTCCCGACTCCATTTCAATTTTTAAATATTACCTTGAAAGGCACATAGAGGTTGACGGAGACCATCATAGTCATCTTGCTTTACAAATGACATCAACACTTTGTGGAACAAACGACCAATTTTGGAAAGAAGCGGAGCAAGCGACCATTGAGTCTCTACAAAAGCGTATTGACCTTTGGGACGGTGCATACAGACAAATAATAAATAGAACAACTACTGCTAACAGCAGCTTGCTAAAAGCGGGGTAGAAGCAGGTAATTGAACAGTAGAGCATTTAATAAACATGAGTAGTAGCTTGACAGGTTTATACTCCGAAAGCCCCGGCTTCGGCAAGCTGCAAACCGTTATGCGTCACCCGTGGGCGGCAGTGCAAGATTGAAACATTTGGAATTCTAACAAGCAGGACACAATAAAAAACTAATGGAAACAATTTTAATCAGTGGTGGAACTGGACTTGTTGGCGAACATCTCTGCAAAAAATTAAAAGACAAAGGATATAGCGTTGCTAATCTCAGCAGAACAAGTCGTCCCGATATAGATATACCAACATACGCATGGAACATTGATAAAAGCGAAATTGATAAAGAAGCCATTGAAGCAGCGGACTATATAATCCATCTTGCGGGAGCAAACATCGGAGAGAAAAGATGGACAACAAAAAGGAAACAACTTATCATTGACAGTCGTGTTAAGAGTGGACAGTTGATTTTTGATAAAGTAAAAGTAACCAAGAATAAACTGAAAGCATTTATATCGGCATCGGCAATTGGATATTATGGAACACTTACAACAGACAAAATCTTTTTGGAGACTGAACCACCTGCCAATGACTTTCTTGGTGATGTTTGCCGCCAATGGGAAAAATCAGCAGATAGTTTTGAAACCTTGGGAATTAGAACGGTAAAAGTCAGGACAGGTGTTGTTCTCACAAAGAAAGGAGGAGCATTAGCTAAAATGATTACGCCTGTAAAATTTGGAATTGGTTCTGCAATTGGAAGCGGAAGACAATATTTGCCTTGGATACACATGGATGATTTATGTGGCATCTACACAAAAGCAATTGAAGACACTCAAATGAAAGGAGCTTATAACGCAGTAGCTCCTGACCACAAGACAAACAGAGATTTTACCATGACATTAGCTCGTGTTCTTAAAAAACCTTTTTGGTTTCCTAATGTTCCAGCGATTGCAATGAGAATACTATTTGGCAAAATGTCCGACATGCTTTTACATGGTAGTAGAGTTTCACCAGACAAAATTAGAGTGGCAGGTTATAATTTTATTTTCCCTGACCTTGAAGGTGCATTAAAGAATTTACTTTGACTTGTATTAAATCTGAACGAAACGAATTCTAATGAGCACCGGACGAATGTATAACATAAGATTAAACAAAATTTTGTTTTTGGAGGGCGAAGTGGTTAATCAAAGCGTTGTGCATCTATTGTATTTTAGTGCTAAAAATCCCGCCTATCGCTAAGAGCCAATCGTTTCCTCTTTGCGAAGATGCGCCTCTTTATATCTTACTTTTATTCATCACGATGAACTGTTTCCGGTGAAAAAGCCGGCAGGCAAACTGCAATATATTCGGCACCGTTTTCGTTTGGAGTGCAGTATTGAATCCATTCTCCTTTTTTTGTTATTACAGCCTGGCCTTCAGTTATATCAATAACAGAATCTTTGGAGGTAACTCTTAACGTACCTTTAAGTACTATCGTGAATTCATCAAACTCCGGAGTTTGTCCTGGCTCGATCCAGCCAGCGGGGCTTTTCATTTTTGCAATACTAACAGAATCGGTGTTCGAGTTAACGTTCCCGATAAACTCTTCAATTATTTTTGGCTTATTACCTGCGGCTGTTATTATCGCCGGAGAACTAATTTTAATCGGCATTTGTTAATCCAATAATTGTCTAAGGTTTATTGTCTTATAAAATTTAATTTATATTTTCGTTTATAATCAAATGGAAAAATCAGAATGAATAATATTGTGCTGTTTCCTTTCTCAGAATACTGGTGGTTTTATCTTGCGTTTACTCTATTTGTATTTGTTTTACTTGCAATAGACCTTGGTATTTTTCACCGTGATGCGCATGAAGTCAGCTTCAAAGAATCACTCATTTGGAGTATTGTCTGGATTTCACTTGCATTAATTTTCAATTTTGTTTTTTATCAATATGCATTGTGGAAATTTCCGCAAATAGAAAGCTTAATTTCAACTCCAGGATTTAATTCAGAAATTGCGGCCACACAATCGGCCCTGGAATTTCTAACTGGTTATGTTGTTGAAAAAACTCTAGCTGTAGATAATATTTTTATATTCGTTGTTGTTTTTAGTTTCTTTGCTATTCCCTTGAAATACCAACATCGCGTGTTATTCTTTGGAATAATTGGGGCGCTTGTTTTTAGAATAATTTTTATTGCGCTCGGCTCGATACTTCTTCGGTATCAATTCATAGTAATATTCTTTGGAATATTTCTGATTCTTACAGGATTTAAAATAATTTTCGCGCCCGAAAAACCGGTTGAGCCGGAAAAGAATCTAGTGATAAAACTTTTTAAAAAATTTTTTCCTGTGACACACCAAATAGAAGGACAAAAGTTCTTTATCAGAAAAGAAAAAATATTGTTTGCAACACCGCTTATGATCGCATTATTATTTATTGAAGTCTCGGATATAATTTTTGCTGTCGATTCTGTTCCTGCAATATTTGCTATAACTAACGAACCACTCATAGTCTTTACGTCAAACGTATTTGCTATTCTTGGTCTGAGAGCAATGTATTTTATGCTCGCCGGTATTGTTAATAAGTTTAAGTACCTCAAATACGGTTTAGGTATTGTATTGGTTTTTGTTGGTTTAAAAATGGCATGGTTAAATGAAGTTTTCGGCGGGAAATTCCCAATAGCATTATCACTGCTTATTATAGTTTCAATAATTGGATTGTCAATTATTTACTCGCTGTGGAAAACAAGAAAAGAACTGGTAAAGTAAATTAATATTTGATTAAAATAATTTTATTAATAAAATAAATTTTCATCAGGTTGATACTTTGAGAATGTAAGAGATAACGATGTCAAGCAGGTGGGCTAGTTCATGAATATCTTCCCTATCGATCGGAGTAATAAAAGTTTTGTTTAATTTTTCTACAATTTTAAAAACAATATGATCTGCATTACGTTCAATCTCTTTAATTTTTTTTACATCTTCATCATGAAAGATCGATTTATTAACGTTCTCTTGAAATTCATTCGATGCATAAATACAATGTGCGGTTAATTTATCAATCATGTCGAAGAATTCATATTCTTTTGGTAAAAGACTAAAATTCATTTTATATTTCTATTACGGTGAAATGTTTTTAGAATTTAATTCTGTCTAAGAAAAATATTTAATGTTAAAGTCTAATTAATCTAATAATTATTAAATTTGATTTGAGAAAAAATAAAAGGTTTAATTATGCAAGAACATTTCATGAATGAAGTAGAAAATCTTAAAACCAATCTTATCAAAATGGCATCGCTTGTGGATGAGCAGGTTGAAAAAGCCATTAAAGCTCTTGAAACAGGAAATGTTGAAATTTGTCGTGGTATAAAAGCAAAGGATACTGAGATAGATGCATATGAAAACCTTATTACAACTCAATGTGAAAATATTCTTGCTTTATTTCAGCCTGTTGCCACTGATTTAAGATTTATTATGTCTTCACTTATGATTAATAACCAATTGGAACGATGCGGAGATATTGCTGTAAATATTTCACAGCGAGTTAAGAAAACTTATAATCATCACGCGTTGATTGTTGAATCCCAGATATTAGAGATGGCAAAACAGGCAAGAAATATGGTTAAAAAAGCAATTGATTCTTTTGTTAATGTAGATACAGAACTTGCACATCAAGTTTTAGCAGAAGATGAAAATGTCGATCAGTTTAACAAAGATATTTTCAAATTTTTTGTTGTAAAGATGCAAACCGATTCTGCATTAATAGAACCTTGCACACAGTTGATTGTTCTATCCCGGCACATTGAACGCTTAGCAGATCATGCTACCAACATAGCCGAGGATTTGGTTTTTTATATTAGCGCTAAAATTATAGCCCACACGAAAAGACCTGAAAAACAAGCGGAGGGTAACTAATTGGTTTTTATCCGTACTTACCGGAAATGTAATCTTCAGTTAATTTCTTAGATGGTCTGGTAAAAATAATTTTTGTGTCATTGAATTCTACCATCTCTCCAAGTAACATATATCCAGTAAAATCCGATACACGCGACGCCTGCTGCATATTGTGCGTAACTATTGTAATTGTATAATTCTTTTTCAATTCAATCATAAGTTCTTCGATCTTCATAGTAGCAATTGGATCCAGAGCTGAACATGGTTCATCCATTAAAATTACTTCCGGTCTTACTGCTAATAAACGTGCTATGCATAATCGCTGTTGTTGATCTAATGGCAATTCCAAAGCTGAATGATTTAATTTGTCTTTTACCTGTTCCCATAACCATGCTTCTTTTAAACTTTTTTCCGCAATTTCATCGGATTTTATTTTATTCCGAATACCGGCTACCCTCAGTCCGTATACAACATTATCATAAATAGAAAGTGGAAAAGGATTCGGACGCTGAAAAACCATTCCGACTTTTGTTCTTAGTCCGGTAACTTCCATTGATGAATGATAAATATCAGTACTGTCAAGAAGAATCTTACCAGTTATTTTAACTCCGGGAATTAAATCGTTCATTCGATTTAAACATCTAAGCAGTGTTGATTTACCACACCCGGACGGACCAATCAAAGCTGTAATCATGTTCTGTTGAATGGGCATGCTTACAGATATTAATGCTTGGAATTTACTGTAATACAAATCCAGATTACTGATTTCAATTTTATTTGGTGTGGTATTTTTACTTTCCATTATTATCCAAATCTTCCAGTTATGTAGTCGTTGGTTTCTATTTTATTTGGTGCAGTAAAAATTTGTCCCGTATTTCCAAACTCTATCAAATCGCCCATTAAAAAAAATGCTGTAAAATCAGATACTCGTGCTGCTTGTTTAGTATTATTTGTAACGAGAATAATTGTATATTCTTTTTTCAACTCTGTCAATGCATCTTCTATTTTAGCAGTAGAAATTGGATCCAGCCCGGAACAAGGTTCATCTAGAAGTATAACCTCAGGCTCCATAGCTAATACCCGCGCAAGACAGAGACGTTGCTGTTGTCCTCCGGAAAGTCTCATTGCAGAAGTTTTCAATCTGTCTTTTACTTCATCCCATAAATAAGCCGCTGTTAAACTTTTTTCTGTCAGTTCGTCTAATCGTTTTTTATCATTAACACCGGAAAGTCTTGGCCCATAAACAATATTTTCATAGATGCTCATAGGCAATGGAACTGGCATGGCAAAGACCATCCCGACTCTTTTTCTCAGTGCAACAACATCATAATCAGAGTTATAAATATCTTCACCATCAAATAAAATTTTTCCTTCGATTCGTGAACCGGATTCTAAATCATTCATGCGATTTAGTGCTCTTAAGAATGTTGTTTTTCCTGAACCTGATGGACCGATAATTCCTAAAATTATATTTGAAGGAATTTCTAAATTAATTTGTTTTAAAGCTATAGTGTTATTAAAATAAAAGCTGAGATCGTGTATGTGAAATTTTGTATTCATTAAAAAACCAATAGATTAACTTCTTTTTGCTATGAACCGATTCATTATCCAGTAGGCAGAGAGATTAACAATAAGCACAGCGATGATAAGCGTTGCAGCTGTTCCGTAGGCATTCTCGGCAGAAATCCCCTCACGGGCTAATATATAAAAGTGTACTGCCATGGTTCGTGTTGAATCAAATATCGAGCTTGGAATTCTTAATGATGAGCCTGCAGTGAATATAACTGCTGCAGTTTCGCCTATCGATCTTCCAATACTCAACATTATGCCGGTTACAATTCCAGGAAGTGCATTAGGCAGAATTACTTTTTTTACAGTCTGCCAGCTTGTTGCTCCTAACGAAAAACTTACTTCACGATAAGATTTTGGAACCGCTTTAATTGCTTCTTCCGATGTTCTAATAATAGTCGGTAAAATCATTACAGCCAATGTTAATCCACCGGAAATAATAGACCATCCTAATCCTAATGTAATAACAAAAAAGATGTATCCGAATAAACCGAAAATAATTGACGGTATTCCCGCTAAACAATCTGTACCAAAGCGAATTACTTTAGTTACTTTAGTTTCTTTTGTATACTCTGAAAGGAAAACCGAAGTAAATATTCCCAATGGAGTTGCAATAATAATTGCCAGCAGCGGCAATAAAATTGTACCGATCAATGTAGGAAAAATTCCGCCTGCCCGCCCCATATCTTCCGGAATATTTGTAAGAAAATTTAGATTTATTACAGGAAGACCTTTTTCCAAAATAAAAACTATAATGAAGATTAAAATCATCAGAGTCAAAAAAGTAGCACCGCCCAAGACAGCAACTACACCTCCTTGTGTATATCTTGGATGGATTCTCATTTCTTCACAACCCTCTTTCTTATCGCGACACTTGCCATAGAGTTAAGAATAATTATTACTATAAATAAAATTACTCCCGTTGCAAAGAGTGCCTGCCTGTGAAGACCGGTTGCATAACTCATTTCTAAAGCAATATTGGCTGTTAGAGTTCTAACTGAATCTAATGGAGAATTTGGTATGTTAACCGAATTACCTGCTACCATAATTACTGCCATTGTTTCACCGATTGCACGTCCCATACCAAGAATTATACTTGCAATGATTCCAGATTTTGATGCCTTGATAGTTACCATATGAATAGTCTGCCAGGTTGTAGCACCAAGAGCTAACGAACCTTCCCTGTAAGATCTAGGAACGGCTAAAATTGAATCAATGGAAATACTGATTACTGTAGGAAGAATCATAATTCCTAAGATGATAGAACCTGCAGACAGTGAAAGACCTGGACCGCCAAAGTTATTCCGAATAATTGGCGCAAGTACCATTACTCCAATAAATCCATATACTACTGAGGGTATAGCGGCTAATAGTTCAATGGTGGGCTTAATAATATTCATTATTGATTTTGGTACATACTCACTAAGAAATAAAGCACATGCAACACCTAACGGAGCTCCAACTAACATAGCACCTAAGGTCACCCATAATGAAGAAACTATCATTGGATAAATTCCGAACTTACCAAGATGAGGCTGCCAATCTGAAGAAAAGAGAAATTCATTTAATCCATATCTAAAAATAAACGGGAGTCCTTCGTTAATGATAAACAATGCAATTAACAGCAATACAGATATTGCCGAGAAAGCTGTTATCATTAAAATCCGTCTAACTCCTTTTTCACTTATTAACTTCATCAAACTCTCTGATTACTTCGCCGGTAAAAGACCATTTGATTTAATTGTTTGCTGCCCGTCTGCTGAAAGAATGAAATCAATGAAATTTTTAATTTCCCCATTTAAACTTCCTTTTACAAGAAGAAATATCGGTCTCACAAGTTTATATTTTCCAGTTACTATGGATTCTGATATGCATTCTTGCTCATCAACTTTTAGTGGTTTAATTTTTTCATTTATTAATCCGTGTGAAAGATAACCTACTGAATTAACATCGTTGGCTACTGTCTCGCGAATTGTGCCGTTGGAATCTTGAATGAGTGCATCTTTTTTAAGATTGATATTTCCAACGACCTGTTCAAATGAAGATCTTGTCCCTGATCCTGCTTCACGAGAAACAACAGTTATTGGTGCATCAACACCGCCGATTTCTTTCCAGTTATTAATCTTTCCATTAAAAATATCCCGCACCTGATCGGTAGTTAGATTAATAATTTTATTTTGTGGATTTACTACTATAGCAATACCATCCTTAGCAACAACAGTAGCAGTTAAATCTTTAGCTTCTTCGGGCAATTTTACAAGATCTGCCATACCAATTTGAGCGGCTCCTGAATTTGCAGATTGAATTCCAACAGCAGAACCTCCGCCCTGAACTGTAATAGCAACCTCTGGATGAGAAACCATATATTGGTCAGCAAGTTTTTCAGCAAAAGGCTGAAAAGCTGTTGAGCCTGCCATGGTAAAAGATGTTTTTCCCTTACCACATCCTATAACTAAAACTATTATTAAAAATGAAGTAAAAACGCAAAATTTCCTAAACATTGAACACTCCTTTGTTTAGTCTATTGAACTGAATCTATTTGTAACAAAAATAGAATTAATTTGGAAAATAATTTACTTGTGTTAATAATTTATATATGAAAAAATAGGGTTTTTTTTCAATTTCAAAAAGAAATACTTTACCGCACACTTTAGTTTAAGAGAATTTAATTTCGAATAGATTTATGCTATTCTTCAGTTAAATTTTCAAGTGAATGACCTGGTATAAGATTCAGAAAATGAAATAATATTAATTCTAATAAAATTAGATATGCCTGTTATTGGAAGAGATAAATACTAATAAGATGGAATAATTGTTTATGAATTGTGATTTTGATTTTCTTCATTGATACGTTCAAGCTTTTTTTTGTGAGCTACAATTTTAGCTTCTACGTAAAAGACTAAATCCTCGGCAATATTGGTTGCATGATCTGCTAATCGTTCTATATTACGTGTTAAAACTATAAGATGAGCACATGATTCTATTAATTGTGAATTGTTCTGCATTTGCTCAACTAATATTTTAAAAATTTGCTTACTAAGCAAATCAACTTTTTCATCACTTGCCATAACTACATTAGCCATTTCAACATCATTGTGAATGAAAGCATCAATAGAATTTTTAAGCATCTCTTTTGCATTTTTTCCCATTTCCAGAATTTGTGTATCGGCAATTAACGAATGATGCTCGCTGATTTTTTTAACGCGCTGTGAAATATTA
>Ga0233420_10000194_pt1 | contig 27961 bp, 26 predicted proteins | sample Watercolumn_Mata_4_FD_183009 | JGI IMG/M metagenome (GOLD analysis project Ga0233420, IMG submission 183009) | Freshwater microbial communities from Lake Matano, South Sulawesi, Indonesia - Watercolumn_Matano_2014_102_MG | ecosystem: Environmental > Aquatic > Freshwater > Lake | place...
ATGATCGCTGCTGTACTCATGGAGCATCGCCTGCTGATCGATATTTTATCACTCAAAGAACAGTCTCTCAGAAAGGTGAGGGATCCGGTCGCCCAACTGGCCTTATTTTAACCGGACACTACTGTTCGAGTTTCTCGAATTCGTATCTCGGAAATATCTTTAGCAACTCACCCAAGAGCGTTGTAACTTGCTTCATGGTCTGGAACTCCCTTTGAATACGGCTGATATCAATTGTTTGGTCACTTTTAATATCGCCCTTTCTCAAGTGTTTTCAGACCTTTTTTATTTTTAACCGGACACTACTGTATCAGGATATGAATATTCCTGAAAAAAAAGGTTATGCCGGAAATTGTTATAAGAACCGCTGTCAATGACGATATCGGCCGATGCGTCGATCTGCTCGGAGTGCTTTTTTCCGGCGAACTGGAATTCAGCCCCGATCCGGCAGCGCAGCGACGTGGCCTCGAACTGGTCGCGGGAAATCCCCAGGCAGGCAGAATTTTTGTGTGTTCCGTGGACGGTGAGGTCCAGGGCATGGTGATGCTGCTTTTTACCGTCAGTACGTTTCTCGGCAGGAAAGTCGCCCTGCTCGAAGATATGGTTGTCGATCCGTCTTGCCGTGACCAGGGTATCGGGAGCAGGCTTCTCAAACACGCGGTGTCGTTTGCCCGAAATGAAGGCTTCGGCAGGATCACCCTCCTGACCGATTGCGACAACGCCGGGGCACAGCAGTTTTATGAACGTTCAGGTTTTCTTCGCTCGTCGATGCTCGTCATGAGAAAACCGCTCGAAAACGGAGATACGGCATGAAGGAGTGCTGGAGATGCAGCGAGTGCGGCTATCTGTACGATCCGGCGGAAGGCGATCCGGAGAGCAGGGTTCCTCCCGGCACGATTTTCGAAGAGCTGCCCCCGGTTTGGTGCTGCCCGGTGTGCAGCGAAATGCGAAACGCATTCGAACCGATGGACTGAGCGGTATTGCCCGGCAGCGTCACGTTCAGTTGGTTTTCGAGGCGAGCGAATGACTTGTTGCGACGGCAGCAGCTTTCCTTGCCGGATAGATGCTTACCAGAAGCGTGAGTGCGATGGCCGTAAGACCAACGGCAATAAAATCCCCTGTTTTCATGCTCACCGGATACGCGTCGATGATAAAGGCGCTCCGGGAAGGAAGTTTCACCAGACCGAACCCCTCCTGAAGCCTGCAGGTCACCCAGGCGATCAGTGAGCCGGCAAGTGTCCCGGCAATGCCGGTCATCCCTCCCTGGATCAGGAAAATACCCATGAACTGCGGCTTTTCAAGGCCAAGGCACCGCAGATAGAAAAGCTCCCGCTGCTTGTCGATGGCGGTCATGGCCAGGGATCCTGTCAGGCTCAGTCCAGCAACCAGAACCACCAGCATCAGAACGCAGAAGCTCGCCCATTTTTCAAGCTCCATGACGGCGAAAATGTCCCGGTATTTGTTTTCGAGCGAGCGCATCCTCCAGGTTTTCCGAAAAGGTTTTTCGGCAAGCCACCTGTCGAGACGGTTCAGCAGGCTTGCCCCGGAAACACCTTTTTCCGCCCTGATGTCGATGCCGCTGTAGCGGTTTTCTCCCATCAGCAGCACCTTGCGGGCAAACGCATTTGAAGCAAGCACATACCGGTCGTCAAAAATCTTCTGCAGGGTGAATGTCGAGGATACCTTCGATTCCGGTATCTCCAGTGCGGCGAGCATGTACGGATCCGAGAGCAGGTCGAGCCCGGCGCCGATCAGTTCAGGACTGAATATGCTTACCTTGCCGAATGGCGCAAGCTGCATGCGTCCGGCCAGCAGTTCGCCGGCAGAAATCGTTCCGTCGCTGAAGTAGGGCTGCATGGTTCCGGTACGGCGCATCAGGTAGTCATGGGCGGCTGGACTCACTCCCCGTATCATGACCAGTTCGCTTTTCCGGTTTCCCGACATGATTGCCTCTCCCTCGGCGAAAGGTTCGGCTGCAGCTACTCCTTCCACCGAAGCGATGGAGGCAAGCAGGCTGTCGGTGACCGCTATGGTCCCGCCGCTGTGTGCGGCAACCAGCTGCACCTCGCCTTCGACGGTGGTGAACATGTCGAAGGCAAGCTTCTGGAACCCGTTCAGGACGCTCATGACAATAAGCAGCGTGCTTACCCCGACAATGATGCCGCCAAGGCTTATGGCCGAAATGACGTTGATGACCCTGAACCGTTTCCGGGCGAAGCTGAACCTGCGGGCAATCCAGAATGCTGTATTCATATCATGTATGGTTGGATCAGGCGGTCAGCGCGGTTCCGGGATTGAGCGACGAGGCTATCCTTGCCGGTATGAAAGCAAAGAGCATGGTCAGGACGATAACCCCGGCGCCGACGGCAAGGTAATCGAGCGGATCGAGCATGAGCGGTACATAGGTGATGAAATAGCTCTTTTCCGGCAGGGTGATCAGGTGATAACGCTGCTCAAAGAGGGTAAACCCCAGTGCCAGGCCGGCTCCGGCAATCACTCCGGCAAGCGAGATCAGCAGCGACTGACCGAGGAAAATCAGGCTGATCCTGCGGGGTTCGAGTCCGAGCGCTACCAGCATTCCGATCTCGCGGGTCTTTTCGATGACAAGCACCAGCAGGGTGGAAATGATGTTGAACACCGCGACCACGCTGATGGTTATGATCAGGAGCGGCGAGATGTTCTTCTGCAGTTTCAGCCATTCGAAGAGGTTTGCATACCGCTCGAAAACCGTATAGGTGTAAAAGGGAAACCCAAGCTTCCTGCCGAGATCACGGGAAACGGCAGCGATCTGCCGGATATCTCCCACGCGGATGTCGTAGCCGCTTATCATGCCGGGATGAAAGCGGTCCTGAAACTCGCCGAGCCGGCCGATGACGACCGCATCGTCAAAGCCTTCCTGCAGACCGGTATCGTATATTCCACTTACGACGCCCGATTCCAGATCAAGGGACGAGAGCAATTCGAGGATGTCGGGATGTTTTCCGGAGACAGCCTCTTTCTGTTTTTTGTCCAGACCTGCAAGCAGCACCTTGTCGCCGCTTTTCACCCCGAGCCGTTCTGCGAGGGTTTTGCCGATATACAGCGAGAGCGTTCGGGAATCACCCGGTTTCATTGCCGGGTTGCCGCTGACGAGGTAGCGTTGCAGAAAATCCTCCCGTTCCCCGTCCGCTATGCCTTTGAGGATAACAGGGCGCATCGGTGAAGCTGCGGACGAATCTGCGGGTCTGCTGCGCAGGATAAAACTTTTTTCAAGAAACGGCGATGCCGAGGCGATACCCGAAGTGCCTGCTATCAGACGTTGTTCGTAGCGGCTTTCAGGAAAATACCCCTCATCAGGCTGCCGAACCTGGATGTGCGAGGTGAAACTGATCAGCTTGTTCTCGATGCTCACCGCAAATCCCTTGACGATCGAAAGGGTAAGGATGAGTGCGGCGGTTCCTACGGCGATGCCGATCACCGATGCCAGCACGATAAAGGCGGGTTTTGAACCTGTCCGCTCCCTGAAGGCAAAGCGTCTGGCAATGTAGAAAAGCGGGTTCATGCGCCTTGCTCCCCGTTACTGATGGCTGAAAACGTGCATACCCGGTTTCTGCCGGAGGCTTTTGCCTGGTAGAGCGCACGGTCCGCGTTGTTGACCAGGCTGTACCAGTCCGCAGCATCAGCCGGAAATGCCGCGATGCCGATGCTGACCGTGAGTCGTCCCCCGGGCTGCCGTTTTTCATGCGGAACCGGTTCCGCGCAGATGATCTGGCGCAGCCGTTCGGAGATCTGCATGGCGGTTTCAGGCCCTGTACGGGGAAACAGCACCGCAAACTCCTCTCCGCCGAAACGGGACGGCATGTCGCTTGCACGGCACTGGCTGCTGATGATGCCTGCCAGCTGTTCGAGCACACGGTCTCCGGCCACGTGGCCGTTTTCGTCGTTGTATTGCTTGAAATGATCGATGTCGATCATGGCAATAGCCACCGTTTCCTTCGCGCGTTTCGAGCGTTCGATTTCCATGATGAGATGCTCCTTGAAATGCCGGTAATTATACAGATTTGTTTTCTCATCACGAATATGAAGTTCGTCGAGTTTCTTGTTTTTCGCCTCGATGTCCAGACAGAAATCGGCCATGGTGTCGGTTATCCGTGAAATGTCGCAGGAATGCGGATTCATGGCCAGATCGTTGCGTATGTCCTCTGCGGTTTCGTGGATGCTCTCCGGTATGCTCCGGTTGATCATGCCGATTTTTTCGGAAAGCCGCGAAAGCGGAATCAGTGTCATGGTGTAGTTTCTGTAGAATTCCCGCCAGGAACCCGTGATAAGCAGGATAAAGAGCACGAGAACCGTCATGACAAAGATGTTGCTGATCCTGATGCATGCCTCGAGCGCGCGTTGCACTCCTGTTTCAGACCTGGCGATACTGTTGTCGAGGGCGATGAGGAAAATCTCGCTGTCGGCAGCAGGAACCGTTTTCAGGCCCTTTCTTTTCTGCATCAGCACGCTGGCGATCTCGTGCTCCCCTGCCTCCCGTGCACTTTCCAGCACCTTTCCGAGCATGAACTGCATCACCCTTGCGTTCTGGTCCGTCCCGACGCTATCCTGACCGCCGCCTGCATTTCCGGTGACCACCTTTTCCCGGAACTCCACAAGATCGATGTAAAGCGCCTGCTTGTTCTTGAGGTTTTCCACAAGCATGTTCCGGTAAAGGATGAATCCTGCCGTCACGAACAGCGTCATGATAAGCATGATGGTGCCCGCCAGGGTGATCCGCTGCAGCTTTGCGGGCTGGTTTGTGGGGATTGCATCGCTCATGCTTCGGTTATTTCAGGATGATGGTTCTCGGCAGTTGACGGACCGGGGCGAGGTAATTCCTCTCAAAGGCTTTCTGTCCCTCTTTCGAGAGCCACGATCCGAAGCCTGCTGCCAGAGGATTTGCCGGCAGATAGAGGTAGTAAACCGTTGTGCGAAGAGGATAGCTTCCTTCGAACAGATGGTATTCGGAAGGCGGCACCGCCCTTGAGCCCGGTCTGCCGGACGAGACCGGAACAATCCGGAGCTGCCCGCGGACGGCATCAGGGAGGGACAGGCTGTTGTAGGAAGAAAGATAGAGCAGCCCTGCAGCTGAGGGGTCGGAAGCCACCCGGAGCGCAAGCAGGCTGTCGGAAGCGCACTGCATCGCATGCAGCGCCATCTTCGGGGTTCCCAGCAGGCTTCTCAGCGTCGCAAGCAGCCGGTAGTCGTTCCGGGATGTCCAGGGGACAGCATCCGGCTGTGTCCGGGCTTTTCCTGAAAGCATTGCAGCAAGCCTGGCCGGCATCATCGAGTCCAGCGGCGATTTGCTGTTCACGATGCAGATGACGGCATCGCGGGCAACAGGCTCCTTTCTTCCCCTGAATTCCGCGTGCTGCAAGAGGGAGTCCTCTTCTGCGGTCAGCGGACCATTGATCATCGCCGCACCGTTCTCGTGCTTGAGTAACGACAGCAGGGTTTTTCCCGAGACTTCGGGGACAATGTCAACCGATGCATCAGGATAATGTGCGCTGAATACCGATGCCTGCCCGAGGGCAGCGCCAGCCAGCGATGCATCCACGCCCATACGGAGTTTTCCGGCTGTGGCCGAAGGCTGCTGTTTCGTTCCTGTCTCTGAGACGCATCCCAAGACCGTCATGATCAGGAGGATCGCCGGCATGCAGCGAAACACGCCACATCCTCTCTTTGCCGTCGTGCCCCGGCATCCTGCGGGGATGATGATATGTTGTTTGCCGGTAACCATATGCTTATGATAGCAATCCCCTGTGAGAAATGCAGATGAAAAAGCTTTTGCTGAAAAGATCCCCTTCTTCGTTACAGGAGGGAAAAAAACGTTCCGGAAAGCTTGATAATTCTGCTAAAAAATGTAATATATTCACTTTGCTGAATATTTATTCATTTTTTGGATGAATATTCACGACGGTGCGCATTGTTCTTTTTTGACGTTCCTTGCCGTGCATGGAAGAACAAGCGGACGTTCGCAGCTTTTTTATCATGTATCTGCAAAAAAAGGTCTTATGACGCATTCAGGTCTTTCGGGCCCGGGGCCGTATTCTGTTTCAGTCATCGGCGCTTCCGGATATTCAGGCGCGGAACTCGTCCGTCTCCTGCTTCGCCATCCCACTGTCCGCCTTGAGGCGCTTTACGCATTTTCTCAGGCCGGCAAGCGTTTTTCGGATCTCTATCCGTCCGTTTGCTGTGATATGGAATTCATCCGCTACGAAGGGGAATGCACGAGCGATATCTGTTTTCTTGCCCTTCCCCACGGCGAGGCTCTCGGCATCGTGCCGGAACTCACGAGGGCAGGGAAAATCGTGATTGACCTTTCAGGTGACTTCAGACTGAAAAATTCCGACGAGCACGAGCGATATTACAAGCAGTCGAAACCTTCCGGTGCGGTGATGACCTATGCCATGCCCGAACTGTTTCGTGAAGCGATCACCCTTTCCCGTGCCGTGAGCAATCCGGGCTGCTATGCCACGAGCATCATTCTCGGACTAGCCCCGCTGTTTCTCGGGGGGGATTCCTCCCTGAAAGTCTCGTCGGTCAACTGCACCGCAGTATCCGGCATCTCGGGTGCAGGGCGTACCAGCAAGACAGAGCTCTCATTTTCCGAGATGAGCGAGAACATGCGTGCATACAAGGTTGGCCAGCATCAGCACACGCCTGAAATTATGCAGGCGCTCGGCACATCCGCTTCGGATCCCTCGTTCTCCTTTTCCTTCACTCCCGTGATCGGGCCGTTCACCAGGGGGATCTACGCCACGCTTGCCGTGATGCTTGAGGGCCATGCCCGGAAGGCAGTGATCGAGGAACTGTACAGGAGCTTTTATGCCGCAGCCCCCTTCGTACGGGTGCGCAGCAGCATGACCGAAGTGCGTCATGTCGCGATGACCAATTTTTGTGACATCCATATTGCCCACGGTCCTGAAAATGGCCGCATGGTGATTGTCAGCACGATCGACAACCTGCTCAAGGGCGCTGCCGGGCAGGCTGTGCAGAACATGAACCTCATGCTCGGCCTCGATGAAACCCTTGGATTACCCTGAAACCCGACAACAACGTCTTGCCGTGACCGTCAATCTCCAGAAATCGCTCGATACTGTCAGGGAGCTCGCTTCCCTGACTTCATGGCCGGAAACCGTTACTCCCCTGCTCTCCTACGGCATAGAGGACTGCGGATTCTGGCCCGAAGGCTTCCATGCCGCAGGGGTCTCCGCTGCAATCAGGTACGACAGGAAGGATATCATGTTCCTGCTGTCGGCAGAGCCGGCCAGCGCCGCTGCGGTATTCACCACCAATCGCTGCTGCGCGGCTCCGGTCATGCTCTCGAGGCAACACCTGCTTGAGAGCGGCGGCACGATGCGGGCCCTTGTCTGCAACAGCGGCAATGCCAATGCGGCGACCGGTGCCAGGGGACTGGAGGATGCCGCCACCATGGCTTCGGAAATCGCAAGGCTTTTCGGAATCAGCCCGAAGGAGGTCATGGTCGCCTCGACCGGAGTGATCGGACAGCTTCTGCCCATGCCGAAGATTCTTCACGCCATGAAGGAACTGCCGGGAGCCCTCGGGAGGAATTCCTGTCTCGATGCCGCAGAAGCCATCATGACGACGGATACCTTTCCGAAGTTTCTGGCTCTCGACGTCAGGCTTTCGACCGGCACCGCAAGGATTTCAGGCATCGCCAAGGGATCGGGCATGATCTGCCCCGATATGGCGACCATGCTTGGTTTTCTTGTCACGGATGCCGCAATCGAGCAGCAGTTCCTGCAGCGCATGCTGCGCGATGCAAACAGCAGGAGCTTTAACGCCATAACCGTTGACGGCGACACCAGCACCAACGACATGGTTTCGATCCTTGCAGGGGGAAAGGGTCCGCATGTCGCGGAAGGAAGCAGCGATGCGGCATGTTTCTCCGAAGCTCTCGAGCTCCTCATGACCTTTCTGGCGAAGCTGATCGTCATCGACGGCGAAGGAGCCACGAAACTTGTCGGCGTCAGGGTTGAAGGAGCCGTTTCGGATGAGGATGCCCGGCTTGCGGCAAAAACCATCGCGAACTCCCCGCTCGTCAAGACAGCCCTGCACGGCGAAGACGCCAACTGGGGAAGGATCATCGCAGCTGCGGGACGTTCGGGAGCGGTTTTCAGCCAGGAGGAGGTGGAAATCAGCTTCGACGGCCTGCCTGTTCTCAGGGCGGGTTTCAGGGCGGATTTCTCCGAAGAGGATGCTGCGCTGATCCTGAAAAAGCCATCCTACACCATTACCGTCAGGATAGGAAGTGGACCGGGAACGGCAGTGGTCTGGACCTGCGATTTGAGCAAGGAGTATATCGAAATCAACGGCAGCTACCGAAGCTGATCCATGCAATTATACCAACAAGCAAGAACACGTAAGAGGAATGAACCCTTTGTGCAGTGAATCCGCTTCAGGGAGAAAGGCTCCTGAAGCCGCCATCGGCCAGGTGCTGATCGAGGCGCTTCCCTACATCCGCAAGTTCGAGGGGAAGACTTTCGTCATCAAGTATGGCGGTTCGGCCATGAAAGACGAGGTGCTGAAGAACAGTTTCGCCCAGAACGTCACCCTGCTGAGAAAAGTCGGCATCAATGTCGTGCTGGTACATGGCGGTGGTGATGCCATTACCAGGACCGCCGAAAGGCTCGGACTGGTCTCGCAGTTCGTGCACGGCAAGCGCGTTACCGACCGTGAAATGATTGCCGTGGTGCAGATGACCCTTGCCGGCAAGGTGAACCAGGACATTGTGCGTCTCCTGAGCGAACACGGCGGCAAAGCCGTCGGAGTGACCGGCCTCGATGCCGACACGATCCGGGCAGTACCAGGACCCAATGCCGGAAAACTCGGTCTGGTCGGCGACGTCGAGGCGATCAATACTGACTATATCGACCTGCTCTGCAGGGCAGGTCTCATTCCCGTCATCGCCCCTATCGGTTACGACGGAGACGGCAATATCTACAATATCAACGCTGACGATGCGGCAAGCAGCATCTCCATTGCACTCAAGGCTGAGAAGCTTATCTATGTCAGCGATGTCGAGGGAATCCAGGTCGGGGACAAAATCCTGAAAACGCTCAGCAAGGCTGCAGCTGCGGATTTCATCGAGCAGGGCATCATTTCCGGCGGCATGATACCCAAAGTGATTTCAGCGTTCAAGACGCTTGACGGCGGTGCAGGCAAGATTCACCTGATAGACGGCAAGTTCACGCACTCCCTGCTGCTCGAGATCTTTACGCATGAGGGCGTCGGAACGCAGTTTATCGCCGAACAGGACTACGATCAACCAGAAAACAGGTAAAAAAACCTTTATGGAACAGGCTCCCAGGGCATCTCAGGCAGCGAAACGCGATTTTCTCGGATTTTCCCGGCTTGACGCGGCAAAAATCATCGAACTTTTCGATTATTCGCTGCATATCAAGCAGAAAAGAAGGCAGAACGCTGCCGACACGCCGTTTCTTCCCTTGCAGCACCGAACCGTTGCCATGATTTTCAGCAAGCCGTCGCTTCGCACGAGGGTTTCTTTTGAACTCGGCATCCATGAGCTCGGAGGCTATGCGATAAGTCTCGAGGGTAAATCCATCGGTGTTGGATCCAGAGAGTCCGTCGAGGATATCGCCCGCCTGCTTTCGCGTTACAATGACGCCATTGTCGCAAGGCTTCACGAGCACAGCATCATCGAAGGACTTGCCGAACATGCCTCTATTCCGGTGATCAATGCGCTGACCGACCTGTCGCACCCCTGCCAGGTGCTTGCCGATGCGTTCACCCTCTACGAACGCGGCATGTGGCATGAAGACACCAAGGTGGTGTTCGTTGGTGACGGCAACAATGTCGCCAATTCCTGGATCGAGCTTGCCGGGATACTCCCCTTCCATTTCGTGCTTGCCTGTCCCGAGGGCTACACGCCCGATCCCGCCATTCTCGAATCCGCGCGCGCATCCGGCATCAGCCGTATCGAGGTCCTGCACGATCCCGAAGCTGCTGCTTCCGAAGCCGATGTACTCTATACCGATGTCTGGACCAGCATGGGACAGGAAGATGAACTGGAAGAGCGGCTGCATGTTTTTTCGCCTTACCAGATCAACAGCCGTCTTCTCGGCCTGGCAAAGCCTTCTGCCGTTGTCATGCACTGCATGCCTGCACACCGGGGACAGGAAATTACCGCCGAAGTGATGGACGGACCGCAGTCAGTCGTCATCGACGAGGCTGAAAACCGGCTTCACGTGCAGAAGGCGCTTCTGGTCAAGCTTCTCAATCACGAGGAGTACCGGAAGTTTCATCTGACGCACTGGCTGCTCAATGCTGCGAAAAACATCAAGGCCTGAACAATCGATGAACAAACAGCTCCGGCAGATGACGATCAAGGAGATGCTGCTTCGTCACGAGCCAGGAAACCAGCACGACCTGCTCCGCCTGCTTGAGGAAGCAGGTGTCAAGGTCGCTCAGGCAACACTTTCGCGGGACTGCACGGAGCTCGGCATCGTGCGTTCGAGAGGGGTGAGCGGGTACCGTCTCGTGCTTCCTGAGGAAAATCCCGGAAACATCATCAAGGGGCTCGTGGGGGTGGAAGTGCTCTCGATACAGTCGAATGAAACCGTGATCGTCATCAAGACCCTCCCCGGGAGGGCGCACGGGGTGGGTTCCTTTGTCGACCAGCTGAAAATTCCGGCTATTCTCGGCACCATTGCCGGTGATGATACGGTGCTGGTGATTCCTGCATCGGTATCGCAGATTTCCCAGGTGATATCCTATATTCAAGATAATCTTTCCAAAAACTGACAAATCCAATACGCAACGCATGAGCAAGGAAAAAATTGCAATCGCCTATTCCGGCGGGCTCGACACCTCCGTGATGATCAAGTGGCTCAAGGACAAATACGATGCCGAAATCGTGGCTGTTACCGGCAACCTCGGGCAGCAGAAAGAGATCGAAAACCTTGAGTCCAAGGCGCTCTCGACCGGCGCATCCTCCTTCAGGTTCGTCGATCTGCGCAAAACCTTTGTCGAGGAGTATATCTGGAGGGCCCTGAAAGCCGGAGCACTGTACGAGGATGTCTATCCCCTGGCAACCGCGCTCGGCCGTCCGCTGCTCGCCAAGGCGCTGGTCGATGTCGCTCTCGCTGAAAACTGCACCATGCTGGCCCACGGCTGCACCGGAAAAGGCAACGACCAGGTTCGTTTCGAGGTCACATTCGCGGCACTCGCTCCCCATCTGAAAATTCTCGCACCGCTGCGCGAATGGGAGTTTGCGTCGCGCGAAGCGGAAATTGCCTATGCCCTGGAGCACAACATTCCGGTTTCGGCAACCAAGAAAAGCCCCTACTCGATCGACGAGAACATCTGGGGCATCAGCATCGAATGCGGTGTGCTTGAAGATCCCATGGTGACGCCACCCGAAGATGCCTACCAGATCACCACCTCTCCCGAGAAGGCTCCCGATACACCCGCTGCCGTTGAAATCGGGTTCGAAGAGGGTGTTCCCGTTTCACTGGACGGCCAGCGCATGAGCGGACTCGACATGATCATGAAGCTCAACGACATCGGAGCGGCAAACGGCGTGGGACGCCTCGACATGATCGAGAACAGGGTTGTCGGCATCAAGTCCAGGGAAATCTATGAAGCTCCGGCAGCCACCATTCTGCACTTCGCCCACCGCGAACTCGAACGCCTGACCCTGGAAAAGAGCGTCTTCCAGTACAAGAAGAACATCAGCCAGGATTACGCGAACATTATCTACAACGGCACCTGGTTCTCACCGATGCGCAAGGCGCTCGATGCGTTCGTTGACGAAACCCAGAAGCCGGTGACGGGAACCGTCCGTCTCAAGCTCTACAAGGGAGGGGTCTCGCTGCTCGGCAGGAACTCGCCGAACTCGCTCTATAACGAGGAGCTTGCAACCTATACTGAAGCAGACACCTTTAACCACAAGGCTGCCGCAGGCTTCATCCACCTTTACGGGCTTGGGCTGAAGACTTTCAGCCAGGTCAATCCCGGACTGTAATATCCTGAAAACCTGCGCCCGGGAGCGGAATTCCGCCCCCCGAGCGCAGGTTCACGGACAGTTTTCCCCTATCGAACGTATTTGCCAACAACACGACGTTTTCATGAGCAACAACAAGGAACTTCTCTGGCAGAGCCGCTTTTCCGAGCCGTTCGACCGCGATGCGCTGCGCTTCTCTTCATCGGTGCATGTCGACAGGGCGCTTTTCAGGGAAGACATACAGGGATCAGTCGCCCATGTCACCATGCTGGCCGAAGAGGGCATCATCCAGCATGAAGAGGCCGGAGAGATCATCCGCGGGCTCAGGGAAATCGAAGCCGAACTTGAATCCGGAACACTCGAGCCGCACTGGGAGGACGAGGATATCCATACCGTGATCGAAAACCGCCTGAAAGAGAAAATCGGCGCTGTCGCCGGCAAGATACACTCGGGAAGAAGCCGCAACGATCAGGTTGCGACCGATACGAGGCTGTATCTGCGCAAGCAGATCCATGCCCTTGACGCGGCCCTCCGCGGGCTGCAAGAGACTCTTGTGGCAAAGGCCGAAATATACCGGGAAACCATCATTTTCGGTTACACCCATCTGCAGCGAGCCCAGCCCATTTCTGCCGGACATTACTATCTGGCCTATTTCAACATGTTCCGTCGCGATCGGGAACGGCTCGCTGACCTGCTCAGACGCGTGAACATCTCTCCGCTCGGGGCTGCGGCGTTCGCCGGCAGCACACTGTCGCTCAATCCCTTGCGGAGTGCGGTATTGCTTGATTTCGATGGGGTGTTTTCAAACAGCATCGACGCCGTCAGTGACCGTGACATCATCATCGAGTTCATCTCAGCATGTTCTCTGGTCATGATGCACCTGTCGCGTTTTTCGGAGGATCTGATTCTCTGGAGCTCCTACGAGTTCGGCTATCTTGAAATCAGCGACGCCTTTGCGACCGGTTCTTCGCTCATGCCGCAGAAAAAAAATGCGGATATCGCCGAACTGGTAAGGGGAAAAACCGGAAGGGTGTACGGAAGCCTTGTCAGTATGCTCACCATCATGAAAGGGCTTCCGCTCTCCTATAACCGGGACATGCAGGAGGACAAGCCCCCGCTGTTCGACAGCGCCGAGACGACCATCGGCTGTGTCTCGATTTTTACGAAAATGCTTGAGCATACATCGCTCAGGAAGGAGCGGCTCCTCAGGCTCACTGCCGAAGACCTCAGCCTTGCGACGGAAATCGCCGAATACCTGGTTCGCAGGCAGATGCCGTTCAGGGATGCGCACCGCATAACCGGCAGGATCGTTTCCCACAGCATCGCTTCGAATACGACGCTTCCCAACATCACGCTGGAAGAGTACCGGACCTTTTCGCCTCTTTTCGATGCCGATATTTATGATGCGCTCAAGCCGGAAGCAAGCATCAGGGCAAAGAAGACGCACGGGAGCTGCTCGTTCAGTTCGGTCGATCAGCAGCTCGAAGAGGCACGGAAAGCGCTTCAGGGCTGAAAGAAGAAAAGGCTGCCAAAACGGCGGCCTTTTCTCTTTTTTTCTTTTCCGGATTCAGTTCATCGACAGTGTTCTGCGGCCGGAGAGTGAAGCCTGCGGGGTTTTCTTCATGTGCACCAGATTGCCCATGATTTCCGACGATCGATTGAGTACGAAATCGGACCCGCTGCTTTTCCCGCTCTCGTTTTCAATCATCCAGCGTTTTTCGATTCTTTTCAGCTCCTCGTTTTCTGACCTGAAGGCCGCGTCGATCAGGGAAACCGTTTTTCTTTTCCTGATACGGTTCAGAATGCCGAGATCACGGAGGTATTCTTTGCCGGTCCGGTTCAGTGCCGAAGCTGCCTGGTAGCTTTGCCGCAATCGCTCGATCTCTTCGCGTGATACAGCCGAAACGGGCCGGTAGAACGTTCTCGAAATCGTACTCCACGGCAGGCTGCTCGGGTAGGTATCCTCACCGACCGAAGAGGCATCGATAAGCGACGGAATGACAATATCGGGGATCACTCCCTTGTGCTGGGTGCTGCCGCCGGAAATGCGATAGAACTTGGCGATCGTCAGCTTGAGCTGGCCGAGGTTGGTCTGCTTCGAGAGAAAGCTGAAGGGACGCGTCAGCTTGACAAGGCTCTGCACCGTCCCCTTGCCGAATGTCCTTTCGCCGATAATGACTCCCCTGCCGTAGTCCTGGATCGCGGCAGCGACGATTTCTGAAGCTGACGCGCTGTAGCGGTCCACGATCACGGCAAGAGGCCCGTCGTACAGCACCCGCCTGTCCTCGTCCCGGAGCACCATTTTTCCGCCGGAAGAGTTGCTTATCTGCACGACCGGCCCTCCGGGAATGAACAGTCCGGCAACATTCACCGCTTCCTCGAGCGAACCGCCTCCATTGTTGCGCAGATCGATGATCACCCCCTGGACGCCTGCAGCGTTCAGTTCCGAAAGAATGCGGGCAACGTCGCGGGTTGTGCTGTTGTAGTTCGCGTTGAGCCTCTGTGCCTCGAAGTCAAGATAGAACGACGGAATGGTGATGACGCCTATCCGGAGGTTCTCGAGTTCGATAATGCTTTTCCGGGCGGCCTGTTCCTGCAGGTTGACCCGGTCGCGCACCAGACGGACGATTGTTGCCGGTCCGCGTCCGCCCTGGCTTGCGGGAAAGATTTTCAGCCTGACCACGGTTCCTTTCCGGCCGCGGATAAGCTTGACGACGTCATTGATCCTCCAGCCACGGACATCGACGATTTCACCGGCAGGGCCCTGGCCGACTCCGATGATCCTGTCGGATTTTTTCAGCAGATTGCTTCGGGAGGCCGGTCCTCCGGGAATCACCTCGTTCAAGAAGGTATATTCGCTTTCCATCTCCAGTTTCGCTCCGATACCCTCGAGGGAACGGCTGAGGTCGATCTGGAAATTCTCGAATTCGTCAGGGGAGAAATAGCTGGTATGCGGATCGAACGAGGTGGTGACCGCATAGAGATACGCCTGGAACGCATCATCAGGTTTCTGCTGGTAGAGCAGCCTGAGACGGCTGGAGAAGGTTTTCGAAAGTTCGGCGCGAATGGCCGTGCCGCTGCCTTCCGAGTATTTCATGTTCAGCCACTGGTACTTGAGCTCTTTTTTCCAGAGCGCCTGAAGCTGCTGGCGGTCGGTTGGCCAGGGGTCGTTTTTCCGGTCAAGATCGAGTGTTTCGGGCCTGGAGAAATCGAAACGAACGGTATCGGCCGTCGCCTTCATGAAGCGCATCTTTTCTCTCGCCCTGCGCAGAAACTGGTTGTAGATGGCGAAGCCGGCAGCTGATTTGCCTTCGAGAAGCTCGTTGTCGAGACGGTTTCCGTAAGCTTGCCGCAGTGCAGCGACCTCGCCGGCAAGAAAATAGCTTTTACTTCCGTCGAGATGATCGATATATCTGCTGAATATCTGCTGCGAGAGCGAATCGTTGACGGCAACCTTGCGGTAATGGTTTTTCAGGAGATACTGGGTGACATATCTGCCGGCGGCCTGCTGCATTTCTGTCGGCCTGAGCGGGGGTGGTGCGACGGCGGCGGTCAGGGGTTTTGTGGTGTTTCTGCCAAACGCCGGGGTTGTGCAGCCTAATGAAACAATGGCAACAATCAGTCCTTTCCTGATGATTGCCGGGGTATGGTAATGCATGGTTTGTCCGGTAGCGAGTCGCTTGTGTCTTCTTGAATGAGTTGAAAAATATTAATTATATTAACGGGCAGCTGGTCCGCTGGATCCCGTTGGTATGCCTGAAATAAATCCGCCTTATTATAACAATTAAGCAAAACCTTTCTATGGAAAAGATGCCAGTCAGCTATAAAGAGCTCGGACTTGTCAACAGCCGTGGGCTTTTTGCAAAAGCCGTCAAGGGCGGCTATGCTATTCCGGCCTACAATTTCAACAATCTGGAACAGCTGCAGGCCATCATCATGGCCTGTGCCGAAACCGCATCACCGGTCATCCTCCAGGTATCCAAAGGCGCCAGAAGCTACGCGAATGAAACGCTGCTCAAGCACCTTGCGCGCGGTGCCGTGGAATACGCAGCAGAACTGGGTAATGCCGTGCCTGTCGTGCTGCATCTCGACCATGGTGACAGCTTCGAGCTTTGCAAGGACTGCATCGAATCCGGATTTTCATCGGTCATGATCGACGGCTCGCACCTGTCATACGAAGAGAACGTCGCACTGACCGGAAAAGTTGTCGAATACGCTCACCGGTTCGACGTCACGGTCGAAGGCGAACTTGGCGTGCTCGCCGGTATCGAAGACGAGGTTTCCGCTGCGCATCACACCTATACGCAGCCTGAGGAGGTCGAGGATTTCGTGTCGAAAACAGGGGTGGACAGTCTGGCCATATCGATAGGCACCTCGCATGGCGCCTTCAAGTTCAAGCCAGGAGAAGATCCGAAAATCCGGCTCGACATCCTTGCCGAAATCGAACGGCGCATTCCCGGTTTTCCCATCGTGCTGCATGGAGCATCATCGGTGCCCCAGGATCTGGTCGCCATGATCAATGCGCACGGCGGCAAACTCAAGGACGCCATCGGCATCAGTGAAGACCAGCTTCGACTTGCCGCCAAATCCGCAGTCTGCAAGATCAATATCGACTCCGACGGACGGCTCGCCATGACGGCGGCAGTACGGAAGGTTCTCGACGAGAAACCCGAAGAGTTCGATCCTCGCAAATATCTCGGTCCGGCTCGCGATGCCCTGAAAAAGCTCTATATCCACAAGATCATGAATGTGCTCGGTTCGAACGGCAAAGCCTGAACCTGCACATCCAGCTGTCGGTCGAACGGCCATACAGGGTGCTCTTTCGGGAGCGCCTTGTGTTTGCGGGTTTTTCTGTTCCCGGAATTCCGCTCAGAGGAAAAATCGCAACGCCGTGTAGGCCAGTAATCCGGCGCCGAGCGCAAGCACCTTTTCGTCGGGATCGAACGTCGATGCATGCAGGGTGTTTCCCCGCTGTTCAGCCAAACCGTCACCGGTTCCGATCTGCCAGAAGGTGCCGGGAATCTCTTGCAGGTAGTAAGCGAAATCCTCGGCCGTCATCAGCGGTTCGCTTTCCCTGACGTTTTTCCTTCCGAGAAACTCGATGCAGTATCCTTTGGCTTCATCGGTAATGGCATGATCGTTGATCAGTGCCGGGTATCCGGTCCTGATTTCAAGCTCGGCCCGCACGCCGAGGGCTGATGCCGTCGCGGCCACCGTTTCCTGCAACCGCTCTTTCAGGAGGCTGCGCAACGATTCGTTCATGGTGCGCATGGTGCCCGACATGGTGACCGTTGAGGGAATCACGTTTGGGGCGTTGCCGCCGTGAATCGATGCGATGGACACCACAGCCGGCTCGTGCGGCGGCGCAACGCGGCTGACAAGATGCTGGACGGCCGTTATGATGTGTGCTGCTGCCAGCACCGGGTCTGCAGCCTTGTGCGGAGCGGATGCGTGTCCGCCCCGCCCGTTGACGGTGATGTACAGCTCATCCGTTGCAGCCATGAAACTGCCTCCTGCAAGGGCGACCTTTCCAGCCTCCACGCTCGGAAAACAGTGCTGCCCGAAAATAGCCTGGGGCCTGAAACGTTCGAACAGGCCGGCCTCGATGAGGGGCCTTGCGCCTCCGGGAGCCTTTTCCTCGGCAGGCTGGAAGATCAGCAGCACATCCCCGTAAAGTTCCGCACGGAACTCCTTGAGCAGCTTTGCTGCTCCAAGCAGCATGGCGGTATGCATGTCATGTCCGCATGCATGCATCTTGCCTGGCTCCGCGGAGCAGAATCCGTGGATGTTCTCCTCGTTCAGCGGAAGCGCATCGATATCAGCCCTGAGCGCGACCAGGCTGCGTTCGCCGGTAGGGCGCTTCCCTCCCTTCAGCAAGGCCACGACACCGGTTTCCAGAAACGGTGCTTCAGGTTCGATGCCCGTTTCGAGCAGATAATCGCGGATAAGCGACGTGGTGCGGAACTCTTCATAGGAGAGTTCGGGATGACGGTGAATTTCCCTGCGGACAGAGAGAATCTCGGGATAGATCTCCTCTGCTTTGCTGCGGATCCGTGAAGCAAGAGAATCGGGCATAATCATCATCGTCTTGATGGCGCCAGTCCCTCCGGCATTGAAACAAAAAAACCGCACACACCTGCTGCGGCCATGATATGCTTTTGTCCTGCTTTCGGTGCAGGAGAGGCGCTTCTGTTGGCGGATACGGAAACAGCCTTGCCGTTTTTCCGTATGCTTGAGTCGTATCTGTTCAAGGTACGAAATATCCCGTTAAAAGGAAATCCCGGCGGGGAACCGGAAATGCGGTGCAGCAACAGATATTCGGAAAATCGTTGAATAATTGCTATTATTACCAATAAACCGAAATCAAACCGGGAAGGCACCATCATGAATACACCATCCGGCCTTGGCAAGCGCATCAGAACCGTCCGGCGCCATTTTGCGATGAAGCAGGCGGAATTCGCCCGAAAAATCGGTCTTTCGGGAAACCGCCTCTCGGAAATCGAGCATGAAAAAGGGGGCATGAAAGCCGCCGTGCTGCTGGCTCTCTGCAGGGAGTTCGGCGTCAGCCCCGACTGGCTCATGAACAGCGAGGGGGAGATGCTGAAACCGCAGGATTCTTCCGGCAAGGATCTCCCTGCAAAACAGGATATCGGCGTCCGCCTGCAGCAGCTCGAGGCGCAGGTGCGCTCGATCATGATGCCGGTGAACCTTCAGGACAGTGGACTCGTCACCATTCCGCTCTATCTCGGCCAGGTGGCTGCAGGCTATCCCGATCCTGCAGCCGGAGAGATCGACGAGCATATCGACATCCCCTCTTCGTGGGTGCACGGCAAGAAAAAGGTGTTTGCCCTGAGGGTGAGCGGAGAGAGCATGACCGGTATCGGCATTATGCCCGGCGACACGCTGATTGTTGAATCGCGCCAGACCGCCAAGGACAGGCAGGTGGTCATTGCGAGCATCAACGGCGAAATGACCGTCAAGACGCTCAGCATCGAGAAAGGGGGGACCGTCATGCTGCTTCCGGCAAATCCCGCCTACAGGCCGATTCCCGTCACCGCAGAAACTGATTTCCGCATCCACGGGGTGGTGCTGGCTTCGGTGCGGAGTTACTGAATGTTCTCCGCAAAGAAAGGGCCTACATGTCGAGGTAGCGGATGAATTCGAGGGCTTTCTCGCGAAGCTCGTCGTCGCCTGAACCCGAGGCGGGCGAATGGTAACGGACGCTGTAGCCGTATTTTTCAAGGTTGCTCGCGAGGCGGAAGAGGTCGGCGGTCTGCACCCGCAGACACAGCAATAATCCCTCTCCTTCGATTGATGGCGGCATGACGCCGAAGGACTGCACGGCTGCATCGTTCTTCTCGAATACGGCAAGCACTTCGGACATGCGAACCCCGGATGGCGGCACTTCCAGTTCGAGCGTCACGGACTCCCCTGTTCCGAGGTGATAGAGTGCCGCGATCTCGCGTGCCAGCCGGTTTTTCTCGATGACTGCGACAAAGAGCCCCTCATGGTCGATGACGGCCACGATCTCGCCCCGGAACGCAATGGTCTTGCTGTACACGTCGAGCAGATGCTCGGTGAGGCTTGCAACCGGAAGTTTTTCGAGCGAAAACGATGAAAGCGGTCTCGAGCGGCTGTCGCCGTTCTCTTTTCCACCAAGCAGGAGCGAGAGCGTGACGAGTCCGGCTGGCCGGCCTTCCTTGACGACCGGAGCGCAGAAGCGGCCTTTTTTCTCAAGGACATGCAAAACGGTTTCTGCCCGGTCTTCGGGAGCGAAGACCGGGTATTCGCGCAGAGAGAACCGTTCTATGTACTCGTTCAGCAGCATGGTTCGATCTTGTTGACCCTTCTTTCGTGCCGTCCCCCCTCGAAACCGGCGGCAAACCAGTTTTCAAGGCTTCTGGCAATGGTTTCGCGGTCGGTAAAGCGTGCCGAAAAACAGATCACGTTGGCGTTGTTGTGCTCCCGTGCAAGCGTGGCGAACTCCGGCCTGCAGGCAAGGGCCGCCCTGATGCCTTTCACCTTGTTGGCGGCGATCGATACGCCGATGCCTGTGCCGCAGAGCAGCACGCCCTGCTGGCATGACCCGTCAGCCACGCTCTGGCCGACCTTGTGCGCATAATCCGGATAATCGACCGAATCCTCGTTGAACGGGCCCATGTCCACAACCTCGTGGTTGTGCTCCCGAAGCCACCCGACGACATAGTTTTTCAGTTCATAACCAGCATGATCGCTTCCGACTGCAATCTTCATAATTCTTCCGCTTTAAATTTATTGGATATTTTTTTTCTTGCCGACTGATTGAGAAAAATGTTCTGGCTGTTGATCTCCTGACCATTGTTTCGGGAGACTTTCCGGTACGTGCCGTCAGGCAGCATCTGCCACGCCTTGACGTTGTCAAGCAGCATCAGTTCGAGATCGGACTTCACCACCTGGATGAGTTTCCGGTCAGGCACGGGAAAAAGCGTTTCGACACGGTGGTCAAGATTTCTCGGCATGAGGTCCGCGCTGCCGAGGTAAAGTTCGGGCTGGCCCCCTTTGGCAAAATAGTATGCCCTGCTGTGTTCGAGAAAGCGGCCGATAATGCTGATGACCCTGATATGATCGCTGATTCCGGGAATGCCGGGTTTCAGGCAGCAGATGCCCCGGACAATGAGATCGATCCGGACCCCTTCCCCGGATGCCCGGTAGAGCGACCTGATGGTCTTGTCGTCCACGAGGGCATTCATTTTCATGATGATTCGTCCTCCCCCGCCATTTCTCCGGTGCAGCTCGACCTCCCTCTCGATCATGCCGATAATTTTTTTTCTGGTGTTCATCGGCGAAACCAGCAGTTTTTTGTACCCGGCGTACTTCGAGTAGCCGGTCAGGGCGTTGAACAGCTCGGCAACCTCGCTCGCCAGCCGTTCATTGGCGGTGAAGAGGCTGTAGTCGGTATAGATCTTGCCGGTAGCGGGATTGTAGTTGCCGGTACCAAGATGCAGGTAGCGCTTCAGCTTGTGGTGCTCCCGGCGCACGACCATGGTCAGTTTTGCATGGGTTTTCAGGCCGGGAAGCCCGTACACCACATGGGCCCCGACATCTTCGAGCGCCCTTGCCCAGACGATATTGTTCTCCTCGTCGAAACGGGCTTTCAGTTCCACGAGCACGGCAACCTGCTTGCCGTGCTCGACAGCGCTCATGAGCGCCTGGACGATCGGCGAATTGCTTCCCACCCGGTACAGCGTCTGCTTGATCGAAAGCACATCGGGGTCGCTGGCGGCCTGGGAGATGAAGTCGACAACAGGCTGGAACGAGTCATAGGGGTGATACAGCAGCATATCCCTTGCCCTGACGGCGCTGAATATGTCCCCTTCGAACTGCTCGTCGATCCGGTTGACCGGGACAAACGGTTCATCCTTCAGGTCCGGTCTGTCGATCCTGAGCAGATCGACAAGACAGCCCAGGCCAAGAACGCCGTCGATCTCGTAGACATTCCGTTCCGTCACATCGAGATTGTTCATGAGCAGCCTGCGGACCGATTCCGGCATTTCAGGGCTGATATCAAGGCGGACAACCTTTCCGTAACGCCGGGACCGGATGCCCTGTTCGATGGTTTCAAGCAGGTCGCCTGCTTCGTCCTCCTCGATTTCGATGTCCGCATTGCGGATGACCCGGAAAAGATGTGACTTGATGATTTTCATTTCCGGGAACAAGAGGTCGAGATTGTTCGCTATCAGGTCCTCGAGCCACAGATAGCGTGTGATCCCGTCATCCAGTCCGAGATGCTCGATGCTTGCGAGGGCAAGCATTCTCGGCAGGATACTCGGCACCTTGACGCGGGCGAACTTGTGCGCATGGGTCTCCTCGTCCTCGAGCTCGATGGCAAGGTTGAGCGAGAGGTTCGAGAGGAAAGGGAACGGGTGTCCGGTGTCGAAAGCCAGCGGGGTCAGGACGAGGAAGATTTCCTGCCGGAAATAGAGCCGGAGCACCTCCTGGCTGTCCTGGCTCATATCGGCGAAACGGACGAACTCGATACCCTTTTCGGCAAGAGCCGGTACGATGTCGTTATAGAAACAGTCATTCCGCTGGCGAAGCTGCAGCAGAATCCTCGAACGGATCTTTTCAAGCAGCTCTCCCGGCGTCAGCCCGTCAATGGTCCTCTCCTGGATACCGGCATCGAGCTGATCCTCGATACCGGCAACACGGATCATGAAATATTCGTCGAGGTTGGAACTGAAGATCGAGATGAATTTCGCCCTTTCCAGAAGCGGATGCGCATCGGGAACAAGCGCTTCCTCAAGCACCCTCTGGTTGAAGTCGATCCAGCCGAACTCCCGGTTGATGTAATATGCCGGATCGCGGAGATCCTGGAGAGGCGGTCCGATTTCGGTATCAGTCAGCGAGTGATCCATTGTTCGGTGTTCTTTTGGTGAAAGGCATGACGCCGTTTTCAAGCACCACATAATCAAGGGGTTCATCCCACGGATCGCCGGGCAAAGCCGGCAGGAACTGCAGGCTGAACGCCAGACCGATGCGGCAGGGAAAGACTCCCGAGACCGCAAGCCCTGAAAGGAACCGGTCGAAATATCCCCTGCCGTATCCGAGGCGCACGCCATTGCTGTCAACGGCAACAAGCGGCATGATCACCACCTGGATCGAGCCGGCATCATCCGCCCGGAAACGTTCCGGTTCCGGCTGGCCGAACCGCCCTCGTACAAGTTTCTCCCCAGGCTGGTATGCCGCCGGCACGAGCCTGTCGTTTCGTACAACCGGCACGCACAGTTTTTTGCCTGTTTCTGCGAGCAGGACGGCAAGCTCTTCCGTCGAAACCTCCCTGCTGCCTTTCATCGAAAGATACAAAAGGATATGCTCTGCATCCACAACCTGTTCCATGCAGGACGCCCGAAGGGCGACCATGCTGCTTTTCTCAAGCCACTCGCCTTCCTGCAGCTGTTTTCTGCGGACAAGCATCTCGTTTCTGATGGCATGTTTCGATGGTGCGGGGCTGCTCATGGCGCAATCAGCCGTTGAGGCGGATGCCGTTCGTAAAAAACAAAAGATAAAAAACTTGCCAATCATTCAGCGCCTCCTTTCATCCTGTCCGGCGAGTTGTAGTTCAGCCCGAATGATTTTACATTAGTATAACGAATTCATCACCAAAAACGCCTGTTTCCGCATGATGCAGCTTATTGATGCTTCTTCCATTGTGCCTGGAACGGTTTACTGCATTGCCAAGAACTATCCCGACCATGCGCGCGAAATGCAGCTGTGGGAAGACCGCCAGCAGGAACCGTCAGCCGACGAAAACGAACCCGTGATTTTCATCAAGCCGCCCTCGGCAGTTGAAACCGGCGGAATAACCATGGTTCCCTCGTTCGAGGGCAGGCCGCTTTCGGAGAACCTGCATTATGAAGGCGAAATCGTGCTGCTGGTTGGCTCGGACTGTGACGACTGCAGCGAGGATGAGGCTTTCAAGGCAATCAGGGGTTATGCGGTCGGGCTCGACATGACGCTCAGGGATGTCCAGCTCGAAGCAAAGAAACAGGGCAATCCCTGGCTGAAAAGCAAAGGGTTCAGAAAAAGCGCCCTCGTGTCCGATTTCGTTCCGCGCAGCGAGGCGGGAAGCTGGCAGGACCTCGAGCTGTTTCTTGAGTGCAACGGACGCCTTGTCCAGCACGGCAGTCTTGCGGGAACGGTTTTTTCCCCACCGTTTCTGGTGCACTACCTCTCGTGTGTTTACGGGCTCCGCAAGGGTGACCTGATTTTTACCGGAACCCCTGCCGGCGTGGGGAGGGTTGTTCCCGGAGATATCCTCCAGGCCAGGCTCTGCAAGCGCAGCAGCCTGCAGGATGACAGCTACGAACTGGCCTCTCTCAGGGTTTCGGTACTGCAGGAGTACTGCAAACCATAATTCCCGGAATTGCTGCCTGCTTCATCATTTCATCAACCACATTCTTGCCATGAGTACTCTTTTTCAGCATGTCCGGCTTCTGAGCCCTACCGACAGCATCGATTCCATTGCTTCACTCAGGATCTCCGATGCAGGAATCATCGAGGCAATCGAGACAGGAAATGGAACCCTGGAGCCTGCCGGCAATGACCGGGTTGTCGATCTGCAGGGCAAGCTGATGGTTCCCGGACTTTTCGATATGCACTGCCATTTCAGGGAACCCGGACAGGAGTACAAGGAAACGCTTGTTTCCGGTTCGGCGGCGGCCGCCGCAGGAGGATTTACCGGTGTCGCGCTCATGCCCAACACGCGTCCGGTCATCGACAGCCCCCTCGGTGTTGCTTACATCCGCCATCATGCTGCCGGGCTGCCGGTCGACCTGGAGGTTGTCGGGGCAATGACAGCCGAAAGCCGTGGCGAAACCCTTGCTCCTTTCGGCAAGTTCCACTCATACGGCGTCACGGCGGTATCGGACGACGGCACGGCAGTCCAGAATTCGCAAATCATGCGCCTGGCCTTTGAATATGCCTCGAATTTCGACCTCCTTGTCATCCAGCATTGCGAAGACAGGACATTGACCCAGGGCGGTGTGATGAACGAGGGGCGGTTTTCGACCATGCTGGGGCTCAAGGGTATTCCCGATATCGCCGAAGCCATCATCCTTGCCCGGGATCTGCAGATCATGCGCTACCTTGAAGAACACAAGCTGCACGATCCGCTCAACAGGCCCCGTTACCATGTCGCGCATATCAGCACGGGAGCGGCACTCGACCTTGTCAGGCAGGCAAAGGCCGAGGGACTCCAGGTAACGTGCGAGGTGACGCCGCACCACTTCACGCTTGTCGATGAAGATCTTTTCCATGCGCAGGTCAAAGGCAATTTCATCATGAAGCCTCCGCTCTGTTCCGGAAAAAACCGGCAGGCGCTGCTCGATGCCATCGCGGACGGAACCATCGACGTGATCGCGACCGACCATGCTCCGCATGCGGCACATGAAAAGGAGTGCCCTCCCGATCAGGCATATTTCGGGATTACCGGACTGGAAACAGCCGTAGGCCTCACGTTCTCGGAACTTGTCTCCAAAGGCATCATCTCCCTGCAGCGAGCGGTTGAAATGCTGTCAGTCAATCCGAGAGAAATCATGCGACTCGCCCCGATACATTTCAGGAAGGGGGAGGCAGCCAACTTCACCGTTATCGATCCCGATATGGAGTGGAGACTGACCAGGGAAAACATGAAATCGAAGTCCATGAACACCCCGTTCACCGGCCGCAGGATGAAGGGAAAAGCGCTCGGCATCTTTCACAAGGGCTGCTATACTGAAAATACCATGGCGCCGGTGGAGGGATAAATGGTTTACGGCTTGGCAAACGATGATTTTTTTATTACTTTCGTGTTCTTTCAGGCAAAAAGCATACGAAAGCATTACGTTACGTCATAAACCACAAGAACCAGCGTCCCAGTCATGGCAAAGAAACAAACGTTCGGCGATAAAGGAAAGAAAACCGGCGGCAGCGATTTCAAGGTAGCAAAGCTTGTGCTTTCCGTTCCGTCAGGCAAGAACAAGGCATGGAAATTCGTTGAAAAGAGTGTCCGCATTCCCAACGGCGAAAATGAGCAGGCAATACTTGCCAAAGCCGTCAGCGAAGCGGTAAAGTAAAACGGTTTTCCTCATTTGCGGGGCGCCACTGCGGCGCCCCGTTCCCTCTATCGCTCATCTTCCCTGCTCATGCCTGTTCCTGAACACAGCGCTTTTTCCGGTGATCGTGCATTCGGCACGCCGTGGTTTGCCGAATGGTTCGATCATCCGCTTTATCTGCAGGTCTACAGCCACAGGGACTCCCCGGAGGCGGCACGCTGCATCGCCACCATTCTTGCCCGCACGCAGCCTTCAGGTACGCAGCCTGCATCGGTCAGGGTGCTTGACATCGCTTGCGGAGCCGGCCGGCATGCGATTGAACTGGCACGCCTCGGCTACGCCGTAACCGGCAACGATCTCTCCCCTTTTCTTCTTGAAACTGCCCGGCAGCAGGCTATCGGCTGTGAGGTGGCGCTCGACCTGACTTGTCGCGACATGCGCGCTCTGGATGAGAATGGAGGTTATCATCTTGTATTGCAACTCTTTACGAGCTTCGGTTATTTTGAGCAGGATGACGACGATCGTCGGGTGCTCGGCAACGTATACCGGGCGCTCGAACCGGGAGGCTGGTATGTGCTGGATCTCATCAACCCGGTGTTCCTGAAGCGTCATCTCGTTGGCGTTTCAGAACGCAGGATGGAAGGGCTTTCCGTGCTTGAAGAGCGCGCTCTGGATGGACCGGTAATCAGGAAGCGCATCACCATTACTCCCGATGAGGGAGCACCGATGGTTTTCACTGAATCGGTTCGTCTTTTCGAGCGGGAAGAGATTGCCGGAATGCTTGAGGAAACCGGCTTCATCGTTGAATCGATTGCCGGTGACTACAGCGGGGCGCCGTTCGACAGCGAACGGTCGCCAAGAATGATGCTGTTCTCGCAAAAACGCTGAACGGTCCTCAAGACGGGTTGCCCTGCGCCGGAATTGCCTTTCTCCGTTCAGGAGCAGGACTGCCTGCCTAGTCCAGCATGTCCCTTTCGCGGTACCAGTCGAATGCATTCCTGATGCTATTTTCGTGAGGTTCCTGGCGCATGCCGAGTTCCTTGACCGCTTTCGAGGAGCTGTAATAGAGGTTTTCCGATGCCACCCTGAACATCGAGAGGTTGAAAAGCTTGGATATGCCGTTGCGGTTCTTGCTCAGGTCCAGGAGCGACTTCAGGATTTTTGCCATCCAGTACGGCAGGGGATAATGCACTCCGGGAGCTCCGGTGATGGAGGAAATCGTGGCGGCAAGTTCGCGATACGACACATTGTCCCCTCCGAGAATGTACCGTTCGCCTGTTTTTCCCTTCTCCATTGCCGCAATGATGGTTTCGGCAACGATCTCCACATCGATCACGCAGACGCCGCCAAGGGGATAGAACGGTATCTTCCTGTTGTAGACGTCCTTGATCAGCCGTCCTGCATTGAAGTTGATGTCTCCTGCCCCAAACACATAGGCGGGGTTGACGATCACGCAGTCGAGGCCTTTTTCCACAGCCCGGGCAACTTCCTGTTCCGCATGATGTTTTGTCCGGGCGTATTCAAGGCCGATGCGGTCGAAATTCCAGTCGGCGCTCTCATCGAGCGGGGTTTTCCCGCGGCAGATGCCGATTGCCGTTATCGAACTGACATGCACCACCCGTTTCACCCCGGCCAGGAGCGATGCATCGAGAATGTTTCGGGTGCCATCCACGTTGATGGCGTGCAGGAGAGGATTTCGCTTGTCCCCCATGTAGGTGAGGCCGGCAGTGTGGTAAACCTGATCCACCCCTCTCATCGCGTTATCGAGAGACAGCCGGTTGGTGATGTCCCCGTATTCGAGCGTAATCCTGTCGAGTATCCCTTCAAGGGAGGTCAGGTCTGAGCTTTTGCGGACAAGAACATGGATGTTGCCGGCAGAGCATGCCACGAGTTTGTGCACAAGCCGTGATCCGATAAACCCCGTGGCGCCTGTAACGAGAATTTTTTTCTTCACCTAATGCGTGTACTTCAATCATTGAAAAGAGCGGGAGGAGTTCCTCACGCGGTTATTTGCCGGAAACCTGCTCCTGCACTGGGATTTCTCCTGAAATGATCCTGTTGCGGATATCCTCGACACGTTCATGAACGGACGTTCCCACAAGTGCTGCATTCCGGTCGTTGTAGATGTAATCGGTATAACGGTCACCGATGCCGAAAACCGTCACGCTTCCCCCCTTGAACGAGTTTGCGAGCACATCCTCGACGGTTTTCAGGACGGCGCGGTCTATGGCCTTCACCATGCTGGTGAGGACAAAACCGGGCGCATCCGGCTCCTGGTCGCGGTCGGTGCAGATAACCAGTTTTTTCGTCGCGCGAGCAGCCTCGATCACGCCCATACCGCTTGCACCCTCTGCCTGGTAGATGATGTCCGCGCCGCGGGCATACT
>Ga0233420_10000195_pt1 | contig 27733 bp, 22 predicted proteins | sample Watercolumn_Mata_4_FD_183009 | JGI IMG/M metagenome (GOLD analysis project Ga0233420, IMG submission 183009) | Freshwater microbial communities from Lake Matano, South Sulawesi, Indonesia - Watercolumn_Matano_2014_102_MG | ecosystem: Environmental > Aquatic > Freshwater > Lake | place...
CCCATGGGCCTGGCCCTGCTCGGCCTCGCGGCCCTGGGTCAGCCGCTGTGGCGGGACGCGGGTCTGCATGCCCTCACCTATGGAGCTATCGGCACCATGATCCTCGCCGTGGCCGCGCGGGTCGCGCTCGGCCATACCGGTCGCCCCTTGACCGCCTCGCCCGGCATGACGCTGGCCTTCTGGCTGATCACCCTGGGCGCCGCATTGCGAGTCTTCGCACCCGTGGGCGGCGTCGCGATGATGCTGTCGATACCGTTGTGGCTGGCGGCCTATGGGCTGTTCCTGATCCGCTACACGCCCATCCTGCTTGCGCCCCGGGCGGATGGCCGATGAGAGCGCCGACGGGGATACGTGCAGCCCATCCGATGGGCGCGGCTATCGCCTTTGCCCGTGCTGCGAGTCTTTCGAAACCCATTTTCCAACGAGGTAAACGACCATGCTGACATCCGCCATGCAGGACGCCATCCGGCGCGCCGAACTCTTCCCGCTCGCCACCGCCAGCACTTCCGGCATCCCCAATGTGGTGCCGGTCAAGTTCGTCTGGGTGGCCGCCCCGGACACGCTCTGGATCGTCGACAACTATTTCGACAAGACGCTGGCCAACCTGCGCGCCAATCCGAAAGCCGCGCTCTATGTCGGGTCGGCGGACCCCAAGCTGTGCGTGCAGATCAAGGGCGATATCGCCATCCACACCGAGGGCGAGGACTACGAGACGATGAAGGCTCGGGCCCGGGCGGAAAAGCCTGACGCCCCCGCCCGCTCGCTGGTGGTGCTGCACATCCGCGAAATCTACCAGTGCCTGCCCGGCGACGGCCCCGGCCGGCGGCTGTGGCCCGAGGACGGCGACACCCGAATGGAGTCCACCGCGCCATGATCCAGCCCGTCGATCTTCAGGACTTCCTGCTCACCTTTTTCGTCTCCGCCGGGGTCATCCTCAGCGGCGCCTGTTACGCCCTGTTTTACGCCTGGGCCCGGCTTCGCGACCGCCCGAACTTTATGCGCTGGGCGCTGCTGGCCTATGCCGTGCTGGCGTTCTGCGCGCTGACCCTGATGCAGACCGCCCACCTCGACGGCCTCTGGCGCGCCATCACGGCGCTCATGCTCATCGGCTACTTCGCGGCTCCCCGCGCCATCTTCCGGCTGTGTTCGGCGACCCATGACGCCGAATCGGCCTCACCCGCTTCCATCACCATCAAGGAGAAAATCCCGTGAACCCCTCGCCACTCTGGGCTTCCGAGCCCTTCTGGAAAAAGGTCGCCATCTGGGTGACCGGCGGCTCGTTCGTGCTGCTGATCCTCTTGACCTTCGACTCGATGTCGAAGGTCTCGGCCGGCAGTCAGCGCGTGCCGGCCTATAGCGTCATCAACCAAGAGGTCGATTACCGCTTCGACAAGGCCGCCAACCGCTATAAACCGGTCATCGGCGGCGAGGAGCCCCTGTTCGGCAAGAAGCTGACCGAGACGGAAGCCGAGGCGCTGGTCGCCCTGGGCAAGAAAACCACGCAGGCGAAGAACTGCATGAACTGCCACACGCTGCTGGGCAACGGCGCCTATTACGCGCCCGACCTGACCAAGGCCTGGCTGGACCCGGGCTGGATCGACGAGGCCAACCGCGAGGCGCAGATGCTGGCCTTCCTCAAGGATCCGCCCAACCATGCCCGCACCTTTGGCAGCGGCCGGCGCATGCCCAACCTCGGCATCACCGACGAGGAAGCCAAGGGCGTGGTCGCCTTCCTGAAATGGATGAGCACCATCGACACCAACGGTTTCCCCCATAACTTCAAGACCCTGAACGCACAGGAGCAGCCATGAGCCAGATCGCCGCCGCACTGCCCGGCAAAATCACCGGCACCTTCGCCCAACTGGACAGCCCGCATCTCAACGGCGGGCAGCAACTCGCCGTCAAATACTTCGCCGTGGCGCTGGTCCTCTTCATCGCCCAACTGCTGTTCGGCCTCCTGGCCGGACTGCAATTCATCGTCCCCGGATTCCTGTTCGGCTGGCTGGATTTCAGCGTCAACCGCATGGTGCACATCAACGCCATGGTGGTGTGGATGCTGTACGGCTTCATCGGCTCGGTCTACTGGTTCCTGGAAGAGGAGAGCGGCGCCGAGATCGCCGGACTCAAGCTGGGGAACCTAGCCTTCTACGTACTCACCGGCGCGGTCACCCTCGTCGTGCTGGTCTATCTGCTGGTGCAGACCGGTCCCGGCAACGACACCACACGCTGGCTGATCAACGAGGGCCGCGAGTACATCGAGGCGCCGCGCTGGGCCGACATCGGCATCGTCGCCGTCATGCTGGTGTTCTTCTACAACGTCGCCGGCACCTTCTCCAAGGGCCGCTGGTCCGGCATCTCCGGCGTGCTGACGCTGGACCTGGTGGCGCTGGCCGGCCTCTATCTGGCGGGCATGTTCTATACGACCAACATCAGCGTCGACCAGTACTGGTGGTGGTGGGTGATCCACCTGTGGGTGGAGGCCACCTGGGAAGTGCTGGTGGGCTGCATCATGGCCTGGAGTCTGATGCACCTGATCGGCGCGCGCCGCAAGATCGTCCAGACCTGGCTCTACATCGAAGTCGCGCTGATGTTCGGCTCCGGCATCCTGGGGCTGGGGCACCACTACTTCTGGATCGGCACCCCCGAATACTGGCTGACCATCGGCGGCTTCTTCTCGGCGCTGGAGCCGATCCCGCTGGTGGCCATGGTCGTGCATTCGGTCTATGACGCCGGCGTGCACAAGTTCCGCAGCACCAACCACCCGGCGCTGGCCTGGATCATCGCCCACACCTTCGGCAACTTCCTCGGCGCGGGCGTCTGGGGCTTCATGCACACCCTGCCGCAGATCAACCTCTACACCCACGGCACCCAGTGGTCCGCCTCGCACGGTCACCTGGCCTTCTTCGGCGCCTACGCCACCATCATCGTCGCCTTCTTCTACCTGGCGGTGCAGAAGTGGCGCGGCGACGTCTGGATGGGCGGCGACCTGCCCGGCAACGGCTGGCGCTGGAAGTGGGCCATGATCCTGCTGAACCTGGGCGTCATGGGCATGACCGTGGCCCTCCTGATCGCGGGCTACGAGCAATCCTTCATCGAGCGCGCGGTCGAAGGCTCGACCTGGGGCGGCTACTTCGCCGCCCAGAACCATCCCTGGTTCCAGCAAGCCATGCACTGGCGCATGCTGTTCGGCCTGATGACCCTGGCCGGGGCCGGCCTCCTGGCCTGGGATCTCCTCACCATCGGCGTCGGAGAGACGCGGAAGGCGCTGGTGATCGAGGCGCATTGAGCGGTCGCGCGAGACCCCGCCCGGTGGCTTACGCCGCCGGGCGGGCGATTCCCCTTCAAGCCTGCCGGTTCCTCGGGAGCCGGCGGGCTTTTTCATTCAACCCCGAATCCGCAGACCGATTTCCGTTAGCCGATAGCGCTGCGCGGGGCTGTTGGGCGTCGCGGGCTGGGTCATTTCAATGAGGCCATCCGCCAGGGCCGGGGCGAGATAGCGTTCGCGGAAGGACTTGCGGTCGCGCAAGTTCAGGGCGGCCATCAGTTCGTCCCGCGACAACTCGCCGACCAGCACCCGCAATAGCCGCTCGACTTGGTGGGTGACTTGAGGGGCAGCTTGGGGGGCGTCGGCCTTCAGTGCTTCGTGGATCATGCGCAGCATGAATTCGATGAACGGCGCCGAATTCGCTGCGGCGGTCGCGTCCTGGATGGCCTGGTAATACTCGGCCTGATGCGCGTGGATCAGGCTTTCGACCGGAAGATCGGCGAACACGGGCTGCCAACGGCTCAGAATCAATGTTTGCCAGAGTCGCCCGACCCGACCATTGCCGTCGGCAAACGGGTGGATGAATTCGAATTCGTAATGGAACACCGAACTGGCGATGAGCGGATGCTCGTCGGTGGCCGCCAGCCAGCCCAGCAAATCGTGCATCAGCCCGGATACGCGATGCGCCTGTGGCGCCATGTGAATCACCCGATCGCCGGCCATCACGCCCACCCCGCCGCGACGCCAGGCACCGGCCTCTTCAAGCAATCCGGCCATCAATACGCCATGCGCCGCCAGCAGGTTGGACTCCTGCTCAGGCCGCCACTCCGCCAGCCGGTCATACGCAGCCAGGGCGTTGCGGACTTCCTGTATTTCGCGCGGCGGAGCGATGACCCGCCGGCCGTCCAGGATGGCGGTGATCTGGGCCTCGCTCAGGGTATTGCCCTCGATGGCCAGCGAGCCGTGAACCGAGCGAATGCGATTGGCGCGCCTTAGCCGCAAATCCCCGCTCCGCTCCCACTGCGCAGACAGCCGGCCCAGCGCCTCCCCGATGGCGGCAACCCAGCAGACGATGGCGGGTGTGTGGGTGTAGGGTGGCTGATTCATCAGGCGGTCCCCGCGCACCTTTCCGTCGGTGAAGACATCAGGAGTTTGCCTCGCCAGTTTCCGCGAGCGTTTGGTCGAGGAAGGCCAGGGCATCGCTTTCGCTGGATTCAATGGCGATTTCGACGGCGCGCTTGGCGGCATCGAGGAGTTGCTTGGCGCGCTGGCGAGCATCGATCATCAACTGTACGGCCGCGACATAATCGTTTGCGTATTCAATGAGCGCCCTGGGTACGGGAAGATTGAGCAATTCCCGCTCGTCGAAACGCGGATGGTTCGAGCCATCCTGCGACCACTTGAAAACCAACTGCGGCAAACTTGAGCGCAGATAAATCAACAACGCCTCGACTGGAAGAGCCGTTGATTTGGGGCGCAATACGATGAATTCGGTTGATGCGACCATCGGCAAGTCGCTACCGGGCCGCACGATCGCAATTTCCTTCAGATAGGAGCGTAGACGGGAAACTACGAGATCACCGGGGAGTATTACTTTCTTCGTACTGGCAATGGATTCTCGCGATACTGCCTCCTTGTGAGCATCCAGAAAGGGGCTTAACGCATCGGTCAAATCGTAATTACGTACCCTATCCAACGGGTGCCCATTGGCAGGTTGCCAGAGAGAGCGTACAGAATCGAAAAAATCGCCAACCATGCAGTCGGATAACTGATCTAAAACTTCAAGAGCCGCTATTTTAGCCGGATAAAAATATTCTGCGTCGAAGCGGTCGGCAGCGAATGCGTCCTTGCTGTTCCAAACGTAGCTCAGCGGTTCAGGAGCTCGCCAGCTCTCAAGTCCCAGAGTTTGTATTAATGACGATTCGGCCTCATCCATCACTATCGCCGAGTATCGATGCTTAGTAAAACACTGATCGAGGACCATGCGTATCTCAGTCTTCAGTTCACCGGATACGATCGGCACAGGTAGACCATACAGATCATCTTTAGCCAAATAGCTTACAAGGAGGTTTGATTTGAGGCGATCTTTTAGAATCTGACCATACCGGCACGTGAGAAATGCCGCCATGAAAAAGTGGTCATCCTCCGATTTAGCCGTCAACTTGAAACAAGTGCCGCTTACCAGAGTATTACTAGGAAAGTCCTCGGGGACAATCGCGATTTTTTCTGCTTTACCCTTGACCTCAATGAGTAATTCGCCAGGCTTAATCCGTCCCTTTGGGTACCGTTCCCAATCTGATTGCGCCACACAGATCATCGATTCGACGTTGATGAATGGTGTGGAAATATCCGCTGCTTGCAGGAAGTAGGGCAATCCTAAATCCTCGCCATGTTTCCGATCTATGGCTTCCGTGGTCTCGTAGACAACCCGATATCCCTCTTCAACCAAATCGCCCAGCCTAAGATGACCTTTAATGAGAACAAGGGCATTCAATGCCGCATGATTAAAGTATTCCGGGTCCATCCGTGATGTGGCAGTACCATCAATAACCGCACGAAACGGAACTTCACTTATTTCCAGCCCTTCCAACAATCCCCGATACCGGGTTTCGTTGAAAGGGCCTAGTGAAAAAAAGGCAGGTTCTCCTTCTTGCAGAACTCGATGAAGGCCTCGGCGATGCCGTCTGGCGTGCGCCGGCCGTCCTTGAGGGTGTGGCTGAACAGATCATGCTTGACTACCAGATGCTCATGCTCGTCCAGCGCCAGGCCGTCCAGGTCCTTCGGGGTAATGTCGTAGCGATCAATGACCACCTCCCGGGTGCCGTCTGGCGCCGTGTCTGGCTTGTCGGCTGATGGGTCCCAGGCCGCCAGGTCGCTGAGTTTGACGAATATCTTGTCGCCCGAATTGTCCTTGCTGGGCTCGCGCATGGTGGCGAAGAAAATGGGGTAATCGTCCCGGCGCAGGCAGAGCGGCCCGGCATCCGGGTCGTCGTTCCATTTCTGCACGAACAGCACGCTGGTCTTGGTGCCGGTATGGGGCTTGAAGACGTTGCCGTGCAGGCCGACCACGGCCAGGATGCGGCAATGCTCGGCGATATACTCACGCAGCGCCTTATCGCTGGCGTTGTTGAAGCGGCCTTGCGGCAGAACCACCGCCATGCGACCGCCCGGCTTGAGGAAATTCAGATTGCGCTCGATGAACAGGATGTCGCGGCCCACGGTGTTCTGAGACTTCACCTTGACCTTGCGGTAAGTGCCATCGGGCATTTCGTAGATGGTTTCATGGCTGACGCGCAGAAATTCCGGGAAGGTCGGCGTTCGTTGCCGGGCGTCCTGGATATTCAGGTCGTTGGGATCGACCTTGGCGATCTTGTCCAGGCTGATGGTTTTGGCCAGTTCGTACTTGGCCAGGATGCGGGTTTCCTTGATGTCGCCGGCAAAGGGCGGATTCGCCATGAGCACGTCGAACTTGAAATCGCGATTGCTGGAGGCGTCGGCGCGGAGCTTGCGCAGCCGCTTCCAGCCCTCGCCATACACATCCAACCAGGCTTCATCCTTCGTCTTTTCGTCCCAGCGCTCATAGTCCAGGGTGTTGAGGTGCAGGACGTTGGTTTGCCCGTCGCCGGCAATCAGGTTGAGGGTGCGGCCCACTCGCACGGCGCGCTCGTCGAAATCGATGGCGAAAACCTTGTCCCGGACGTAATCCTCGCAGCGGGGCGGCTTTTTCTCGGTGGTGAACAGGTGGCTCTTGCCCAGCCCTTCCTCCTTCATGATCTGTTCCCAGACGTGAAAGATGGCGTGCACCGGAAAACCGCAACTGCCGGCGGCGGTGTCGATCAGGGTTTCCTCGGGTTGCGGATTGAGCATCTCGACACACATGTCGATGACATAGCGCGGGGTGAAATACTGACCCTTTTCGCCCTTGCTGGATTTGTTGATGAGGTATTCAAACGCCTCGTCCACCACGTCCAGGTTGGAGTTGAACAGTTTGACCTTTTCCAGCGAGGACACGCAGACGGCCAGATGGCTGGGGGTCAGCTCGATTTTGGCGCCATCCAGAAAAACGCCCTCCCATTTGGCGCGGGCCTTGTCGAACAACCCTTGAATTTTGGCCTTCAGCTCGGTTTCGGTGTCGCCATAGTTCTTGAACACCAGATGACGCTTGCGGTCGCGCCCGCTTTCCATCTCGTCATAGAGCTTGGTGAAGATGAGCTTGAACAGCTCCTCGAACACATCGACGCCGGCATTGGCCAGCACCTCGTCCTCCATTTCCAGAATCAGGTCCTTGAGCGACTTGCGTTCGTTGACCAGCTTGTCGAGCTTGACCAGATCGTCGATGGTCCAGCGTTCGGACAGGATGTCCGAGAGCTTTTCATGGGCCGAGGGAATCCCCGGAATATCCTCGAAATAATTGGGGTCCTTGCGGTGGTAATAGGAAATCTGGTCGCCATTGCTCCACACGCCCATGGGCGCGCCGGTGGCGTTGCAGTAACTTTTGAGCTGTTCCTTGCCATCCTTGAGTTTGGGCTTCTTGACCTCTACCAGTATGTAGGGATCGTTGGGGCGGTCCACATCGAAGACGCAGACATCTGCCCGCTTCTTCTCGCGTCCAAAGGTGACGCCATATTCCAGCTCCATGCGGCCAACCGGATACCCCAGATCATCGCGCAACACCATGACGCACAACTGGCGAATGGCTTCCTCAGGTGTGAGCCGGATCGGCTTGCCGCGCACCAGGCAGGTGACATAGGGGACGGTTTTCTCGCCGCTGGTCTTTAGGGTGATGGCGGCTTCCAGCGCCTGAACCTGGGCTGGCTTGAATTGGGTCAGGCGGTAGGCGCTGTCCTTGAGGAGTTCGGCTAGGGTGGTGGTCATGGCGGGTTGGGTGGCGTTAAACGAAGGATGAGCCCACGGCGGGGCCGCATCGGGTGTCCATTTTAAGGGTATCGGTTTTCTTTCGTGCCCAAGCAGCGGGTTGGAGAACAGACCCGACGCGGCTTAGCCGTCAATCACCCCGACTTCTGCCGTGACGCCTTACAGCGGTCCCGGCACAGCGTCGGACTCAAAGATTTCCGATAGGTCGATAGTCAAGCCGTCCAGTACGACCAACGGCACGATTTCCTGTGGTCCAAGTATCTCCGCTTCGCCATAGCGCCCGTCGTGGGTGAGCAGAAAGCGCTGGACATAAAGCTCCAGCGGGTCCACGACCCAATATTCCCTTACTCCCGAGCGCTGATACAGCCATTTCTTTTCCCGAAGATCCTTGGCGGAGGTTCCGGGCGACAGGACTTCCATCACCAGATCCGGCGCGCCTTCTATATGACTGGGCGTGATTCGGGCCGGATCGCAGACCACCAGAATATCCGGCTGCACCACATCGGTTTCGGACAGGCGCACATCGGTCGGGGCCATGAAAGGCCGGCAGCCTTTACCGGACAAGTGACGATGCAGGTACGAGAAAAGGCTACCGACTATCGCCTGATGTCGAGTAGAGGGCGCGGGTGACATGTTGTAGGCCACTCCGTCAATGATTTCCCAGCGTTCATCATCCGGCCAGGTCCGGTATTCGGACCAGGTATGGCGGTGATCCTGGGGTAGGGCGGATGGTGGCATGAGAAACTCCTGCGAGGAAAAGGTCGGGGCATCATTATGGCAGTTCACGGAGGGGGGTGCGCCGGGGGCGCGTGGCGCAATCCTGCACGGTGTTCGGCTCAGCGACCTGTTCGAGCCGCGGCAATCCTGTGATGCGCCACCGGGACGATTTCCCGTTAAGATGGGGCTTTTTTCTCGTTCCCACCCGCTCACGGCCGGGACGACCAGCCCTGGCCCGGGAAAGGCGGTGGGCATGCGGTCATGGCGTAAAATCCACAACTAGCCATTTTGGCCATTCCAAGGATTCCATCATGATTACTGTGACCTCTGTCGAAGCACAAAGCCGCTTCGGTGAATTGATCGACCGTTCCCAGCGCGAACCGATAGAAATGACGCGCCGTGGTCGGGTCGTGGCCTATGTCGTCTCGGGGCACGACATGCGCGAGTTGGCGGACGTGCGCCAGCGGCGTGAAGAGGCGGCGCAGTGGTTTGCGGACTACCGTCGGCAAGTGGCGGCGCTGCCGGTGGCCGACGCCCCCGCCTTGAGCGACGCCGACGTGGACGCGCTGGTGCATGAGCTTCGCTAGGCGGATCATCATCGACACCGGCATCCTGGTGAGCGCGGCGATCCGCCCGGAATCCATCGCCGCGCTGGCCGTCGAAAAAGCCTGGTTGCAATTTGACGTGTGCGCGAGCGACGAGACTTGGGCCGAATTGCAAACCGTGCTGATGCGGCCGAAATTCGACCGCTAGGTCACGCCCGAACTGCGGCGGGCGTTCCTCCAGGGGTTCCGCCAGCGGACGGTGAGCATTGCCGTCACCGAGGCCGTGGCCGATTGCGCCGATCCGAAGGACGACAAGTTTCTCGCCCTGGCGGCGGCGGCCGAGGCCGAACTCATCCTCGCCAGCGACATTCACCTGACATCCATGCACCCCTGGCGCGACATCCTCATCCCGCCCCCGGCGGCGTTTTTGGTGGGCATCCGTTGAATCGACCCCATGACCCGAATGATCACTCAGCAAGCAAAGAGCGCCAGTATTCGCGACAACTACGGTCACGGCAAGGTTGCGGATTTTCTGACCGAAAAGCTAGCAGACGGAAGCGCCCTATCCGTCGTTTCGGCGTATTTCACGATTTACGCTTATGAAGCCATGGGTGAGCGGCTGGATCGAATCGGTAACGCGCGCTTTTTGTTCGGCGAACCCCGGTTTATCGCCACCCTCGATCCTGATAAAACCGACAAAAAAGCTTTCAAGATCGAGGATGAAGGCCTGGAACTGGCCAATCGCTTACAGCAAAAAGAGATTGCCCGGCGGTGTGCGGAGTGGATCAGCGACAAGGTGGAAATCCACTCAATCCGCCAAGCCAATCTGCTGCATGGGAAGCTCTACCCCATTCATGACGGTCATCGCGAGCATGACCTGGCTAGACCATCGCCCGCTCGCGCAAGCGTATCCAGAAATACTATCGGGCCTCCCTGGCGCGGATCGGCCAGTTTCCCAAGCGCAAGAAGCCGGCTTCGGTATTCTCGCTCATGGAGGGCAATGACTGGGTACGTCGCGGCGGAGCTCATAAAGACAGTGCTGGCAAGGGCAGATAACCAGAGCGCGGGGGAGGCGCTATGCCAAGAATCTTCGACAACATAGAAAAACCACTACTGCCGGCACTCCAAGAAACCCTGAAGGTTGCAGAACGCGCCGATTTCTGCGTCGGCTATTTCAACCTGCGCGGCTGGCGTCACCTGTCCGGTCATGTCGACCAATGGGCCGGCGGTGATGGCCAATGCTGCCGGCTACTGGTCGGCATGCATATCTCTCCGAGCGATGAGCTTCGGCAGGCTCTGCGCACCGCTGACGATGAGGACATTCTCGATAATCAGACGGCGTTACGGGAAAAGCGCCGCATCGCCGAGGAGTTCCGCCAGCAACTGACCTTCGGCGTGCCGACCAATGACGACGAAGCGGCGCTGCGCCAGCTCTCGGCCCAGATCCGCGCCAAGAAGCTCATCGTCAAGGTCTATCTGCGCCACCCGCTGCACGCCAAGCTCTATTTGCTGCATCGGCAGGACGCCAATAATCCGGTCACCGGCTTTCTGGGTAGCTCGAACCTCACACTGGCGGGCCTCGCCAAACAGGGCGAACTGAACGTCGACGTGCTGGAGCACGATGCCTGCAACAAGTTGGTCGATTGGTTTGAGGATCGCTGGCGCGACCGCTGGTGCATCGATATCTCCAAGGAACTGGCCGATATCATCGACGAGAGTTGGGCGGGCGATCGCCTGGTCCCTCCGTATCACGTCTACCTCAAGATGGCCTATCACCTGGCGCAGGAAGCACGCGCGGGGCTATCGGAATTTCGTATCCCCTCGGTTTTTGGAGACACGCTGTTCGACTTTCAGGTCGCCGCCGTCAAAATTGCCGCGCACCATTTGAACAAGCGCGGTGGCGTGCTGATCGGCGACGTGGTCGGCCTGGGCAAGTCGATGATGGCCACCGCCCTGGCCAAGGTGTTCGAGGACGACTACCACACCGAAACGCTCGTCATCTGTCCCAAGAACCTCGTCTCGATGTGGGAAGACTATGCCCACCGGTATCGCCTGCATGCCAAGGTATTGCCGTTGTCCAAAGTCCTGACCGAACTCCCGGAGAAAACCCGGCGGTACCGGCTGGTCCTCATCGACGAATCGCACAATCTGCGCAACAAGGAAGGCAAGCGCTGGAGAGTTATACGCGAGTACATCGAGCGCAACGACAGCCTGACCGTCCTGCTCTCGGCCACGCCCTACAACAAGACTTACCTCGACCTTTCCGCGCAGTTGGCCTTGTTCCTGAATGAAGATATTGACATCGGCATTCGCCCCGAGAAACTGCTGGCTGCGTTGGGCGGCGAGCACGAGTTCATCCGCCGCCACCAGTGCGGCGTGCGTTCGCTGGCCGCCTTCGAGAAAAGCGAAATCCCCGACGACTGGCGCGACCTGATGCGCCTGTACATGGTGCGCCGCACACGCGGCTTCATCATGCAGCACTACGCCCGCGAGGACGAACGCGGCAGATACCTGTTGTTTGCGGACGGCCGTAAGTCCTACTTCCCGAAGCGGCTGCCGAAAAACCTCAGCTTCAAGTGCGTATTCCACGTCATTCGGCCATGCATTCCACGCTGATTCGGCCACCTATTCCAGGGTCATTCGGCCGGGCGGTCGGAGCGAAGCGACGCTGGGTTTTTGAGGTTACCGAGTGTTCGTTTTACTCGTCAATGTTTTTGCGGTTCTCGGTTTCTGATGATCTGGCAATTTCTGTGCTTTTGGCAGGCAGTCCGAGTTCCTCGGCGAGGTTCTTCCGCATGGATTTGCCCTTGAGTTTGATCCGGTAGGCATTGTGTACCAGGCGGTCGAGGATGGCCTCGGCCAGGGTGGGGTCGCCCAGGGCCTCGTGCCAATGCTCGACGGGTAACTGGCTGGTCACCACGGTGGCTCGGGTGGCATAGCGGTCATCGAGGATTTCCAAAAGGTCACGGCGCTGACGATCGGTGAGGCCACTGTCCAGGCCCCAGTCATCCAATACCAGGACGTCAATCCGGGCCAGTTGCCGCATGAGCCTGGGATAGCGGCCGTCGCCGCGGGCGATTTCCAGTTCGGTCAGCAAGCGGGGTAGGCGCTGGTAGAAAGCCGTGTATCCTTGGCGGCAGGCTTTTTGCGCCAGGGCGCAAGCGAGGAACGACTTGCCCACGCCGGTGGGACCGGTCACGAGGATGTTGAGGTGTTCCTTGACCCAGCGGCAATCGGCGAGTTGCTGAATCAGGGCACGGTCCAGTTGCCGGGGTGTTTTCAGGTCCAGGTCTTCGAGACTGGCGGCCTGTTTCAGCTTGGCGAAGCGTAAGCGGGTAGCCAGACGACGGTTGTCGCGTTCCTGGACTTCCCGGTCCACCAGCAGTCCCAGGCGTTCCAGGAACTCAAGGCGTTCGATATCGGGCATCTGCTCCTGTTCTTGCAGGGCCTTGAGCATGCCGGTGAGTTTAAGCTCGCGGAGTTGGTTGAAAGTGGGATGATTCAGCATAGGTTGTCTCCGGCTCAATGAAAGTATTCCGGTCCGCGCAGGTTGTCGTGCTGCAGGGCGGGAGCGGAGGATTCCGGGACGAGGGCTTGCGCATCGAGGCCGTGGGACAAGATGGATTCGACGCTGCGGTAGCTCCAGGCCTTGATGGCCAAAGCGCGCTGGCAGGCGGCTTCCAGACGGTCACTCCCGAAGCGCTCGCCCAGTCGTAGGATGCCCAGGCAGGAACGGTAACCCTGCTCGACGTGGCGGCGGCTGTGGAGGATGGCGGTGATCAGTTGCGTGGTCGCCGGGCCGGTCTTTTCCGCCCACCCGATCAACCGTTGCGGCGACCATTGGGAAAACCGGTGGTGGGGCGGCATGTGACCTTCTACTGTGGTGTGCCGGCCGCGGAGGTCCACGCGCGGATGACTGGCCACCCGCTGGCCCTGGTGGAACGCTTCGACAGTCGTTACCGTGTCACGCAAGTCGATCTTGCGGCCGACCAGGGTGTGGGGCACCGAGTAGTAATGCCCTTCCACCTCAACGTGATAGTCCACGTGGACCTTGGCCTGCTTCCATTGGGCAAACTCATAGGCGGTGGCCGGCAATGGCTGCAGCGCCGGACGGTCCTGTGCCTCGAAGGCGGAACGGCGACAGCCCGGCAGTTTCTTGAAGGGACGTCGGTTCAGATCCTCGACCAGGTCGGCTATGGCTTGATTGAGCGCCGTCAGCGAACAGAACACGCGATGGCGCAGACGCGCCAAGATCCAGCGTTCTACCAGGAGTACGCCGGCCTCCACTTTCGCCTTGTCTTTCGGTTTTCGGACCCGCGCCGGTACCACCGCCACACCGTAGTGGGCCGCCATCTCGGCGTAGGTCGACTGAATATCCGGTTCATACTGGCAGATCTTGGTGACGCCCGATTTCAGGTTATCGGGCACCAAGACTTCCGGGCATCCACCGAAGAATTGGAAGGCCCGGACATGGGCGCCGATCCAATCCGCCACGCCCTGAGTTTCCAGCGCTTCCACATAGGTGTAGTTGGACGCCCCCAGCACCGCCACGAAGATCTGCGCCTGACGGATCTCCCCGGTCCGGGGATCCGTGATCGGCACGGTTTGCCCACAGAAATCCACGAACAACTTTTCGCCGGCCCGGTGGGTCTGGCGCATGACCAGGTCACGCCGTTGTCGCCAGGCCTGGTACGTGTCGCAGAACCAGGAGTACTGAAAGCCGTCCGGGTTTGCCGCCTTGTACTCCTGCCACAGCAGCATCAAGGTCACGCCCTTGCGGCGCATCTCGGCATGCACGGTCGGCCAATCCGGTACCGGACGCTGGTCACGGGGCATGGCCGGTGGCGGCGGGAACAGGCAGGCCACCAGATCCCGATCCTGCAATGCCGCCGTCAACGGCCAGAGCAATCCTGATTCGTGGAAGCGGCGAAGGTATTCGCCGATCGTGCTGCGGGCAATACCGGTCGATTTGGCAATTTGCCGGTCGGACCGGCCGCAATCTAATTTCAGCCTGAGCACTTCTCGAATTGTACGCATGGGTAATCGCTCCACCTCGGCCTCTCGCTCCGATAAAGCGACCGATCATAGGGTGAAAAGACCCCGCGTCGCCCCCGCCCAGGGGGTGGCCGAATGGCCGTGGAATCAGTGGCCGGATGCCCGTGGAACGGGTGGCCGAATACTCATGGAATCAGTGGCCGAATGGGACCGGAATTCGCAATCCACGTTGGTCTCATCGGGCTTCGGCCCCTTCTCCGCGATGCGGCTCCGTCCAACTCCGACTTGAGGCGGTTGAACTTCCTCCGCAAACCCTCTATCACAGCCATTTCAATCATCTATCCATCATAAATCCGACTCCTTCAAATCGGCCAGTTATTTATTTACGGTGACTTAGGGTGGTTCATCTCGCCATCGGCGTGGCAGCGCCGGTTGCAACGACTGCACACCTCGCCGAGCACGGCAAGCCAATCCGTGCGATCCTGGCCATTGCGCAAGATCACGGGATATGGCACATAGATGCACTGTGCTTGCGATGCGCATCTTGCGCGGTCGTCCGTGCCGAGAGTGACCGAAGGACCTTGCCCCGAGTGGAGTCGCACGGATGCGCCTCCTTCGCCGGCACATCCCATACCGTTTGCTCTGACCCAACTGGATGGAGCTCACCGATCCGGTATTCCGGCTCTGCGCCGGTCGGCTGTATTTCGGCGAGGGCACGGCTTCACCGAACGGGATGGCGAGGTGTTGGGTGGCAATCCTCACTGTGCCGAACGCACCTGGAAATGGACGGTATCCAGGACCCGCCCGTCATCCTGCCGGCGCAGCCTGAGCTGGTGCGATCCGGGCTCGGGCTGCCAGCCCAACGGCTGGTCGGCCGGTCCCAAATCCCGCTCGTCGAGCTGGAAGCTGCCCTGACCCACGCCGCGCGCGGTGAACAGCACCTTCTGGTTGTCGACCGGGATGTCCGGATCGAGGGCGATGATCACTCCGTCGGGCGGCGACTCGATGCGCGCCCGGTGATGCTCCTCGCCGGCCCGGACCCGCGAGGTTTCGGTGCCGGCGATGAACCATTCGTCCCGCTCCGGTTCGATGGCCGACTCGAAGCGCACGCGGCTCCGCACCAGGCCATCCGGCGGCTCGGGGTGCGGCTCGGTCCGATCCGCCATCAGGCCGTTCATGATCGCCGCCCAGGCGGGCGCGGCCCCGCTGATCCCCGACACATCCCGCATCGAGTCGCCCTCGAAATTGCCCACCCAGACCCCGACCGTATAGCGCCGGCTGTAGCCGATGCACCAGTTGTCGCGCATGTCCTTGCTGGTGCCGGTCTTGACCGCCGACCAGTGGCGCGTGGCGAGCGGGCTGTCCAGCCCGAAGGTGACGGACCGGCTCGCGTCGTCGCTGAGTATGTCGCCAACCAGGAAAGCAGCTTCCCGGCTCATCACACGGCGCGGCGTTTCATGTCCTCTGGCCTCCGGCAGGAACCGCAGCGGACTCCACACGCCGCCATTCGCCAGCGTCCGGTAGGCGTTGACCTGTTCCAGCAGACTGACTTCCGCCGAACCCAGAGCCAGGGAGTAGCCGTAATACTCGCCGCTTTCGGTGAGTCCGGCGTAACCGAGATCGACCAGGCGGTCGCGCAGGGCTTCCACGCCGACCAGGATCAGCGTGCGCACGGCAGGCACGTTCAGGGAAGAGGCGAGGGCGGTGCGTGCGCTGACCCGGCCCTTGAAGTCGCGGTCGTAATTCTGGGGGATGTAGAGCCCCGTCGTGGTTTCCAGGCTGACCGGAGAATCGCCCAGCAGCGAGGCGGCCGTCAGGTAGCGCCGCTCCAGGGCCAGGCCGTAGAGGAACGGCTTGAGGGTCGAACCGGCTTGGCGGCGGGCGGCGGCGCCGTCCACCGCGGGCGCGGAGGACAAGGAACCCGCCGAACCGACGTAGGCCAGCACCTCGCCGCTGGGATTGTCGATGATGATCGCGGCCCCGTCCCGCGCGTTGCGCCCTTCGAGACCGGCCAGTTGCTCGCCGAGAACCTGCTGGGCCAGGCGCTGCCGGCGCGCGTCGAGCGTGGTGACGGCCCGCTCGCCGGGACTGCGCAGCAAACGCCGCGCCAGATGAGGGGCTGCGCTTATTCCTTCGGCATAAGTCGGATGATCGGCGTCCAGGACTTCACCGGCCAGCCGTTCCAGGGCTGGGCATTCCGTGGCGAATCGACCCGCGCGGGCAATGGCGCAGGCACGCATCCTGATCCGCTCCAGACTCGCATTGGGAGCGGGCAGCAAGGCCGCCAACAGGATAGACTCCGGCTCGGTCAGACCGGATGGGTCCTTGCCGAACAGGCTTCCGGCATTGGCCGCGATGCCCTGCATCTCCCCACGAAAACTGGAACGATTCAGATACGTTTCCAGAATCTCGGACTTGGTCCAGGTTCGCTCCAGCGCCAGCGCGTAGGCGATCTGGCGGAATTTCTGGCCCGGCCGCCGCCCGGATCGGCCATTATTGAGGCTGGGGTCCAGGAATCCCGCCAGTTGCATGGTCAGGGTGCTGGCCCCGCGCAAATGTCCCGTGCGCGGCCAGTCCCGCAGCGCTGCCGCCAGCGCCCTGAGATCCAGCCCGCCATGATCGAAAAAGCGCCGATCCTCGGCGAGCAGGATGGAGCGGATCAAGGCAGGGGATAAGCCTGCCAGCGGCATCCAGTCCAGTCGGCGTATGGACCGCTCCTTACGTAGCCGCTGGAGGACCTCGCCGTACCGGTCAAGCAAGGTCGCTTCCGATGGGACCCAAGCCTCGCGTACCTCGATAAAGGCGGGCGGAGCGATCCACCGGCTTTCCGCCCATAAGGCCAATCCGGGCAACGTCGCCGCGAGCAGCAAGATCAGGAATACCCACCGCCCCGCCGAACGCCGGTGACTTCTTGAACAGGCCTTGAGCGAAAATGGGCTCACGGCGCGGATACCTCCAGCGGCGCGTTCGGATAGTCCGCGAAGGCTTCCGGCGCATACAGCGCCTCGACATGCGTCGCGGGCAGATTGAAGGTGCCCGGATTGTTGAGCCGCACGGTGTAGCTCACCGACCAGCGCCCCTTGGGCACGAAGGCGTAATAGGCCCGGTAGGCATCCTGACGGCGTTCTTCCCAGGCCAGCCAGGCGCTGCCCGACTGCGTCTCCCCGTGCGTCAGCAGACCGGATTCCCGGCCCAGCCCCTTGCCCAGCACGGTCGCGCCGGCGGGTACTGGATCGTCCACGACCACCCAGGGCAGGTCCGATTGCGCCTCCAGGTCCAGCGTCACCCGCAGGGTATCGCCCCGCGTCCAGCGTCCCGGGTTCTGCCGTTCGACCGGCTCTACCCGGCGCTCAAGCCGGAATCCGGCCGTCAGGGGCCGGGTCAGCGGCAGCGCCGCCTTCACCTGGATTAGGGCCCAGGGCTGGCCCGTACCCGACTGGCGCAGGGACAGGCTTTGCCGCTGCTCCGGCAAGGGTAGATCCAGCCTGCCGCCTTCACCCTTCGCCGACCAGGCAAATTCCCGCGCTTCCTGGTCCAGCGTCACCGTCGTGTTTCCCGTGACGGGAACCGATTCGAAGCGCTCGCTGAATTTCGCCAGCGCCAGCGTGCCCCAGGCATTCGCCGTGGTCATGTCCCAGCGGCCCGCCTTCAGGCGGCCCAGCGCGCCCCGCGCCAGTCTGGGCGCGTCGGCCTGTAGCGCCGGTTCGCGCAGCGCCGCCAGAATGAGGCGGGCGGCGTTGACGTCGCCGGAGAGCATCAGCCAGCCTAGCCGGTCCTGGGTCTCGGTCGAGAAGGCGAGGAAGGAACCGTGATAGGAGAGCCGCGATTTCAGGATTTGCAACGCCTCGCGCCGCCGCGCCTCCCGGTCGGGAATCCCGTCTACTCGCCCGAGGATGCCCAGCCAGTCCAACAGGGCGGAGGTCGGCCATGCGTTTGGATCCAGCGTGAGCGAGCCGAGCATCTCCGGCGTCGCCTCGCCGTGGCGGGCCAGCGCCTCGATGGCGGCCAGTTTGCGCAGGGTCAGGTCGGGCGCGCGCAGGACGGAATCCCGGAGAATCCTCCCGGCGACGAAGCCCTTGAGTCCGTCCAGGACTTTCTGGCGCGAAGCATCCGGCAGTTCCCAACCGGCCTCCTTCGAGATCGCCAGCACGTAGCTGGTCAGGACGTCGCTGCCCGTCAGCCCGTCGCCGGGGAAATACTTGAGCAGCCCGTCGTGGTCCAAGTAGACCGGAAGCTGGTTCACCAATTCCGCCCAGCGCGGGGTGTCGCCGATGGCGATGGCCACCGAGACCCGTTGTTCCAGGCAGGCGTAGGGATAGGTCTTCATGTAGTCGCGCACCCCGCCCAGGGCGTCGCCCAGCCTGGGTTTCAGCTCGACCTCGATCCGGCCGCGTCCGGGCAGGGCGCCCGATGGGCTTTGGACAGCCACGTTCATGGCGCCGGCCACCTGTTCCAGGCTGGCCTGCACGGTTCGGACCGGCACCGCCGGCAACACGGCTTGTTCGACCCTGAGCTGGTCATGGGCCTGACGGATCTCGTCGACCGCATGGATCGCCCAGCGCAACCGCTGGGCGTTCGGCGGAACCTCGATCTGGAATTGGGCCACCCGCGCCCCGCCGGCCGGTATTTCCAGTGTCTGGGGCGGCAGATCGATTTTGCCCGCGCCTGGCGGGTCGGCTGCCAGGCTGGCGGTAACCCGGGGGCTGACGGACGTGTCCGAGGCGTTTCGCAGCGTGAACTGAGCGCTCAGCCGGTCGCCCTCGCGCACCACGGGGGGCAGTCCCGAATTCAGCATCAGCGGCTGGCTGGTGCGGAACCCGCCGCTGCCCGTGCCGAACAGACCCATTCCGGCATTCGCCACCGCGACGACGCGGAACGCGCTCAGGGAATCATTCAGCGGAACATCCAGATCCAGTTCATCGCGTCCATTCAGCGGCAGGCGCGCTTTCCACAGCAGCAGGGTGTCGAATAGCTCCCGCGCCGCCTGCCGGCCGCCGCCGCCCCCATGCGGGACCGCCTTGCGTCCGAAATGGCGCTTGCCCACCACCTGCATTTGCGCCGTCGAGGTCTGCACCTCGATGGGCCGGACCGACATCATGGCGTCCAGCAGGTTCCACGAGGGGTTGGGCTTCAGCGACAACAGCGCCTCGTCCACGGCCGCCACGGCGACCTCGGCGTCCGCCGGCAGGTGGGCGCCGTCCGGTGACTTGACCCTGACCCGCACCTTGGCGGTCTCGCGTGGCCGGTACACGGCCGCCATCGGTTCGACGTTCACCTCCAGCCGGTGCGCCCGCCAGCCAACCCGGATTTCGGCATTACCCAAGCGGTAGGCCGGTTTGCCGAGGTCGGCCAGGGCGGTCGGCGCCGGGATGGACTCCGCCTTGACGGGCAGGTGCAGGGTTTTGGCGATCCCGGCCCACCAGGGCGAACCGGGCTCGACCCGGCCGCGCACCACCAGCGCGGACACGAAGACATTCGGCGCGTGCTGTCCGCGCAGGGGCACCTCGATGGTCGGATCCTTGCCGGCGAGATGGGTGACGAAACTGTCGGCGACGCCCTCGCGCTCGACCGTCACCCAGGCGGTGGCCTCGCGGAAGGGCATGCGCGCCTGGAAGCGCGCGGTCTCGCCGGGCTGGTATTCCTTCCGTTCCGGGATGAGATCCATGCGGTCCGTATCGCCGCCCTCGAACCAGGTCTCGTCCTCTCCAGCCACCCAGGCGCTGCTCACGCTGACCACCTCATTGCCGCGCCGGTCCCGGGTGCTCGCCTGTAACAAGATTTCACCGTCGCGGCCCGGTCTGACATCGCAGGACAGGATGCCGGTGGCGTCGGTCCTGCCCTCGCAGACCGTATCCAGACGCGTGACCTGGCTGCGGTTGTCATAGGCATAGAAGCCGCCGATGAGGCGCTTGCGCCAGGAATAGGTCTTGCGGGAGAACAGCCGGACCCGCACCGCCTGTTCCGCGACCGGCTGGCCCTCGAGGTCCAGCGCCACGACCTGGAAGCGGACCTGATCCCGGCTGGTGACCCAGCCGTCGGCGCGGATACCCAGATTCACTTCCGCCGGCCAGAGCGGAATGCGGCGCGTAACGGCTTCCAGCTCGCCGTTGGCGTCCTGGTATTCCATCTCCGCGATCAGCTCGGCGGGCTGGCCATCGGCGGGTAAATCCTTCAGCATGATGCGGCCGGCTCCCTGGCCATCCAGCACCAGGGGCCGCACTTCCGCGGGCTTGTGGTCGGCGGCGGTCTCCGCCTCCGACGCCTCGCTGTCCGAGCCGATGCCCTCCTGGATGGCTGCTCCGCCGAAGACATAATCCTCGTAGCCGCTGAACTGGATCGCGCGCGGCTCGACCAGCGTGCGCAGCCGGATCGGCGCCTGACCGGCCGGTCCGCCGCTGAGATAGGACAGAAAAAGGCTGAGCGGCACTTCGCGGGGATTGACGAGATCCTGTTCCGGCGGCTGGATGACGGCTTTCATGGTCGGCAGCCGGAATTGTTCCACGTGAAACCTCGCGGAATCGAAGCGCTGTTCCTGCTTGGCGTCGGTCAGGCTCACCTGATAGCCGCCCAAGCGGGCTTCGCGCGGAATCGCCCAGGTCGTTTCGCCGATGCCTTTCCCGTCCATCGCCAGCGGCAGGCGAAAGACCTGGTCGCTGCCCAGGTGGGTGATCTCGACCCCGGTCGGCTTGAAGCCGGGTGGAAGGTCGAAACCGTCTAGGGTATGGCGGCGCAGGAAATGTTTCATGGAGACCGTTTCGCCGGCCCGGAACAGGGGGCGATCCAGCACGGTATGCAGGATCTCGGGCCCCAGATAGTCGCCGGTGTTGAGATTGAAGTCGCCGGGCTGAATGCCGCGATTCCAGGCGGATGACGTGAAACCCAGATCCTCGCCCGCGCGCGCGCTGACGAACAGCGGGGAAGGGCTGCCCTCGTAACAATCCGTTCCGCCGTGCGGCTTGCCCAGGATGCCGGAACCGATGCGCGCCAGGCCATCCTGGCCGGATTCGCCCTGCCAGAGCACCTTCCCGCTACAGTAGTCGCTGATCTGGAGGCGCGCGCCGGCCACCGGCACGGCCCCGTCCAGTGTCGTCACCCAGACCATCGAGCCCTCGCGACCCCATTTCAAGTGGACGCCGAGATTGGTGACCAGGGCGGCGGTGGCGACATACCGGGTGCGCCGATCGCCCAGCAGGGAGGCGCCCAACTTGGGACTGCTCAGTTCCACGACGTAGAAACCCGAATCGGTCAGCGGTATGCCGATGACCTCGAATTCCTTCTCGCCCAGCGGCTTGGGCACGGTGAAAGCCTTGGCCTGATCGCCCGGACCGAACACCGACTTCGACCCGGTATCCTCCCGCCAGACGCTGCTGTCCTCCTTACCCCTCGGCGGCTTCACCCACTCGCCGCGCGACTCGCCGGCCTCCTTCACTCGGCGCAGCCAGCGGACGATCTCCGCGTCGTTCTCCATCACGCGCCGCACCTGGCCGGGAACCCCGTCCTTGGCCTCGACGACGTGCCGCTGGCCCGCCACCTGGGGTTCCAGGTTGCGCAGGGTGACCGGCAGGAGGCCGCCAGTCTTGCGCTCGACGATGCCGAAATCGCCGGAGAACTTGGCCAGCGGCGGATATTCGTCGATCCTGACCGGCAAGGGAAAGCGCGCGGCGTTCTCCAGGGGACGGCCCGCGTCATCCTTCAGATCAGCCGGGAGTTCGAGGGTCAGTTGCGACTTTTCGGGGAAGGGACCCCGGAACTTCATCCGATCCTCCAGCGGCTGTGTAGCGGGGTCCATGGGTTCGGCGGGATAGACCTTGCCTGTCTCATCCTTGAGTCGAATGGCCTGTAACGGCTCGGTCGGCACATGGGCCGAGAAGATCAATTCCAGCGGCAACATGGGCAAACAGGCCGATTGCGGATTCACCCGCCGGCAGCGCAGCCGGGCGGTGAAGGCGGGGCGGGTCTTGAAGTTGAGCACACGATCCCGTGCGGCTTCGAGTCCGCTGGCCGAGCGTATGCCCTTGCCCCAGATCAGGCGCGTCTCCGTGTCGGGCGGCAGGGAGCGGCGGCACTGGAGGGCCAGCAATAGTGACTCGGCTTGTTGCCGCGCCTCGCCTTGCAATTTCATGCCGGCCTCGGCATCCCCGGCGGACAACAAGGCGGCAAAGTCGTAATCCAGCTTGCGGGCCTGTTCCAGCACCTTGCCGCGATTCTCGCCCGCGAGGATGTCCACCTCGATGCGCTCCTTGAGCCCCGACACCTCGCAGTAGGCATGCTCGCGCAGTGAAGCCTGATCCACGGGTGTGTCCGTCGCCAGCAGGAAGACTTGGTTCTCGTCCACGGCTGAACTGCCTTCCTCGGGCAGGCTGCCGGTCAGCGCGGGACCCCCGGTGTTGAATTCGAAGTCGCGCTGTCCGGACAGTACGCGTCCATCCAGAGTCCTTGCCTCGGCGCGCAAGCCAAAGCGGCACGTCACTCCCGAGACGAGATCATGATCGAAATCCATCACCCAGGTCCGCGGGTCCGCCCATCGCCCCATTCCGCTCGCCGGACACTGGATGTCGAAGGGCGCCGGCAGCCGGGGATCGCCCAGGGCGACCATGGGTAACGTGAACCTCGCGCTGACCTGACGGATGCCCTTGATCGTGCCTTGCGGACTGAAGGATTCGATTCGTGCGGGTTCGGGTCGGTTGGCGGCCATCGCGGGAACACCAACCATCAGCAGCAACGGAATCAAGAGGCGCATCGCACTTTCCTCGGGTTGACTCTTCAAAATCCGTAGTATGAGCGACGAAATGGATGGGCGAAAGCGGTTCGGAGGCCGCAAAAGAAATGGAGTCAATGTGGTTTGGCTGGGGTTGGAATCGGCTTCAAACCGCCACGTCGGCGGCGATGTGGGGATGCGGGTCGTAGCCCTCGAGTTCGAAATCGTCGATGGTGTAATCGAACAGACTGGGCGGCTGGCGCCGGATCACCAGCTTCGGCAGGGGACGCGGTTCGCGCGCGATCTGGATGCGGGCCTGCTCCTCATGATTCGCGTAGAGATGCACATCGCAACCAAACCAGACGATTTCGCCCGGCGTATAGCCGCATTGCTGGGCCAGCAGATGGGTCAGCAAGGCCAGGTTGGCAATGTTCCAGCCCAGTCCGAGATAGGCGTCGGCCGAGCGCTGCATCAGGGCGGCGGAAAGCCGGCCGGTCTCGGCCGAGACGAAGAATTGATAGGTCTTGTGGCAGGGCGGCAGGGCCATGGCGTCCAGGTCGCCCACGTTCCAACCCTCGAACAGCAGCCGCCGGGAATAGGGGTTGTGTTTCAGCCCTTCGACCAGTTCGGCCATCTGGTCGATTTCGCGGCCATCGGCCGCCTTCCAGCGCCGCCATTGCCAGCCATAGACCGGGCCGAGATCGCCCCAGCGCTCGGCGAATTCCGGCTCGGCGATGATGCGCCGTTCGAAATCCTCCTGGGTCACGGCTTCTCCCGTGACTTCCCGGTAATGCTTCAACGGCCAATCAGTCCAGATTCGGACGTTCTGTGCCAACAACTCCCGAATGTTGCGCCCGCCGCCCAGCATCCACAGCATCTCCTTGAAGGCTGTCTTCCAGAAAATGCGCTTGGTGGTGAAGACGGGAAAACCCGCCGCCAGATCGAGGCGCAGGGTCTGACCGAACAGCGCCCGGGTGCCGACACCGGTACGATCCGGGCGTGGCTCGCCGTGTTCCAGCAGATTTCGCAGGAGGTCGAGGTATTGCAGCTCCGGATGTTTCACGTGGAACATCCTAAGCCGCCATGGGCCGGAGCCAATAGGCCCGAACCAAAATAAAGGCTCCGGCCAGGATCATGGGCAAGCTTAACACCATGCCCATCGTCAACCAGCCAAATGCCAGGTATCCGATATGCGCATCGGGCAGGCGCACGAACTCGACCAGGAAACGAAAAACGCCATACATCAACAGGAACATGCCGCTGACGGCGGTTCTCGGCGGGTTTTTCAGGCGAAACCACCGCAGGATGATGAAGAGGGCTATCCCTTCGAGAAAGGCCTCATAGAGTTGGGAAGGGTGGCGCGGCTCCGGCCCGCCGGTCGGAAACACCATGGCCCATGGGAGATCCGTGGGCTTGCCCCAGAGTTCGCCATTGATGAAGTTGCCGATGCGCCCCGTGAACAAACCCAGTGGGACCAGCGGGCCGATGAAGTCCGTCACATCGGAAAATTTGGCGCCCACCTGACGCGCGAAGATCCACATCCCGGCAAAGGCGCCCAGCATGCCGCCATGGAATGACATGCCGCCCTCCCAGACCCGCAACAACATCATCGGGTCATGAATGAAGGCCGTAAAATTATAGAAAAAAATGTAACCCAATCGACCCCCGATCATCAGGCCGATGGCGCAATAAAAGATCAGATCCTCGATTTCCTTCGTGGACCAGGGAAAGCCGGGATCCTGGGTGCGCCGCCGAGCCAGTATCCAGGCGGCGCCAATGCCGATGATGTACATCAGGCCATACCAGTGAACCTTCAGCGGTCCGAGACTAACGGCAACGGGATCGATATTGGGATATGGCAGCATGCGGTTTACCGATGGTTGATCGTGGCGAAAGCAATTAAACCTAGATTCCTCTGTTGACCGCTTCTCAAATGGCATGAAGACTACGCGGCGCTTGGTATTTGCCGTATTACGACAGAGGAATCTAGGTTAAAAGAAGGAAACCGAACAGATCGATGACCCGTTTGGACGTACCCCCCTTAATAGGGGTCCGACTATATCATGCCCATGTTGCCGTTATCCGGCGGAAGCCATTGTGCGAGGTTGCCTCAAACCTCCGGCTTACGGAGAATGCCCTAACAACTCCTAATGACTCGCGCCGGGTAAAATGGCGCTCCTATACCAGGGGGAAAACAGTTATGGCGGGATTACGCGATCAGCTCCTAAAGTCCGGCTTGGTCAACGAAAAGCAGGTCAAGAAAGCCCAGAAGGAAAAAATCAAGGAACAGCGCGGCCAGGGCAAGGCGGCTGATCCGAGCGATGTCAAGATGCGACTCCAGCAAGCCCAGGCCGAAAAGAACGAGAAGGATCGGCTGCTGAATCAACAGCGCAAGGAGGAAGCCGACAGGAAGGCATTGGCCGCGCAGGTCAGGCAATTGGTCGAGACCCAGCGCCTGCCCGGAACCGAGGGCGAGATCCCTTTCTACTTCACCGATGGCGGCAAGATCAAGAAGTGGCGCCTGAATCAGAAGTCTCGCGATCAACTGGTCAAGGGACAGACGGCTATCGTGAAACTGGACGATCAATACGCAATTGTTCCACGTGAAACATCCGAAAAAATCAGCCGGCGGATGGCCGAGGCGGTGGTTCTGCAGAATGATGCCGACAATAATAACCAGGGACCTGCCGCCGACGATCCCTATGCGGCCTATCAGGTGCCTGACGATTTGATTTGGTGAGCACCGCCCCCAACACACATCGAGAACACCATGACCGTATCCCTCTTCTCACGTTACCAGATCGGCCCCTACACCTTGAGTAATCGCATCGTGATGGCGCCGCTGACGCGCTCCCGCAGCAAGCAGCCCGGCAACATTCCCAGCCGACTCAACGCCTTCTACTATGCCCAGCGCGCCGGCGCGGGTCTGATCGTCAGCGAGGCCACGCAGATTTCCCAGCAGGGCCAGGGCTACGCCTGGACGCCGGGCATTTACACGCCGGAACAGATTGAAGGCTGGCGTCTGGTCGCGGAGGCGATACATGACGCGGACGGCATCATTTTCATGCAGCTATGGCATGTCGGGCGGATTTCCCATCCCGCACTGCAACCCGAAGGCGCCTTGCCGGTCGCGCCCTCGGCCATCGCGCCCAGCGGCATGGCCTTCATCACCAACGCCAAGGGCGAACCGGAATTCGTCCCCTTCGTCGCCCCCCGCGCGCTGGAAACCGGGGAACTGCCGGGCATCGTACGTCAATACCAACAGGCCGCCAGAAATGCCCTCTCGGCCGGGCTGGACGGGGTGGAAGTGCATTCCGCCAACGGTTATTTGCTGGATCAGTTCCTCAACTCCACCACCAACCTGCGCACCGATGTCTATGGCGGCTCTATCGAGAATCGTAGCCGGCTCCTGCTGGAAGTGGTGGATGCGGTGGCCGGCGTTTGCGGCTCCCACCGCGTAGGGGTGCGGCTCTCCCCCCTGGGGACCTTCAACGACATGGGCGACGCGGATCCCGAAGCCCTGTTTGCCTACGTCGCGGAACAACTCGACGCCCGCGACCTGGCCTATCTGCATGTGGTGGACCCTTCGTATGGCGGGCACCAGACCACCGAGACCGCCGACCCGCGAGGGGTAGCGATCATGCGCCTGATCCGGGAACGTTACACCGGCGCGCTCATCGTCTGCGGTGGCTATACCCGGGAGCGCGCCGAGGCGGCGATCCAGTCGGGTCAGGCTGACCTGGTGGCGTTTGGCCGGCCGTTCATCGCCAATCCCGATCTGCCCGAGCGCTTCCGCGCGCAGGCCCCGCTCAACACGCCGGACCAGGCCACCTTTTATGGCGGCGGCGTCCAGGGTTATGTCGATTACCCGACGCTCAAGCAGCAAAGCGGCGAGGAAGGTCTTCCCGACTTTAGCGTGCTCGACGCCCTAAACGGATGCGAATCTCCCTGATCGTCGCCATGGGCGAGAACCGGGTCATCGGCGTGGACAATCGCATGCCCTGGCACCTGTCATCCGATCTGCAACGCTTTCGCCGAATCACCCTGGGCAAACCGATCCTCATGGGACGGCGAACTCATCAGTCGATCGGCAGACCCTTGCCCGGACGGCAAAACATCGTGCTGACCTCCGACGCCGATTTTGCCGCCGCGGGATGCGATGTCGTCCACAGTGTGGCGGATGCCCTGACCGCGGCCGGCGACGCGCCGGAACTCATGGTCATCGGCGGCGCGGTGCTGTACCGGGAGTTCCTGCCCCGCGCCGATCGTCTTTATCTCACCCTCATCCATCGGTCTTTCGCCGGAGAAACCTTTTTTCCCGAGATCGATTGGGCGGAGTGGCGCGAAATCAAGCGACAAGACGTGAACGACGACGCGCGGAGCGGGTTGCGCTACAGCTTTATCGACTATGAGAGAATTCACCGCTAGTTTGCGGCGAATGAGCGCGCGACCGACCCAAGGGCTGAATGCCGCGCCACATCGTCCAATACAACCCGGATGCCGTATTCCCGCTTAGGAGTCGTAAAAAAATAACTGGCCGATTTTCGGGTCTGTGGCTACCGAGGTTTGATGGCGTAGTTCCAATCCTTGCCATGAAATTTTGCTGGCTGGAGATTGATTGCCCTGAGGTCTTCATCG